>Ga0335085_10005903_pt1 | contig 19495 bp, 10 predicted proteins | sample Lox_Sample_45_FD_206712 | JGI IMG/M metagenome (GOLD analysis project Ga0335085, IMG submission 206712) | Soil microbial communities from Loxahatchee National Wildlife Refuge, Florida, United States - Lox_Sample_4.5 | ecosystem: Environmental > Terrestrial > Soil > Wetlands | place: USA...
GCACTGTATTGATTGTCACTCCGGATTGGACGAATATATAATCCGAAATAGACACACTTCCACTCCGGATAGGACGAATCATTAATCCGGATTGTACGGACCATTAATCCGAAATGGACGAGCAAAAAAACGCGCTTCATCCGCGCTTTGCCGCCGGAGCCGTGGCCACGGCGCTCAAAGACACACCGGTCATCCTGGTGGATGGTCCCCGCCAGTGCGGCAAGACCACCCTGGTCCGCGACTTGGTGGCGGGCCACCGCCAATTCCTCACTCTGGACGACGAGACGGTCCTCGAGGCGGCACACAGCGATCCGGCAGGGCTGTTGCGGGCGCCCGGCAGGTACACGATCGACGAGGTGCAGCGGGCGCCCGAGCTCTTGCGGGCCATCAAAAGAAGAGTGGATCTGGACCGACAGCCGGGGCGTTTTCTGCTTACCGGTTCGGCCAATCTTCTCGCCGTGCCCAAAGTCGCAGAAAGTCTGGCGGGCCGCATGGAGATCATCAACCTGCTGCCTTTAGCCCAGGCCGAGATTCGCGGACGAAGGGCCGGATTTCTCGATGCGGCATTTCGTGGCAAACTGGTCAAGCCGGGTGAGCTCATCCTCGGCAAGAATCTGGTGGAGACCGTGCTCACCGGCGGCTACCCAGAGATGCTGCGGCGCAAACGGCCCGAAAGACGCCGTGCCTGGGCGCGTGATTACATTCGGGCTATCGTGGAACGGGACGTGCGCGACATCGCCGAAGTGGAAAGGCTCGATCGCATACCGCGATTGCTCCAGGTACTGGCCCATTATTCGGGTCAGTTGATCAACTTCACACAGGTGGGCGGACAGATCGGCTTCGACGACAAGACGACAAGAAGGTATGTCGGCATATTGGAGCAGCTGTTCCTCGTGCGCCGGCTGCAGCCCTGGTTTCGTAACGAGCTAAGGCGTCTGGTGAAGACGCCCAAACTGCACTTTCTCGACTCGGGGTTGCTGGCGGCATTGCTGGGTGTCACGTCCGAGCGTGTTGCCACCGACCGCACGACCTTCGGCAGACTGCTCGAAACTTTCGTTTTCTCCGAGATCGTCAAGCAGGTCTCCTGGATAGATCGCACCTGCGCGCTCTTTCACTATCGCGACAAGGACCAGGACGAGGTGGACCTTGTGCTCGAAGACAGCGCGGGAGCCGTGGTTGGCGTCGAGGTGAAGGCTGCGGCAACCGTGCTGGCCGCCGACTTCAGGGGACTGCGCAAATTGGCCGTTGCCTGCGGCAGTTACTTCCAGGCGGGAATCGTGCTCTACGACGGGGAGACTGTTGTTCCCTTCGGGCGCCGGCTCTTCGCCGCGCCGGTTTCCTGCTTGTGGCGTTGAGGCCATTCCCGCATTCGCTCGTGCATAATCAAAATACGATGGCTCTTTTGTGGAATCCGGAGAGTTGGGCGCAGCGGCTCGCGGAGCTGGAAGCGCAGACCGGGGACCTGAAAGAGGCTCCGCTGCGCCGCGATGTGCGTTCGCTGGGAACGCTGCTGGGCGCGGTGTTGCGCGAACAGGCCGGCGACGAGCTCTTCGCGCATGTCGAAGCGCTGCGGCAGGGTACGATCCGACGCCGCGACGCCGAGGCACGCGGTCACGCCGAAGAGGCCGCCCGCCACGCTGCCGCCGCGCTGGAGCTGGTGCACTCGCTGCCTGCGGAGCGCGACTTGTTGCTTACCAGGGCCTTTGCCTTCTACTTCGAGCTCATCAATCTCGCGGAAACGAATCATCGCAAGCGCCGCCGCATTGCCCTGCAACTGAGCGGCCAGGCGGGACGCCAGCGTGGTTCGCTCGCGGGCACTTTTTCTGAGATGCGCCGCGTAGGCGTCGGCGCGGAAGAGGCTTTGAACTGGCTCCGCCGCGTGCTCATCGTGCCCGTTTTTACCGCGCACCCCACTGAGGCGGCGCGCCGCGCGGTGATGTTCAAGCGCCGCCGCATCGGCGAATACCTTGAGGCTCTCGACCGCATTCCCCTCCCCGAGCAGGACCTGGCGCGGCTGGAAGATCTGGTCATGGCCGAGATTACCGGCCTGTGGCAGACCGACGAGGTACGGTCGCGCCGTCCCACCGTCTACGACGAGATCAAGATGGGCCTCGACTACTACGATGTGTCGATCTTCGAAACCCTGCCCGGACTCTACCGCGAGATCTCATCGGCTCTCCGCACGGCTTATGGCCTCGATATTGAGCCGTACGAACTGCCGCTTGTGCTGCGCTTCGGCTCCTGGATCGGCGGCGACCGCGACGGAAATCCTTTTGTCACGCCCGAGGTGACGCGCGCTGCGCTGCGATTGGCGCGCAGGCATCTGCTGCTTTATTACCAGCGCCAGCTCGACGCGATTATCGATCTGCTGACCACCAGCGCGCAGCAGCGGCAGGTTAGCCAGGAGTTACTCGACCGGCTGAAGGCCTATGTGGCGCAGCTGCGCACGCCGGAAGCGCAGGTCTTCGGCGCGCAGTACGAGTTCGAGTGCTATCGCCGCTTCGTCATTTGCATCAAGGCGCGCATTCAGCGCGCATTGGAGCAGGCGGCAGAGGCGCCAGGCGCCGCCGCCGAGCTTTCAGTCACGCCCTATTTGCCCCCGCACAGCCAGGACGTGCTTACCCAGGCGCTGCCGGCATATTGCTCGGTTCGGGATCTCCTCTTCGATCTGGAAACATTGCGCAGATCCCTCAAGGAAAACAATGGAATCCGCATCGCACGCACGCTCATCGATCCGCTCATTTTGCAGGTGCGCACCTTCGGCCTCCATCTCCACACACTCGATATCCGGCAGCATGCACGCGTCCACGCCGCAGCGTTGCAACAGGTGATCGGCAACACGGCCGCAGCCACGTTGCCAGGCGAACTCTCCGCCGAGACATCCAGCGTGCTCGAAACCTTCCGCGTGGTGGCCGAGGTTAAGCAGGGATGCTCGCCCGAGGCAATTCGCCAGTACGTCATTAGTGGGGCCGAGACTGTCGACGATGTGCTGGCCGTGGTGCGCCTGGCGAGGCTGGGCGGCGTCAAGCTGGAGGGAACAGGCGACGTGCCGGGGCTCGATCCCTGCCTTCCACCCCAGCGGCAAGGTCCCGTCGCGCCCCCGCTGCACGACCCCGGCCTGATGCCGGTGCCGCTCTTCGAGTCCATTAGTGATCTGCGCAACGCGCCTGCCGTCTGCCGGGAGCTTTGGAATCGCCCGGACTATCGCGATCTCCTCGCCAGTTGGGGCAACTGGCAGGAGATCATGCTCGGCTACTCCGATTCAAATAAAGATGGCGGTATGTTGACCTCGACATGGGAGATCTTTCGCGCGCATCGCAATCTGCACGACGTGGCGCGCGAGGCTGGCATCAAGCTGCGCATCTTCCACGGCCGCGGCGGCACGGTGGGCCGTGGCGGAGGGCCCACGCATCGCGCTATCTTTGCCCAACCCTTCGATGCTTTCGACGGCCAATTGCGCATTACCGAGCAGGGCGAGGTGCTGAACTTCAAATATGCCGACGAGGTGCTTGCCGAGCGGAACCTGGAACTGATGATTGCCGCCTCGCTCGACGCGCTTGCCCGGCCCAATGCGCGCGACCCCGAGGCACACTTCACCGGCGTGCTCAAGCCGGAGTGGGAGGCCGCGTTCGACGAGCTGTCGGTGCTCGCTTACGGCTTTTACCGCGAGCACATTCTTGACGACCCCGGCGTCGTCACCTACTTCGAGCAGTCCACGCCCGTCGGTGAATTGGAAAACGCCATGATTGGCTCGCGCCCCGCGCGGCGCAGCGATTCGGCCAAACTCTCAGACCTCCGCGCCATTCCATGGGTCTTCGGCTGGACGCAATCGCGCCTCCTCGTTCCCGCATGGTTCGGCGTTGGCTTCGCCATTGAACGGTATCTCGCCCAGCGGGACACGCTCGCCATGCTGCAAACCATGGCCAGAGAGTTTCCGCTCTTCATCGATCTGCTGCGCAACGTGGAAATGGCGCTGGCCAAAGTCGATCTCGGAACGGCGCGGCTCTACTCCTCGCTCGTCAACGACGAGAAGCTTCGCGAGCGCATCTACGGCACGTTTGAAGCGGAATTCCATCGTGCCGTGCGCGCGGTGCTGGCGGTCACGCGCCAGACCGAATTGCTCCAGACCAACCACGTCCTCGCGCACTCCATCAAGCTGCGCAATCCCTATGTCGACCCCATGCATTTGATCCAGGTGGATATGCTGCGGCGCAAACGCGCCGGCGAAGATACGCCCGAGGTCAACCGCGTGATTGCGGCAACCATCAACGGCATCTCTGCGGGGCTGCGGAATACCGGTTGAGGCAGGAATGAGTCTTCCGTCCCCGAGCAAAGCAGCGTACGATCTTCGTTGCATTTCGAGCAGAAGAAATCGGATAAGCGGCGCATGGCCGTGTCCTCAGACTGGACATTCTCACAAGATTCAATTATGTATAGTTCTATGAACCAGTCGCACCATGCCGCCAGGCATCTCGCGTGTTGTTGTTGTCGCTGACGACACGCTCCTCCTGCGACTGAGTGTTCCCGTCTTTTCCCTGAATCCTTGATGTCGGCGCTTGTGTCTTTCGCCTGCGCGAACCACGTGAACCGATGCCGGGTTTTCTTCTGAAGCGGCTTCTCCGTCGCACGATCCCACATTTTTATCCATTTCAATTCAGGAGAAGAGTCCATGCGTACCTTTGCTTCCGCTCTTGTTTCGCCAGTCACCGCACGCTGGTGGGCAGTGCCCATCGCGCTTATCGTCCTGTGGTTTGCCGCCTACCCCGCGCCGGCGCAATCCCTTGGCTGGGAAGGCCCCACCGGCGTCTTCGTCACCCCGCTGGCCTACACTGCCGCCTCACCCGCCAAAGGCATCGGCAATCCCGTCGTCGCCTATCACTTCCTCGCTGGAGGACCGGTGATCGGCGACCACAGCACCGTTTCGGTCACCGAAGGCTTCGCCAAGCGCTTTGAGTTCGGCTACACCAGCGTGATCCACGCAGCCGGCTCCTATGGCGCTGACGGCAAGTACGACGAGTCAACAGGGTCCTTCGATCCTCCAAGCGAATTGTGGGGCGATCTCAGCATCGTCCATGTCAAGGCCAATCTGCTGGCTGAAAACTTCCACAAGAACAACTGGGTTCCCGCTGTCTCTTTGGGCGCCATCTACCGCTTCAACGATCAGTTCGGCGCCAACCTCAATCTTTTTCTCACGGATGGCGACACCACCGCCGATCAGCGAACAAATAACGAGGACGTCTATCTTGTAGCCACCAAGCTCATCACACAAACCAAGCCCATTCCCATCCTGCTCTCGGCCGGTCTGCGTGGCACCAACTCCTCACTCTGGGGCTTCGGCGGCAATTCACCCGGTTTTGAGGGTAAGGTCTTCGGCGCGGCGGCCTTTGTCTTCACTGGACCGGCCAAGAGCACCATCATCGTCGGCTCCGAGGTCAGCGAGCAGCCGCGGCACATCTATTCAAATCTCCTGGCCCTCGAAGGCGCTCCCAAGTGGGTGCAGAATGGTCTCTTCGACGTTCCCACCTCCGAGGTTTTTGCAGCGCGCATCATTCCCTTTGCCAAGCGCAAGCTCAACGTCGACGTCGGCGTTCTGCACGCCGGCAACGACATCTCCGGCTCCCTGGTACAGGACACGCTTGATGTCGAACACCTGAACATCAATGCCCGCGCTCGCGTGGCCTTCGGCCTTTCGTACGGCTTCTAGAGTCTCCCAAAATGATATGAACCCAGAGACCGATACTTTCAGGCCGTCGCCACCCCAGGAAGCGGCGGCCCTGTATTCTACCGACTGCACGCTTAGGCTGTTCTTGCCAGAACGCGCCCCGCGGGTCTACGATGTTTACATGCATCGATGTCGCTAACACCGTCCTGGTGCCAGCTCCGATGCCGATTTGCGCCTTGATCGCGCGCGATTTTCCCACTGACCAGCTGCACCAATCCCCAAGAATTCGTTCCATCAGACGTCCGGGCCCGTAGCCCGGAAAAAGGAGATCATCATGGCGCGTATTGCCGCGAATGTAACTGAACTGATCGGCCGCACTCCTCTCGTGCGGTTGAACCGTGTGGCAGCAGGGCTGCCCGCAACCGTCGTCGCCAAACTTGAAAGCCAGAACCCCGCTTCGAGCGTCAAGGACCGCATCGGCTTCGCCATGATTGACGCCGCTGAAAAGGCCGGCAAGATTTCCCCTGGCAAAACCGTGCTCATCGAGCCCACCAGCGGCAATACTGGCATCGCGCTGGCGTTTGTGGCCGCCGTCAAGGGCTATCGCATCATCCTCACCATGCCTGAGACCATGAGCCTGGAGCGCCGCGTAACGTTGCTCGCCTACGGCGCTGAGATCGTGCTGACGCCTGGCCCCAACGGCATGAAGGGCGCCATTGCCAAGGCCGAAGAGATTCTCGCGAAAACACCCAATGGCTACGTCCTGCAACAATTCGACAACCCCGCTAACCCGGCCATTCACCTGAAGACCACAGGCCCGGAGATCTGGGAGGACACCGACGGCAACGTCGATATTCTCATCTCCGGCATCGGCACCGGTGGAACCCTCACCGGCGTGTCGAACTATATCAAGCCGAAAAAGTCCTCGTTCAAGGCCATCGCCGTCGAGCCGGTGGATAGTCCAGTGCTTTCCGGCGGCAAGCCTGGCCCCCACAAAATTCAAGGCATTGGCGCTGGATTTGTGCCCAACGTGCTCGACACCAAGCTCATCGACGAGGTCATCCAAGTCACCAACGACGAGTCGGTCGAGATGGCCCGCCGGCTGGCCAAAGAGGAAGGTCTCTTTGTCGGCATCAGCTCGGGCGCAGCGGCAGTTGCCGCGCTCAAGGTGGCTGCGCGGCCTGAGAATCAAGGCAAGCTGATCGTGGTCGTGCTGCCCGACTTCGGTGAGCGCTATCTGTCGAGCGTGCTCTTTGAGCCGCTGCGCCAGCAGGCGCTGGCTCTGCAGACCGAGCCGATTGCAGTGCCGGCGTAAGAAACAAGGAGCGGGGATCAGGTTTCAGGGATCAATCAGTATTAGTCAGGGCCTGCCCGATTCGGCTGCGGAGCCGAGCCAAGCTAGAATACTGATACTGAACCCTGACACCTGAGCCCTGATCGCATGAGCTTCTTCGCGCGAATTCGCGACGACATCCACTCCGTGATGGAGCGCGATCCGGCTGCGCGCACTCAGCTCGAAGTCCTGCTCTGCTATCCGGGCCTGTGGGCAGTATGGACTCATCGCGTCTCCAATTGGCTTTGGCGGATGAAGCTGCGCCTGCTGGCGCGCATCCTCTCTCAACTCACCCGTTTCTTTACCGGGGTCGACATCCATCCCGGCGCGCACCTCGGCCGCCGCCTCTTCATCGACCACGCTACCGGCGTTGTGATCGGCGAAACCGCCATCGTCGGTAACGACGTAACCATGTACCAGGGCGTCACGCTGGGCGGTACCGGCAAAGGCCACGGCAAACGCCATCCCACAATTTGCGATCGCGTTTTCATCGGCAACAACGCCAACATTCTGGGCAATGTGACGGTGGGCGAGAACTCGCGCGTCGGCGCTGGCTCAGTCGTTCTCTCCGATGTGCCGCCGAACTCGACCGTCGTCGGCGTGCCTGCCCACATCGTTTACTCGAACGGCGAGCGCGTGCTGATTACCGACCCGCATGATGTAAAAGATCCTCTCTCCGACGCTCTCATCGCGCTCTCTGCTCGCGTCGAGGAGCTGGAGCAGACGCTCGGCGCGCGCGAGCACTGGGCCAAGCCCTTCGCCGACGAAGAGGCCGAGCGCACCGCCTATCGTATGGAGCTCGAGCGCTTGCGCGTTTACGTCTCGATGGGCGAAGGCATCTGAAGGCCCCGCGGCGATTCAGTGCGTCTGCGTTGATCCCGGCAAATCAGCGCTCTACCTACGCCCGCGCGCCGAAGCGCCATTGGCGCACTTCCTCTTTTGTTTTATCGCAGAGGCAACAGTCCCAAATCGCCGCCATACGCATCCTCCGCAATAGCTATAATTGCGTGTGCCGAAGCATTGATCGCTTGTTGGGCGAATTGACCGAAGCCAAACCTTAACAAGGTAGGGAGAAATTGAAATGAATTTGAGAAAAACGATCGCTCTGTCTCTGATTTTGTTCGTCGGGCCCCTCCTGTTCGGGCAGAGTCCGGCCACAAATCCCGACCTCGACCCGGCGCAGGTTGCCGAGCTTGTAACTGCCAATCATATGCTTGCGGAGATGGGGGTTCTGGATGGCTACGGGCATGTGAGCGTCCGCGACGCCCGTAATCCCAACCGGTATCTGCTCGCGAGGGCCATTCCGGCGGGAACAGTCACGGCAGCCGACATTCGCGTCTACGATCTCGACAGCAACCCCATCACCGGGACGGCCGCAGACAGCTTCTTGGAGCGCTTCATCCACGGTGAAATCTACAAAGCGCGGCCCGACGTGATGGCAGTCGTCCACTCGCATGCGCCCGAAGTGATTCCATTCTCCGTTACGAATGTTCCGCTGCGCCCCATCATCCACATGGCAGGCTTTCTGCCGCAAAAGGTCAAGGTCTTCGATAACCGACCCCTGTTCGGGCAGACGAACCTGCTTATCGGCAATCCCGAGATTGGCCGTGCGCTCGTCGGCGCGATGGGCTCTGACCCGGTCATTCTGCTGCGTGGCCACGGCTTGGTGGTGGTGGCGCCTGGGCTGCACGTGGCGGTAGGCCGCGCCTACTACATGACCGTGGACGCGCGCGTAGAACAGCAGGCGCTGCTGCTCGGCGGCGGCACGGCGACCTTCCTTTCGCCCGAGGAGGCGGAAAAAACCGCGGCTCAGGATGGATTCGAGCGGACGTGGAAGCTTTGGAAGGCAAAGCTGGGAGAGAAGTAGTCCAGAGCTGGAATGAAAGCAGACCCTGTTGACGCAATGCCGTCAACAGGGCAAGCCAAACGAATCAGAAAATCCAGTTCCAGAGCCAGTTGAACGCCACCTGCTCAATCGATTCCCAAGGCGCCTTGATGAGCTCTTCGCTGCCCGTCACGCCGCCCAGTTCCGCCTTCTTTTGCGCCCAGGAAGTAAGCACTTCTTTCTCTCCTACGCTTCCAAGCGGGCGCGTAATTGGGAGAGGAGCCAACGGCTTTGGCCGAATGTCCTTGCTGTACCAGCCATAGGTCATGGCGGCTTCGATCATGGCGCGATAGTTTTCGACCTTGGTGTTTTGAGGAATATAACAAGGTCCGCTTAAGATATAACCGCCATCTGCGGCAACCGTTTCACAGAGCTGCTTGACCCGGGCAGTCATTTCATCGGGCGTTCCCAGGACAAACATCGTGCTTGAAATTCCGCCGGCAATCGCCATGTGATGGCCGATTTCCTTCTTCGCCTTGAAGATGTTATCGGCTGGATCGTCGAGGTCCAGTAGCATCGAGCCTTTGGGGAGTTCGAGGAAGTGATGCCAATGCTTTGACCAATCTCCCTCCATGTAGCACCGGACCCGGTGCCCGGCTTCGATAATTCCCAGCAGTGTCTTTTTGAACGAGGGCCAATAAAACTTATCGAAGTTCTTCGGCGACATAAACATCGGTTTATGCGTCGGAACGAAGATCGGATACCGCCGCAGAGGATCGGCCGAGGAGACTGCGAAACGCATCATGATCGGGGTAAGTACCTCGCAGGCCTCAAGCACCTTCTCCGGCTGGCGCATAATATCCTTGAAAATCCCCTGCATGCCCCGCATCGTATCCCCAAGCACATCGAAGGGAGCCATGAAGGCGCCGGTCATCGGCTGCGGCATTCCGCATTGCGTTTGCAATTGAACGGAACGGTTGCGCATGACCTCTGCGAGCTGTGCCTGTGCCAGCCCCGCCTTCAGCATTGCGAACTGGGAACGGGCAGGTCCCTTGGTCAACTCGGTGCATACCCTGGGAAGGAAACGCTCCATCATATACAAGGCGGGATTTCGAATCAGCTCGTCGTATTCGTCAGCCAACATGTTCTCGACTTCCACAAACTGGACGGGAACCTCCGGCGGCAGATCGCGTCCAGGAAACTTGTAGAGATTGAGACCGATCGCATCGAACATGGGAGCCCAGAATCGACTGTTTCGGAGCACATCCACCTCGGGGAAATCCCGGCAGAATGTGATTTCTCCCTCAAGCCATTTCTGGGGATCGTAAAGCACTTCTTGCTTGGTAGTGCCGGCGTACGTCTCGGCAAAGGTGTTCGATCCAACCGCGATAGGTACGCGATCGATTGGAGCAAAGCAAATTGCTCCCTGGTATCGTCCCAGGCGTTCCTCATAAAGCTGCTGCATGTTCTCGCTCATTTTGGCCTACCTTGTAAACCTCGCCCGCATGGGACCCGGATAAACCATTAGTATGATCATAATATGGAACGGTCACGCTGTTCTTTTGTTAAGCAACAGCGCCGTCCGATACGCTGGCTCTGGTTCCGGCCGAATGCGCTGACCGGCTATTTCGGCAACTGGCTTGCATCCCACCCGCCGCCCAGGGCGCGCACCAGTCCCACGCTGGCAGCGAACTGGCGAGTTTGTATGTCGATTGCGGTGCGCTGATTCTGGAGCAGCGCGGTTTCTGCGGTTAGCACTTCAAGATAGCTGGTCACGCCGCCCTTATAGCGGGTGTTGGAGAGATCGAGGGAGTGCTGCGCGGCGTCCACGGCGCGCTGCTCCACGCCCGCCTCCTGTTCCAGGATGCGCAGGTTGGAGAGCTGGTCTTCCACATCGTTGAATGCCTGAAAAACCGTGTTGCGGTAAGCGGCTGCCTGCGCTTCGTAGGCGTGACGGGCCTCATCGGTCAGTGCGTGGCGCTGGCCCGCGTCAAACAGCAGCTCCGCCGCCTGGCCTCCCAGGCTCCACAGCGAACTCGGCCCATGAATCCAGATGCCTGGGCGCGTGCTTTCAAAGCCGCCCGCCCCGCTCAGCGTAATCGTTGGATAAAATGCGCTGATCGCGATGCCGATCTGCGCGTTGGCGGCAGCGGTCAGGCGCTCGGCCATCGCGATGTCCGGCCGGCGCTCCAGCAGTTGCGACGGTACGCCCAGCGGAATCTTGGGCAAGGTCAGATCGAGTGGCGAGGGTGGAATGCTGAAGCCGGCGAGATCGTAGTTGGCGATGGTCCCGATGGCGTGCTCGTACTGCGCGCGCGCCGCGCCTGCATCCACGAGTTGGGCGCGGACGGTTTCAAGCTGCGTCCGGGCCTGAGCCACGTCCACCGCGGTAGCTACTCCGCCGGCAAAGCGCCGCTGGGTCAAATCGAGCTGCCGTTCCAGGTCGGCGACCGTTGCCGTAAGCAGTTTGATCTGGGAATCCAGGCCGCGCAGAGCAAAATAGTCGGCTGCCATCTCGGCGTGGAGCGTGAGACCCACATTGGCAACGTCGGCTGCGCTGGCCTGCGCGTGCTCGCGGGCCTGCTCCACTGAGCGGCGAACGCGGCCCCAGAAATCCGGCTCCCAACTGGCTTGGCCAGCGATCACAAAATCGTCGAACTGGGTGGCGCTGCCAGGCGGCGCCTCCGGACGGTTGGGCGAAACCTTGTTGCGGGTACCCGAGGCGCCCATGGAAAACGTCGGATAAAGCCCGGCGCGGACCACGCTCACCTGGTCCCGCGCGGCCAGATAGGTCTCCAGCGCCTGCCGCAGCTGCTCATTGTTTGGGTCGATACGCTCTTCCAGCCGGTTCAGCTCCGGATCCTGGTAAATCTCCCACCAGCTTCCCTTCAACATGCCGTCAGAGGGACTGGCAGGCTTCCACGCGCCACCGGCGGGGTTGGGCGGCGGAACGACCGTCGACGCACCCGCCTCTTTGTACTCCGTTGGCGCGTTATAGCCGGGACGGTTGTAATCCGGGCCGACGGGTTTGCAGCCGGCTATGAGCACAAGTGCCAGCGGGACCGCCATGGATAAGGCGTAGACCGCGGGTTGATGAACAAATCTGCGCCGAGCCCCCCGCATCGCTACTTGCCTCCCTCGCTTGCCCGATTGCCAGTCTTCACAACCGTGACTTTTTCTCCCTCGATAAGCGAGTCTGGTGGATCCAAAATGACCTGATCGCTCGAGTTCAAGCCGCTGATGATCTGTACCGTAGCGCCGTCGTCTTCGCCGATCATCACTGGAAGCAGATGGGCAACATCGCCGTTGACCACGGTGCTTACTTGCATCCCTTCGCGGCGGAAGATCAGCGCAGTGGCAGGCACGATGAAAGTGGGGCCAACGGGCGGCGTCTTAAAGTGAACCTGCGCCAGTGCGCCGGGCATCAGCTCGCCGGAGCGATTGCTCACGTCGATCTCCACCAACAGAGTGCGGCTGGTGGGATCGATGGCGTCGGCCGTGCGCTCCAGCGTGCCCTCGTAGGTCTTTCCGGGGTGTTCGGGAAAGGTGAGGTCGATCTTCATGCCACGCCTGAGGGTTTGAGAATGGAGCTGCGGTACGTTCGTGTAAACGCGCAGCGTCTGCAGGGCCTGCAAGTGGAAAAGCTCCGTCCCGGCGGCCTGACCGGAGCCTGAACTGATGAGCTGGCCGGTATCGACCGCGCGCGCCGTTACCACCCCGTCGAAGGGCGCATAAACCCTCTCAAACGACTGCAATTCGCGCAGCCGCTGCAGGTTGGCCTGGGATGACTTGACGGCTGACTCCGTTGCGGCCGCCTGGTTCACAAAGGTATCGGTGTCTTGTTGCGAGACGGCATCGGACTTGACCAGTCCCGAGTATCGCTGGGCCTGGATGCGCGCGTTGTTGGCGTTCGCCTGGGCGGTCGCCAGGTCCGCCTCGGCCTGGGCCACCTGCTTGTCCAGCTCGGGCGTATCGATGACCGCCAGCAATTCGCCCTTCTTCACATGTGCGCCGATGTCGAAGTACCAGTGCCGCAGATAGCCTTCGGTCCGGGCATAGATCGGTGAATCGGTATAGGCCGTCACATTGCCGGGAAGCACAAAGGTCTCCACGGGCGCGCCCGGCTTGGCGGGCGCAACGGTGACGAAGGGCGCAGCCAGGGCATTGGTGCGATCGGCCAGAGCGCTATCGGCATGCATACGGCGAAGAATGCCGATAGCCGCGAATACGCACAGAATGAGCAGAACCACGACCACTACCACCAGGACCTTTCTCGTCGAGGCGGCACTCTGCTCGGGGGCGGCATCGTAGGTATGCGCCGCTTGTGGATTCGGATTGTGTTCTTCAGCCATAAAGAATGACTCCGGTCTAGTCGAATTCGTCGAAGCTGGAGGCCTCGCCTGCGGAACCGGAACCGAGGTTACGCTTGCGCCGGCGCTCGATGCGCCCATGAATGAAAGAGAAAAAAGCGGGGACAAAAAAGAGCGTGGCTACGGTGGCCAATAGCAACCCGCCGATGACGGCGCGGCCCAGAGGGGCATTCTGCTCGCCTCCTTCACCAAGACCCAGCGCCATCGGCACCATGCCGATGATCATGGCCAGGGCGGTCATCAGCACGGGGCGAAGACGGACAAAGCCGGCATTCAACGCCGCGCGCCGTGCATCACCTACTTGAATCTCCATCTGCTCACGGGCAAAGCTCACCACCAAAATGGAGTTAGCCGTGGCCACGCCCATGCACATAATGGCGCCCGTAAGCGCAGGCACGCTGAGCCGGGTCCCACTCAGGAAGAGGATCCAAACAATGCCGGCCAGTGCCGCCGGCAGCGCCGAAATAATGAGAAATGGATCGAGCCAGGACTGGAAGTTCACCACGATAAGCAGATAGACAAGCAGGATGGAGAAGGCCAGGCCGCTGAGCATTCCAAAATAGGATTTGTACATGGTCTCGCTTTGGCCACGCAGGATGAACTGGGAGCCGCGCGGAAGATCCTTTTCGTGGTTCGCAACAATCTTCTCTATCTTCCGCGTGACGCTGCCCAAATCGGTCCCTTCAACGTTGGTGTAGATGTCGATGACCGGCTGAACATCGTAATGCGCGATGGTGGCCTGCTCTGCGCCCGGCACGATGCTGGCGACGTTGGCCAGCACCTGCACAGGCTTGGACGAGCCCGGAGCGGCCGTTGCTTCTCCAGGGGTTTGCGCGGGACCAACACTGCCCAGCGGCATAGCCCCGGGGGCGGCAGTTGATGCGTTTGTAGAAGGTTGAGTCATGGCCGCTTCTGTAGCCGGACTGGTAATGGGCAAGCTTTTCAGTTCGGCCAGGCTGTCCATGCGGTACTGCGGCGTTTGAATGGCGATGTTGTAGGAAACGCCGTTGCGCGGATCGAGATAAAAGTTGGGACTGGTCTGAAAGCTGCCGCTGAGGGCCACCAGCAGGCTTTGCGTGACGTTCTGCTGCGTCAGGCCCATGTTCTGGGCGCGGGTGCGGTCCACGTCCACTGTCAGGTTGGGATAGTTGAAGGGCTGCTGGATGCGCGCGTCGGCGGTGCCCGGAACATAGCGGACCTCATTCAGCATGCGCTCGGCAAGAGCACGGTTGCCGTAGAGATTGGGGCCGATGAGCTCGATATCGATGGGCGAGGCGAGACCAAAATTGAGGATCTGCGTAACAATGTCGACCGGCACCACATAGAACGTGACGCCGGGGTATTCGCGCGCAAGCACCTCGCGCAACCGCTCGATGTAAGCCTCGCTGGGGTGATGATTCCGGTTGAGCTGTATTTGAATGTCCGCGTCGGACGGTCCAACCGGCGCTGAGGTGGAGTAGGCAAGATTCAACGCCGAATAAGGCAGACCGATGTTATCCAGGATGGCGGTGAGCTCATGGGCTGGAATCTGCTGCCGGATGGTTGCTTCCACATGATCGCAGAGTGCGGCCGTCTCCTCGATGCGCGTGCCGGTGTGCGCACGCATGTGAATCATGAACTGGCCGGAGTCGACAGAAGGGAAAAAGTCCTGACCGAGCCACGGAGCCAATCCCAGCGAAGCCACGGCAAAGGCCAGAAACAGGATGAGGAAGGTTCCGGCGTGATCCACGCAGAGGGTGAGCAAACGCAAGTAGCCGCGGCGAAATCCCTCGAATCCTGCCTCGAAGCCACGCTGGAAACGCGTGAATGGGTTGCGGCTCGCGCGCTTCCGCGCAATCTCCGCGTCGTCGTGCTCCTGGAGCAGGTACTTGGCCATCGTGGGCACGAGCGTTCGCGAAAGAAAGAAACTGGCCAGCATCGCAAAAACCACCGCCTCGGCCATGGGCACAAACAGGAAGCGCGCCACCCCGCTCAAAAAGAACATGGGCACAAAAACGATGCAGATGGCGAGGGTTGACACAAAGGCGGGAGTGGCGATCTGCGCTGAGCCGTCTATGATGGCCTGCTCCAACTCTCGGCCCGTCTCCAGATAGCGATTGATGTTCTCGATCGCGACCGTGGCGTCGTCGACCAGGATGCCCACGGCCAGCGCCATACCTCCGAGGGTCATGATGTTGATGGTCTCGTGCAGCGCGTAGAGCAGAATCAGCGAACAAAGAATGGAGAGCGGAATGGAAATGGCGATGATGATGGTGGAGCGCCAACTGCCCAGAAAGACCAGGATCATGATCGCGGTCAGGCAGGCCGCGATAATGGCCTCGCGCACCACGCCGTTAATGGCGCCGCGAACAAAAATAGACTGGTCGGAAAGTGCGGTGATCTTCAATTGCGGAGGCAATAGGCCCCTGAAGCCGGGGTTTGAAATGATGTTGCGCACGTCCCTGATAATGTTGAGCGTGGAAGCAGAGCCAGTCTTGTAAACATTCATCATGATGGCGCGGTGGCCATCGACGCGAACAATGTTGGTTTGCGGTGGGTTGCCGTCATGTACGTGGGCCACGTCACGGATATAGACAACCGCGCCGTTGACCGCCTTGACGGGCATGTTGTTCAGAGCATCCAGGACCGTAGGCGCGGAGTTGGTTTCGACCTGGTATTCGAATTGGTCGAGCTTGATGGTGCCGGACGGAGCAATCACGTTTTGCGCCGTAATGGCGTTGACCACGTCGATCGGCGACAGCCCCCTGGCCTCGAGCGCATGCAGATCGAGGTCGACCTGGATCTGCCGTATTTTGCCGCCATACGGAAAGGGCGTTTGTGCGCCTTCGACCGTGGCCAGTTGCGTGCGGATGGTGTTCATCCCCAGGTCGTTTAGTTGCTGTTCGTTCAATCCCTCGCCTGAGAGCCCTAGCTGCAGTACCGGAACGCTGGAGGCGTTGTAGCGAATGATGATGGGTGGAAAAGTGCCGGGCGGCAGGGAGCGCAACTGCGTCTGGCTGCCGGCGGAGATCTGGCCGATAGCCGCGCCGATGTCCGCACCAGGATAAAAGTAGACTTTGATGATCGCGATGCCTACCAGGGACTGCGACTCGATGTGGTCGATGTCGTTGACCGCGGAGGTCAGGAACCGTTCGGAGTTGGTCACGATGCGGTTGGCAATCTGGTCCGCAGACATGCCGCTGTAGGTCCACACCACGGTCACAACCGGGATGTTGATGTTGGGAAAGATGTCCGTCGGCATCGATTCGATGCTGAATACGCCCAGAATCAAAATCAGCAGCGCAAATACAACAAAGGTATAAGGCCGCCGTAGCGCTAGCCGGACAATCCACATCATAGGGCTGGTCTTTGCTCCTCGGCCGGTGTCCGCATCGTGTCACGGACCGAGGCCGGCTGCCGCCGACGCCGTCCGCGAACGGAGCCCACATGAACCGTGCTCCGGTGCGCAACCGCTTCTCAGGTTCAGGGACGGATCTCGCATTGGCGCCGGGTCCGGTCCCAAAATCCGTTAAACATACTATGGTAGCCGATAGACGACGGGGATAAGAGATGGCGCAGGAAAAAGGACGCTCGCAACTGTGCCCTTTCCGGTAGAACGTCCCGTAAAGCCGGGGTGACTCGGGACATCCTGCGGTTCCGCGCGCTTGAGCATCGCGGAGCCGGTCTTTGCTGCCCTGGGTGACAAAATCGCGTCTAAGGGAAATATTGCCATGCGCGGAGGAATGCACAGGCGCCGCAAGCCGCCTGATTCCGGTAGACTGTGAAATGGATTCCAGACAAGGGAATTCGGCCCTGTCTCCGGCGGCCAGCGCGGCAGGGAAATTGTGGAAAGAACACGATGGCGAGCCAACTGCGGAACCGGAGTAGATGTATCCCTGGGAAACGGGAGAGTTTGGGCGGTGTGGGCGCGGTCTTGTAGAATCAATCTTTCCTTAATGTAAGGCCAGATTTTGAGTAATGAGGGTGTGCATATTCTTCCTGTGAAGCCGAATTATGGAACGAAAGAGTATTTGTGCTCGCCGCAGGGCTCGAACCCCGTGAAGATCAAGCACGCTTTCATCCCCCGTGCGATGCGCTTGGCGCGCATCCTGTTGCTGCTCGTGTTGGCATCGAGCGCCGTAGCGGCCCTGGCGCAGACCGCGAACACAATTACGCAAATTCGCGTCATTGGCAACCGGCGCATTCCCAAAGAGACCATCCTCGCCCGCATGTTCACCCATGAGGGCGACGTCTACGACCCCATCTCTATCGAGCGCGATTTCAACTCGCTCTGGAACACCGGCTACTTCGAGGATCTGCGCATCGAGCGCGAGGACACGGAGAAGGGCATCATTTTGAACGTGTATGTCCGCGAAAAACCCACCATTCGCGACATCAACTATAAGGGCCTGAGTAGCGTGTCGGTGTCTGACGTGCTCGACCGCTTCAAGAAGGAGAAGGTCGGCCTTTCCGTCGACAGCCAGTACGATCCCACCCGGATCAAGCGAGCTGAGACCGTCATCAAGGAGCTTCTGGCCGAACACGGCCACCAGTTTGCCACCATCAAGACCGACGTCAAGACCATTCCTCCGGCCTCGGTCCAGGTGAACTTTAACGTAAGGGAAGGCCCTGTAGTAAAGGTGGGCCGCATCCAGTTCGAAGGCAACACTCACCTCAGCGGGCTCTATCTGCGCCGCTCCATGAAGAATCTCAAGCCCATCGGCATACCCTATTCCATCATCTTTGAGAACCTGATCCCGCAGACCTACGACTCCTCAAAGCTCGAAGAGGATACTGAGCGTGTGCGCCAGGCCTACCGTGACAAGGGCTACGCGGACGCCGCCGTCGAACAGCCAAAAACCCACATCCGCGATCAGGGCGGGCTGAACTGGTTCACCTTCCGTCCCAGGAAGGGCAAGCGCATCGACATTGAGATGACCATTGAAGAGGGTGGCCGTTACCGCCTCGGCGCCATTACCTTCACCGGCAACAAGCAGATCACCAACCAGAAGGCCTTGCGCGCCACCTTCCCCATCAGGGATGGCGATTGGTTCAATGCCACGGATATTCAGAAGGGGCTGGAAAATCTGAAAAAGGCCTACGGCAGCCTCGGCTATATTAACTTCGGCGCCATCCCCAAGCTCACCACCGACGAGCAGAAAAAGACCGTGTCGATGAACATCGACATCGACGAGGGCAAGCAGTTCTTCGTCTCGCGCATCGAGTTCCAGGGCAATACCGTTACCCGCGATCGCGTCATCCGCCGCGAGCTCATGCTCAATGAGGGCTCGGTCTACAACTCCCAACTGTGGGAGTACAGTCTGCTCCGCCTCAACCAGCTCGAATACTTCGAACCGCTCAAAGTGGACCAGGACTCCGAGGCCCACCAGGACGCCGATAAAGGCACCGTCGAGCTGCTGTTAAAGGTGAAAGAAAAGGGGAAGAACTCGATCGGCTTGAATGGCGGCGTCAGCGGCTTATCGGGAGCTTTCATTGGGGTCAATTACCAGACCAACAACTTCCTGGGATTGGGCGAAACGCTCAGCGTCCAGGCCAACCTGGGCAGCATCAGCCGCACCTTCCTCTTTGGGTTCACCCAGCCGTATTTCCGTAACCGCCCCATCAATATGGGGTTCCAGGTATTCAAAAACAAGCAGGATTACAACGCCGCCAAGAACTACCAGGTCACAACCGGAGCCTCTACGAACCTGACTGCGGCTCAGAAGTCGCTGACCCAAAACTACAATGTCGGTTCCAAGGGCTTCAATTACTCCATCAGCTATCCCTTGAGACGCCACACCTTCCAGCGCATCGGCGCTACCTACTCGTGGACCAGTTCCAACATCACGGCATTCAGCTCGGCCTCCCAGACGTTCTTCCAGAGCATTGCATTCCGGTCAGGATTGCAGGGAGCGAACCCGCTAGATGGCATCATCAGCAGTTCTCTCGGCCTTAGCTACTCCTATAACACGGTGAACAATCCGATACGCCCGAGGGAAGGCAAGGAGTACACCGCGTACGTTCAGATCGCCGGTCTCTGGGGCAGCGTGCGCTATATCAACCCGGTGGTGGCCTACAAGCGATTCATCCCCATGCACTACCTGATCCCGTCGAAAAACGGGCACAACGTGCTGGGCCTGCGCGCGCAAATGGGCTACATCCAGGGCTACGGCGGCAACGTGGCTCCGCCCAACAACCGCTTCTACGCCGGCGGTGAAATGGAGGTTCGCGGCTTCGACGTGCGCGGCGCAACGCCTTACGGCTACGTGCCCACGCGGGTCAACTTCCAGCTCACCAATCCCGATGGCACTTGCGTTCCCCGCGAC
>Ga0335085_10005904_pt1 | contig 19493 bp, 11 predicted proteins | sample Lox_Sample_45_FD_206712 | JGI IMG/M metagenome (GOLD analysis project Ga0335085, IMG submission 206712) | Soil microbial communities from Loxahatchee National Wildlife Refuge, Florida, United States - Lox_Sample_4.5 | ecosystem: Environmental > Terrestrial > Soil > Wetlands | place: USA...
AAAGGTTCGAAGAGGGCGCGGAGGGTGGAGTCGTTCTGGGAATACGCGAGGTTTCCAACGTAGAGCTTCATAGGTTCCTTCGTTAAACGCCCGTTCGGGGAACGTGCGCGGCTGGATGAGGATTGGAAAGGTACGGGTGGGGTCGACGGGGACCTTTCGGTTCCTGGTCCGCTCCGTCAGCTCAAGGAAGGCGAACGAAGGGAGTATAGCAGAAGGAGCGAACGGTCTGGCGTTCCGCTCCTCTGGGGCGGATACTGGTCTCCCGCGCCGCCTCGGCGCTCCCGCCCGGCGATGCGGGTGGAGGAATGCCTTGGAGCGGTCCGATGCGGTCCTGCTCGAGCGAGCCGGCCCGGCTCCGGATGCCCTCGCAGACCTCCTCGAGCTGCTGTCGGACGCGGACGCGCCGGCTCCCGCCCTGGCCGAAGCGGCGATACGGACCGTCGCCGCCGCGGAGCAGGCCCTCGCGGCCCCCGGAGTCCCCGCGGAGACCTGGCACCGGTACCTCGATCTGACCCGGCGGCGCGAGTTCCTTCTCGCCCTCCCCGACCTGGAGACGCGGACGCGCTGGGCGGAGACGACGTTCGGCGCCGTCCGGGCCTCGGGGTACTCCTTCGCGACGCTCCTTTCGCAGCGCGTCGCGGCGCACCCGGAGCGGGTCTTTCTGCAGGGCTCCCCCCGGCCCGAGGCGCCGCGATGGACCTACCTGCAGACCGCCCGGCGCCTCCGGGCGGTCGCCGCCGCCCTGGCGTCCCTCGCCGGGGAACCGGCGCGCGTGGCCATCGTGGCCGAGAACAGCCTCGAAGCCGCCTGCTGCGACCTGGCCTGCCTCGTCCACGGCCTGTTCGTCGCGCCGCTCGCGCCGCACCTTCCGGAGTCCGAGCTGACGCCGATCCTCTCGCGGCTCGGTGCGAACCTCGTCGTCGTCGACAGCGCCGACCAGCTCGCCAAGGTGGAGACCGCCGCGGCGCGGCTGCCGGGTCCGATCCGCCCCGTCCTCCTCGACACGGCGGCGCGCATCCGGCGCGGCGACGCCGCGGTTCTCGGGGAGGAGATCGCGAAACGGGGACCCGAGGAGACGGAGCGGGTCCTCTCGACGCTCCGGCCCTTCGCGCTGGACGACGCCGCCACGGTTCTCTTCACCTCGGGGAGCACAGGGGCCCAGAAGGGGTTCGCCTTTTCGCCCTTCAACATCCTGACGAAGCGTTTCGCCCGCGCGGCGGCGCTCCCGTTCGTCGGTGAAGGGGAGGTGCTCCTCTGCTACCTGCCGCTCTGTCACACGTTCGGGAGGTACCTGGAGCTGCTCGGCTCGCTCTTCTGGGGTGGAACGTACGTCTTCGCCGGCAACCCCTCGCTGGAGACGCTCCTCGCAGGTCTCCGCCAGGTCCGCCCGACGGGACTCGTCAGTATCCCGGCCCGCTGGCAGCAGCTCTACGAGAGGTGTCAGAGGCGTCTCGGCGCCGTCGCGGGCCTGGAGGAGGAGGTCGCGGCGGTCCGCGAGGTCGCCGGAGGGCGGCTCGCCTGGGGCCTGTCGGCCGCCGGGTTCCTCGAGCCGGCGGTCTTCCGGTTCTTCCAGCGCTCCGGGGTGGCCCTCTGCAGCGGCTTCGGCATGACGGAAGCCACCGGCGGGATCACCATGACGCCTCCCGGCCAGTACGAGGACGGCAGCGTCGGCGTCCCGCTGCCCGGGATCCGGGTGCGTCTGACCGGAGAAGGCGAGCTCGAAATCGCCGGTCCGTACGTGGCCCGCGAGTTCGGCGAGGCGGCGCCGTCCCCGGCGGAGGAGAGCTGGATCGGCACCGGTGACATCTTCCGGGTGCGGCCCGGCGGCCATTACGAGATCGTCGACCGGGTCAAGGACATCTACAAGAACAGCCGGGGCCAGACGGTGGCGCCCCGGCGCGTGGAGCAGCTTTTCGAGGGGGTCCCCGGCATCCGCCGGACCTTTCTCGCCGGCGACGGCCGCGACGACAACGTCCTCCTGATCGTCCCCGACGGGGAGGCCCCGATCCTCGCCGACCTCGCGTCCGAAGAGGACCGGCAGGAGTACTTCGCGCGAATCGTGGCCGAGGCGAACCTGGACCTCGCGCCGCACGAGCGGGTCGTCGGCTTCGCCCTCCTCGGCCGCGACTTCTCCCCGGACCGGGGCGAGCTGACGCCCAAGGGAAGCTACCGCCGCCGGGCGATCGAGGAGAATTTCCGGGAGCTTCTCGCGTCGCTCTACCGCGGCACCGCCGTCCGGCTGGAGGGCAAGGGGCTCGCGGTCCGCATTCCGCGGTGGCTCTACCGGGATCTCGGGATCCTGGAGGGAGACCTCGTCCTCGGGGACGAGTCGCTCGACGACGAGCGGCGGGGCCTGTCGCTCGTCCTCCGCCGGACGGACGAGCCGGCAGCCGTCCGCGTGGGCGATCTCGACTATTCCATCCGGGGGGACGTCGTCGACCTCGGCCTTCTCGCGCACCAGCCGCTTCTCTGGCTCGGAAACCCGTCGCTCGCCGCCTTCTGCCCGCTGAAGGGAGGATGGGACCTTCCGCTCGGCGCGTTCTCGCCCCGCGTGAAGCTGCCACCCGGAAGGGTCCCGACTCCGGGCGCCGCTCCGGCGCGGATCTCGTCCCCCGAGCTCGCCACGTTCCACCAGGTCGTCTGCGAGGCGCTCTTCGGGGGACGCGACGAGTCGCTCCAGGCCGTCGGAGAGATCGAAGAGCGCCTGCACCGCGCCAATCAGGCGACGGGCGCGGCGCTCCGTCGGCGGCTGGAGGCCCTCGCCCGCCACCCGGCGGCCGAAGTCCGCTGCGCGGCTTTCCGGATCCTTCTTCTCGACGCCCCGGCTCCGGGCGCCGCTTCCGAGATGGAGAGCTTCCTCGAGTCGGGCCTCCCGTTCCTGTCGGCCGGGAGCATCGACCGGATCGCGCGGGAGGGACTGCCCGGCGAGCGCCTGACGGCCCTCAGGCGCCGCCTCCACGGTACCCGCGCGCATCTCCCCCGCCCCCTGCCTCCCGCGCAGGCCGGCCTGCTCGCGGACGTCTTCACCCTTCTCGTCCACCACGTCAAGAACCACCGCGAGGATTACGTGCCCGTCCGCTCCGAACTGGCCGCATGGGCCCTGCAGGAGGCCGACGCGGGCCTCGCCCGCACCGCGGCCGCCCGGCTTGACGAACTCTCGGCGTGGTACCAGCGCGGAATTCCCGCGCGCGCCTCGTTCCGCGGAAAGCTCGCGTTCCACGAAGGGCTTTCCTCCGGAGAGCGCGCCCAGATCGAACGGCTCTTCGAGGAGACGGGATTCCTGGAAGAGGCGCTGGAGCTCGCCTGCGGCGAGACCGTGGCGCCGGAGGAGCTCGACCCGGGCGGCATCTGGATCACCCCCGTCGCCACCGTTCGACGGCACCAGCTCTACCGCGCCGGGATCAACACCGTGGCGGGCCGGCACCACGACCTGCTCCTCATCATCGGCGACGACCTCGACGTCGAGGGCGTCCGGCAGACGAAGCTCTGGATGGAAGCCCTCGCCTCTCCGGCCGACCGCGAGCCGGTCGTTCCCGCCTTCGGCGGGTTCCGCCCGGAGCTGGGGGCCCTCTCCGTCGGCTGGGTCGACGAGCCGACGCTCGCGATGCGCCTCTGGGAGCTGGAGCAGCCCGCTCCCGAGGGGACGGGGATGGTCCGGTGGCGGACGCCGTTCGTGCGGGCCCTCACGGCCTTCTTCTCCGCCTGGGAGGCGAGCGGACGGCGGCTCGTTCCCGGCGCCGTCTCGCCCGCGAACGTCGTCGTCCCGCGCGACGACTTCCGTGAGGGGACGGTCCTCCTCTCGCTCGCCGGGTACCGTCCCTACGACGGACCCTGGTCGCTCGTCGGGCCGATGGTCCGGAACTTTTTCGAAGAGACGTTCGCGCTCTACCCCCGGTCGAAGACGAACCTCCGCCGCTCGTGGATCGCCGACGCCTGCGTGGAAGCGCTGGGCGTCGCCGGCGCCCGGGTCTTCCTGGACGAGCTGCTGGGCGACCTCGGACGGGAAGTCCCGGGAAGCCTCGCGCACACCCTCGCCGACGAGCTCAGCGCCGAGAGAGAGCGGCTCGACGTCGCGTTCCACCCGCCGCTCGCCCTCCTGTCGGCCATCGTGCGGTTCGGGGCGTGGGAGACGCTCGAGCCCGACGCCCCTCTCTCCGCCCGCGAGGCGATGGCCCGCGGCCTCGAGAGCGTCTACCGGCTGAATCGCTTCCCGGACATCGTCCGCTACCACCTCCACCGGCAGACGACCTTCGCGCAGACGGACCTCCTGGCCCGGCAGGCCTTCGACACGCTCCTCCTGGCGATGCTCCACCGGCCGGGAGTCTGGCCGGCGGAGATGGTGGAGCTCGCGGACGTCCAGGCGGCCCTCGGAAGCGCCGAGGAGCGCCTCGCCTTCGGCCGGCTCGTCTTTCCCGACGCCGCGTCGGACCAGGTCGTGGCCCTCGCCGCCGTCGGCGAGGGGGCGAGACACCTCGTCGCCACCACGCACATCGTGGACCGGAGCGGCTCGCGGTACCTGGTGCGGGACCCGATCGACCCGGCGGAACTCGGGCGACTCGTCCAGCTCCTCGTGAAATCGGGCGTCCCCCGCGCCTATTCGGAGGGGCGGCGGCTCCTCGTGGCCCTCGACGAGCAGGAGCGCGTCGTCGCGGGCGTCGCGTACTCGCTTCTCGAGGGAGCGGCGGCGCAGCTCGAAGGCGTCGTCGTCACCGCGGCGCTCCGCGGGCGCGGCCTGTCGACCGCGCTCCTCGACGACCTCTGCGCCCGCCTGCGCGGGCTCGGCGTGGAGGTCCTGACCCGGCACATCGCCTTCCGCGACGTCCCGCTCGGCCGCGCCTTCCATTACGACCGGCGCTGGCGGTGTCTCGTCCGCCCCTGCCGGCCGCGGACCGAGTGACCGGACGGCCGTCTCGGGCCCCGTATAATTGAAAATTGAGACCTGACCCCATTCTGGGGGACCCTTCCGGCAGGGCAGTCCGGATTAATACCTTGCAGGTCCCGCGGGAACTTCCTATCGTCCCGGCCATGACCATCCGCCGGCTCCTGTTCGCGGTGTCCGCTCTCGCCCTGCTGGGCGCTCTCGCCTCCCCACCGGCCCGCCGGATCGCGCGCGCGGCCCCCCCCGCGACGGAGGCCGCGGGCGGCGTCGAGGTCTCCGGCCTCGACCGTTCCGTCGCCCCCGGAGACGACTTCTTCCGCTGGGCCAACGGGGGCTGGCTCACGATCACCGAGATCCCCGCCGACCAGAGCTCGTGGGGCGCCGGCGAGATGCTGGCGGAGCTGACGGCGAAGCGGACCGCCGATCTGATCGCCGAGGCGGCGAAGTCGCCCGGGCCTCCAGGGTCGAACGCGCGAAAGGTCGGCGACACCTACACGACCTTCATGGACGAGGCGACGATCGAGGCGAAGGGGCTCGCGCCCCTCCGGCCTGCGCTCGACCGGATCGCCGCGGTGACCGACGCGCCCGGGCTCGCCCGGGCTCTCGGCGCGACCCTGCGCGCCGACGTCGACGTCCTGAACGCCACGAATCTCTACACGCCCAACCTCTTCGGCCTCTGGGTCGCGCAGGACCTCGACGACCCGTCGCGCTATTCGCCGTTTCTCCTCCAGGGCGGCCTCGGCATGCCCGATCGCGACTACTACCTCGACCCATCGCCGAGGATGGCGCAGATCCGGGACCGCTATCGGGCCCACATCGAAGCCTTCCTGACCCTCGCCGGAATCTCCGACGCGGGAGAAAAGGCCGCGCGGATCTTCGACCTCGAACGCCGCATCGCCGAGGCGCACCTCTCCCGCGAGGATTCCGAGGATGTCCTGAAAGGGAACAACCACTGGGCGCGGACGGAATTCCCGATTCGCGCTCCCGGGCTCGACTGGACGGCGTTCTTCGAGGCCGCAGGTCTCGCCGGAGAGAAGACGTTCGTCGTCTGGCAGCCCGGCGCCGTGACGGGGATCTCGCGCCTCGTGGCCGGGGTCCCGCTCGACACGTGGAAGGAGTACCTCACCTTCCGCGCTTTTTCGCGCGCGGCGTCCTGCCTGCCGAAGGCTTTCGTCGAGGAGCGGTTCGCCTTCTACGGCAAGGTGCTCAGCGGCACGCCGAAGCTCCGTGACCGGTGGAAGCGGGCCGTCGACGCGACCAGCGCGGCGCTCGGCGAGGCGGTCGGCCGGCTCTACGTCGAGCGCTGGTTCCCCCCCTCGGACAAGGCGCGCGCGGCGGAGATGGTGAAGAACGAGATCGCCGCGTTCGGGAAGCGGATCGACCGGCTCGACTGGATGGCGCCCGAGACGAAGGCCCGGGCCAAGGCCAAGCTCGCCGTCCTGAAGGTCGGCGTCGGCTACCCCGACCGATGGCGCGACTACACGGCTCTTTCGGTCGTCCCGGGCGACGCCCTCGGAAACGCCGAGCGGGCCTCGCTCTTCGAGTACCGGAGGAACCTCGCGAAGCTCGGCTCTCCGGTCGACCGCGGCGAGTGGGTGATGAACCCGCAGCTCGTCAACGCGGTCAACCTGCCCGCCATGAACGCGCTCAACTTTCCGGCGGCCATTCTGCAGCCTCCGTACTTCGATCCGAAGCGGCCGGCGGTCATGGACTACGGCGCGATCGGCGCCACCATCGGCCACGAGATCAGCCACAGCTTCGACGACCAGGGGGCCCTTTTCGATGCGGACGGGCGGCTCCGCAACTGGTGGACGGCGGAGGATGCCGCCCACTTCGCCACGTCGGCGGCCGCGCTCGCGAGGCAGTACGACGCCTACCGGCCCTTCCCCGACGCCTCGGTCAACGGCAAGCTGACGCTCTCCGAGAACATCGCCGACGTCGCCGGACTCGCCGTGGCCTTCGACGCCTACCGTCTCTCTCTCGGCGGCAAGGAGGCCGCCGGGGCCGGGGGGCTCACGGGCGACCAGCTGTTCTTCATCAGCTTCGCGCAGAGCTGGCGAAAGAAGTTTCGCGAGCCGGCCCTTCGCCAGCGCCTTCTGATCGACAGCCACGCCCCTGCCGAGTACCGCGCCGACACCGTGCGAAACCTCGATGCGTGGTACGAAGCCTTCGCGGTCCGCCCGGGACAGAAGCTCTACCTCGCTCCGAAGGAGCGCGTCCGGGTCTGGTGACCAGCGGATCAGGGAGGGGGCCCGACGTTCACGCCCGGGACGACGACGTCGTCTCCGGCACCTTCTGCCAGACGGCGCCCTGCTCGCTGTCGTACACCGCCTCGCCTTCCTGCGTGAAGTGGAAGGCGTATCGGACATAAATACTCCCGCGAATCCGACGGACCTGCGTCCCGCGCACCTCGAGCTCCAGGGGCGGGCCGATGCGCGCGAGGCTTCCCCAGCGGGCGCGGTGGATGTGGGTCCCGTAGCCGATCCAGCCCTCGACGTGGCGGAGGCCGAGGACGTAGAAGGCGTGCGCGAAGCCGAGCATCCCCGTCACGTGGACGAGGAGCCCTCCGGAGACGTGGCGCGGGTGACGGACCGGGTGGGACTTCTGAAGCCGGGTCAGCGGGAGATTCTCGTTCGTCGGCATCCGGGCGACGAGCCGCCCCGCGCCGCGGTCCACCTCGAGAATCTCGTCGAAGAAGATCGCCTCGGGACGGTACGGGCAGTCGGCGACGAACTCCGGGTCGAGCATCGAATCAGGTCTCGAAACCCGAGTATGGACCCGCGCCCGAACGGGGAGCACCGCCCGAAGCGAGCCCGATCTCGTGAGCTGCCGCCCTTCTACGGATAGACGAAGAAATACGGGTCGTAGATCAGAGTCCGATTCCCTGCAGGGCTGTGGTACTCGTCGTATTGGCCGCTCCGGGTGTCAAACACATCGATGAAGAACTCGACGTCCGTAAACGTCGGAATCGAGATCCAGGAGCGACCGTTGTCCGTGGCGGTGTTGATCCGGATCAGGTATTCGTAGGTGTTGCTGTCTGAGAGATAGAACGCCCCGGTGGCATCCGTCAATCTCGCTTTCTTCAATGTGGAGACGGCTCCCCCCGCATACTGGTTCTGCCAGGTGCTGGTGACCTTGTAACGGCCGCCAACCAGACACATCGTCACGGCGTCCTCGAGGCAGGCAACCGGGCCGGACCAGCTCACGGCCACGGCCTGCGTCACCGTACTTGAGCCGCCCGCGTTCGAAGCCGTCAGAGAGACCTGCCAGGTCCCCTTCCCGAACACATGGACGGGGTTCGGGACGGAAGAGGTCCCCCCGTCGCCGAAGTCCCAGCTCCAGGAGATCGGGGAGCCGGTCGACGTGTCGGCGAAAACGACGGGCTGGCCGGCGAGAGGGTTTGCGTTCCACGTGAAGTCCGCCGTTGGAGCCAAGGTCGGGAATCGGAAGACGCTCCCTCCGAAGATGCCGGCGTAGAGCGTCGGCGGCGAGCCGGGGGCGATCGCGAAGGCGTTCACGAAGAGGTTCGTGAGGCCCGCGTTGAGAGCCGTCCACGTCGCCCCGTCGTCCGTGCTCCGAAACAGTCCAGCCGTCGTGGCCGCGTAGAACGTCTTGGGCGAAGCAGGATCAAACTTGAGGGCCGTGATCGTCGCCGCGGGCAGGCCATTCGTCACCGGTGCCCAGCTCATGGCGCCGTCGGTCGATCTGAAGAGGCCCTTGTCGGTGCCCGCCCAGAAAATCGAGGAGGAGCTCGGATCCATGGCCAGCGCGTAGACGACCTGGGTCGCCAGGGCGTTGTTCGTGACCCACTCGTACCGGCCGCTCCCGTGAATGAAGATCCCGTAAACGCCGGCGTCCGTCCCGACGACCGCGGTCGCCCCCGGCGCGGGAACCACGACGCTCTCGAAGATGGGAAGGGGGGCGTTCGCGTCACCGTAACCCGTCCACGTGGCGCCGCCGTCGGTGCTCTTCCACGCGCCGCCCTGCAGCGCGCCGCTCGCACCGAATCCCCCGGCGGCGTAAACGGTCGCCGGCGACCCGGGGTCCACCGCCCACGCGTAGGGAACGCCCACGCCGGTGAGGGGCGTCCAGGTCGCCCCGCCGTCGGTGCTCCTCCATCCCTGGTAATCCGTCCCCGCCAGAATCGCCGAGGATCCCGGGGGGATCACGAGCGAGAGGACGCGCGCCGAGTTCAGGTCGACGGTGAGGGGGGTCCAGTTCGTCCCGCCGTCAGTGCTCTTGAAGAGGCCGATGCCCGTGCCCGCGTAGACCGTCGCGGGCACGGCGGGATCCACGGCGAGCGCGAAGACATCCAGCGCCGTCAGTCCTCTGTTCGCGGTTTGGGTGCTCACACCCCCGTTCGTGGTCTTGAAGACGCCGGTCGCCGTGCCGACGTAGACGGTCGAGGGCACCGACGGGTCGATCGCGAGGGCGTTGACGACCTGGTTCGTGATGCCGAACCCCCGGTTCCAGGTCGCGACCCCGTCGAGGCTCTTCAACACCTGCACGGAGTTGGCGCAGGCATAGACCGTGGTCGTCGTGACGGGATCGATGGCGATGACGAAGCTGGTCCCCGCGGCGGCGCCCGCCGCCTTCCAGGTCGCCGCACCGTCCGTGCTCTTGAAGATGCCATTGCCATTCGTTCCCGCGTAGATCGTCGAGGGGGTCTTGGGGTCGATCGCGATCGTGAAGACACGCGTTCCCGTCAGGCCGCTCGAGGCCGCCGCCCACGTCGCGGCTCCGTCCGAGGTCCGGAAGACGCCGTTGTCCCTCGTACCCGCATAGAGAGTCGAGGGCGAGATCGGGTTGATCGCCAGCGCAAAGACCTGCTGCGCCCCGATGCCGCTCGTCGCGGCCGCCCAGGTCGCCGCGCCGTCGGTGCTCTTGAAGACCCCGCTGGCCGTGCCCGCATAAAGTGTGGACGGCGTCCCGGGGTCGATCGCAAAGGCCCAGATCCGGCTTGTCGTCAAGCCGGCTGCCGTCCAGCTCGTCCCGCCGTCGGTGCTCTTGAAGACTCCGTGGTTCCTCGTACCCGCATACACGGTCGAGGTCGTGACCGGATCGATCGCGAGAGAAAGAACGGCATCCCCCGGCAGGCCGCTCCCGGCGCCGGCCCAGCTCGCCCCCCCGTTCACCGTCTTGAAGACGCCACCCCCGGCGGTGCTATTGAACTTGAAGGCCCCGCTGCCGGTGCCCGCGTAGATCGTCGCCGGCGCGTGCGGATCGATCGCAAGGGCGAACACGTTCCCCCCGGTCGGTCCGATGCTGCTCCACACGTCGACGTCGCCGCGGGCGACGCCCGCGAGAAGAACCAGACCCGCGAGAGGCGGGACAGAGGCCAGCCGGCACGTGAGAAGGCGACGTCGCCTCGCGAGCCGAATGACTCGTGGATCGAGCCGAGCAGGTGCGGAAAGGCCCAAGTGTCCCCCCAACCGGGCCGCTTTGAGGAGGGAATCGTACGCCCCCTGCGGCGCCGAGAGACAATTCTCGCTGCCCGTCAGGGCGCTAGTGACATGCCGGGGCCGCCCCTCTCCGAATCGCCCGGGACAGGCACCAAGAGAGCCTTCTCAGGCGCTCAAACGAAAAAGGCCGCCCTTCGGCGGCCGCTGTTGATTCCTAAACTGGTGGAGCTGAACGGGATCGAACCGTCGACCTCCTGAATGCCATTCAGGCGCTCTCCCAAACTGAGCTACAGCCCCACTCGGAGGGACGCGAAAGGTAGCACCGGCCACGCGGGCCGTCAAACCGGGCCTGTTTCGATACCCGGTCCTTTCAGAATCCGACGTCGAGGCCCGCGAGGAAGCGCCGGCCGGGGGCCGGAAAGCCGCTCGCCTCCTGGTAGGCGCTGCCGAAGACGTTCGTCACCCGGAGAAACGGCGCCACGTTCCAGAGGAGCCGCGGGGCCGTCACGGCCGCGTCGAAGCGGAAGTAGGCCGGCATCGTGACGAGCTGCGTGAAGTCGACCGCGTCCCGGTCGAGGCGGCTCCCGACCCAGACCCCCGTCGCCTGGAAGGAAGCTCCCCCCGCAAGCGACGCCCCCACCGTCGCCGAGACCCGGTTCTTCGGACGGCGGAGGAGCGGGAGCCCCGTGTCGAGGTCCGTCGCGTCGAGGTAGGTGTACGCCGCCCGCGCGAAGAAGCCGCGGCCGATCTCGCCGCGAAGCACGGCCTCCACCCCCTGTGTCCGGGCCCGCCCCACGTTCTCGTTCGTGAAGCTCTGCGGGACGTACTCGATCAGATCGCGGATGTCGTTCAGAAAGAACGTCGCTTCGGCGGTGAGCGCCGGCGTGAGGGCGACTTCGATCCCCCCCTCCGCGCTGGTCGATCGCTCGGGCTTCAGCTCCGGGTTGCCCGAGAACGGGTAGTAGAGCTCCCCCGTCGTCGGCGAGCGGAAGGCTCCCCCCGCCGCCGCGCGGAGTTTGACGGTCTTCGACGCGAGGAAGACGACCGTGCCGCGGGGCGACCAGAAGGCGCCGTATGCATTGTTGTCGTCCCGCCGGACGCCCGCCGTCACGACGAGGCGCTCGCCGAGAAGGGCGACCCGGTCCTCGGCGAAGAGCGACCAGGTCCGCGTCGACGCCCCGTCCAGCGGGACGCCGTAGCTGTCGGCACTCGTCACGTGGGTCCACTCGACGTCGCTCCCGACCGAGAGGCGCTGCGTGCCGAAGTCGTGAGTCAGGACGGCGCGGCCGCCCGCGCGCCGTGCATCGGTTTCCGAAGACGTGTAGCCGTACGGATCGTCCGGGTCGGAGTACGTCGGCCGGTCCCGCGACGCCAGAAGCGACGCCTCGAGCGTCGTCTTCGGGTCGAACGCGACGACCACGGGGACCGCCAGCGTCGTCGTGTCGGCTGTCGTCTTCCGGGAGGGGGTCGGGACGCCGGCCGAGAAGGGAATCCCCGTGACCGACTGGTCGCTGCGGAGGACGACGCCGGCCCGGGAGCCGTCGCCCAGCGGCACCTCCACGCCGCCCGAGAGGTTCGTCACGTCGAAGAACTCGTTCGGAAGCGCGCCCTCCTCGGTCGCGCGCCGCCACCCCGCGGTGATCGACACGGCGCCCGCGCGGAACGCGGCGTCGGCGGTCCCCTGCACGGCCGCGCCGTTCCCGAGGGCGCCGGTCACGCGCCCCTCGACGCTCTTCGCCCCGGCGAGGTGCCGCGAGAAGAGCTGGACGACGCCACCGATCGCTTCCGATCCCCAGAGCGCCGAAAACGGCCCGCGCACCACCTCGACCCGCTCCACGTTCGCCGTGGAGAGCGCCGAGACGTCGACGAGGCCGAAGAAGGGGCTGTTCAGCTTCACGCCGTCCACGAGGACGAGCGCCTGCGTGGAGTTCGTCCCGCGGAGGAAGAGCGAGGTCACGGTGCCGGCGCCCCCCGACTGGACGACGTCGAGGCCGGGGACCGTTCGAAGCAGGTCCGGGATCGAGGTGGCCTTCGACCGGTCGATCTCCTCCGGAGAGATCACGGTCGCGGCGACGCCGAGCGTCCGGCGCGGCTCGGGCTGCGCATCGGCCGTGACGACGACCTCGGCCGTGACCGGGGGCGGGGTCTGCGCGACGAGGGCCGGCGCCGAGAGCAGCAGGCAGACGGGCACCGCGCGGTGGAGCCGGGTGCGGCCGGGACGGAACATCGAAGACCCTCCGGGTCACGGCCCCGCCCTCCCATCGAGTCGGAAAGGGCGGCGTCCCGGACGAGCCCGGGGGCGGCCCTTCCTTCCCGAGCCCCGGAGAAGGCGAGGCGGCAAGCGTGTTCCTCGGGCAGGTCTCCTGGCTCCCGGATCGACCGCGATCGGACCCCTTCCCGGAGGCGCGACCGGGGCCGATGCCCGCGATCCCTCGCCGCCAGTGGGATGTCGTCCGTCGCGTCCCCGGTCACAGTGGCGGGGGCCGCGCGGGAATCACACCCGCTTCCCTCTTGGCCGCGGAGCGGCTGGTCCCCCGGAGGAAGGGGGAACCCGGGGACGATGTGAAAGAACGCGGGAAAACGGTACCACGCCCCAAAGGGCGGGGATCGGCTACTTCCGGATCTGCTTGCTCTTCGGGTTCTGGAGCGCCGCGAGCAGCGACGCCCCGAAAACGGAGACGGCGGGAGGCTTCTCCTTCTCGCGCCGCGCCGAATCCTCGCGATACCGCTTCACGTCGACCCGGTCGGCTTCCGCCTTCGCCCCCGCCACCGAGAGCGAGATCCGGCGCCGCTTCGTGTCGAGGCCGATGACCTTCACCTCGATCTTCTGTCCGGGCGCGAAGCTCTTCGAGACCGGCGTGCCGTGCGGCAGCCCCGTCTCCGAGTTGGGAATGAGCCCCGTCAGGCCGGGAGCCAGGTGGACGAAGACGCCGAACGTCGCGACGTTCTCGACCTCGCCGCCGGTGACCGATCCCTCCGGAAACTTCGACTCGATCCCCTCCCACGGGTCGGACAGCGCCACCTCGCGGAGCGTCAGGGAAATGCGGTGGTGCGACGGGTCGATCTCCTTCACCCAGCCGGTCACCGCCTCGCCGACGGCCACGGAGGCGTCCTTCAGGGTGACGCCGGGCGGGAGCTGCGACACGTGGACCAGCCCGTCGATCCCCGGCTCCAGCTCCACGAAGAGGCCGAACTCCGCGTGGCGCGCGATCTTCCCCGTGAACGGAGCGCCCGCCGCGAGGCGCGACGTGACGCCCTCCCACGGATCGGATTCGAGTTCCTTCATCGAGAGGGAGATCCGCTTGCCGTCCTGCTCGATCTTCAGCACCTTCACGTCCACGTCCTGGCCGACGGCGAGGGCGTCCTTGGCGTGGGCGATCCGCCGGCGGGAGATCTCCGTGACGTGCACCAGGCCGTCGATGCCGCCCAGGTCGACGAAGGCGCCGAAGTCGGTGATCGAGCGGACGCGACCCTTCAGGACGGCGCCCGGCACGACCTTCTCGCGCGCTTCGGCGGCCCGGGCGTCGTGCTCCTCGCGCAGAAGCGCGGCGCGGGAGACGACGATGCGCCGCCCGTCCTCGGTGTACTCCAGGATCCGGAAGTCGAAGGTCTGGCCGAGAAACGCCTTCAAGGCCTCCTCGTCGTGCCGCCCGACGTCGATCTGGGAGACCGGGCAGAAGGCGCGCAGTCCGGATGACCCGCCGAGCGCCACCTCGAAGCCTCCCTTGTTCCGGGCGGTCACCTTCCCCTGCACGGGGATCTTCGCGCTGGAAGCGGCCCGAAGCTCGGCCCGCGTCCGCTGGCCCAGCGCCAGCCGCCGGGAGAGCCTCACGTCGGGCCCGGCCTTGACCACGACCGCCTCGATCCGGTCGCCGACCTTCAGCCCCTCCAGCTCGGATTTCTCCATCAGCGCCTCGGTCTTCCCCCCGAGCGAGACGAGAACGACGTCGGGGGTGACGGCGGCGATGGTGCCGAGAACGGTCTCGCCTTCCACCAGCTTCTTGCGGGAGGCGGCGTCGTCGGCCTTCAGGGCGTCCTCGAAGGCGCGGCGATCGGCGGCCTCGGGGGTCTCCAAAACGGTCGTGGCGGCGGCGGATTCGGTCACGGATCGGTCTCCTTCCCGCAGATGTCGTCCCGGCGGCGAGCCTCTTCGGGCGCCGTCGGGCGGCGGGAGCCGGGATTCTAACCGATGGGACCGCCGGTTCCGGCGGATGACGTAAACTTCCCGACAGGTTGCCCCGGCGACCGCCCCGAAGGCGGTGGTCGCCCTTGGAGGTTGTTGGTGCCCGACGTCGGTGTTCTCGTTTCTCCCGCTGCTTTCGCGTCCCGGACGACGGAGACGTCGTCCGCCCTCGCGTCGCTTTCTCCGAGCCGCGAGGAGCTCCGGCAATGGTTTGCGTTAATGCACATGGCGCGCCTTCTCGACGACAAGGCGCCGAACTATCTCAAGCAGGGGCTCGGCTGGTCCTATCACGCGCCGTGCGCGGGGCACGACGGCATCCAGATCGCCCTCGGCACGACGTTCCGTCCCGGACGCGACTGGCTCTTCCCCTACTATCGCGACCTCGCCACCTGTCTCGCCGCGGGGATCACGCCGGAGGAGATCCTGCTGAACGGCATGTCGAAGGCGACCGACCTCGCCTCCGGCGGCCGGCACATGTCGAACCACTTCGCGAAGTTCGCGCTCCGGATCCAGAACGTCTCCTCGTGCGTCTCGAACCACGCGCTCCACGCCGTTGGCCTCGCGCGGGCCCTCCGGGCCTACGGCAAGGACGACCTCGTCTTCTGCTCGGTCGGCGAGTCGTCCACCTCCGAGGGCTATTACTACGAGGCCGTCAACGGCGCCTCGCGCGAGAAGCTCCCCGTCGTCTTCGTCGTGCAGGACAACGGCTACGGCATCTCCGTCCCGAAGCGGGACCAGACGGCGAACCCGGTCGCCTCGGCGAACTTCAGCGGCTTTCTGAACCTCTCGATCCTCACCTGCGACGGGAAGGACCTCTTCGACTCGGTCCAGGCCATGCGCCAGGCGGTCGCCTACGTGAAGAGCGGAGCCGGGGCCGCCATCGTGCACGCCGACTGCATCCGGATCCACTCGCACTCCAACTCCGACCGCCACGAGCTCTACCGCTCGTCCGAGGAGATCGCGGCCGCGAAAGCCCTCGACCCGCTGCCGCGGCTCCGCCGCCTCCTGATCGAGGGAGGCGCCTTCTCCGAGGAGGAGATCTCCGAGATCGAGGAGAGGAACCTGAAGGCCTACGAAGACGCCGCCGACCGCGCGAAGAAGGCGCCCGACCCGAAGCCCGGATCGGTCGTCGACTTCGTGACGCCCGACCCGTGGGTCCCTCCCGGCGACGGCCTGGCCGGGGTTCCTGTCACTCCCGCCGGCGAGAACGCGCCGGAGATGTCGCTTCTCCAGGCGCTCAACACGACCCTGAAGGAGATGTTCCGAGAGAACCCCGACACCTTCATCTGGGGGCAGGACATCGCCCACAAGGACAAGGGGGGCGTCTTCAACGTCACGAAGGGAATGCAGCAGGAGTTCGGCGAGAGGCGCGTCTTCAACGGCCCCATCGCCGAGGATTTCATCCTCGGGACGGCCGGCGGCTTCTCGCGGCTCGACGAGAAGATCCGCGTCGTCGTCGAGGGGGCCGAGTTCGCCGACTACTTCTGGCCCGCGGCCGAGCAGATGGTCGAGATGTCGCACGACTACTGGCGCTCGAACGGACAGTTCGTGCCGAACGTGACGGTGCGCATCGCCTCGGGCGGCTACATCGGGGGCGGCCTCTACCATTCGCAGAACATCGAAGGGTGGCTCACGACGCTTCCCGGTCTCCGCGTCGTCGTCCCCGCCTTTGCCGACGACGCCGCGGGCCTCCTCCGGACGGCGATCCGCTCCCGGGGGCTCACTCTCTACCTCGAGCCGAAGTACCTCTACAACGTCCCCATGGCACGCACGCGTGTCCCCAAAGATTTCGCCGTCCCGTTCGGCAAGGCGCGCGTCCGGCGGACCGGCCGGCACCTGACGATCGTGGCGTACGGCACGCCGGTCCATTTCGCCCTCGAGGCGGCGGCGACGCTGGCGACCGAGGGGAAGGAGATCGAGGTGATCGACCTCCGTTCCCTCGTCCCGCTGGACTTTCCCGCGATCGCCGCGTCGGTGAAGAAGACCTCGCGCGTCCTGATCGCCCACGAGGACAAGGTGCACGGCGGCTTCGGCGGCGAGATCGCCGCCCGGATCGGCGCGGAGCTCTTTCCGCACCTCGACGCCCCGGTCGAGCGCGTCGGCTCGATCTTCACGCCCGTCGGCTTCAACCGGATCCTCGAGCGGGCCATCCTGCCGAGCACCGAGAAGGTCCTCGAGGCGGCGCGGAAGACGCTGGCGTACTGAGCCCCCGGCCCCTGCGGTCCCGGCCCGCTAGGATGGCGTCGTCCGTCGTGGTCATCTCCGTCCTTCTCTATGCGGGTTTCGCGGTTATGGCGCTCGGAAGCGTCTCGCTCCTCTATCCCCCGCGGTTCCTCGGGATCCCGACGCGGGCGCGGGCGCTCGCGGTCCTGGCCGCGGGCCTGGCGGCGGCCCTCGTCGCCGTTCTCGTTCCGCCGCCTCCCGCCCGCGCCGGCCCCCACGGGGCGACCCGCCTCGACGACTTCGTTCCCGAGTTCCAGTTCGCGGAGTTCCACGAGCGGCTCGTCCGCGCGACTCCGGAGCGGGTCGACCGGGCCCTACGGACTGTGACCGCCGAAGAGATCCGTCTCCTCCGTTTCCTCACCTGGATCCGCAACCCGCGCCGTCTCTGGAGCCGGCAGCCGGAGAGCATTCTGAATCCTCCGGCGGCGGAGCCGATCCTCGACGTTGCGAAACGCTCCGGGTTCGTCGTTCTCGCCGACGAGCCCGGGCGCGAGCTGGTCCTCGGGACGCTGGTCGTCAGGCCCCGCGACGCACGCGTCTCCGTTCCCGACGATTTGGCCGAGACGGGCCGCCGCTTCGCCGCGCTTTCGGCGCCCGGCTACGCCAAGGCGGCGATGAACTTCCGGATCGAGCCGCGTCCGGACGGGACCTGCCGGCTGACGACCGAGACGCGGATCTTCGCGACGGACCGCGACGCGGCGCGCCGCTTCGCCGTCTACTGGCGGATGATCCACCCCGGCAGCGCCCTCATCCGGGCCATGTGGCTCCGCGCGGTCGCCGAGCGGGCCGAGAGCGGACGCTGAGTCCCCGATCCCCGGCCGAATTCGCTCCATCCACCGGACCCTGAGGGGTCCGAGCTGAAAGGACGTGTGGGCTTCCTTTCGAGTGACGATCGTATACACTATTGAGTGACGGAGGAGGCCATGAAGTTCGTCACCATTCGGGATCTGCGGGGCCGGCCGGGACAGGTCTGGAAGAAGCTGGCCGAGGGGCGGGAACTGGTCCTGACGTCAAACGGCAAGCCGATCGCGCTCCTGTCCCCCGTGACGGAGGAATCGTTCGAGCGCGACCTCGCCGCCCTGCGTCGGGCGCGGCTGGCCGAGACGATCCGCTCGATCCAGAAGGAATCGAAGAAGAGGTTCCCGCGGGGCGTGAGCCTGGCCACGATCAACGCGGAGATCGCAGCGGTCCGGGCGAAGCGCGAGCGTTGAGAATCGTCCTCGACACGAACGTCCTCGTCTCGGGTCTCCTCTCCGAAGCGGGTCCGCCCGGTCGGATCGTCTCGCTCATTCCCGAGAATGTCTTTGTCCCCTGCTTCGACGCCCGGATCCTCGAGGAATATCGGGACGTCCTGCTGCGTCCCCACTTGGGCATCGCGCCAGCCCGGGTCGAGCGCCTCCTGGCGGATCTCGAGGAGGAAGGCGAAGCCGTCGTCGGGCGTCCGTTACCCCACCGGCTTCCCGATCCAGCTGACGAACCCTTCCTTGAAGTCGCCATTGCAGCCGGAGCGGAGTTCCTTGTGACGGGAAACCTCCGCGACTTTCCCGCCCGCCTGCGGCACGGCGTCGCGGTCGTCTCCCCCCGCGATTTCCTCGATTTCCTGCGCCGGCGTTAGCCGCTCCGCTCAGCCCCCCTGCAGCCGCTTCAGCGCCGCCTGCTTCAGGGCCATGCTGGTCGCCGCGCCGCGGGCGATGACCTTCACTTCGGCCTCCGGCAGCGTCGGGAGGATCCGCAAGGCGAAGATCGGCGGCGTTTTCGGGTTGTGGACGAGGGCGACGCGGACGTCGAGATTCGCCGCCCATTGGCTCGTCTTCAGGATCAGCTCGGCGGACTGGTAGGAGAGGCATGCCGACTTCGCGATCCGGACGACCTCGTCCACGGTGATTCGGGGGTTCTTGAGGAGTGAATAGAGGACCTGCGGGTCGTGGTCCTGCACGAGGACGAGCCGCTCCGTCCGGTCGGCCTTCGCGGCAAGGAGGAGCTTCTCCGTCCGGGAGAGCGCCCTCAGCCGATCCCAGGTGCTCCGGTCCGTCTCGTCGGGGCCCTCCTCGAAGGGGGCGGCGAGGAGCGCCTCGAGGATCGCGTCGCCGTTTCCTTCGAAGGCCAGGGCCACGCCGTCCGGGAGTGGCGCGACGACCGTGCCCGCCACCGCGACCGCGGCCCCCAGCGGCCCGCGGAGTGTCACCTCCACCTTCGAGAAAAGGGCCGGCTTCTCGACGGCGGGGAGCCGGAGGCCGCCGTGCGAGAGGCTCGTCCGGTGTTCATCGCGAAGCTCCTCCTCGCTCTCGAACTCGAGGACGAACCTCCCGGCCCCCGACGCCACGGCCTTCACCATGGGATCGTAGCGCCCGGTGCGCCCGAAAGGCCGCACGCGCATAGAATCCGGTCCGTATCCTCACGAGCCCGAAAGGCTCGAACCAAATTACAAGGAGAAGAAGATGACGATTCGTTCCTCCGCCCTCACGTTGGCCGCCCTCCTCGTCGCGGCCCCCGTCCTCGCGCAGGCCCCGCCGGCGCCCGCACCCCCTGCCGGCCTTGATGCGAAAGTGCAGCAGAAGCTCGTCGACAAGCTCGGCGACGACGCCAAGACGATCAAGGCCGCGATCGTCGAGAAGAAAGTCGTCCTCGTCGGCGAGGTGAAGGGGCGGGACACGCAGGCGCTGGCCGAGCAGGTCGCCCTCAGCGTCCCCGGAGTCACGAAGGTCGACAACCAGGTCAAGTCGGCGGCCTCGAAGGGAGTCTTCACGGGAGGGATCGGGCAGGAGTCCCACGACATCAAGCTCGAAGACAAGGTTGAGACGGCCGT
>Ga0335085_10005905_pt1 | contig 19492 bp, 21 predicted proteins | sample Lox_Sample_45_FD_206712 | JGI IMG/M metagenome (GOLD analysis project Ga0335085, IMG submission 206712) | Soil microbial communities from Loxahatchee National Wildlife Refuge, Florida, United States - Lox_Sample_4.5 | ecosystem: Environmental > Terrestrial > Soil > Wetlands | place: USA...
TGCGCGGACCATCCGACGCTCGGTCGCCTCGGCCTCGTTGAGGAACTGCACGGTCTTCTCTCTGGCGCTCGTCATCTCTCTGCTCCTAGCTCTCGCATGGCCGGCACGCCCGCCTTCCGGCGGACTTCTCTGGACCCTCCCGTCCCCACCCCGGAGGACTGCTTCGCTGCTACCCGCCGGCCCCTGGCCCAAACGACCATGGCCGCCTCGCCGAAGCTCCGCCGTGCCGTCCGCTGGCCGCTTGCCCCACGACGCGCCCGGCCCGACCACCGGGGAGGCGTCGGGCCGGAACACTCGTCGCGATTCGAGCTGGGCGGGGGAGCTCCCCAGGGACCTCCCCCGCCCGCGCTGACTGCGTAGTCGGCTGCTGGGCGGCCGACCACGGTCACGGTGCGCAGTTACCCCCGCGGCCAGGACCCAAAACGGCCACCCGCTCCCGTGGGTCGGGTCCGCCGGGAGCCCCCTCTGAGACGGCCGGCGCGAAGCCCCGCCGGTTGAGCGCCGAGGGGCAATCCGGGCAACCGGCCGACCCCGAGCGAGTCGAAGACCAGCCATAGGATCGGCCCTGGATGAGCATCCCCCCCTCGCCGAATGGCTCCCCTGGGCAGGGGCGAGCACTGCCGGACGCCCGCCGAGGCAATCGCGAGTCCCGACCGTGGTGTAAGGAAGGCTTCCGCGGGTAGTCCGCACGCGACTAGCTTTGGTCCGAGCACGGACAAGCGGACGCCGTACCTCAAGCCCGCGACCCACACCTCTCCGTCGTCCCGCCCCTCGCGAGCGGCGGCGGCGGGCACCGGTACGGGACGGCGTCGAGCGAGGTCCCGGCGCCGAGGGTCGGCTCGACAGAACGCCGTCCTGTGACACGAGATGACCGAGTTCCCAAATGCCCGCCTCACGCTCTCGAACAGACCCGAGAACGTCCTTCTCGTAAGGCAGATGCTGATCGGGCTGGGCGAGCTCGTCGGGCTCGGGCGCCCCGGGCTCAACGACGTCGTCACGGCGGCCACCGAGGCCTGCAACAACGTTGTGCTACATGCCTACGGCGAGGACGAAGGCCCGCTCGAGGTCGAGGCCCACGTGCAACCTCGTCGCCTCGGCCTGGTCGTGCGGGACCGCGGCGCCGGCATGGCCCCGGACGGCCACGCGGACGGCGAGCCGTCCGACGGCATCGGTCTCAGCGTGATCGAGACCCTGACGGCGAGCAGCGAGCTTCGCCTGGAGCAGGGCGTCGAGGTGCACATGAGCTTCGAGATACCAGAGGTCGAGCCGATGAGCGCGCCGTCAGAGGCGCCGCCGCTGCTGAGGCAGATCGCCCGCTGCGAGCTCGCGGCGACCGTGGCGATCGAGGCCGCACCGAGCGTGCTCGCATCGGCCCTGCTGCCTCGCGTGCTGAGCACACTGGCGGCGCGGGCGCACTTCCCCGTCGAGGCAATCGCCGACGTCCGGCGGATCGCCGAGAGGCTCGTGGCGCAGTGGGCCACGGAGGCATACATCGGCGCCGCTGCCAGCGTCACGCAACGCGCGCTCTTCCTTCGCTGGGGACCCTTTCCGCAGGGCACGGAGGACAGCGTGCTCGAACGAACCGCCCAGGCAAGGTCGGCAGCCCTCGCGATCGCGCTGGCCGAGCCCACGATCGCCGCCGGCCCGAGCGAGCTCCTGGAGCTCCGTCTCGAGCCGCACGCATGACGGTCCCAACGGCCGATCTGGCGAGACTAAGATCCCACGTATGGCGATCCCAGGTCAGCTCAACATCGAGGTTCGCGAGCGTGCCGACAGGGCCATCCTCGTGCTCGTGGGCGAATGCGACCTCGCCAACGCCGACCGGCTCGAGCAGGCGATCGAAAGCCCGGCGGTCACCTCCAAGCCGATGATCGTGCTCGACCTCGAGCGACTCGAGTTCATGGACTCCTCCGGGCTCAGGACGATCCTTGCCGGCGCCGATGGCGCTGCTGCCCGCGGTCAGCGGTTCGCCGTGACTGCGCCCTCCGAGCAGGTCCAGAGGCTGCTCGAGGTCACGGGCGCCGCAAAGCGCCTCACGCTTCTCTCAGCATCGGACGAGGTCCCGGCCTAGCTGCGACGTCACGGGGTGACCCGGCGGCAGGCGCCGAGGCGCTGGACGGGTTCGGATCGGGATGCGGCGGACCCGGCTGCCTCGGCGGGTCCGGAATCGGCGGCACCGGTTCCGGCGGCGGGCCGCGGGGCGGCGGCCTGCCTCTCGCATACATGACCGCCATAGCGGGTAACCGCACGCAAAGTGCCCGACCGACGAAAGGAAGATCCAATGGCCGGCCCACTCGAGGGACGCACCGTCGCCCTCCTCCTGGCCCAGGAGGGCGTCGAGGAGCTGGCCGAGGGCGCGCACCGCGTCGCGAGGGCCGGTGCCCCGGCATGAGGGTTCTCGTTGCCATCACCCAGCCGATCTCGGGAGATGCGCTCGCCGCCGCCATTGGAGACGACGCCGACGAAGCCGAGATCATGCTCATCGCACCTGCTCTCGACCGCTCGGCGGTCCGCTTCTGGGTCTCCGACGCCGATGATGCCGTCGCAAGGTCGCAGGCGATCGAGCGACGGAGGGCAGCCCTGCAGGACCGCGAGGGTGCCTCCATCGCATCCAACGGCATCCCGGACATCGACCTGACCGCCGCGGTCAAGGACGCGCTCGTGACGTTCGCCGCCGAACGCGTTGTGCTCTTTCTGCACCCGCCGCGAGAGGGCCGCTACCGCGAGCGCGTCGAGGCGGAGGCGCTCTCCTACGAGCTGGGCCTACCCGTCGAGGTCCACCCGGTCGAATCGCCCTCCGAGGGCTTCACCGGCCGGGCGGGCAACTCGCGGGGCGGCCGCAGCGGCTGAGCCTCTCGGCCTCCGGGGTCGCCGGGGAAGACGCGCACGCACGGCACCGGCCGTTGCCCGCACTGGTGGCCCCCGCAGCTGTTACAGGGGCCGAGGCGCGGGTATCTCGCGCAACGACCGAACATCCCCCACGAGCTGGAGGTGAAGATGCCGCCCCGCGGAGTAAGACCAGGTAGCAAGCGCGGACGTCAGTATCAGCACGTCAAGGAGAGCGAGCGCAAGCAGGGACGCTCGCCGGCGCGCGCGGAGGAGATCGCCGCACGCACCGTCAACAAGGAGCGCGCACGGAGCGGGGAAGCCGGCACGCGGTCCCGCACGTCCACCGCCGACATGTCCTCCGGGCGGCGCGGAGGTCTACGCTCCGGGAGGCCGGGCCCCGCGGGCGCACGCGCGATCAGCTCTACAACGAGGCCCGCAAGCTGGGCGTCCAAGGCCGCTCGAAGATGAAGAAATCGCAGTTGCAGCGCGCGGTCGACAACGCCAAGCGCTGAGGGACGGCCGCCCAGGGCCGAGGCCGAGGGGGCGCCGGCCAGCTCGCCAGCGCCCGCCAGGAGACGCGCCCACCGTCGTCAGGGCCCGAGGGCGTCGTCAGGGCCCGAGGGGGGGCCGGCCCCCAGGCCCGCGGCCTCACCAGCGTCCGTACCAGCGACGCTGACCGCCGGCGGTCCCCCCGACCAGGAAGCCGATCAGCCACAGGAGCACCGCGAAGATGAGCACGTACCACAGCACGTGGGCGGCGAAGCCGAGGCCACCCAGCACGGCCAGGAGCACCACCAGGACTATGAGCGCAACCATTGTTCTTCCTCCTCTTTCGTTGAAAAGCTGGAGGCTCAGCTACCCCGGCGCACCCCGGGCAAACGACGGCGCCCGTCGCCTCCCCACCCATCGCCCGCTTGCAATCGGGCTTCGCCGTCGGTCCGTGCGCTGACACCCCCGGTTTAGACCTCCTGATCCGTGGGGTACAGATAGGGAAAGCGTTTGAGAGGCACCAAGCTCCTCTCACGTGAGCGAAAGAACGGCGCTGGAGAGCCAATGGTTCACCACACAGCCGATGTCCGCGCACTTCACTCCTTGCGACCGACCCCCGTCTGGTCGCTCGGCCGTCGGGAAGGCAGCAGGAGTCGTTGTGCGAGGGCCTCGCTCGCCGGTGCGAAAAGCCAACAGGAAGGGAGCTCTCATGACCTTCGACACCATGGCAATGCGCCCCAGATCACAGCAGCTTCGCGCGCTGCGCAGCAGTCCTGTCGAGGTTCTGCTCGAGCGCCGCGCCCGCGGCGATGCCGCGGCCCGCGAGGCACTGCTGAGCCGCTTTCTCCCGCTCGCCCGCAGCCTGGCTCGTCGCTACGCGAACTCCTCCGTTCCCAACGATGACCTCGTCCAGGTGGCGAGCCTTGCGCTGCTGAAGGCGATCGACCGCTTCGACCCAGACCGTGGGCACGGCTTCGAGGCCTTCGCCGTTCCGACCATCCTCGGCGAGCTGAGGCGCTACTTCCGCGACTCCGCATGGGCGGTTCACGTCGCTCGCGGCGCCAAGGAGCGCGCGCACGACGTGCAGGAAGCAACCGAGCAGCTGTCGGCCTCCCACGGCCGCTCGCCGACGGTCCAGCAGCTCGCGCAGTACCTCGAGCTGAGCCAGGAGGAGGTGCTCGAGGCCCTGCAGACGAGCGAGTCCTTCGTGGCGACGTCACTCGATGCCCCGCTGCAGTCCGGCGAGGAGGACAGCGAGACGACGATCGGCGGCCGGCTGGGTGCCGATGATCCGGCCTATGAACGCGTTGAGAACATCATCGCGCTGTCCACAGCGGTGGGCCACCTCTCCGACGACGAGCGCCACCTCCTGTGGATGCGCTTCGGCGCCGGCATGACCCAGGTTCAGATCGGTCACCGGCTCGGCGTCTCCCAGATGCAGGTCTCCAGGCTGCTGCGCGCCACGCTGGATCGCCTTCGCCTGGGCGTCACCGACGTCCGCCCGGGCTGATCGCGGGACGCAACCGGGCCCCCGCCTCTGCGGGGCCCGGCTGCAGCGCACCGCCATGCCGCCACGAGGACAGCGAAGCGCCCGGGGCGCCGCCCGAGGTCCGCCCGAGGTCCGCCCGAGGTCCTACCGCACGGCGCGGTAGGCGACCTGGAGGAAGTCGGAGATCGTGTGGGAGACCAGGATCGAACCGATCAGCCGGGTGAGGCGGGGAACCGCGACGAGGCCAAGGGTTAGGGTCGTGGCCGCCCACATGCCGAGGCAGTAGGGGCAGACGAGCAGCTCACCCAGGGCGAGGCGCAGGTGGTGGCCGCGGGGGCGCTCGGAGACCTCGCCGTGTCCGCTGGACTCCTCGAAGCGAGTGAACGGCGCCCGCAGGAAGCTGGTCACCTTGTCCTTCGCCACCAGCCGGCTCAGCTTGTGAGCGGCGACCCCCACCAGCAGGATGTCGGCCGGGGCGACACGCTCGGGAAGCTCACGGCCGGATCGCCTCAGCGCGAGCAGCGCGATCGCAAAGGCGCTGCCGAATGCACCCGCCAGGACGACATACGAACCCAGCGGGCGCTCCTCCTGAGGGGAGTACTCGGAAGCGATGCGCTCGCCCTCGCGAAGTGGTCCCCGTGCACTTGCTCCGGCCGCTTCGCGAGGGCCCCTCGCCATTGCGTTCGTGGCATCCGCCGGGGAGGGCACGGCCGCCTAAGCCCTCGTCGGCAGCCCGAAGCGCCTGAAGGTGGCCGTCATGCGCTGGTCGGGCGTCTCGCTGTGCGCCGCCGGGGAGGCGGCAGCGGGGTCGGCCCCGAGATGGGAGTTCACCTGCAGCATGGCGCTCTCGATGAAGTGGCGCACGTCGGCCTCGGCGCCCTCGGCAACCTCGGTTACCCGCAGGCGCCCCTTGGCCACCGTGACCTCGCCCCAATCGCCCTTGCCGGCGTCGCCGAGCAGCGCGAGCACGCGTTCGAAGTCCTTCCGCCAGCGCTTGCCCGGGGCATGCACGAGGTCGACCGAGAGGGTGGCGTCCTTCACCTCTGCGGTGCTCCAGTCAACCTGCTCGACCCGTGTCGCCATCATTCCATCACTACCCGATCGCGGCTGCGCCATACGGCGTCAGCCATCGAGCTCCCATGCCACCGCGCGCGTCCACGCGCCGCCACAGCCCTCCAGCAGCACCGGGAACGCGGTCAGAAAGCAGCGCCGGCCGGCCAGCTCGTCGGGCACGTGCAGCTCCTCGATGATGACCTTGCCGGCGCCGAGCAGCGCCACGTGGCTCGGTTCGCCGCGCTGCGGGCCTCCCCACCCTCCGATGCTGAGCGCGTCGATGCCGACGCCGGCGACGCCCTGGCCGAGCAGGTGCTCGGCGCCGGCCCCACCGAGGTACGGCCACCGCTTCAGGTACTCCTCGCTGACGGCGCGCTTGGCCCCCCATCCGGTTACGAGCACGGCGATGTCGCCCTCCTGGAGTCCGTTGTTGCACGCCTCGAGGTGCTCCGGTTCGATCGGCTCGCCGGCGCGCACGCCGTCGCGCAGGTCGAGGAAGACCGCTGGCGCCGCGAAGGCCGTGAGTGGCACCTCGTCGATCGTGGCGCCGTCGTCGTCGAAGTGAAACGGCACGTCGACGTGCGTGCCGGTGTGCGTGTTGAGGCGCAGTGTCTCGGCGTTGAAGCCCTCGGCCGAGCGACGGTAGTTGCGGCTGACGAACGGCGGGTCGTACTCCGGCCAGGCCGGGCCGTCGTGCGACACGGGCTGGCTCAGGTCCCAGAGGCGGTCGGTGCGGACGAGCTGGCTCACGCGGGCACCCCCACACGCCGGCGGCGCCGGACGGGCGGCCGGATGCGCTTGTCGCCGAGCCGTTCCGCCAGGCGCGAGGCGAGCGCCATGATCGTGAGCGCCGGGTTGGCCGAACCCTGTGTGGGCATCACGCTGCCGTCGGTCACGAACAGGTTGGGGATGTCCCAGGCGCGGTGGTCGGAGTCGACCACGCCGCAGCCCGGCGAGTCCGACATCGCGCAGCCACCGACCAGGTGCGCGTAGCGGTCGATGGTGAGGACGTCCTGCGCCTCGGCGGCCTCGAGTATCGCGTGGAGCTTCTGCTTCGCGAAGGCGATGTTGGCGCGATCGTTGTCGCACTGGGTGTAATCCAGGCGCGCAATCGGTATGCCGTGGCGGTCGGTCTCCTCGGCGAGCCTCACGCGGTTCTCGGCGCGCGGAAGCAGCTCGCAGAGCACTCCGATCGTGTACCAGTGGTTGTAGTCGCGCATGTACTCGCGCAACGCCTGCCCCCAGTGACCGTCGGCGAGCACGTGCTCGGCCCAGCCGATGGGCAGCGGCCCCACGGTCTGAATCGAGAACCCCCGCGCAAAGCCCCGCGAGGGGTCGGTCTCGTAGAACTGCTCGCTGTTGATCTCCGGCGGCGGCGCCTTGTACATGCGCATCTCCTCGCCGAAACGCCCCGCCACCTGCGGGGCGCCCTGCACCATCACGCCGCGCCCGACGAGGTCGTTGTTGTTGGCGAGGCCGTGCGGGAACCGCGCGCTCGTGGAGTTGAGCAGCAGCCTCGGCGTCTCGATCGAGTAGCCGGCCACCGCCACGGCCTCGGCGGGCTGGAAGCGCTCGCGCCCCTCCTGGAGGTACGCCACCCCGGTGCAGCGCCCCGACTCGTCGGTCTCGATGCGCGACGCCATGCATTCGGCGCGCACCTCGACCCCGTGCTCGATGGCGTCCGGGATGTGTGTCACGAGCGGCGAGGCCTTGGCGTTCACCTTGCAGCCCTGCAGGCAGAAGCCGCGGTAGATGCAGTGCGGCCGGTGGCCGAATGAGCCGTTCGCGATCCCGACGGGCCCGACGCACATCCGGATGCCGAGCCGCCTCGCACCCTCCCAGGCCCGCAGCGCTCCGGCGCCCACGGGGTGCGGTCCGTGGGGATAGCCGTGCGGGTCGCCCCATGGCCACCACTCCCCGGCCACGGGCAGCTCCTGCTCGAGACGCTCGTAGTGAGGCTTCAGCTCTTGGTAGGAGATCGGCCAGTCGGCGCCCACGCCGTCACGGGTCCGCACCTCGAAGTCCGAGGGGTGAAAGCGCGGCGTGAAGCCGGCGTAGTGGACCATCGATCCCCCGACCCCGCGCCCGCAGTTGTTCTTGCCGAGCTCGACCGGATCCTGGCCGCCGATCACGCGCGGCTCGGTCCAGTAGAGCTCATGGGCCCCGGCCTCGTCGGAGACCCAGTCCTCGTCCGGGTCCCAGAACGGCCCGGCCTCGAGCACCAGCACCTTCCAGCCGCGGCGTGCGAGCCGCTGCGCGAGCGTGGCGCCGCCGGCGCCGGCGCCGACGATCAGCATGTCGACCGTCTCGTGAGGCCTGAAGCGCCGCATGCGCTCGAGCCCGGGCACGCCCCGGCGATGTGGGTCGAGCAGGAACGCGGAGTCGTTTTCCGGCGGGCGCCGCGCGCCCTTCAGGGCAACCCGCAGCCGCTCTCTCACTCGAGTCCCCGCTCGTGGACGTCGGCCTCAGGGTCGCGCGCGAACTCAGGGGGAGCCTCCCAGTGCTCCCGCTGACCGGCGCCGAGGCGGGCGAAGCCGCGCGGATACGCCGGCCCGCCGAAGCCGATCTCGTTCCAGGCCCAGGGGTGCGAGTAGAAGGCGGCCAGCACCGCGCGCATGACCACCGTCCATGCCTTCTCGACCGGCAGCTCCCAGTCAAGCTCGCCGTGCGCGAAGCGTTCGACGATCTCGTGGCGGAGCTCCGAGGAGGCCGCTGCGAAGCCGTCCTCGCAGCCGCTCTCGCGTGCGCTGGCATCGAGGCCGGCGGCAACCTGGCGCCACGTCTCCGGGTCAGCCGGCATGTCGTCGTAGCGAAAGCCGTCGAGACGGCCCTCGTAGAGCTTGGCGTCGACCAGCGCGAGCACCGGGATGCGCGGCTCGGCGTCCTGTGCCAGGACCACATCGCAGAACGCTTTCAGCGTGCGCGCCTCGGCCTCGTCGAAGAACCTGAGCTCGGGCACCATCGCGACGCGATCGAGCACCACGCGCCGCGTGAGCGCGTCCCAGTGGTCGATCGTCTCGAGCACGTCGTAGTCGGGGTAGCGGCCGCGCATCTGCGGCGTGGTGCCGCGCCGCTGGCGGGGCAGCTCCGCCGGAGGGCCGGGTTCGATGGACCCCCCCTGCTTGGGGAGATGCCCGGCGCCCTCCGGCGGGCGCCTGCGAGCGGTGGCGGCCAATGCTCAGCCCTCGCGCTCGGCGAGAGCCGCCGCGAGCCCCATCACGCCGACCAGCGCCAGCGAGCCGGGCGCGAGCAGGGGCGGCCCCATGACGATGTTGTAGAGCGGCTCACCGAACCCGCCGGGGCGCTTGCGCACCCCCTGCACGTGGGTGTAGACGCCGACGAGGCCGTCGAGGCAGTAGAGCGCCGAGACGGCCGGTAGCACCGTCGTCGCCGCCCGCCGCGAGCGCACCCCGGCGAGGCCGGCGGCGCTCAGCAGCGGCGAGAGCGCCACCGGGGTCCACATCCACTTGTCGCCGAAGGAGCCGCGGAAGTGCTCGAAGTAGATCTCGAGGCCGAGGGGCAGGGCGCTCAGCGCGGTGGCCGCAGAGAGCGTCCGCTGGGCGCGCCCATGCCTGAGGTTGGACAGGAGGCGCCCGGTGGTCATCGCCTTGGCAGCACCTCGGGCAGCTTCTGGCGAATCGACTGCGAGATGATCCGACGCCGGCCCGGGTCGCCGTGGGCGACCGCGGAGGCGAGCGAGCGCGCCTGCTCCACCGTGATGTGGGGCGGCAACGGCGGCACCTCAGGGTCGCAGACGACCTCGAGCACCGTGGGGCGATCGCTCGCCAGCGCCCGCTCCCAGCAGTCGCCGATCGCGGCCGGGTCTTCGGTGCGGATGCCGTTCAGGCCGATCAGCTCCGCCCAGCGCGCGTAGGGGACGTCGGGCAGCTCCTGGGACTCCACGAACTTGGGGTCGCCGGACATGGCCCGCTGCTCCCAGGTGACCTGATTGAGATCGCGGTTGTTGAGCACGAGCACCACCAGGCGCTGGTCTGACCAGCGGTGCCGGTACTTGGCGATCGTGATCAGCTCGGCCAGGCCGTTCATCTGCATGGCTCCGTCGCCGACCAGCGCGAAGACCGGGCGATCGGGGTGCGCGAACTTGGCAGCGATCGCGTACGGCACGCCCGGCCCCATCGTGGCCAGCGTGCCCGATAGCGAGGCCATCATCCCGGCCCGCAGGCGCACGTCACGCGCGTACCAGTTGGCGGCCGAGCCGGAGTCCGAGGTGAGGATCGCGCCGTCCGGGAGCCGCTTCGAGAGCTCATGGAAGATGAGCTGCGGGTTGACCGGCTCCGCCGGCTCGAGCGCCCGCCCCTCGATGACGCGCCACCACTCGCTCACACCGCGTTCGATGCCCTCCCGCCAGGAACGATCGTCCTTGCGCTCGAGCATGCCGCGCAGGGCGCGGAGCGTGAGCGCGCTGTCGCCCACCAGGTTCACCTCCATCGGGTAGCGGATGCCGAGCATGCGGCCATCGAGGTCGATCTGCACGCCGCGCGCCTTGCCCTCCTCGGGCAGGAACTCCGAGTACGGGAAGCTCGAGCCGACCATCAGCAGCGTGTCGCAGCCCTGCATCATGTCCCAGCTCGGCCGTGTCCCCAGGAGGCCGATCGAGCCCGTCACGAAGGGGAGATCGTCGGGCACCGCCGCCTTGCCGAGCAGGGCCTTGGCGACGCCGGCGCCGAGCACGTCCGCCACCTCTATGACCTCCTGGGTCGCGTGCAGCGCGCCGGCGCCCACGAGCATCGCCACGCGCTCGCCGGCGTTCAACACATCAGCGGCGGCGCGCAGCTGGTCACCCTCGGGCACCACGCGCGGAGGCTCGTAGCCGGGTCCGGAATGAACTGTCCCGTGGGCGTGGGGCGGTGTCGGCACCGCGTCTTCCATCTGCAGGTCATTGGGCACGATGACACACGTGACCGTGCGCTCCGAGAGCGCGATCCGCACGGCACGGTCGATCAGATGGCGGATCTGGCCGGGCTCGGTCGCCATCTGGACGAACTCGTGCGCCACGTCCTTGAAGAGCGTCGTCAGGTCGACCTCCTGCTGGTAGTTGCCTCCGAGCCCGAGGCGCGCCTGCTGGCCGACTATCGCCACCACCGGCTGGTGGTCGAGCTTCGCGTCATACAGCCCGTTCAAGAGGTGAATCGCACCGGGTCCCGAGGTGGCGATGCATACACCGACCTCGCCTGTGAACTTGGCATGCGCGCAGGCCATGAAAGCGGCCATCTCCTCATGGCGCACCTGGATGAAATCGGGGCAGTCGCCGGCTCGCCCGAAGGCGCCCATGAGGCCGTTTATCCCGTCTCCCGGGTAGCCGTAGACCCGCCTCACCCCCCACTCCACGGCAAGGCGCTCGAGCAGGTGGTCAGCAACGCTTTGACTCATCGGGCTTTCCTTTCGCGCGACCGCAGGCCGTGCCGCATCACGCAGTCTCTACCCGGCGCCCAGGGGTGGAAACAGAGCGGCCGACCCGACCCTCAGCGCGCGATCCCAGGCGCCCGTCGCATCTGGACGAGCGCCTGCTCCTCTTGCGTGGGCGTCGGTCAGGTACTCGACGAGCTGCGCCTCGAGGCTCCCCGCGATCCGAGCGGTGCCCATCTCTAGTATCGCCGGACCGGTTCGCGCGTGGCCGGGGCTTCTTCGCCCGGGCGCCCCGCCGCGGCGCCCTCCGCGGTACCTGCCGCGGGGGCCTCTTGCGGCGGAGGTGCGCCTTCGCGCTCGGGCATGCGCGCCATGGGCGCGCCTGGCGCCGGTGCAACGGCCGCCGAGCGCCGCCCCGACCACGGCTCCCGCGCCGCCCAGGGCGCCGACAGCAGCCTCGTGACCTCGAACGTGGCGATCGCGGTGATCACGGCGCCAAGGAGGTAGAAGAAGCCGAGCAGCTCGACGGCGGCGCGGTCGTGCCCACCGATGGGCGCTCCGATGCCGGAGTGCGCCAGCCCGCCGCCGCCGGCGATCCACAGGAGGCTTACGCTGGGGCCGACGAGCATCCACGCACCTCCCAGCAGCGCAAGCCAGCCCCCGGCGAGCAGGGTGGAGCGACGCCGGCTCACGAGCAGGATCAGCCCGCCGAGCGCCACCGCGGCGCCGGGCAAGATGCTCAGCCACAGCCGGTTGAGCGTGAAGTGCCACGTGGCATTGGGCGAGAAGCCGTAGTTGAAGTACGGCCCCAAGAAGGGGATGAGGGCGCCCCACAGCCCGAGGACGAGCAGCACGAAGCCGCCCACTGCGCCCTTTGAACGAGTCATTCGCATAGTTCGGTCACCTCCTGGCGGCTTCCTCAGCCGCGAGCGAAATGCACTGCGTTGGCGATACTTCCCGCTCAGCGGCACCTCAATCTGCCCAGATCGGGGCGTCGGACGGGCGGCGCTCGCTTGAGCCGATCTGCTGGGGGTAGCGAAGCCAGCATGGGCAGCAGCGTCCAGACGGCAACCATCCGCACGCGAATCCCTGCGCGCCTCGACCGGTTGCCCTGGTCGCGCTTTCACTGGGTCGTGATCGTCGGCCTTGGCACCGCGTGGATACTCGACGGCCTCGAGGTGAACGTCGTGGGCTCGATCTCGAGCCGGATCTCCGAACCGGGCGCGGGCACCGGCCTGACAGCCGGCGACGTGTCCGGCTGGGCTGCCTCCCTCTACATCGCGGGCGCCTGCCTCGGTGCGATCGTCTTCGGCCAGCTCACCGACCGCTTCGGCCGCAGGCGCCTCTTCATCGTCACCCTCGCCATCTACCTGACGGGCACCGTGCTCACCGCGCTGTCGGCCTCTCCCATCTGGTTCTTCGCCTTCCGCTTCATCACGGGCATGGGCATCGGCGGCGAGTACAGCGCGATCAACTCCGCGATCGACGAGCTGATACCGGCAAAGCACCGCGGCCGCGTCGACGTGTCGATCAACGGCAGCTACTGGCTCGGCGGGATCGGCGGCTCGCTGCTCGCCGTGCTCTTCCTGAACACCGCGATCTTCCCGGTGAACCTCGGCTGGCGGCTGTCGTTCGTGCTCGGCGCCGTGATCGGCCTGGCCGTGCTGCTCGTGCGCAAGAACGTGCCGGAGAGCCCGCGCTGGCTGTTCATCCACGGACGCGAGCGCGAGGCGAACAGGATCGTCGAGCAGGTCGAGCACGAGGTGAGCGAATCGACCGGCCAGAGGCTGGCCGAGCCGGAGGGCGAGCCGCTCACGGTCCGCCAGCGCAAGACGATTCCCCTTTCGCTGATCATCCGCTCGGTCGTCTCGCTCTATCCGCGGCGCAGCATCCTCGGGCTCTCGCTCTTCATCGGCCAGGCGTTCATCTACAACTCGGTGCTGTTCGGGTTCGGCAACCTGCTGAGCCTCTACTTCCACACGCCGTCCGGAAACGTGCCCTACTACCTCGCCGTGTTCGCGGCCGGCAACTTCGCCGGCGCGCTGCTGCTCAGCCCGCTGTTCGACACGGTCGGGCGCAAGCCGATGATCGGCGGCACCTACCTGCTCTCCGGGGCGCTCCTCATCGTCACGGGGTTCCTGTTCAAGGGCCACCAGCTCAACGACATCACCTTCACCGCCTGCTGCTGCGTCGTGTTCTTCTTCGCCTCGGCCGGCGCGAGCGCCGCCTACCTCACGGTCTCCGAGGTCTTCCCGATGGAGACGCGGGCGCTCTGCATCGCCGTCTTCTATGCGATCGGTACGGGCATCGGCGGGGTGATCGGCCCTCAGGTGTTCAGCCGCCTGATCAACACCGGCAGCTACCGGCAGGTCTTCCTGGCCCTCGGCCTCGGCGCCGTGATGATGATCATGGGCGGCCTGGCCGAGCTCGTCTTCGGCGTGCGGGCCGAGTGCGAAACCCTCGAGGACGTGGCCAAGCCGCTGACGGTCGAGGAAGGCCCGGGGGCCGGCGCCGTGGCTGCGCCGGCGGTGTAGGGCGATGGCAGCTCCGGCCTCGAGCCACCGCGAACGACGCCCGCAGACGGGCTCCCGGGATTGATGCGCCTGCGCGCAGCGTTGCCGAACGGGGGCGCCAGGCCGAACGGCAGCGAGCCGCTCGTCGTCGCGGTGACCGGCGCGAGCTCCGGCGTGGGCCGCGCCACCGCGCAGGCCTTCGCACGCGCGGGAGCCCACGTCGGCCTGATCGCACGCGGGCGCGAGGCGCTCGAGGCGAGCGCCGCCGAGGTTCGCTCGCTCGGAGGGAGCGCGCTCGTGCTCCCGACGGACGTGGCCGACGCGGGCGCCGTGGAGGCGGCTGCGGTCGCCCTCGAAGAGGCGCACGGGCCGATCGGCGTGTGGGTCAACAACGCGATGGCAACGGTGTTCGCACCGACCTTCGAGATCAGCCCGGAGGAGTACCGGCGGGTGACCGAAGTCACCTACCTGGGCGTCGTCTACGGCACGCTCAGCGCGCTGCGCCGGATGCGCCCACGCGAGCGCGGCGTGGTCGTCCAGGTGGGCTCGGCGCTCGCCTATCGCGGCATACCGCTGCAGAGCGCCTACTGCGCCTGCAAGCACGCGATCCAGGGCTTCACCGAGTCGCTGCGCTGCGAGCTGCTGCACGAAGGCTGCGGCGTGCGGGTCACGATGGTGCAGCTGCCGGCCTTGAACACGCCCCAGTTCGACGTCGTCCGCTCGAAGGTGCGCGGGCACCCCCAGCCCGTCCCGCCGATATACCAGCCGGAGGTGGCTGCAAGGGCGATCGTCGCGGCGGCACAGAACCCGGCACGCCGCGAGTGGTGGGTCGGAGGCTCCACGGCGCTGACACTGCTGGGCAACGCGGTCGTCCCCGGGGTCGCCGACCGCTATCTGGCCCGCACCGGCTACCGCTCGCAGCAGACCGGCGAGCCGAGCGACCCGGGTCGCCCTGACAACCTCTTCTCGGCGGCGCCCGGGGAGCGCGGCGCCCACGGAGACTTCGACGAGCGCGCGCGCTCCAGGAGCGCCCAGCTCAGCCTCACGCGCCATCGGCGCCTGATCGGCGGCGTGGCGCTCGGTGGCCTCGGTCTGGGAGGCGGCGCGCTCGCGCTCACAGCGGCAAGGCGTGGCCGGCGATGAGCGCCGCCGTGGAGGCGCCGCCGATCGGCGACTATGCGCTGATCGGTGACTGCCATGGCGCGGCGCTCGTCTCGCGCCACGGCTCGATCGACTGGTGCTGCCTGCCGCGCTTCGACAGTGGCAGCTGCTTCGGGCGCCTGCTCGACCATGGACGTGGCGGCTTTTGCGCGGTCACGCTGGATGACGCGCAGGAGCGCTCTGGCCAGAGCTCCTACCTTGCCGACACGCTGATCCTCGAGACCACACTCGAGGGCGCCCAGGGCACGGTGAGGGTGCTCGACTTCTTCGCCATGCGAGAGGGCGGCGCCCTCGCGCCCCGCAACGAGCTGATCCGCATCGTGGAGTGCGAGCGCGGAAACGCCGAGGTGTCGCTCGAGGTCGCGCCCCGCTTCGATTACGGCGCGGTGCGCCCCTGGCTGAGGCGCGCCGGCAGCGACAGCTTCTCCGCGATCGGAGGCGACGACGGTCTGCTCGTCTGGAGCGACGGGGAGCTAGCGAATGACGCGAGCGTGCTCACGGCGAGCGGGCGGCTGCACGCCGGCGAGCGCCTGCACCTGGTGCTTCGCTACGTGCGACCGCATCTGCTCGCCGAAGAGCAGTCGAGCCAGCTCGACGCGGCCGCGGTCGACGCCCGTCTCGCCGAGACCGAGGACTGGTGGCGTGCATGGCGTGAGCGGCTGGCCCACGACGGCGCCGAGCACACCGCAATCGTGCGCTCCGCGATCACCCTGAAGGCCCTCACCTACGCGCCCACCGGCGCGATCGTGGCCGCGCCGACGACCTCGCTGCCCGAGCAGCTGGGCGGAGGGCGCAACTGGGACTATCGCTACAGCTGGATACGGGACTCCACGCTCGCGGCACATGCGCTCGCCGAGCTCGGCTGCGACCGCGAGGCGGGACGCTTCCGCCACTTCATCGTGCGCAGCTCCGCCGGTCACGCCGAGGACCTCCAGATCCTCTTCGGCGTCGGAGGCGAGCGACGGGTCGGCGAGGAAGAGCTCGACCTCGCGGGGTATCGCGGCTCGCAACCGGTGCGGGTGGGCAACGGCGCGGCACGCCAGCTCCAGCTCGATGCGGTCGGCGAGATCCTCAACCTCGCGTGGCGCTGGCACCGGCGCGGTCACTCGCCGGAGGACGACGAGTGGCGCTTCTTCGCGGAGCTGGTCGACACGGCCGCCGAGCGCTGGGGAGAGCCTGACTGCGGCATCTGGGAGTGGCGTGGGGAGCCCCGTCACTTCGTCCACTCGAAGGCCTGCTGCTGGGCGGCGGTCGATCGCGGGCTGCGCCTCGCCGAGGAGTGCGCGCGCAAGGCGCCTGTCCGCCGCTGGACGGCCGCCCGAGCGGAGATTCGCGAGGCGATCGAGCGGCGCGGCTACGACAGGCGGCGCGGGATCTTCCTGCAGTGCTTCGACCAACCCCAGCTGGACGCCGCACTGCTGCTGCTCCCGGTGGTGGGCTTCGTCGCGTTCGACGACGAGCGCATGGTGCGCACCACAGACGCCGTGCACGACGAGCTCGGGGCGCAGGGCCTGCTCTATCGCTACCGCGGGGACGACGGCCTCGAGGGAGACGACGGAGCCTTCCTCGCGGCGTCGTTCTGGCTGTCGGAGTGCTACGCGCGTCAGGGCCGGCTGGCGGAGGCGCGCGCGGCGTTCGATCGCGCCGTGGGCGCGGCCTCGACCCATGGGCTCTTCTCCGAGCAGGTGGATCCGGAGACGGGCGAGCTGCTCGGGAACTACCCGCAGGCGTTCACGCATCTCTCGCACATCGCCGCCGCGGTCGCCCTCGCCGGCGCTCGCCGAGAGGACCTCGCCAGCGCCGTTTGACCACAGGAGCCACGGGTAGCGACTCCCACGTGGACCTCATCTTCATCCCGTTCATCGTCCTCGTCGTGGCCCTGGCCCTCGGCGCCACCGCATACGCGATCGCCGCCTGGCTGCGCCACGAGCAGATGCACCCCGAGGGCGACAAGGTGCAGGGCGGACCGCAGCGACCCCGTCCTCGCCCGGAGCATCTCCGGGTGGAGAACGAGCAGCCGGCCCATCTCGCCGACGGCCGCTAGAGGCGGCGGAGAGCGCGCCTGGAGGTGAGCAGAGCCCTCTCGCCCCCGGCCGACTCGACACGTGCCGAGACCGGCGCGGAAGCGGTCGTCGATCGCATCGCGGCGCGCGCCTTCACCGTGCCGACCGACGCCCCGGAGGCGGACGGCACGCTGAGCTGGAGCAACACGACGCTCGTCCTCGTCGAAGCCGAGGGCGGCGGGCGGCGGGGGCTCGGCTATAGCTACACGGCGGCGGCGGCGGCCTCCCTCGTGGGCGAGATGCTCGCCGACGCGGTGGTCGGGGCGGACGCCCTCTCACCTCCGGCCGCCTGGGAGCGCATGCGCCGCACGATCCGCAACGCCGGCTACCCGGGGGTGGGGGCATCCGCCATCTCGGCGGTGGACATAGCCCTCTGGGATCTGAAGGCGCGCCTCCTGGGCACGGCGCTCTCCACGCTGCTGGGGCGCGTGCGCGAGCGTGTCCCGGTCTATGGGAGCGGTGGCTTCACCTCCTACAGCGACACGCAGCTCGCGCGCCAGCTCTCCGGATGGATCGAGCAGGACATCCCCCGCGTGAAGATGAAGGTGGGCTCCGAGCCGCGGCGCGACCCCGAGCGGGTGCGCCGGGCGCGCGCGGCGATCGGCTCGACGGCGGAGCTCTTCGTGGACGCCAACGGCGCCTACGAGCGCAAGCAGGCCCTGCGCCTCGCGGAGAGGTTCGCCGACGAGGCCGGGGTGTCGTGGTTCGAGGAGCCCGTCAGCTCCGACGACCTCGAGGGCCTGCGCCTGCTGCGCGACCGCGCCCCCGCCGGCATCAGGATCGCGGCCGGGGAGTACGGATACGACATCTTCTACCTTCGGCGGTTGCTGGAGGCCGGGGCCGTCGACGTGCTGCAGGCGGACGTGACGCGCTGTGGCGGCATCACCCAGATGCTCCGTGTGGGCGCGCTCTGCTCAGCCCACGCCGTGCCGCTCTCGGCGCACACCAGCCCCTCGCTCCACGCGCACGTCTGTGCCGCGATCGACCCGGTGGTGCACGTCGAGTACTTCCACGACCACGCTCGCATCGAGCGCCTCCTGTTCGACGGCCTGCCGCCCCTCGCGGACGGGGCGCTCTGCCCCGACGCGGCGGTGACGGGCCTCGGGCTCGAGCTGCGCGAGCGCGACGCCCGGCACTACGAGCGGTGACCGTCGCGGCCGTTCAGTAGACGTCCGGCGGTTCCTCCGGCGGGCCGCGGCCCGCGAACCCCCCATAGGGTCGCCGCGGTCGCCAGGCGAAGACGTAGAAGAGCGAGACCACCAGCCCGACGGCGCCCGCGATCATGAGGATGAGCCCGATCGTGGGCAGTGAAACGCCGGAGGTGCTCGCCGAGATGGCGTAGCGGAGGATCGCGCCCACCGCTATCAGGAAGATGGAGCTGCCGATTGTCATGTGCTTGGCCTACCCGCGGCCGGTCCCGCGAAACGGCCAGGGCCTCCGAGGCCCCCGTGTCGGGCCACGTCCGTGCGTCGAGCGGCCGCTCAACCGACCGCCGACAGCGCCGCTCCCTCACCGCCCCGGCCGCCCTGACCGAAGCGCGGGAGGATCTCGTTGGCGTACACCTCGAAGAAGCGCTCCTGGTCGTTCCCGATCTGCTGGATGTAGAGCTCGTCGAAGCCGGCGTCCTCGTAGCGCCCGATCGCCTCGAGATGGCGCTCCAGGTCCGGCCCGCAGGGGACGACCTCGGCGACCGCCTCCTCGTCGACGAGCTGGCTGGCCTGTTCGAAGTGGGCCGGGCTTGGCAGGATCTGCGAGAGCTCGCCCGGCAGCTGCTCGTTCGGCCAGAGCCGATGGGCGGTCGCGCGGGCGGCCTGCTCGCTATCTCCCCAGCAGACCTTCATGCCGCCGGCTACCAGCCGCTCTCCGTCGGCGGCCTCCTCGCGGTAGCGATCCACGGCCTCCCTGTCGGGCTGCACCGTGCAGAAGCCGTCGCCGACGCGGGCGGCGAGCCGCGTGGCCTTCGGCCCGAACCCCGAGACCAGGATGGGCGCAGGCCGTTCCGGCAGGTCATACAGGCGTGCGTTCTCGACTCGGTAGTGACGCCCACGATGGCTCTGCACGCCCCCCTGCCACAGAGTGCGGATCACCTCGATGGCCTCCTCGAGCATCTCCAGACGCTCGTCGGCCGCCGGCCAGGGACCACCGAGGATGTGCTCGTTCAACGCCTCGCCGCTGCCCAGGCCGAGCGCGAAACGCCCCTCCATGAGCACCGCCGAGGTCGCCGCGGCCTGGGCGACGATCGCCGGATGCACGCGGACCGTGGGACAGGTCACCGCGGTGGTCAGCTTGACCTGCGACGTGGCCTGCGAGATCGCGCCGATCGTCGACCACACGAATGAGCTGTGGCCCTGCTCGTCGTTCCACGGATGGAAGTGGTCGGAGATCCACAGACCGCAGAAGCCGGCGTCCTCGGCCATGCGGGCCTGGGCCACGAGTGAGCGAGGGGGGAACTCCTCGCTGGACAGGAAGTAGCCAATCTTCATCGTTCTCTCCTCGTGCTGGCTCTTTGCGCTGCTGGCGCTACCTCT
>Ga0335085_10005906_pt1 | contig 19491 bp, 17 predicted proteins | sample Lox_Sample_45_FD_206712 | JGI IMG/M metagenome (GOLD analysis project Ga0335085, IMG submission 206712) | Soil microbial communities from Loxahatchee National Wildlife Refuge, Florida, United States - Lox_Sample_4.5 | ecosystem: Environmental > Terrestrial > Soil > Wetlands | place: USA...
AACGTCATCACCGGCATGCTCAAGCCTTCGCCGTGGGCCTTGAACTCCGCGCCGGTGACGATCAGCTTCGGCTTGAAGTCGTCGATGATCTGTTTGACTTCGTGCGGGGTGAGCCGCCAGTTGAGCGGCGCGATCACCAGCCCTGCCTTGTCGAGCGCGAAAAACAATTCGAGGTAGGCGGCACAGTTCTTGTCGACCACGGCGACGCGGTCGCCCGGGGCGAGCCCGAGCTGGCCGACCAGCCCGGCAGCGAGCTGCGAACTCGACTCGTCGAGTTCGCCGTAGGTCTGCGCCTTGCCGTCATACCAGATCGCTTCGAGCGACGGATGGCGCCGCGCGCGCCAACGGAGCAATTCAGCGATCGTCCGCATCGACGCCTCGGCCGCCCTACGCCAACGCGCTCATGATTTTCTGCAGCGAGACCGACGCGCGCTCATGCTCGAGGACCGCCACCGTCCGATCGCCGTCGTCGATCGTGACCGCGAACTTGAAGCGGTTCTTGTCGCGGCCGACGAGTCTGGCTCTGATCACGAGTTCGGCGCCGACTTTGCTGGGGCCGAGATGATCGATCACGACCCGGCTGCCGACCGTGATGCGGCCGGGCTCCAAGAGATCCTGCACCAGCCGGCCGCAGGCGAATTCGGCGATGCCGACGAGGTACGGCGTCGCCGCTACCGGCGGCATGCCCGGCACCATAGCGCCGACGGTATCCTTCTCCGCGACGACGACGCGCGTCACCGAGCTTAGCTCGGGCGTCGTCGAGCCCGTCGTGGTTTCGGATGAGGTCATGATCGATCCTGCTGCAGCAAATTCCGTTCAATCCCTTGACGGCGGGAATTCGCTCCCCGCAAGCCGGCTGGTGCCAGCGAAGCGCCGATGCCCGGCAACGCGGCCTCCTGTCACATGCGACGGCTGGCCGGCTTCCAGCTGTGCTTGAGATTGTCGATGAGCTTTGGGTCGTAGAGGCACAAGCTCTGCTGGCGGGCGTAAGTCGCGTAGTAACGCCGAAATTCCGAGAGCGATTCCTGTCCGACGCGAAGCGCCTTGCGGTTGGCGACCGCGCTCGTCATTCCGGCGCGCACGAGCTGCAATGCGTTGCGCTCGATCGCCGAATCCATTTCACCGGCGGGCACGACCTCGTCGCAAATCAGCCGCCCTTCCGGCGTGTCCGCATGGAACACCCGCTCGAAGAAAATGCCGTCGCGCGCAAGCTTGATGCCGACAAGCCGGGGAAAGCGCAGATTGGCCGCCCCGGGAATGAAACCCTCCTTGCTCGCCGGCAGATTGAAGTAGGCGCCCGGTTCCGCCAGCACGCGGTCCATGATGCACAGCAGCTGACAGCCGCCGCCGATGGCGAAAGCCTCGACTGCGGCCACCCACGGCTTCTCGACGTAATCCTCGAAGTCCTCGTCGTAGGTTTCGGCGCGCCAGTGACCGCGAAACATCTTGTGCAGCAGCCCAAGTTCGCGCTCGATGAAAAACTCGGCAAACGAGATCTGCCCGTAATAGAGATGCGTGAGATTGATGCCGGCGTTGAAGATGCGGCGTCCGGCATATTTCGGGTGCTGCACCGTGCCGCCGCGCAGGACGCCCGCCTCGATCGCCTCGTCGAGGAGTACGAGATCGACCGCGGTCTCCAGCGCCGCCGTGGCGCGATCGTCTTCGGCGTTGAGAAACTTGGCGTTGGTCAGGGTGACGTGGCCGACCGTGCCTTTGCGTTCGACCGTGGCGCCGCCGAGATCGGCAAAGCCGCTGCGGCGGAATTCGGCGATCCGCTCCAACGCCTCGCGCCTCGGCTTGAGCATCGAGTGGATGAGATGCATGCCGCAGCGCGGGTCGGCGAGAACGTGGGACAGGAACAGCCCCTGATCGATCTCGCGGCCCTCCTTGGCGCTTTGCTCCATGAGCGCCCGTTCGGCGTCGATCTGTTCGCGCGTCGGCAACAGAGCCGGATAGCGGCTTGCGGCCGCCGCCAGCAGTTCGGCGACGCGCAGCGTGCGCGCGCCGTGATCGGTGGCTTCGTCGTAGATGGCGGCGGCGTGGTTCCGGAAAAATCGGTCCTTCACGGCGCGGGCACGAAGTTTGAGCGCCGCCCTTTCGGCTTGCTCATGCTCGCTGGTCTGCGCCTGAAGAACCGCCTCGACGGCACCGAAGTATTGGCTCGCCGCTTCGGCATCGCGGGCAAGCGAAGCGCCGAAGGCGGGCTCGGCGGGGACCGCTGGGGCCGGGCGGACGGCAAACTCCTGCACGACAACCTCCCTGGTATGGCGCTGGCACAAGCCGGCGATGTGTGTGCTACGGGGCACGCTGTTTTCTGGCCTGCGTCGCGCGGTCCCGCTGTCCAATATAGCGTCCTGCCTACACCTGCCATCAGCAAAAATATAGGCTTCCGGCCGGATGTCCGGCGCCGAAAGCGGCGCATCACACGTGCAAATGGCGCAAAATCCGGCTGCGATCGATCGCAGCCGGCGTGCCTTCGAGCATCGCGCGGCCCTGGTCCATCACCAGATACCGGTCGGCAATGCGCTCGGCAAAGGCGAGATTCTGTTCGACGACGACAAAAGCTGTGCCGGCGGCCTTCTTCTCCTTGATGCCTGCTTCCATATGCAGGATGTTCTCCCACTGCACGCCTTCGCTCGGCTCGTCGAGGAGCACAATCGGCTGATCCTCGGCGATCCCGCGCACGAACGACAAAATCTTCTTCTCGCCGCCCGAAAGCGTCCCGGCATGCTGTGACAGCCGCCGCGCAAGGACCGGAAAGCGATCGAAATAGGGTCGGAACGGCGCCATTTGCCGGCTTGCACGCATCAGCGTCAGATTATCGCGCACCGACAGATCGTCGAACACCGGACGCTCCTGCGGACAATAGGTCATGCCGCTGCGGCGTCGTGCGGACGGCTCCAGACCCTGGATCGGCCGACCGTTCAGCATAACGCGCCCGCCCATGCACGGCAGATAACCGAACAGGAGCTTCATCAGCGTGCTCTTGCCGACGCCGTTGCGGCCGAGCACGCACAACACCTCGCCGGGATTGGCGGCGCCGGTCAATTCCCGCACGATGGTGGTGCTGCCATAACCGCCGGTCACAGCTTCAAACACTAGGCTGGCGGCGGTCATTTCTCGCCCCCGACATAGACCGCCCTCACGTTCGGGTCGGCCTGGATCTCGGCGACGCTGCCCCTGGCCAGCAGGGTGCCGTTGTGCAGCACGTAAACGACTTCGGCCAGCTCCTTCACTAGGCTCATGTCGTGTTCGATGATGATGATGGCGCCGCCGAGCCGCTTTGCCGCCCAGCGCACGATCTCCATCACCGCCCCGGTCTCTTCCGGCGACAGGCCGGCACATGGTTCGTCGAGTAACAATACCCGCGGCTCGGTCAGTAGTGCCATCGCCAGTTCGAGAATCTGCTGCTCGCCATGGGACAGCTCGGCCGCCTTGCGCGTGCCGGAGGCGAGGAATGGATAGCGCGATTGCAGCTCCTGCAGCATCGGGCTCGTCCAGCGCCGCAGCCGCGGGGCGAGCAGTTGCAGCTTGGTCGCCCGCCCGCTCCACAGCGCGATGGCCAAATTATCGGCAATCGTCAGCTCCGGAAACACGCTCGGGATTTGCAGCTTGCGGGCAACGCCAAGCCCGCTGACGCGATTCGGCGGCAGCCCGACGACGTTGACGCCGCCGAGCGCGATGGTGCCGGATCCGGCGGCGAGTTCGCCGCTGACCACGTTGAACATCGATGTCTTGCCGGCGCCGTTCGGCCCGATCACGCAGAATATCCCGGCCGCATCGAAATCGAGCGACAGCCGATCGAGAATCGTCACCTCGCCGACGTGAACGCCGACACCGTCCAGCACGAGGCGGGCGGGTGGGCGGGCGGCCGTACTCTTTGGCGCAGCAACGACCAAGCGGTCGCGCTGCGATCTTAGCAGCCACGCCAGCGGTTCGGCGAAGCCCGCGATCCCTTTGGGGAACATCAGCACAATGACAATGAAAAATACCGCCATCAGCACTTCCCAGAACGGCAAGGTGTCGCGCAGTTGCGCGGTCAACGACCCGACGACCATCGTGCCGACCACAGGACCGATCAGGTTGCCGCGGCCGCCAACCGCGGCCCAAATCACCAGGTCAGCGGAAAGGCCGAATCCGACCGCCTGCGGCGTAACGATGCCCTGCTGTGGGGCATAGACGGCGCCGCCGAGGCCCGCCATCAGTCCGCTGGCGCCGAACGCGAGCGATTTGATCTGATTGGTATCGAAGCCGAAAAGCTGCAGGCGGCGCTCGTTCTGCGCCAGCGCCTGCCAGAGCACGCCGATCGGCGCAGCGTAGACCCAGCCGGCAAAAGCCAGCACGGCCAGAAGGATCGCAGCGCCCACGTAATAGACATCGGAGATGTCGTCCAGGCCGGGAAGACCTGGAATGCCTTTCAGCCCGTTGAACCCGCCGGTGACCGAATTCCAGCTCGTCGCGATCTGAAACGCGAGCAGACACAGCGCCAGCGTGATCATGGAGAAATAGGCACCGCTCTCGCCGGTGCGCCGGAACACGACGACGCCGATCGCATAGGCCAAAAGCGCGGAAACGAGCGCCGCAAACGGCAGCGCCAGAACGGCGACGACAGGATGCCCCTGAAAGGCGATGAAGGCGAGGCCGGACAGGTATGCTGACAGCCCGAAAAAAAGCGACTGGCCCAGCGGCAGGAAACCGGCGCGGCCCCAGCATAGGCCGACGCCGACGGCGGCCGCCGCATAGAGCGCGTAAAGGCCGAGCTGATACGCCCAAAACTGCCCGAGAACGAACGGCAGCACGACGGCGATCAGGACGACGAGGCTAGCCGCGCGCAATGATGCCTCGCGGCCTCAACCAGAGAAACAGGATGGACAGGACCAGGACGGCGAAATAGCCGTTGGCGGCATTGGTCGCGGCCGAGATAACGCTGTCGAAGCCGCCGATCACCACGGCCCCGGACAGCAGCCCGGAGACGCTGCCAAGACCCCCGACGATGAGAACGAAAAATGCCCGCAGCACATAATCGAGCCCCATGAACGGCTGCACCGGAACAAGCGGCGCCACCATCACGCCGCCAAGACCGGCAAGGCACGTGCCGACGATAAAGGTGCCGGCGGCGAGCCAGCGCACGGAAATGCCTTGCGCCTGTGCAAGCTCAGGATTGCTCACCATGGCGCGGATGCGGCTGCCGGTGCGGCTGCCCCCGTACCAGAGCACGAGGCTCGCAACGACGGCGACCGAGATGGCGATCAGCACCAGGCGGTACACCGGATATTCCGTGCCGAAAAACTGCACCGTGCCCGGGAGCGGAATGTTGACGCTGTAAAACCCGAGGCCAAAGATCGCTTCCGCGATCTTGCGCAGCAACAGACTCAAGCCCCAGGTCGCCACCAGGGTGTCGAACGGCCGGCGGTAGAGCGGCTGGATCATGGCCCATTCCACCGCCAGTCCCAGGAGCCCGCACACCGCGAGCGTAAATGGCACCGCGGCGAGATAGGGCCAGCCGTTCGACTGCGTCACGTAGGCGCAATAGGCGCCGATCATGACGAACTCGCCGTGGGCGATATTGAGCACGCCGAGCAATCCGAAGATCACGGCGAGCCCAAGCGCAAGCACCGCGAGCGTGGAGACGGCGTAGAGAACGTTGATCGCCTGGGTGACGATCAGCGGATCCATCTCTCTACGCCCTTCTCACCGGCGTGACGCCGCAGTCAGGGCCGTCGTCAGGCCTTGCACTCGTCGCCGCTTTTGACGTTCGGAAACGTCTTGATGATTTCGAATTCGGTGCCCTTGCAGGTGGCAAGGAACATCGTCTTGTCGACGTGGCGTCCGTGCATAGTCACGTCGCCCGCAGCGGTCGGGAAACTGATCCCCTCGGATGCCGCCATGCACTTCTGTGCGTTGGTGCCGCCGGCCTTGGTGACCAGCGCCTTCGCGCAGTAGACGCCTTCGTAGCAATCGGCGCCGATCCGGCCGAGCTGCGGCGCCTTGGCCCCGAACTTGGCCATATAGTCCGCCTTGAACTTCTTCGCCGCTTCGCTCGGCGCGTTCTCGTAGTAGGACATGCAGGAATAGAGATTCTTGCTGCTGTCGGCACCGATGCCGTGCAGCGTGTTCTCCTCCAGAAGGAGCGAGAGCCGCGCGATGTCCTTGTCGAGACCAAAGCCGGCAAAGGTGCGGTTGAAGTTCACATTGTCGGCGCCGACGAGCGTGATCAGCACCGCGTCGGGCTTGGCGGATTTGATCCGCGTCACGATTTCCTCGAACTTGTTCGGTGCGCCGAATGGCACATACTCCTCGGCGACGACCTTGCCGCCGTTGTCGGCGATGTACTTGTGGGCGTGCTCATTGCATTTGCGCGGCCATACATAGTCGTCACCGATCAGATAGATGCCCTTCGCGCCCTTGTCCTTCATCATCCACGCCACCGACGGGCGGATCTGCTGTTCCGGTGTGTCGGCGGTGACGTAGGTATTGAACGAGCACTCGCCGCCCTCGTAGACCGGCGTGTAGACGTAAGGAACCTTGCCCTTGATGGTCCCGACCAGCGCCTCGCGGGTGGCACTGTCGTGCGAGCCGACGAACAGATCGACCTTCTCCTCGAGCATGAGCCGAATCGCCGACTTGGTCGACTCGGCCGGCGGCCCGCCGGCATCGGTCGGGATGAGCTTGATTTGACGTCCGAGGATGCCGCCGGCATGGTTGATCTCCTCGGCGGCAAGCTCGGCGCAAGCGCGCTGCGTCGGCCCAAACAACGAGGCCGGGCCGCTCAGCGCGATGAACAGCCCAATCTTGAATTCGTCTGCAGCCGCGGCCGGACGGATCAGACCGGGCAGCGTGCCGAATGCGGCGCCGGCGGCGGCAGCGCCGAGAAACGTCCGCCGCGTCGGTCCCTGTTTGCGAGTAACCATCGGAAATCTCCTTCGTGTTCGCAGTCACCACTTGGTTCGCAGTCACCATTTAAGACATCACGCCGGCGTCGGCGGCGCCGGCAGTTTCGGCAACAGAGGCTCGAGCGCCGCGGCAATCGCCAGGAGCTGCCAGTCGCTTGCCTGCGGACCGGAGAGCTCCAGGCCGACCGGCAGACCCGCTGCCGTCATTCCGGCCGGCAGGCTGATCCCGGGGATGCCGGCGACGCTGCCGGGACCGGTATTGCGGATGAAGGTCGGAAAAGTCGGCGCCGGCTTGCCGTTGAGCATGAAGGTTTCGTCCTCGCCAATCTTCGCCGCCGGAGCAGGCGTCGTGGGAAAGATGATCGCGGCGATGCCGTGCTCGCGAAAATGGCGCGCGTAGGTTTGCTGCAGGACCGAGCGCTGCTGCAAGGCCTTGCGATAGGCCGCTTCGGGCACGGCGCCGTCGCCGAGCAGGGTCTGCAGAATACCTTTGACGTCGGGGCTCGCCACTTTGGCGACGAGCCCGGCGAAATCGAGTCCGGTTCCGCGTTCGGCGAGATACCGATTGAGGTCGGTCACCGTTTCGTACAGCGCGATCGGGAATCCGGCCTCGCCGTCGATGGCAGCTTCTTCGCTCATGTCGATATCAACGAACGTGACGCCGCCGTCGGCCAGCCGCCGTAACGCTTGCTGGCAAACTTGTTCGAGTTCGGTATCGAGGTTTTCCCAGAAATGACGGCGCGGCACGCCGACGCGCAAGCCCTGCAGCGGCGCCGGCGCGATTTCGGTCGGAGTTCCCGTCACGACGCCGTCGAGCAGGGCGCAATCGGCAACGCTGCGGGTCATCGGCCCGGCGGTGTCGCGGGTGTGCGAGATCGGTACGATTCCTTCCTGCGACCAGCGGCCGGTCGTTGGGCGAAGGCCGACAATGCCGCACAGCGCCGCCGGGATGCGAACCGATCCGCCGGTATCCGACCCGATTCCGCCCGGCGCGACGCGCGCCGCCACCGCGACCGCCGTGCCGCCGCTGGACGCTCCGGGGATACGGTCCGGCGCGTAGGGATTGCGGGCGGGTCCGAACGCGGCGTTATTGTTGGTGATGCCGTAGGCGAGTTCGTGCAGGTTGCATTTGCCGAGCGCTATCGCGCCCGCCGCAATCAATTTCTCGACGACAATCGCGTTGCGCTTGGGGCGCTGGCCGGCGAGGCCGGGCGTCCCACCGGAAGTCGGCAGGTCGGCGGTGTCCAGGTTGTCCTTCAGTGCCAGAGGGACGCCGTGAAGCCGACCAAGGGGGCCGCCGGCGGCGCGCTGCCGGTCGGCTTGCCGCGCCGCCTCGCGGACGCGATCCGGATCCAGGGTGATGAATGCCGTCAGCTTGGCGTTGGCGGCAGCGCGCGCCAAAAGCGCCTCGGCCAACCGTTCGGCGGTAATGTCGCCGCTGCGGATTGCGTTCGCCGCTTCAGCTACCCCAAGTTCGTGAAGCGCAGGCACAGGCTATGTCCCCCATACGCGAAAACGGCGCATCCTCGCACATAATTTCAGTCTAGTCCCATTTCCTGAAACTGTGGCATCGACATTAATGCCGAGCGCGCTCAGACTGCCCGCCAGCGCACGATCGCCGCGGCAAGTTCGGCACGGTTGGCGCAGCGCATTTGCTCATGGCATTGCTCAGGTGGGTGCGCACGGTGCCGAAACCGATGCCGAGGACGCGGCCGATGTCGCGGTCGGTCAAGCCGCGGGCCACCAGCGCGGCGACCTCGGACTCGCGCGGCGTCAGCGCCTCGTGCCGGGCGCCGCGTAGCAGCGCGCGGCGCAGATGCGGCTCCAGCGCATCGAGAAGGCCGATATCGCGCTGGGAAAACTCGGGACGGCCGCGCGCCCTCCAGATGCGCAGATCACCCAGATCCCGATCACAATCGAAAATGAACATATTGATACCGTGGTGCAGGCCGTCGCGAGCCAGGAAATCGTTGTAGAACTCGGTGCGTTCCATTTCCTCGCGCGAAATGACTTCATCGACCAGGGTGGCCCGGCGGCGTGCGCGCAACGCAAACGTCATCGGGTCGCGGAACTGATACCATTCCTCGTAACGGCGCAGATTGCTCGGCGCCATATTGAAGCTCAGCGCTTCGTCGAACCGGCTGCGGCGCGGATCCCAGACGTAGGATGCGGCGAAATCGCCGCGCAGCAGCCGCACCACGTCCATGAAGATGACGGCGCGCGCATCGAGTTCCGGACCGAGACGCTCGAGACGCGCGACGATGTCGCCGAATAGGCGCAATTCGCTGCCGCTGATATCGCGAATAACGGTATCCATACCGTCCGCCCCGCCGGCCGCCGAACTCGAGGCCGGCGGCGCGGCGGGAAATTCTCCCAACGCCGCGGCAAAGCTGTCAAGGCCGGGAATTAGCCAATAAACGCCGCATCTTACGGCAATCGCGGCAGCCGTCGCGGCCGTAATGCGGCGGCGGTCGAAAGCGCTCATTCCCGCGACCGCGGGAATCCAGCCTGGGTCCCTTTTCACGGCGACGCGCGGATAAACAAAAGTCATGTAGCGCCGTCACCTTTTCCTTGACAAATAGTCCCCATTTCAGTTATTGGTTGACATCGAATCTCGCTCGGCGAAGGGCGCATTCCGGATGCGATCCGAAGTGTGGAGCGAGTGCGGTTCCTGCGGGCGGTTTCGCAAGCCGCTCCCGGGCGGTTTGGGCAACGTCCCCTCCGGCATTACGACCGGGGCGCCAGGTGCTTGGCTTAAGCGCGATTGACGGTGCGGGTAACGCCTGCATCCTCCCGCTCGCGTGAAGCGCGGCCTGGACTGAGACCCGGCGTTCGCTCGCCGGGGCAAGCGCCGCAGTGGAGCGCCGAAAGGCGAGCGCGCCCGAGGCGAATGGTTCGCGCAAGCGGATCGTTCGTGGCGCGCTGCCGACCCCCCTACCCTCCGCCTGCAAGGGCGTAGGGACCAGGGAGATGCGGTCGGCCATGGTTGGATGCGCCTGTCGGCGCTCCGCTCCCTTCTTTTTTTGCGCATGATCTTATTCGAAAACCGGTGACCGCTTTTCGAGATCATGCGCAGGCAGCTTTTCTTGCAGGCGGCTTGGTGCTGGTTGAGCAAAACTCGGACGCGAAACGCGCCGCGAGAACGATTTGTCATTTCGTCGTCGCGAGCGAAGCTGTCGGGCGGCGAGGGTCTGGACAGCTTCATCGCCAGCAATTGTCGTCTGAATATTCCTCACCTCTCCCAGGCTGCTCGATGGGGGGCGTTGGGCCTTTGCCCGCTGCCCGCCCGGCGAGCCGGGGGCTTAAGGACTGGGCCACAACCGCGTGCGCTGCGGCAATCGGCGTGGCCTTTGCCCTTTATCGGAGAGGCTTTTGTAATTACTATAAAATACTTCTAACCCGGCAGCTTACGGTGCGTCGGTTCCATCCGATGGTGCAGGTAAGCGCCCAGTGAACGTCCAAAAATGCAGCTCGGAATCAGCACTCACAGATATCGGCCTTGGGACAAGGATATTGCGCTTGTCCGCATCCGCGAACATCTGCACCGCGAGGGTCCGCTGCTGCCGATCCTGCACGCCTTACTCGAGGAGTTCGGCTACATCGACGAGGCCGCCGAGCCGCTGATTGCGGAGGAGCTGAACATCACGCGCGCCGAGGTCCATGGCGTCATCACCTTCTATCATGACTTTCGTCGTGAACCGGCCGGCCGACATGTGCTGAAATTGTGCCGGGCAGAAGCCTGCCAGGCCGCCGGCGGCGATCCGCTCGCCGAGCATGCCGAAGCGCGGCTGGGTGTGCCGATGGGAAGCACTGCGCCTGACGGCAGCGTCACCCTCGAGCCGGTCTATTGCCTCGGGCTTTGTGCGGTTGCGCCGTCGGCGATGCTGGACGGCCGCGTGGTGGCACGCCTCGATCGCGGGCGTCTCGACGCGCTGCTGACGGAAGCGCAGCGATGACGTTGCGCCTTTACATACCGGCCGATGCTGGCGCACTTGCCGTCGGCGCCGATGAGGTCGCGACTGCAATCGCATCCGCTGCAGCGCGGCAGAACGTCGCGCCGGACATCGTGCGCACCGGTTCGCGGGGCCTCTACTGGCTCGAGCCCATGATCGAGGTGGAGACCCCTGCGGGACGTGTTGCTTACGGACCGGTGGCTCCGAGCGATGCCGAAGGCGTTATGCGCGCCGTACTCGGTAACGGCGCCCACCCGCTGCATCTCGGACCGACCGAGGAGATTCCGTGGCTCAAGCGCCAAACGCGCCTGACCTTTGCACGCTGCGGCATCATCGATCCGCGTTCGCTTGCCGACTATCGCGCCCACAGCGGAGGTAAAGGTCTCGAACGCGCGCTTTCGCTCGGCCCGGCCGCGACCATCGAGGAAGTCCTGCAATCGGGGCTGCGCGGGCGCGGCGGCGCGGGCTTTCCGACCGGAATCAAGTGGCGAACCGCGGCGCAGACGCCGCCGCAGCAGAAATACATCGTCTGCAACGCCGACGAGGGCGACAGCGGCACCTTCGCCGATCGCATGATCATGGAAGGCGATCCTTTTGTCTTGATCGAGGGCATGGTCATCGCCGGCATCGCCGTCGGCGCGACCAAGGGCTACGTCTACACCCGCTCCGAATATCCGCACGCGGTCGCCGCGATGGAGGCGGCAATCGTTGCGGCACGGCACGGCGGACTGCTTGGCGAGCGTATCGCCGGCTCGTCGTTTTCGTTCGATCTCGAAGTCCGGGTCGGCGCCGGAGCCTATGTCTGCGGCGAGGAAACATCCCTGCTCGACAGCCTCGAAGGCAAGCGCGGGCTCGTGCGCGCGAAGCCGCCGCTGCCGGCGCACCAAGGCCTGTTCGGCCGCCCGACCATAATCAACAACGTGCTCTCCCTCGCTTCGGTGCCGATCATCCTGGACAAGGGCGCGGCCTTCTATCGCGACTTCGGCATGGGCAAATCGCGCGGCACAATGCCGATTCAGCTTGCCGGAAACATCAAGTATGGCGGCCTGTTCGAGACCGCCTTCGGCGTCACGCTCGGCGAGTTGGTGGACGATATCGGCGGCGGGACGCGCAGCGGCCGCCCGGTGCGCGCGGCGCAGGTCGGCGGACCGCTCGGCGCCTATTTTCCCCGTGCTCTGTTCGATACGCCGTTCGATTATGAAGCGTTCGCGGCACGCGACGGCCTCATCGGCCACGGCGGCGTCGTGGTGTTCGATGACAGCGTGGACATGGCCAAGCAGGCGCGCTTCGCCATGGAGTTCTGCGCCATCGAATCGTGCGGCAAGTGCACGCCCTGCCGCGTCGGCTCGACCCGCGGCATGGAAGTCATCGACCGCATCGTGCGCGGCGAAGAGCGCGCCGCCAATACGGCGCTGCTCGAAGATTTGTGTAACACTTTGAAGTTCGGCTCATTGTGCGCACTCGGTGGCTTCACGCCGTACCCGGTGATGAGTGCGCTCACGCACTTCCCCGAGGATTTCGGCGCGCCCCCGCGCCTGCAAGCTGCTGAATAGGAGAGGCGACCATGTCGCTCACGGAAAAAACCCTGGTGCAGGAGATCGACTACGGCACGCCGGCGTCGAAGGCCGAGAACAAGGTCACGCTGACGATCGACGGCAGGAAGGTGGCGGTGGCCGAAGGCACTTCGATCATGCGCGCGGCCATGGAGATCGGCATCGAAATCCCCAAACTTTGCGCCACCGATATGCTCGACGCGTTCGGCTCCTGCCGGCTCTGCCTTGTCGAGATCGACGGACGGGCCGGCACGCCGGCCTCCTGCACTACTCCGGTCGCCGAAGGTCTTGTCATCCATACCAAAAACGAGCGCCTCGACCGTATCCGCAAAGGCGTCATGGAGCTCTACGTCTCCGATCATTCCGTCGATTCGCTCGACCGCGCCAAATATCCCGACGTCGATTTGCTGGAGACGGCGGAAGCCGTCGGCCTCAAAGAAGTGCGCTACGGCTTCGAAGGCGCCCGCCATCGCAATCCCGGCATCGACGATTCCAACCCCTATTTCAGCTTCGATCCGGCAAAATGCATCGTCTGCTCGCGCTGCGTGCGCGCCTGTGAGGACGTGCAGGGCACGTTCGCGCTGACCGTCTCCGGCCGCGGCTTCGATTCCATCATCGCCGCCGGCATGGACGAGAAGTTCATCGAGTCCGAGTGCGTGTCCTGCGGCGCCTGCGTGCAGGCCTGCCCGACCGGGTCGCTGCGCGAAAAGACGGTGCTCGAAAAGGGCAAGCCGGAGTGGTCGGCGATCACCACCTGCGCCTATTGCGGCGTCGGCTGCGCCTTCAAGGCCGAAATGCGCGGCGACGAAGTCGTGCGCATGCTGCCCTACAAGGACGGCAAGGCGAACCACGGCCACTCCTGCGTCAAGGGCCGGTTCGCCTGGGGCTACGCCAACCACAACGAGCGCATCCTCAAGCCGATGGTGCGCAACAAGATCACCGAGCCGTGGCGCGAAGTGTCGTGGGAGGAGGCGATCGGCCGTGTCGCCGCCGAGTTCAAGCGCATCCAAGACAAATATGGCCGCGGTTCGATCGGCGGCATCACCTCCTCGCGCTGCACCGACGAGGAAACGTTTCTGGTGCAGAAGCTGGTGCGCGCCGCCTTCGGCAATAACAACGTCGACACGTGCGCCCGCGTCTGTCATTCGCCGACCGGCTACGGCCTCAAGACCACGTTCGGCACCTCGGCGGGCACCCAGGACTTCGATTCGGTCGAGCATACCGACGTCGCCATCGTTATCGGCGCCAACCCGACCGACGCCCATCCGGTATTCGCCTCGCGGTTGAAGAAGCGGCTGCGCCAGGGCGCCAAGCTCATCGTCATCGATCCGCGGCGCATCGACCTCGTGCGCACCCCGCACGTGGAAGCGGCCTATCATCTGGCGCTACTGCCGGGCACCAACGTGGCCATGCTGACCGCCCTCGCCCACGTTGTCGTGACCGAGGGTCTCGTCAACGAGAAGTTCGTGCGCGAACGCTGCGAATGGGACGCCTTCCAGGATTGGGCGGCTTTCGTCGCGGAAGAGCGCAACAGCCCGGAAGCCGTTGCCAAGGTAACCGGCGTTCCGGCCGAGACGATCCGCGCCGCAGCGCGGCTCTACGCCACCGGCGGCAATGGCGCGATCTATTACGGGCTGGGTATCACCGAGCACAGCCAGGGTTCGACTGCGGTCATGGCCATCGCCAATCTCGCCATGGCCACCGGCAACATCGGCCGGCCGGGCGTCGGGGTGAACCCGCTGCGCGGTCAGAACAACGTGCAGGGCTCCTGCGATATGGGCTCGTTCCCGCACGAACTGTCGGGCTATCGGCACATTTCCGACGATGCCACGCGCGCGATGTTCGAAGCTCTGTGGCACCGGCCACTCGAGAGCGAGCCCGGGCTTCGCATCCCCAATATGCTCGACGCCGCGTGTGATGGTTCGTTCAAGGCTATCTACATCCAGGGCGAAGACATCCTGCAGTCGGATCCCGATACCCATCACGTCGCCGCCGGACTCGCGGCGATGGAATGCGTCGTCGTTCAGGATCTCTTCCTCAATGAAACCGCCAACTACGCCCACATCTTCCTGCCCGGCTCCACCTTCCTGGAGAAGGACGGGACATTCATCAACGCCGAGCGGCGCATTCAACTGGTGCGCAAGGTGATGGAGCCGAAAAACGGCTACGCCGACTGGGAGATCACCTGCTTGATCAGCGAGGCCATGGGCTATCCGATGCGCTACGGCCACGCCTCGGAAATCATGGACGAGATCGCGCAGCTCACCCCCACCTTCGCCGGCGTGTCATTTGCCCGCGTCGCCGAACTCGGCTCGATCCAATGGCCGTGCAACGAGAAGGCGCCGGAAGGCACCCCGGTCATGCACATGAACGGCTTCGTGCGCGGCAAGGGCAAGTTCGTCGTCACCGAATACGTCCCGACCGACGAACGTACCGGCCCGCGGTTCCCGCTGTTGCTCACGACCGGCCGCATCCTCAGCCAGTATAATGTCGGTGCCCAGACCCGGCGCACCGCCAACGTCGTGTGGCACCATGAAGACCGGCTGGAAATTCATCCGCACGACGCCGAGCAGCGCGGCATCCGCGATGGCGATTGGGTCAAGCTCGCGAGCCGTGCCGGCGAGACCACACTGCGCGCGCTCATCACCGAGCGCGTCGCGCCGGGCGTGGTCTATACCACGTTCCACCACCCGGACACGCAGGCCAATGTCGTCACCACCGAGTATGCGGATTGGGCGACCAGCTGCCCCGAATACAAGGTAACCGCAGTGCAGGTCACGCCGTCGAACGGCCCGACGCAGTGGCAGGAGGAATACGGCGAGCTCGCCCGCAGGAGCCGGCGCATCGCCGCAACCATCGAGGCGGCGGAATAGCGGATGCGGGAGCCGACGACCACCGTTCGTACGACCGTCTGGCGCCGGCAAGGCGCCTCTGCCGGTCAGCGCATCATTCCTGACGAGACTGCGGTTGCTTTCACCTACGAGGGCGGGACCCATGCGGTGATGATGGCCACGCCGCATGATCTTGAGGATTTTGCGCTCGGCTTCAGTCTTACCGAAGGCATCATCGCGGCGGCTTCAGACATTCGCCAACTCGATATCGTCGAGCAGGACGCCGGCATCGAGCTGCGCATGTGGCTGACCGAGCCGCGAGCCACCGCCTTGACCGCGCGACGGCGGCATCTCGCCGGCCCGACCGGCTGCGGGCTCTGCGGCATCGACAGCCTCGAAGAAGCAACGCGGCCGATTGCCCGCGTGGCCGAGGGCGGCCACGTCACGCCTGCCGATATCATGCGCGCGATCGAGGCGCTGCCGCCATTGCAGCAGCTCAATCGGCAAACGCGCGCCGTCCACGCTGCGGCATTTTATCAGAGGACCGCCGGAGTCGTTGCAGTACGCGAGGATGTCGGCCGCCACAACGCCCTCGATAAGCTCGCCGGCGCGCTGACACGTGCGGCCGTGCCGGGCGGCAGTGGCTTCATCGTGCTGACCAGCCGCGTGTCGGTCGAAATGGTGCAAAAGAGCGCGGTTATCGGCGCACCTCTGCTTGTTGCCGTATCCGCGCCGACCGCGCTTGCCGTTCGGACCGCGGAAGCCGCCGGCATCACGCTCGTTGCAATAGCGCGCGGCGATGGCTTCGAAGTCTTTACCGGTCCGGAGCGCATCAAGGACCTTACACAAACGACCGTGCCACATGTCGCCTGACAAACTGACTTACATGGCCAACCAGATCGGCAAGTTCTTCGCGAGCCAAGGCCGCCAACAGGCGGTCGCCGGCACGGCCGATCACATCAAGAAGTTCTGGGATCCGCGGATGCGCGAGGCGATTTTCGCGCACCTTGCCGCCGGCGGCGGCGGACTAGACCCGATCCCGCGCGAAGCGATTGAGCAGCTGGCGGCCGCCGAGCAAGCAGCGCAGCACTAAACGCCCCGCTTAATAGCAAGCCCAGCGCCCAGCAGGCGAGTCGCGCGGCCTGATCATTGGCTCGGCTCCGATTCCCGGTTCCAGGCGGCAATTTTGAGCGCGGGCGCAGGCCCACATTGGGATTCGCGGGGCCATGTCCATAATCCAAATCAATAATCGAGATTAGAGAAGCAGGCTCGGAACAACGCCATTTTGGCACGAAGCAATTAAACAAGTCGCAATCAGCTGGGAAAAAACGCCAAAAGGAGAGCCAATGACATCGGCAACGCAGACGCAGATCTCCGAAGGTCGCGTGGGCTTCCTCGACAGACGACGGACCATTGCAAAACCCGGATTCAGCCGGTGGATGGTGCCGCCGGCCGCCCTGTGCATCCACTTATGCATCGGCCAAGCCTATGCCTTCAGCGTGTTCAACCTGCCGATGACCAAGCTGATTGGCATCACGAAGTCCGCGCCGGGCGATTGGAGGCTTACGGAACTCGGCTGGATATTCTCGATCGGCATCTTCGTCCTCGGCGTGTCGGCGGCCGTCTTCGGACGCTGGGTCGAGGAAGGCGGGCCGCGTCGGGCGATGTTCACCGCCGGTCTGTGTTGGGCGGTCGGCTTCTTCATCTCGGCGGCCGGCGTCTACACTCACAATCTTTGGATCGTGTATCTCGGTTACGGCGTGTTCGGCGGTCTCGGTCTGGGCATCGGCTACATTTCGCCGGTCTCTACGCTGATCAAATGGTTCCCCGACCGCCCCGGCATGGCGACCGGAATGGCCATCATGGGCTTCGGCGGCGGCGCTTTCATCGCCTCGCCGCTTTCTGTCTGGCTGATGAGCAAGTTCAGCACCCCGAGCCACGTGGGGGTTGTCGAGACCTTTATCGTGCTCGGCATCATCTATCTCATCTTCATGTGGGTCGGGGCGGCGATCGTGCGCATCCCGGCGCCGGGCTGGAAGCCGCAAGGCTATACCCCGCCAGTGGTGGCGCAAAAGCTGATCACCAACAACGACGTCTATGTCTATGACGCAATCAAGACCCCGCAATTCTGGCTGATCTGGTGGGTGCTCTGCCTCAATGTGACCGCTGGCATCGGCGTACTCGGGCAGGCCTCTGCGATGAGCCAGGAAATGTTCCCCGGGCACATCACGCCGGTCGCGGCTGCCGGTTTCGTCGGGCTGCTCAGCCTGTTTAACATGCTTGGGCGCTTTTTCTGGGCGTCGACTTCGGACTATATCGGCCGCAAGAATACGTATTTCGTGTTCATGGTGCTCGGCTTCGCCCTGTACTGCACAGTCCCCTATACCGGCGCCGTCGGCAGCGTGGCCGGGTTCGTGCTCTGCTTCCTGGTCATCATCAGCATGTATGGCGGCGGCTTTGCCACGGTGCCGGCCTATCTCAAGGATATGTTCGGCACTCGTTATGTCGGCGCCATTCACGGCTGGCTGATCACCGCTTGGTCGGCGGCGGGCGTCTTTGGTCCCGTGCTGGTGAACTACATCCGCCAGTACCAGATCGAACATGGCGTGCCGAAGGCCCAGGCTTACAACATCACCATGTACATCATGGCAGGGCTCCTGGTAATCGGCTTCCTCTGCAACCTGTTCATCAAGGCGGTGCACCACCGCTTCCACATGAAGGAGGAAGAGTCGGCGCTTGCCGTCGCGGCGGAAATCGGCCAGGAGGTCGCAGCGCGACTTAGTGGCAAGCCGGCCAGCGCTTAAATTGGGGAGGGCATGATGGCATCTGCAGATCAAACCGGTACGGCGGGCTGGCATCTTGTGCTCGCCTGGGGATTTGTCGGCATTCCCCTCCTCTGGGGCGTGGCACAGACCATCACCAACGCGATGAAGCTGTTCCACTGACGCCGCATCCTGCGCCTTGCTGGCCCGCGGTGCGGCGGCTTCCGGCCGCCGCACGCACTTCATGTCCCATGCCTGCCGTCCAGTAGACGACAGGCGTCCCCGCCTCAATTCCCCTTGACGAAAGCGGGGCCGTTGGCGTGACTGCTCGCCGGAGCCTGTTGGGAAGCGAGCAGCATGGCGGGGACCCGGCTTTCCATCCGCATCGATCTGGCCTCCGGCGAGCGCATCGGGCCGGGCAAGATTGCGCTATTGGAGGCGATCCGCTCGACCGGATCGATTTCAGCCGCAGCGAGGTCGATCGGCATGTCTTACCGGCGCGCCTGGCTGCTGGTCGAGGAGATCAATCGCACATTGCGGAAGCCCGCGGTCACGGCCGTCACCGGCGGCGTCCGAGGCGGCGGCGCGATGGTGACACCCGTAGGTGAGCGCGTCGTCGATCTTTATCGGACCATTGAACAGCAGGCGCGCATAGCGGCGGGCGGTGAGTTTCGCACGATCGGCAAGCTGATCCGCCACGACAAGGGTTAACGCCTGCGCGCCATGAGTACTACGGCGGCGCACGGGGGATCGAGCCAACGTCGGAGCGGCTAAAGGAGGGAGAATGAGCGACCGTGTCGTCGTGACCGACCAAGGCGCCATCCGCACCATCCGGCTCAACCGTCCGGAAAAGAAGAATGCGCTGACGCTGGCGATGTATTCCGCAATGACCGAAGCTCTGGCCGAGGCGGACCGCAACGATACGATCCGCTGCGTCATGTTCGCTGGCGGCGAGGCCGCGTTTTGCGCCGGCAACGACATCGCCGATTTCTTGAGCGCGGCCGAAAACGGTCTCGACCCGCGGGCCCATGAATTCATCACGTCGCTGGCACGCAACCGCAAACCGATGGTCGCCGCCGTCAACGGCGTCGCCGTCGGCATCGGCACCACCATGCTGCTGCACTGCGATCACGTGGTCGCTGGGACCGCGGCGACGCTTTCGACTCCGTTCCTCAAACTCGGCCTCGTTCCGGAGGCCGCGTCCACCTTGCTCGCCCCATTACGCATGGGCCACGCTCGCGCATTCTCGCTTCTGGTGATGGGCCGCCCGCTCTCCGCCGAAGCGGCGAAGGACGCCGGCCTCGTCAACACCGTGGTCAGTCCCGCCGAAGTCGACGGCGTGGCCATGAAGGCGGCGCAGGAAATCGCCGCATTGCCGCCCGGACCGGTCGCGGTGACGCGCAGCCTCATGCGCGGCCAGGTCGACACGGTGGTCAGGCAGATGGAAGCGGAATCGATGCACTACAAGAATCTGCTCAAGTCCGACGAGGCCCGCGCCG
>Ga0335085_10005907_pt1 | contig 19488 bp, 18 predicted proteins | sample Lox_Sample_45_FD_206712 | JGI IMG/M metagenome (GOLD analysis project Ga0335085, IMG submission 206712) | Soil microbial communities from Loxahatchee National Wildlife Refuge, Florida, United States - Lox_Sample_4.5 | ecosystem: Environmental > Terrestrial > Soil > Wetlands | place: USA...
CGCTGACCGTGCCTTACATCATCATCGGGCTCGGGCTCCTCAGCACCTTTAGCGCGATCGGTATCGACCGCTCGCTCGTCACCGTCGGCATCGGTCATGTCGTCATCAACCTGCCGCTCTGCTTCGCCATCGTCTATTCGCAACTCGGCGAGCACCAGGCGAACATCGAACGCGCCGCCCACGATCTCGGCGCCAGCGACCTGCAGGCGCTGGTGCTGGTGACCGTGCCGATGCTGTGGCCGGCGCTGCTGGCCGCCTTCTTCATTTCCTTCACGCTGTCGTGGGACGAGTTCGTCATCGCCTTCCTGCTAAGCAAGTTCGACGTCACGCTGCCGGTGGTGATGTGGAACATGCTGAACTCCGGCCTCAATCCGCAGCTGAACGCCGTCGGCACGCTGGTGTTCGCGATCTCGACCGGGTTGGCGGCGCTGGTGGCGACGCTGCTGCTGTCGCGGGGCGGGCGCCGTGGCTGAGCCGATCGTTTGCCTCGAGGGCGTCTCCAAGCGCTACGGCGAGACGGCGGCGGTCGAGCCGCTCGACCTGGAGATCGCGGCCGGCGAATTCGTCGTGCTGCTGGGCCCCTCGGGCAGCGGCAAGACCACGATCCTCTCGATGATCGGCGGCTTCGCGGCGCCCACGGCCGGCCGGGTGTTGATCGCCGGCGAGGACGTCACGGAGCTGCCGCCGGCGAAGCGGCCGACGGCCACGGTGTTCCAGGACTACGCACTCTTCCCGCATATGAGCGTGCGCGCCAACGTCGCCTTCGGCCTGGCCATGCGCAAGGTGCCGAGGGCGGAGCGCCATCGGCGCGCCGACGAGATGCTGCAGCTCGTCGGGCTCGAGGGCTTCGGCGGGCGCGGCGTGCATCAGCTCTCGGGCGGCCAGCGCCAGCGCGTGGCGCTGGCGCGCGCCATCGCGGTCGAGCCCAAGGTGCTGCTGCTCGACGAGCCCCTGGGCGCGCTCGACCTCGCGCTCCGGCGGCAGATGCAGGAGGAGCTCGTGCGCATCCAGAAGCGGCTCGGCACCACCTTCGTGCATGTGACGCACGACCAGGAGGAGGCGATGAGCATCGCCGACCGCGTCGTGGTGATGAACAAGGGCCTCATCGAGGACATGGGGCCGCCGGCGCGCGTCTATCTGCGGCCGGCGAGCCTGTTCACGGCCTGCTTCATGGGCGAGAGCAACATCCTCATGGGCGAGGTCGTGGAGGCGACGTCGGCCGTCGCCTGGGTGAAGACGCCGGTCGGTACCCTGACCGTGCCGGCCCATGCCGCCATCGGCGAAGCTGTCACGCTGTCGATCCGGCCGGAGCAGCTGCTCATCGGCAGCAGTGCTGACGGCGCCCTTCCGCTCGGGCGCGGTACGGTGACGGAGACGTCGTTTCAGGGCACTCACCTGCGCGCCCACGTCGCCATGGGCTCGGATGGCTGCCACGAGCTCCTGCTGCGGGCGCCGGCGACCGCCGGCCTGGCGCCGGATGACGCAGTGGACCTCGCGGTGCGGCCGGGCGACATCGTAATGCTCAAGCCCTAAGTGCAGTGGCTTTACTCAGATCGGCGCCGCATGTTACCGTAGGTTGCACTTGCCTTTCAGGTACAATCTATGATTGAAAACAACGCCCATCCTTTCTCCCTCTTGCCCCGCGCAGCCTTGCTTTTCATCACGCTGATGGTTGCCAGTATGGCAGCCGCCAGCGCGCATGGCGCGGACACGCCGAAGGTTGCGGAGCCGCCGGTCATCCGGGTGGAGCATCCCGAACAAGCGCGACCGGTCCAGTTCCGGGGAGTCCTCATTAAGCTCAGGCTCGGCACGGTTGTCGGGAAGCTGCAGGATGGTGGCTTCTGCACGAAGGTGCGCGACCTTGTCTGGCGCGGCGACCAAAGTGCGGTGGACGACAGCGAATTGTACGGCGTCTTCGGCGAGGAGCTCACAGCGGCCGGCTATCGTGTGGTGGGCGACCCGGATGCCGTTTTCGAGGATGAATCGGGCTCGGAGGCGGAATATCTCGTGGCGGCGCTGATCAAGCAGATGCGTGCGAATATCTGCCATTTGCGCGCAGGGGCCTTCAACTCGGAAGGATGGACCGGCGACGCCGCGCTGTCGGTGGAATGGCAGGTCTACAGCCGCCTCGATCGAAAGGTCGTCTATCAGCACGCGACGCAGGGCAGCGCAGAGATCACGGAGTGGCGCCCCACTGGGGACAGGGACGTTGTCAATGAGGCCTTCGCGCAAGCAACACGGGGGCTCCTGGCGGACCGTGCATTCTTTCAACTGATCGCTGGAAGCGATGCTCCGTCGAAGCCGGCCGCGACGCAGATGACGGCGTTTGTCGCGCGCAAGGCGTTCACGCGGCCGATCGTCAAGAACATGAAGGAGATTCAGCGCAACGTCATCGTGGTGTTCGCCAGCGACGGGTATGGCTCGGGATTCGTGATCGACGATGTCGGCCACATCCTCACCAACGAACATGTCGTGCGCGCTGCGGAGCGGGTCAAAGTGCGATTCGAGTCGGGGAAGGAGGAGACCGCCGCCGTTCTGGCCACGGATGCGCGCCGCGATGTCGCGCTGCTCAAAATCGACCGCACGGGTACGGGCGGCCTGCCGATCGGGTTCGATCCCGCGGCTGTTGGGGATACGGTCTATGCCGTCGGCGCGCCGCTCGATCCGACCTACAGCGCGACCGTGAGCAAAGGTATCGTGAGCAGTGTTCGTGAGATCGACGACGAAACCTGGATACAGAGCGACGTCAACGTCCAGCACGGTAGTAGTGGCGGACCGCTGCTGGACGAGCGGGGCAACGTGATCGGCATGACAGCGCGCGGTGCCCCGAACGAGGCGGGCGCGCCTAGCGGCATCAACTTCTTCGTCCCGATAGCCGACGCCTTGAGGCGGCTAGGACTCAATCCGACCAGGGGCACTGCGGGGTAGCGGTAGTCAGGAGCAGCAGCGCTCAAGCCCGACACTTGGCCGCAAGATAGCCGTCGATCAGTTCCACCAATCGCTCCCGGCCGAAGCTCGGGAAGTGCCCGCCATGGACGATCCGGACGGGCAGGTCGCGCAGGCGTTCCATGCTGCGGACGTAATCCTCGATGACGTCGTCGATAAGCGGACCGTCATAGATAGTGTCGCCCGAGAAGAAAATGCCGGTCGCTGCTTCCCACAGGCCGATGCCGCCCGGCGAATGGCCGGGCAGGTGGATCACCTGGAATTGCCGGTCGCCGAGGTCGACGCTGTCGCCATCGGCCAAGAGGCGCGTGGCCGGCGCCGCAGTCACCTGGTAGTCGTCGGAGCGATAGCCGTCCGGCGGCAGCATCGTGAACATCTCGCCGTCGGCCTCGTCCTTCACATAGACGTCGGCGCGGGTGGCGCGCCGCGTCGGTTCGGCCAGGATGTCGGCCTCGGCCCGATGCACGGCGCGTTCGGAGAACTCGTGGTGGGCGCCGATGTGGTCGAAGTGGGTATGGCTGGCGACGGCCAGGACCGGCCGCTCGGCCAGGATGGCGACCTGCCGGCGCAGGCCGACGACGCCCATGCCGGAATCAACCAGCAGGTCCCGGTCCCGCCCGCCCACATGCCAGATGTTGCAGCGGTAGAACGGCTTGATGTGCGGCTCCCAGATGTGGGTCACGCCGTCATCGAGCGCACGGGTCTCGTACCAAGTGTCGGCCGTGGCGACCTGCATTCCTAAGCTTCCGACGAGCTAAGTAGAAATATGTTGATTATCAAATAGTTGATAGAATAGTTTTGAATCGATCCATGGTAAACGAAAATTGACCATCTGTGACGGGCATCACCTCGTTCTCCCGGCGGTCTTCCTACGTATATCAGCAGGAACGCTGAACAAGCGATCGGGAGTTGGAGGGAGCTATGTTGGTGCGGAAATTGGCGTCGGCGTCGGTCGAGTTGCTGGTGATGGCAGTCGGTGCGGCGATTGCGGCGCCCTACGTGCTGGTCCTGGTTTCGCCGTTCATCATCGGGCATTAGCCGAAAGATGGCGCGCACTCGTGAGCGGGGCTCACGCGCGGCATTAGGTTTCCTCGATTGACAGCAGCATCGCGGCCGATACCGTGCTCGCCCGGCAACCGGACGAGCACGCGATGCTGACGCTGTACGACTATCTTCCTTCCGGCAACGGCTACAAGGTGCGCCTGCTGCTCGCGCAGCTGAAGGTTCCGTTCCGCCTGGTCGAAAAGGACATCCTCAAGGGCGAGACCCGTACGCCCGAGTTCCTGGCGATTAATCCGGACGGACGCATACCGGCTGTGGTCTTCGATGACGGCCGCCGGCTCGCGCAATCCGACGCCATCCTGTTCTACTTCGCGGAGGGCACGCCGTTCCTGTCGGCCGACCGCTTCGAGCGGGCCGAGACGTTGCAGTGGATGTTCTTCGAGCAGTACAGCCACGAGCCCTACGTCGCCGTGGCGCGCTTCTGGATCCACTCGCTCGGCAAGCGCGCGGCGTGGGCCGACCGCCTGCAGGAGAAGTGGCAGAAAGGCTATCAGGCGCTCGATGCGATGGAGCGCCATCTCGAGGGCCGCAGGTTTTTCGTGGGCGAGCGCTACTCGATCGCGGACATCGCGCTCTACGGCTACACCCATGTCGCCGAGGAGGGTGATTTCGAGCTCGCCCGCTACCCGCGCATCCGCGCCTGGCTCGACCGCGTCGCCGACCAGCCCAACCACATCCTGATCACCCAGGCCGAGTTCGGCTGATCGCCTGCAGGTGCGGGACTCCCGCGCCGCCCTCCGCTATAACGGCGTCCGGCGGCGGGCAGGGATGATGACGGCGTAGGATGACGCGAAGAACGCAGGAGCTGTGGGCGACCTTCGCGGTCGGCTTCGTCGGCATCACCTGGGGCTGCTGGTGGATCTTCCTGCGGCTGATCGAGGCGCGCGGCATCTCTCCCGGCTGGACGCTTGCCACCGTCTACGGCGCATCCGGACTCCTCCTGCTGCCGTTGTTCGCGTGGCGCTGGCGGCGGTGGCGGCCGCTCGTCTGGCCCGTGCTGGCGGTCGGCGTCGCCTACGGGCTGCCGCTGGCCTTCTGGAGCCACGCCGTCATCCACGGCAACGTCGTCCGCGTCACGCTGCTGTTCTACATGACGCCGGTCTGGGGCACGCTGCTCGCCGTGACGGTCTTCGGCGAGCGCCTGACCCCGCTGCGGCTGCTGGCGGTGATCTTAGGCTTGGCCGGCGCCGCTGCGGTGCTGGGCCTGGACCAGGGTGCTCCGATTCCCCGATCGACGCAGGAATGGATGGCCCTGCTGGCGGGGGCCCTGTTCGCCCTGGCGGCGGCGGCCTCGCGCCGCTGGCCCGCCGTCTCCGGCTACGATTCCAGCTTCGTGATGTTCCTCTGCGGCGCCGTGCTCGGCGTCGTCTTCGCGGGTCTGTTCGGGGGCGAGACGGTGCCGGCCGCGGCGTCGGTCGTTTCGGTGCTGCCGGTGGCCGCATTTCTCGGCATCGTGTTCGCGATCCCCTCGCAGTTCGTGCTGTGCTGGGCGGCCGCGCGGCTCGACCCCGGGCGGGTGTCGACGCTGATCATGTTCGACGTGTTCGCGACGACGATAAGCGCGCGGCTGCTGACGTCCGAGCCGTTCGGCTGGCACGAGCTGGTCGGCTGCCTGGCGATCCTTGCCGCGGGCGTCACCAGCGGCGTCGATCAGATGCGGCAGAGCCGCCTGGCGCTCGCGCAACAGCCGGCCCGCTAGGTGAGTGCTGGTCGGGCGGCGCGGTGTCGCAGGCTTGATCCTTTCGGCGAGCGCGACATAAAAACGTCATCATGGCCGTTTCGGCCGCCAAGGGGGACGGATATGCGGGGATTTCTGAGACGAGCACTCGGCGCTTGCGCGATCGTTGCCGTCCTCGCCGGCGCGATCGCTTCGTCGCCGCCGGCGGAAGCCGAAGCCAAGAAGTCGTTCCGGGTCGCCTGGTCGATCTATGTGGGGTGGATGCCCTGGGCCTACGCGGCCGAGACCGGCATCATGAAGAAGTGGGCCGACAAGTACGGCATCACGGTCGAGCTCGTCCAGGTGAAGGACTACGTCGACTCGATGAACCAGTACACCGCCGGCGCATTCGACGGCTGCGCCATGACCAACATGGACGCCCTCACCCTGCCCGCCGCCGGCGGCGTCGACACGTCGGCCGTGATCATCGGCGACTTCTCGAACGGCAATGACGGCGTCATTCTCAAGAGCGGCCCCAGCCTGGCCGACCTCAGGGGGCGCCGCATCGGCCTGGTCCAGTTCTCGGTCTCTCACTACCTGCTGGCGCGGGCGCTGGAGACCGCGGGCCTCAGCGAACGCGATGTGACCATCGTCAACACGTCCGATTCCGATATCGTGAACACCTTCGCCGCGACTCCCGACATGAATGCGGTCGTGACCTGGAACCCGCAGCTCGCCGCCGTGCTCAAGATGCCCGGCGTGAATCTCGTCTTCGACAGCAGCATGATCCGCGGCGAGATCATCGATCTCATGGCGGTGAATACGCAGACGCTGCGCGACAATCCGGACCTCGGCAAGGCCCTGGTCGGGGCCTGGTACGAGGCGCTGGCGACGATGCTGCGCAAGGACGAAGTCGGCGCGGCCGCCCTCGACTTCATGGCAAAGGCGAGCGGCACCGACATCGCCGGCTACAAGGCGCAGCTCGATGCCACCCGCCTGTTCTCCGACCCGCAGTCCGCGATCGCCTTCGCCATGAGCGCGGACTTGCCCACGACCATGAACCGCGTGCGCAGGTTCTCCTTCGCTCATGGCCTGCTGGGCAATGGTGCCGCCTCGGCGGACGCCGTCGGCGTGCAGATGCCCGATAGCCAGGTCCTCGGCGACGCCGGCAATGTGAAGCTGCGCTTCGATACGACGTACATGGCGCTTGCGGCCGACGGCAAGCTGTGAGGCGCGGCGTTTCGCGAAGCGGCGCAATCTGCTAGCCTCGGCGCTCATAGTCACTGGAGGAGCCATGTCGGCATCAGCGTCCGTCGTCGTCGCCAACCGCAAGCCGGAGATGTCGCGCGAGGAGTGGGACGCCCGCGTGCAGCTGGCGGCCTGCTACCGCATCTTCGACATGCTCGGCTGGACCGAGATGATCTTCAACCACATCACGCTGCGCGTGCCGGGGCCGGAGCGGCATTTCCTGATCAACCCCTACGGCCTGTGGTACCGCGAAGTCACGGCTTCGAACCTGGTCAAGATCGACCTCGACGGGAATCTCGTGGCGCCGAGCGAGTGGCCGGTCAACCGCGCCGGATTCGTCATCCACTCGGCGATCCACGCGGCGCGCGAGGATGCGCACTGCATCATGCACACGCACACCACGGCCGGCCTCGCGATCGCCTGCCAGCGCGACGGGCTGCGGTCGGACAACTTCTACTCCGCCCTGACCCACGGCCACGTCGCCTACCACGATTTCGAGGGCGTCACGGTGCGCGACGACGAGAAGCCGCGGCTCGTGCGCTCGCTCGGCCACAAGAGCTATCTGATCCTGCGCAATCACGGGCTGCTGGTCTGCGGCCGCACCGTGCAGGAGGCGTTCCTGCGGATGTGGACGATCGAGCGCGCCTGCCAGATCCAGCAGGCCGCGCAGGCGACGGGCCAGCCGCTGATCGCGCTGCCGCCGGAGGTGCTCGAGCGCACGTCGAACATGCCGCGCCAACTCGAGCCGGGCGATCCCACCGACCGCAGGCTGTTCACGGCGCTCCTGCGCCGGGTCGACGCGATCGATCAGAGCTATCGCAACTGACGCCCGCAGGCGCTTGGCGGCTATTCGCTGCCTGCGCCCAGAAGCTGGCGCCGCGCCTGGTGCAGGTGGTTGGTGATGATGGCCACCGCGGCCTCGACGTCGCGGCTGCGGATCGCCTCGTAGAGGCTGCGGTGCTGGTGGTTGTAGTCGGCGATGCGCTCGGCCGTCAGCACCTTGTCCTTCATGGCGTTCCACTGCTTGTGGGCGCGCACCTCGTTGATCTGGCGATAGAGCGCGACCAGCAGCGGATTGCGCGTGCATTCAGCGATCGCCAGATGGAAGCCCTCGTCCCAGCGCGTGAAGCCTTCGATGTCCGTGCATGACGCCGAGAGGCCGTCCATGAGCTCGGTCAGGCGGTCGACGTCGCGCGCGGTGGCATTGAGCACCGCCAGTCGCGTCATATAGGGCTCGAGGGCCAGCCGCACCTCGACCAGTTCGAGCGGGCTGGTCAGCTCCGTGACGTCGTCGTCTTTCGCCGCGCCCCGGTAGTTCACGAAGGTGCCGGCACCCACGCGGCGCGTGACGAGCCGTTCCTGCTCCAACTGGTCGAGCGCCATGCGCACGGTCGTGCGCGACGTGCCGAAGGCCTCGGCAAGCTGCCGCTCCGCTGGCAGCTTCTCGCCGTGCGTGTAGGCGCCGTCATGGATGGCCTTGCGCAGCTGTCCGGTTATCCAGGAGGATCCGCGCACGGGATCGCTGACGATGCGCAGCTGCGGCGTGCTGCTCTCGGCGCTCGGCGCGAGCGCCAGCCCCGGCATGTTACGGGTTGAACCGCCCTTGGCACCAATTTTAGCCATTTCTGTGCCTTTGCAAAAATTGGTTTGAAAACGGCTCGCCTTATGATCAGAATGTTTGGCAGCGGCGTCAAGCCAAAGTTCCGGCTCAAGGTCGGGCAGCCGCGGTGGCGATCATGCTCTGAGGGATTCCCTTCATGGCCTTTCCTACTCATGCGAAATACGTCGTCATCGGGGCCGGCATCCACGGCCTGAGTTCGGCCTGGCACCTGGCCGAAAACCTGCGCAAGAGCGGCAAGGGCAGCGGCAAGGATATCGTCGTCCTCGACAAGACCGGGATCGCCGCCGGCGCCTCCGGCATCGCCTGCGGAGTCATCCGGAACAACTATTTCCAGCCGGCGATGCGGCGCCTCATGCAGCACAGCGTCTCCGTCTGGGAGAGCGATCCCCAGGCGTTCAGCTATCATCCCGTCGGCTACATGCAGATCAGCCCCGAGGTCATGCATGAGAACGTCGCCTCGATCTACGATCAGCAGAAGGCGATCGGCTACGAGTCGGTCTTCATCGAAGGCGAAGCCGACAGCATGAAATACATGAAGGGCCTGTTCGACGACTGGCAGGCCAAGGGCATCACCTCGGTCCTGCATGAGAAGAAGGGTGGCTACGCCAACAACCGCGCCTCGATCTACGGCCTCGCCAAGAAGGCGGAGAACGAGGATGTCCGGATCATGACCGGCGTGACGGTCACCGGCTTCAAGCGCGACAATAGCGGCGCGGTGAAGACGGTCCTCACCGACAAGGGCAGCATCGATTGCGACTACGTCATCGTCGGCGTCGGCCCCTGGGTGAAGCATATCTGGGACATGCTGGATCTGCCGAAGGCTATCCGCATCAAGGGGCGCGACGGCAAGGTGCACGACAACGTGCCGATGTGGGTCTATTGGAGCCTGCAGGAGGGCACGCTCGGCGTCGACCCGAAGCTGCAGCGTACCAACGACGGCAAGATGCCGCCGGTGATCCACGTGGATACCGACGCGCCGCTGGTCTCCGACGTCGACGGCTCCGTCATCACCGACAAGCTCTGGGGCATCTACTACAAGCCGGATTTCAACTTCGGCGGGGTGCAGGGCGGCGCCATGCCCTACAAGATCCAGACCCCCGTCGATGAAGTGGCGGTCGATCCCTACGGCCCGGAGTCGCCCGACTTCATCGTCGGCGACGAGTTCGCGCATATGTGGGTCTCGGCGCTGGCGTTCTGCCAGAAGCGCTTCCAGGGGCAGATGCCGAAGTACAAGAAGGAGCCGTCGGGCGGTATCGGCTGCTTCACGGCCGACAGCTTCCCGGTGTTCGACAGGTTCTGCCAGAACGCCTACTTCATCGCCGACTCGAACCACGGCTACAAGATGATCGGCGTCGGCAAGCTGGTGGCGGACGACGTCACGGGCAAAGAGAGCGACCTGCTGCGGCCCTTCAGATTCTCACGCTTCGCCGAGGGCAAGCTGCACCCGGTGTCGAACAGCCCGTTCCCCTGGAGTTGAGCGCGACAGCGGAGGACTTGACGCGATCCTGCAACCCGTGAATCCATCGATGATCCGGCGGCCGCCCGGGATCCCTCAATTGGTATCAAATTGGTAGGGGCCCGGCGGCCGACCAGTCGCAACCCGCGCTGACAGGCGCAAGCAACAACCAAACCTCAAAAGAGCAGGGGGCAATTCCATGACCGACCTCGAGGCCCACGTAAACCAGAAAGGCCGCAAGGAGCTCGTCAAGCAGGTGCGCGCCAAGATCAAGGAGCTTGGCATCACCTACATCTACTATCAGTTCGTCTCGGTGACCGGCCGCATCGTCGGCAAGGGCATTCCGGCCGACCACTGGGAGCAGAACGCCGAGCGCGGCTTCCAGCTGGTCTACGGGTCGACCGCCAACCTCTTCGTCGACCGCCACAAGAACTACATCGGCTACGGCCCGGAGGCCTCTGAACTGGTCGGCATTCCCGATCCCGAGACCTTCTGCCAGCTGCCCTGGGACAAGCGCGTCGCCCGAGTCTTCTGCACCTGCTTCCGCAACCGCGAGGAGAAGGTCAATCCCGGCGGGCACCTGACATCGGACTGCCGCGGCAACCTCCGCATCATCCACGACGAGTTCCAGAAGAAGCACAAGGGCCTGCATCTGCGCCATGGCTGCGAGCCCGAGATGATGTGGCTGAAGAAGGGCGCAGACGGGCTCCCCGACGGCGGCTTCTCCAAGCCCAACTGCTATCACATCGACCAGTTCGAATCGCTGCGGCCGGTGTTCCTGAAGGTCATCGAGTACGCCCGCGCCATGGGCCTCGACATGATCCAGGGCGACCACGAGGACGCGCCGGGCCAGCTCGAGTTGAACTTCATGTTCGACGACGCCCTGCACACCTGCGATCGCCTCACCACCTATCGCCAGATCTGCGCCCAGGTGGCGCGCGAGTTCAACCTGATCGCCTGCTTCATGGCGAAGCCGTTCATGGGCGTCTCCGCTAACGGCTGCCACCACAACCTGTCGCTGTGGACCGGCGGCGAGGACAAGCTGAACAATCTCGGCTACGACAAGTCGCTGCCCGGCATGGACGACGTCTTCACTTATCGCAAGGGCGGCGAGAACACGTTCATGCCGCTGAAGGGCGAAGCCAAGCCAGGCCCGATCGGCCTCAACTGCATCGGCGGCGTCGTGAAGCATGTCGCCGCGCTCACGGCGTTCGGCTCCTCGACCGTCAATTCCTACCGCCGTCTGTGGGACACCGGCTTCTGGGCGCCGGTCTATGCCGACTGGGGCTACCAGAACCGCACCTGCGCCCTGCGCATCTCGGCGCCGGGCCGCTTCGAGTACCGTTCCGTCGACTCGACGGTGAATCCGTATCTGATGGCGGCCGGCCTGCTGAAGGCTTTCGACGACGGCATCACCAGCAAGCTCGATCCGGGCGAGCCGGAGGAGCGCAACATCTACCAGGCCATGGCGGCCGGCAAGAAGGTGAAGAAGCTGCCGATGTCGCTCGGCGAGGCGCTCGACGCGCTCGAAAGGAACGAGACCATCAAGGGGGCGCTGCCCGACGAGATGTACCGGGTGTTCATGCATTACAAGCGCGACGAGTGGGAGAAGTTCATGGCCACGGTCACGCACTGGGATCTGCAGCAGTATTGGGACTACCTGCCTTGATGTAGGGGCGCGCTGCGCGCGCCCGCGGGCGGCCGCCGGCCGCCCCTACAAATGAACGAAAAGGAGCACGCCCATGTGCGGCATTGCAGGACTGATTCATCGCGGGAAGACCGGGGACATCGGCAAGGAGATGACGGCGATGCTGCTGTCGCTGAAGCACCGCGGCCCCGATTCCACCGGCTTCGCGCTCTACGGCAAGCCGAAGGGTGACGAGCTCGTGCTGCGCTTCAAGGTGGCGGAGCAGGAGGAAATGTCCAAGGGCTTCGACATCCACCAGCAAGTGCGGGATCGCCGGGCCGAGGTCGAGCGGCGCCTGAAGGAACTGGGTGCCGAGATCACGAAGGAAGAGGAGGCGACGGAGTACGCCTTCCGCTTCCGCATCAAGTACGGCGGCGACCGGCGGCGTCTCGCCGACTACATCGAGGACGTCGACGGCGCCGAGATCCTCTCCATGGGCCACGGCCTCGAGTTGATCAAGGACCTGGGTGACGCCACGCGCGTCTCCGGCCAGTATCATCTGCCCGGCTTCATCGGCACCCACGCCATCGGCCACACGCGCATGGCGACGGAATCCGACGTCGACATCCGTTCGGCCCACCCCTATTGGGCCTACCCCTTCGCCGACGTCTCGGTCGTGCATAACGGCCAGCTCACCAACTACTGGAAGGGCCGGCGGGCGCTCGAACATCGCGGCCACCGCTTCATGTCGAACTGCGATTCCGAGCTAATCGCCGTCTACCTCGCCGACAAGATGCAGCAGGGCGCCAAGCTCGAGGACGCCATGAAGGACTCGATCGAGGAACTCGACGGCGTCTTCACCTATGTGGTGGCGACCTCCGACAGCCTCGGAATGGCCAAGGACACGATGGCCGCCAAGCCGATGGTGCTCTACGAGAGCAAGGACTTCATCGCGCTGGCCTCCGAGGAGGTGGCGATCCGCAGCATCTTCCCGCACGAAATCGACACCTTCGATCCCTACGAAGGCGAAGTCCGCGTCTGGAAGGCCTAGGCATCATGGCATTGAAACCGAAATCCTTCGACCTGGGGATGCATACCGAGAAGCTCTCGGGGCGCACCCAGCAGCGTTTCTTCACGCCGGACGAGGAGGAGAACTTCCTCTACCCGACCGCTTACGACGTCGATTTCAACAAGCGCGCGGAGTTCGACGCCGAGAAGTTGTCGGCGACCGAGATCAACCTCAAGCTGCGCGAGCTGATGAGCCAAGGCCACGGCAGCATCGTCATCCACAATCCCGGCGCCAAGCACGGTATTGCCGTCGGCCTCCTCAATCGCCTGAACCTGCGCATCAAGGGCAGCCTCGGCTATTTCGGCTGCGGCCTGGTCGATGGTCCGAACATCGTGGTCGAGGGCCGCGTCGGCTGGTCCTGTGCCGAGAACATGCTGGCGGGCACCGTGATCATCGAGAAGAACGCCGGCTCCACCTTCGGTGCTGCCATCCGCGGCGGTGACCTCGTCTGCAAGGGCGACGTCGGCGCCCGCATGGGCATCGATCAGAAGGGCGGCACGATCATCGTCGGCGGCCGGGCAGGGGCCTTCTGCGGCTTCATGATGCAGCGCGGCCGCATGGTGATCCTCGGCGACGCCGGCAAGAACCTCGGTGACTCCATGTATGACGGCACCATCTATGTCGGCGGCAAGATCGCCGGCCTCGGCGTCGATGCCGTCGAAGGCGAGATGACCGATCTCGACTGCCAGTGGCTGGAGCGGAAGCTGAAAATGTACGGTCTGTCGGCGCCCAAGGGCGTCAAGAATATGACCAAGATCGTCGCCGGCAAGCAGCTCTGGAACTACGACAACCTGGAGCCGGAAGAAAAGAAGCTGGTGCTGTGATGCGTGCGCAAGGAATCACCGCCTCTGTAGGGGCGACCCCATGTGGTCGCCCCTGCCGCCACGTCTTCGCCGGGCGGCCCCGCGGGGCTGCCCCTACATTCGATTTTGTGACGCAAGGGAAATAGTCACATGGCAAGAGAACGCAGAGTGGCGCCGAAGGAGCAGCCGGTCACCAAGAAGTCGGCGCGCAACCGGAGCCTGCTCGGGCAGAGCCAGATCTTCACGCCCGAGGTCATCGACGACATCCACATCAAGGCCGAGCTCGGCCGCTACCGCATGCGCGGCTTCTCGCTGTTCAAGAAGATCCCGCATTGGGACGACCTCACCTTCCTGCCGGGCACGCTTACGCGCTTCGTCATCGAAGGCTATCGCGAGAAGTGCATCACGGAGACGGTGATCGGCCCGAGGGCCAAGCGCCCGCTGGTGCTGGACATTCCCGTGTACATCACCGGCATGAGCTTCGGCGCGCTCTCCTTCGAGGCCAAGATCGCGCTCGCCCGCGGCGCCACCATGGCCGGGACGGCCACCTGTTCGGGCGAGGGCGGCATGATCCCGGACGAGCGCCGCTACTCCTCGAAGTGGTTCTATCAGTGCATCCAGTCGCGCTACGGCTTCAATCCGCATCACCTGCGGCTGGCCGATGCCTGCGAGTTCTTCATCGGCCAGGGCTGCAAGGTCGGCCTCGGCGGCCACCTCATGGGTCAGAAGGTGACGGACCAGGTGGCGGAGATGCGCTCGCTGCCCGCCGGCATCGACCAGCGCTCGCCCGCCCGCCATCCGGACTGGCTGGGCCCCGACGACCTCGCCCTCAAGATCAACGAGATCCGCGAGGCCACCGACGGCCAGATCCCGATCCAGCTGAAGCTCGGCGCCGCCCGCGTCTATGACGACGTGCGCATGGCCATCAAGACCGGGCCGGACTCCATCTACATCGACGGCATGGAAGGCTCGACCGGCGCCGGCCCGCATATCGCCACCGAGGATACCGGTATTCCCGGCATCGCCGCCATCCGCCAGGCCCGCAAGGCGCTCGACGATCTCGGCAAGACCGGCGAGATCAGCCTCGTCTATGCCGGCGGCATCCGCAACGGCGGTGACCTGGCGAAGGCGCTGGCGCTCGGCGCCGATGCCGTCGCCATCGGCCACTCCGCCCTGATGGCGCTGAACTGCAACAAGGACATTCCGGAGGCCGACTATCCGAAGGAGGTCGGCGTGGAGGCCGGCTACTGCTACCACTGCCACACCGGCCGCTGCCCCGTGGGCGTGGCGACCCAGGATCCGGAGCTGCGCAAGCGGCTCGATCCGGACAAGGCCGCCGAGCGCGTCTACAACTTCCTGCACACGCTCACGATGGAATGCCAGATGATGGCGCGCGCCTGCGGCAAGACGAACGTGCACAGCCTGGAGCCGGAAGATCTGGCCGCTCTCACCATGGAGGCCTCGGCCATGGCCATGGTGCCGCTCGCCGGCACGCAGCACACCGTCGGCCGCCCCGACATGACCCGCTACTAGGAGACGCGCGATGGCCACGAAGAAGAAGGCGTCCAACGTGACGAAGCTGAAGCCGAAGGCGGCGGCCAAGGGCGGCGGCAAGGACCCGAAGCATATCGATCACTTCCTGAAGACCAAGGGCATCGATACCGCGCGCGAGAAGGAGATCGGCCAGCACATCGGCTACCGCTACGACGTGAACCTGCTGCCCGACTACAAGCGGCTGACGCCGTTCCTGAAGAAATACCTGGAGCTGATGGGCTGGGACGACCTCAACTGGCTCGAGGACGTCCATATGGGCTACGAGGAGGGCAAGGCCGCCGTGTTCGACCGCAACGTCAACGGCTGGGTGGTCGTGCCGCCCTCGATCAAGCTGCCCGACAACCAGCAGGACCGCGACATGATCGCGCGCGAGCTGCTGATCAAGTTCCAGATGTCGCGCAAGCACCCGCTGGTCGACCTGAAGAAGACCTACGCGAAGTTCTGAGGCGATTCGGTATACGCCACTCGAGAGGAGCCCGTCCGGGCTCCCCTCGCGGATTCAGGCACTAGACTAGCGCGCCGCGCGCCGCCGGCGCCCCAGCCATTTCTCGATCTCCACGACGAAGAAGATCGCGGACGACAAGGCGAGGCACAATGCGAGTTCGCCCGCGGCCAGCGGCGCCGTGTGGAAGATCGGATTGAGAAACGGCACGTAGATCGTCGCCAGCTGGAGCAGCACGGTGAGGACGACGGCGCCGAGCAGGGGAAGGTTGGTGAAGACGCCCTGCTGGAACAGCGACAGGCGCTCCGATCGGATGGCCAGGATCTGCGCCATCTGCGAGAGCGTCAGCACCGTGAACACCATCGTCTGCCAGTGGTTCGATCCCGCCCCGATGGCGTAGGCCTGGGTGAACAGCGCGAGCCCGGCCATCACGAGGCCGACCCAGATCGTGTGCTGCCAGAGCCCACCGGCGAAAATGCTCTCCTTCGGCGGGCGCGGCGGCCGCTGCATCACATCCCGCTCGGCCGGCTCCGCTGCCAGCGCCAGTCCCGGGAGCCCGTCGGTCACGAGGTTGATCCAGAGGATGTGGATCGGGAGCAGCGGGATCGGCAGTCCGAGGAACGGCGCCAGGAAGATGGTCCAGATCTCGGCCGAGTTGCAGGTGACGGCGTAGCGCACGAACTTGCGGATGTTGTCGAAGATCCGCCGACCCTCCTGCACGGCCGCGACGATGGTGGCGAAGTCGTCGTCGAGGAGAATCAATCCGGCCGCTTCCCGCGCGACGTCCGTGCCGCTGCGGCCCATGGCGATGCCGATGTCGGCCTTGCGCAACGCCGGTGCGTCGTTCACGCCGTCGCCGGTCATGGCGACGAATTCGCCCTTCGCCTGCAGCGCCTCGACGATGCGGATCTTCTGCGCCGGGTCGACGCGCGCATAGACGCGGACCTGCGCAACGCGGTCGGCCAGCGCCGCGTCCGTCAGTGTCGCGAGCTCGGCGCCGGTCAGCGCCTTCGCGTCCTGTCCCGCGATTCCCGTGCGCCGCGCCACGGCCCGTGCCGTTGCCGGATGATCGCCCGTGATCATGACCGGCGTGATGCCCGCGGCCCGGCAGACGGCCACGGCCTCGATCGCCTCGGGCCGCGGCGCATCGAGCAATCCGACGAAGCCGAGGAACGTCAGGTCGCGTTCGATGACGTCGGCATCGATGCTGTCCGGCAGCCCCGGCCAACGCCGCATGGCGACTGCGAGCACGCGCAACCCGTCGGCCGCCATCTCCTCGGCGGTGGCGAGCAGGTGGGCGTAGGGCAGCGGCACCACGCCGCCGGCGGTCAGCATCGTGCCACAGCGCGGCAGCAGACTCTCCGGCGCGCCCTTGGTGTAGGCGATGAAGCCGCCGACCTGGCGGTGGAACGTCGTCATGCGCTTGCGCTCGGAGTCGAAGGGAAGCTCGGCCGCGCGCGGCGACGACAGGTCCAGCGTCGGTCGATCATAGCCGGCGTCGGCGGCCGAGCGGGCCAGCGCCACCTCCGTCGGGTCGCCCGCCCATTGGCCGTCGCCGCCGGGGCCGGCGTCGTTGCACTGGGCCATGGCCGTGAACAGGGGCGCCCAGGGATCGCCTCGGCCGGCCGCGCCGGGCGTCGCGAAGCTTCCATCGGCGAACAGCGCTTCGGCGCGCATCTCGTTGCGCGTCAGCGTCCCCGTCTTGTCAGCGCAGATATGGGTCACCGCACCGAGCGTCTCGACTGCCGGCAGCCGGCGGACGAGCGCACTGTGCCGCGCCATGCGGCGAGCGCCGAGCGCCAGCAGAATGGTGACGACCGCCGGCAGCGCCTCCGGCACCGCCGCCACCGCGACGGAGAGCGCGGTGAGCAGCATGAGCAGCGGCGGCTCGCCGCGCAGCAGGCCGGCGCCGAAGATGAGGATGCAGATGGCTACCACGGCGAGCGCGAGCCGCCGGCCGAGATCGGCCAGGCGCTTTTGGAGCGGCGTCTTGCCCTCGCCCGCAGCCACCAGCGTGCCAGCGATCTTGCCCAGCTCGGTGGCCATGCCGGTCGCGATCACGAGGCCGCGTCCGCGCCCATAGGCGACGACGGTGCCCTTGAAGGCCATGTTCGTGCGGTCGCCGAGCGGCAGGGCGGGCTCCGCCAGCGGTTCGGTCCGCTTGTCGACCGGAACGGACTCGCCGGTGAGCGCGGCTTCACCGACTTTGAGTTGCGCGGCCTCGAACAGGCGCAGGTCGGCCGGCACGATGTTGCCGGCCTCGAGCAGCACGACATCGCCCGGAACGAGATCGGCGGCAGGAACCGTCCGCCGCTCGCCGCCGCGCAGCACCGCGGCTGCCGACGCGGCCATCTGCCGGAGGGCTGCGACGGCGCGCTCGGCGCGGTATTCCTGCGCGAACCCGATCCCGGCATTCAGGACGATGATGCCGAGGATCACGAGCGTATCCTTGAGGTCGCCGACGAGCCCCGACACGACGGCCGCGCCGATCAGCAGCAGGATCGTCACGTCCGTGAACTGCCCGATGAGCGCCCGCAGCGGTCCCCGCCGGCCTTGTTCCCGGATGGCATTCGGGCCGTGTTCCGCAAGGCGGCGCCGCGCTTCCTCCGCCGACAGGCCGCGTTCCGGCCGCATCGCGAGGCGATGCGCGACCTCGGGCGTCGGCAGACTGTGCCAGCAGGTCTCAGGAGATTCGGCGAGAGGGGTGCTCAAGGTCCTAGGGCTGCCGCAGCCGCTCGCGCAAATAGATGAACCAGTAGACGCCGCCAACCAGCAGGCCACCGCCGATGATGTTGCCGATCGTGACGGGAACGAGGTTCAACGCGAACCCCGCCCAGGTCAGATCGGCGTAATCGGACGGCACTGCCCCGATCTGCGACCAGAGGGTGTCGGGCGCTCCCTGTTTTATCATCAGGCCCAGCGGGATCAGGTACATGTTGGCCACGGAGTGCTCGAAGCCGGCGACGACGAACGCGGAGACGGGGAACAGGATGGCCAGGACCTTGTCGCTCGTCGTGCGCGCGCCGTAGGAGAGCCAGACGGCCAGGCACACGAGCACGTTGCAGAGGATCCCCAGGAACAGCGCACGCTCGAACGGCAGCTGCACCTTGCCATGCGCGATGTCGAGCGCGACGCGGGCAACGCTGCCCTTGCCCGCGAGATACTGTCCGGAGAGGAACACGAGCGCAGCCGTGCCGAGGCCGCCCAGGAGATTGCCGACATAGACGATCAGCCAGGCGCGCAGCATCTCGGTGAGCCGCACGCATTGCGATACGCAGGCAATGACCATCAGCGTGTTGCCCGTGAAGAGCTCGGCGCCGCCGACCACGACCAGGATGAGGCCGAGGCAGAACACGAGGCCGGCCAGCAGGCGCGCGACGCCGAATGGCAGATGACCCTCGGCGCCGGCCAGAACGCTCGTGGCGAACATGCCGCCGAGCGCGATGAAGGCGCCGCCGAGGACGGCGAGGGCAAGGAGCGTGATCGCATCGAGACGGGTCTTCTGCACGCCGATCCGCTCCGCCTTCTCGGCGATTTCCACCGGTAACAGGGCGTCGATCCGCAGCGGGGCGTTGTCGGGGGCATTGTCCGGCAGGTTCATGGCGGCGCTCGCCTCCTTCCAATCTGGGCTGTTACTAGCGGGAGCTGGCAAGGGTGGTGTTGACCAGCATCAACGAGTGTGCCGGGAGGATGTCCGATTTCACGATCGGCGCCTCTTGCACTGTGGCATTCCTGTGGTCATGTGACTCTGTGACCATGGTCACTCCCTGAAAATCGAACCGATGCCACAATAGCGCAGATTCCGCTATTGTTCCCGTTGCAAAGGACTAAAGTACTCCTTTATACTCTAATCATGGCGAGACGACCCAGACAGACCGATGCGAGTTGCTCCCTGCGGCTGATGCCGGATGCGGAGCAGGAGGCGGCCCTGGACGAGTTCGCCGCCGCCTACGCCGCCCTGGCCGAATGGCTCGATCGAAACATTCCGCAGGATCATCCGGCG
>Ga0335085_10005908_pt1 | contig 19487 bp, 15 predicted proteins | sample Lox_Sample_45_FD_206712 | JGI IMG/M metagenome (GOLD analysis project Ga0335085, IMG submission 206712) | Soil microbial communities from Loxahatchee National Wildlife Refuge, Florida, United States - Lox_Sample_4.5 | ecosystem: Environmental > Terrestrial > Soil > Wetlands | place: USA...
CCGGCGAGATGACGAGGGAGCCGAAGCAATGAGGCGGGGCCTGTGGTGACGACGACGGTATGCCAAACTGCCCCCCGGCGTCCCGGCGGACGAAGTTCTCAGTTTGCCAGGCCAGAGGGCCGGGGCGGAGGTGCAGGCAGTGGGGAAGCGTGGTGGTGGACGAGGCGCCACGCTCCAGCTTCGCGGATGAAGAGGTTGGTGGCGGCCAGCGCGCCGCCGGGGAGGACTTCGCGGCAGATCACCCAGGCGAAGTCGCCGGACACGCGGGCCTCGGCGGAATCGCAGCGGATGGAGGGTGGGGCTCCGCCGCCGAGGAGGATGCGGCGCCAGCTCTCCACTACCGCCTCGCGGCCCACCAAGGGTTCCCAGCCGGGGTGCAGGCAGGCGACCGGCGCCTGGTGAGCCCAGAGCGTCTCCATGGCCTGGGCGTCGCGGCGGGCGAATGCCGTATAAAATGCGTCGTTCGCCGCCAGTACCTCGCGCTCCGCGGCCGTCATGGGCCCATACTACTCCCCGATGGAAGAGAAGAACGAGCTCTCGGAGTCCGCTCTCGCCCTCGACCGCGAGCTGCGCCGGTTCGAGGACCTTGCCGGCCAGGCGGCGCGGATGAAGCTCGACACGGAGAAGGCCCTGGAGCGGGCCACCGTGGCGCTCACCAAGGCGGCGGAGAGCCAGGAGCGGATCCAGGGGTCCGTGCAACGGCTGGTGGCCGCGGTGGGCGCGGCGCGGGAGAAGCAGGACGCCGGCTCCCGGGCGCTGATGGCGCGGGCGGAGGAGATCGCGAACCGGCGCAAGGAGTTCGCCGAGGTGATGCAGCGGATGTCCGCCCTGGGCCGGATGGCGAAGGAGGTGCAGGAGGCGCTGCAGGCCGGCCCGGCCGCCTTGGCCGGCGTGCAGGACCGCATGCAGCAGATCGCCGACGAGGCCTGCAGCATCGTCCAGGCCGCGCAAGCGAAGGGGATGGAAGATGTCGCCCGCCAGGCCGAGGTGCTGCAGAAGCAGGTGCTGGCGGGCAGGAACAAGCTCTCGCTGCTGACGGGAACCGCGAAGAACTAGGAGACGGCGCGCAGACGGGACTGCTTGCGGGGGATGCGGAGTACGAACTCCGCGCCCATGCCCGGCCGCACTTCCAGGCTGCCCCCCAGGCTCTGCACCACTCGCCAGCAGATGGTCAGCCCCATCCCCATGCCCCGGCCGGGTCCCTTGGTGGTGAAGAAGGGGGTGAAGATGCGCTGCACGTCCTCGCCGCGCACGCCCGGCCCGTTGTCCTTCACGCTCAGGACCAGGTTCTCGCCCTCGGAGTACCCGCGCACCCGCACCAGGCCGCCGCTCTCCGGGCAGGCCTCGATGGCGTTCTGCACCAGGTTGGTGAGCACCTGGTTGAACTCCTCCGGCACGCACTCCGCCATCCCCTCGCCCGGCAGGTCCAGGTCGATCTGCACCGGCCGCCCGGTGGCGGGGAGGACGATGGAGACCACCTCGCGCACCGCCGCGAACACGTCGTAGGGCCGCATCTGCCGGGAGTAGCCGGCCTTGCTGTAGCTGCTCATCAGCTCCACGGTGCCGGCGATGCGCTTGATCCCGCCCTCCGCCAGGTCGAACATCTCCCGCATCCGCCGCTCCACCTTGGCCAGGTCCTCCTTCTCGATCCGGCCCGCCACCAGCGCCTCCGCGTCCAGCCGCACCCGGGCCAGGGCGTTCTTCAGGTAGTTGAGCGGGTTGTTGATCTCGTGCGCCAGCCCGCCGGCGACGATCTCCAGCGAGTCCATCCGCTGGCTGAGGACGATGTCCGCGGTGGCCTCCTGCGCCTGCACCAGGGCGCGCGAGGTGGTGAGCAGCTCGCGGGGGGAGAAGGGCTTGGCCAGGTACGCGGAGGCCCCGGTCTCCAGGCCCGCCATGCGGTCCTCCAGGTCGCCCTTGGCGGTGAGCATGAGCACGGGGATGTGGCGGGTCTCCTCCGCCGCCCGCAGCCGCCGGGTCATCTCCAGCCCGTCGATGCCGGGCATCATCAAGTCCGCGATGATCAGCGAGGGGCGCTCCCGCAGGGCCATCTCCAGGCCCTTGAGCCCGTCGTCCGCGGAGATGACCTTGAAGTAGTTACGCAGCGAGTTGTGCACCAGGCGGATGATGTCCGGGGTGTCGTCCACCACCAGCACCACGTGCGACTTCCGGTCCTCGTCGCTGTCCCGGGGCGAGACCCGCCGCTCGGTGGCCTCGGCGATGTCCAGCAGCCGGTACTCGTCGCGGGCGGACATCTGCACCGCCACGTCCATCAGCCCGCGGTCGGTGTCGCGGTTGCCCTCGGGCACGTCGCGGGTGGGCCCCCGGCGGTCCAGCACCTCCGGGCGGAAGTGCTCCTTGTCCCTGGGCAGCTCCACGGTGAACCTGGCCCCGGCCGACGACTCCGCCCAGATGCGCCCGCCGTGCAGCTCGACGATCTCCTTGGCCAGCGCCAGGCCGATGCCGGTGCCCCCGTAGCGCCGGGTCCCGCCCATGTCCACCTGGTAGAAGCGCTCGAAGATCCGGTCCGCCTTGTCGGGCGGGAACCCCGGGCCGTCGTCCTGCACCACCACCTCCAGCATCTCCGGCGCCGAGCGGACCACGATCTGCACGTGGCCCCCGGGCTGGGTGAACTTGGTGGCGTTGGAGATGAGGTTGAGGAACACCCGCTCCATCCGGTCCAGGTCGCACCAGGCCAGGGCGCTGGCCGTCTCCACCCGCAGGGTGAGGGAGATGTTCTTGCGCTGCGCCAGCGGCTCCACCTGGGCCACCAGCCCGCGCAGGTAGTCGGCCAGGTCGTGCTCCCCGATCTTCAGGCGCAGCCTGGACTCCTCCAGCCGGGAGAGGTCGAGCAGGTCGCCGATCATCTTCAGGAGCTTGAGCCCGCTGCGGAACATGGACTCGAAGGTGGAGCGCTGGGGGGCGGAGAGATCGCCCATCTCCCCCTGGAGGATCAGCTCCAGGGGCGCCAGTACCATCGCCAGCGGCGTCTTGAACTCGTGGGTGATGTTGGCGAAGAGCTGGGACTTGAAGCTGTCCAGAGCCTTCAGCTCGTTGTGCGCCGTCTCCAGCGAGGCCTTGGTCTCCTCCAGGCGCACCTGGTTGGCCAGCATTTCCCTCTGCGAGCGGTAGTGCATCACCTGCCCGGTGGCGGCGACGAACGCCATTCCCACCAGGAACATGAGGTTGGAGGCCGCCACGTTCAGCACTCCCACGTGGTGCAGGAGCGCGTTGGGCACGATGAAGGAGAGCACCACCACGGTGGACTCCAGCACCACCACCCGCGGGTGCCAGACGAAGATCAGGCCCGTGGCGACGATCACCAGGGAGAGCCCCGCGTAGTAGGGCGAGGAGAGGCCGCCGAGGAACGAGGTCATCACGCTGATGCCGCTGGCGGCCAGCACCATGTAGCCGGCGGTGATGGCGTTCGGGTGCCGGGTGAAGATGCCGCGGTTGACGATCAGCAGCAGGGCGACGGTGACGGTGAAGAAGATGGCCCGGGTGGTCCAGAGGAGGCCGAGCGCCTCGGGAGGAGCGAGCACGTAGTCGAGGATGCCGAACCCCGGGTAGAGCACGGCGCCCAGCCAGAGCATGACCTGCATGCCCCGCCGGTTCCGCTCCACCAGCCACTGCGCCCACTGGGCCTCGAATCCTGCGCCCGGGCTCAAATCAATCCCGGGAAAATTCGAGGAAGGGGTTCACGCCGGTCTCCTCCTCGAGGATTCTCAAGTGCGCCTCGCCGCAGGCGCGCTGGCCCATCTCCAGCAGCTCGGCGCGGGAGCGGTAGAGGAGGATCCAGTCCAGGTGGTTCTCCATGTACCAGCGGCTGGGATTCTCCGGCACCATGTTGGAGATCAGGAGCTGTCCGCCGGACGCCAGCCGGGAATAGAAATCGCGCGCCAGCTGCACGGCGGTAGGCAGGCGCAGGTAGTCGAAGAGGCCGGCGGAGTAGATCAGGTCGAAGGCCCCGAACTCGTCGAAGAGGGTCCGGTCGGTGAGCAGCCGCTTGATCGACTCGTGCAGGTAGAGGATGCGGACGGCGGGCCCTTGCCGGTTCTCCGTCAAGGGCTGCATGCGCCGGTAGGCATAGGCGAGCGCGCCCTTGTCCTGGTCGAACATCACCACCTCGAGCGGCGCGGGAAGGCTGGGCATCTCGGTGAGCAGCTCCAGCAGCTCCTGGGCCGGGCCGGCGGCGATGGCCAGGACGCGCAGGGGAGTGGAGCGGCCCGAGAGGCGCATCTTCAGCCAGCGCTTGACCAGGTCCTTCCGCTGCCGCACCGCCCGGCTGGCCGCCATCTCGTCGGTCACCAGCGACATCATCTTGGCGAAGAGCGTCGGTCCCTCGAAGGGGAGCTCGTAGAGGAAGCGCATCACCTCGTAGTCGCCCGGGTAGCCGAAGGGCTTCTGGAAGGCCCGCCGGGCGGCCGGGGCCTGCATGAAGAAGTCGTGCAGGTTGCGCCGGGAATACTCCTTGAGGGCGGGCATCTCGGCGGCCGCAACGCTCCGCACCGTGGCGTCGATCTCCTCCACCGCCTTCACCAGGTCGATGGCGATGTGCGAGCGGATGGTGCGGATCAGCTCCTCCCGGGCGCGGGTGGGATCCCCGTGCACCACGTGCCAGGGGAGCTCGACCTCCACGTGGCGGAGCTGCTGCTCCGCGTCTTCCAGGGCGAGGCGCAGCTCGGAGACCAGGGTCTTGTACCGCTCGTGCCCGGAGACCCTCCAGATGGGGCGGGTGGCCCGCTGCCCGATGAAGGTCTTGATGCCCCGCAGCTCGAGGACCTCGTCGATGGAGAGCAGCCGGCCCTCGAAGGAGATGCCGACGATGGTGGCCCCCGCCAGCTCGCGGACCGAGCCGACGCGCGCATCGCCCCGGTAGGCCTCGTGCGCATCGAAGCGGACGCTCACCGCCTTCAGGCAGTCGCCCACCGCCGGGACCAGGTCCTTGGGGCACTCGAAGGCGGCGCCGTTCTCGCTCACGTCCAGCAGGGGACAGCGCCGCTCCACTCCTCCGGCGGCGATCGCGACCTCCGAGTGGAGAGGGGCCAGATCGGTGGCCCGGTAGCGCTGGGGGCGGAAGAAGACTTCCCGGCCCTGGGCGCCTTCCAGCTCTTCATAGGTGCGGACTCGATGGAGAGTGACGGTCAAGGGGATTCCTCGGCAGGTTGCAGGCGCACTTCGAACCGGGCGCCGCCCTGGGGGCGGTCGAGCACGGCGATCTCTCCCTGGTGCGAGTCGACGATCAGCTTGGCCATGTACAGGCCCATGCCCATGCCGCCCTCGCCCTTGCTGGAAACGAAGGGCTTGAAGAGGTTGTCCTTCAGCTCGGGGGGCACGCCGGGCCCTTCGTCCTCGACCGCGATCACCACGTGCCCATTCTTGCGCGTCGCCTCGATCCCGATGTGCCGCCACTGGGCGGTCGCCTGGACGGCGTTGCGCACCAGGTTCACCAGGACCTGGGTGAGCTTCTGCCGGTCACCGTGCACCCGGGGAAGCCCGTCCTCGATGTTCACCGCCACCTTGTGGGCGCGGAACCCCATGTCCATGCGGGCGATTGCCAGCGCGTCGTTCACCACCGCGGCCGGCTGGAGCATGGCCTTCTGCATGGAGAGGCTCCCGCCGCGGGCGAACTGGTGCATCGCTTCCAGCGTCTGGATCAGGTTGCCCACGCCCTGCATCCCCACCTGCACGCTCTCCAGCACGTCGGCGGCCACGCTGCGCTGCTGCAGCACGCTCTCCACGTAGCCCAGGCTGACCATGAGGTTGCGCAGGTCGTGCACCACCCCCGCCGCCAGCTTCCCCATGGTCCCCAGCCGCTCCAGGTGGAGGAGCTGGGACTGCGTGCGCTTGATCTGCACCAGGCTGGCATCCAGCTCGCCGGTGCGCCTGGCGAGCATCTCCACCAGCTTGCGGATGGCCCGGGCCTGGTAGACGTGCTCGCCCGCTTGCCGGACCGCCTCCAGGATGTCGTCCGGCTGCCAGGGCTTCTTCAGGAAGCGGAAGACGCGGGCCCGGTTGATGGCGGAGATCAGGGCCGGCGGATCGGTGAAGCCGGTGAGGACGATGCCCGCCACGTCGGGCTTGAACTCCCGCAGCTTCTCCAGCAGCTCCACGCCGGTCATCTCCGGCATGCGCTGGTCGGCGATCACCACGTCCAGGTCCTGCGCCCGGGCGATCTCCAGCGCGACCGCGCCGGACTGCGCCTCGTGCACGCGGTACCCGGTCTCCAGGAAATTGCGCAGGACGGTGAGGTTCGGCCGCTCGTCGTCGACGATCAGGATCCCGCCGCTGCGCGTCTCGCCGACACCGTGCTGCGCGATCAGCGAACGGAGACCCTCGTCCAGCATAGGAGCGCAGCATCGCCTCTCGCGAGTGGTAAATGCAACTTTCCACGGGAGCTTCCCGAGCGGCGGTGGCCAGGATCCGAGCCCCGGTGGCTCGCCGGCCGGCGGGTCGCCGGCCCACGCACACTCTCCCACATCGGCGCGGCCGGATTACGTCAATCGTGGTGGCCGCCGCCCCGGGCGTGCAGCGTGTCCTCCAGGGCGGCGATGCGCTGTCCCGCCTTGCGCAGCCGGCGGCAGAGCTCGCGGGCGATGTTCTGCACCAGCAGGATGTAGGTCTTCTGATCCTTCTTGTAGAGCTGGAAGAGGTCGAGGTTGGTGAGCTCGTAGAGCAGCGAGTCCTTCTCCGCCAGGCAGGAGAAGGGCCGCGGCTCCATCTCGATCAGGGTGGTGACGCCGAAGAAGTCCCCGGGCCGCATCATGAGCAAACGCGCCTGGGTGCCGTCGCCGCAGTGGCGCTGCATGATCAGCGCCCCCTCGCGGACGATGTACATCGACTTGCCGTTGTCGCCCTCGGCGAAGAGCAGGTCGCCGGCCCGGACCCGCTTCTCCTTGAGCATCCCCGCCACTACCGCCACGGTCTCCGGCATCAACCCGCCGAAGAACGACGTCCTGGAAAGGAAGGCCTGGAGATCCCCCTCGGCCATCCTTCCAGTTTATCAGCGATAGGCCTCGGGGGGAGGGCAGGCGCAGACCAGGTTCTTGTCCCCGTAGACGTGGTTCAGCCGGCCCACCGCCGGCCAGAACTTGCGCTCCCGCACCCACTTCGCCGGGTAGGCGGCATGCTGCCGGGAATAGGGGCGATCCCAGGCGTCGGCGGTGAGCACCTCGGCGGTGTGCGGGGCGCCCTTGAGGACGTTGCCCTCCCGCGGGGCCTTGCCCGTCTCGATCTCCCGGATCTCCTGGCGGATGCCGATCATCGCCTCGCAGAAGCGGTCCAGCTCGGCCTTGGGCTCGCTCTCGGTCGGCTCGATCATCAGCGTGCCGATCACCGGGAAGGAGGTGGTGGGGGCGTGGAAGCCGTAGTCCATCAGCCGCTTGGCCACGTCGTCCACCTCGATGCCCGCGTCGCGCTTCACCTTGCGCAGGTCCACGATGCACTCGTGGGCCACGAACCCGTTCTTCCCCTTGTAGAGCACGGGGAAGTGCTCATCGAGCCTGCGGGCGAGGTAGTTGGCGTTGAGGATCGCCACCTTGGTGGCCTGCGTCAGCCCCTGGGCGCCCATCATCTTGATGTACGCCCAGGAGATGAGGAGGATGCTCGCGCTTCCCCAGGGAGCGGCGGAGATCGGCCCGATGGCCTTCTCCCCGCCGGTGCGCACCACCGGGTGGCCGGGGAGGAACGGCGCCAGGTGCCTCGCCGCGCAGATGGGGCCCATCCCCGGGCCGCCGCCGCCGTGGGGGATGCAGAAGGTCTTGTGCAGGTTGAGGTGGCAGACGTCGGGCCCGAAGTCGCCCGGGCGGCAGAGCCCCACCTGGGCGTTCATGTTGGCGCCGTCCATGTAGACCTGCCCGCCGTGGCGGTGGACCGCCTGGCAGATGCGCCGGATCTCCTCCTCGAAGACGCCGTGCGTGGAGGGATAGGTGATCATCAAGGCGGCCAGCTTCTGGGCGTGCTCGGCCGCCTTGGCCTCCAGGTCCGCCACGTCGACGTTGCCGCTCTCGTCGGTCTTCACCACCACGATGCGGTAGTTGACCATCGCCGCCGAGGCGGGGTTGGTGCCGTGCGCCGACTGGGGGATGAGGCAGACGTCGCGGTGCCCCTCGCCGCGCGAGTCGTGCCAGGCCTTGATCACCTGCAGCCCGGCGTACTCGCCCTGGGCGCCGGAGTTGGGCTGCAGCGAGACCCCGGGGAAGCCGGTGATCTCCGAGAGCATCGCCTCCAGCTCCTGGAAGATCTGCGCGTAGCCCGCCGCCTGGGAGCGGGGAGCGAAGGGGTGCAGGCGGGAGAAGGCGGGCCAGGTGACGGGGAGCATCTCCGTCGTGGCGTTGAGCTTCATGGTGCAGGAGCCGAGGGGGATCATGCTGCGGGTGAGGGAGAGGTCGCGCGACTCCAGAAGGCGCAGGTAGCGCAGCATCTCCGTCTCGCTGTGGTGCGCGTTGAAGACGGGGTGGGCCAGGTAGCCGCTGCGCCGCGAGAGCGCCTTGGGCAGGCGGTTCTCGTCGCCCAGAGGATCGGGCACGGTGCGCACGCCGGCGAAGGCGGCGAGGATGTCGCGCACGTCCTCCGGCGTGGTGGTCTCGTCCAGGGCCACGCCCACGGTGCGGGCGTCGAGGCGGCGGAAGTTCATCTCCTTCGCCTCGGCCGCGGCGAGGACGCTCCCCAGCCGGGCCGGCTCCACCTGCACCGCCACGGTGTCGAAGAACTCCTCGTGCAGCAGGCGGTACCCGAGCTGCCCCAGCCCCCGGGCGAGCTGGGCGGTGAGCGCGTGCACGTGCCAGGCGACGGCCTTCAGCCCCTTGGGCCCGTGGTAGACGGCGTACATCCCGGCGATGATGGCCAGCAGCGCCTGCGCCGTGCAGATGTTGCTGGTGGCCTTCTCCCGGCGGATGTGCTGCTCGCGCGTCTGCAGGGCCATGCGCAGGGCGGTGTGGCCCTGGGCGTCGATCGAGACGCCGATGATCCGGCCGGGCATGTGCCGCACGTACTCCTGCCGGGTGGCGAAGAAGGCCGCGTGCGGCCCGCCGTAGCCGAGGGGAACGCCGAAGCGCTGGGCCGACCCCACCGCGCAGTCGGCGCCCAGCTCCCCGGGCGGGGTGAGCAGGGTGAGGGCGAGCAGGTCGGCGGCCATCGCCACCAGCGCGCTGGCCTGGTGCGCCTTCTCGATGAAGGGGCGGGGATCGCGGATGGCGCCGTCGGTGGCGGGATACTGGAGCAGGGCGCCGAAGATCTTCTCCTTGGCGGGATCGAAGGTGGCCGGATCGCCCACGATCAGGCGGATGCCGAAGGGGGCCGCCCGCGTGCGCACCACCTCGATCGTCTGGGGATGGCAGTCGCTGGCCACGAAGAAGACGTCGCCCCCGCCGCGGGCGACGTTGTGGAACATGGTCATCGCCTCCGCCGCGGCGGTGGCCTCGTCGAGCAGCGAGGCGTTGGCCACCGGCAGGGCGGTGAGGTCCTCGACCATGGTCTGGAAGTTGAGCAGCGCCTCCAGGCGTCCCTGGGAGATCTCCGGCTGGTAGGGCGTGTACTGCGTGTACCAGCCGGGGTTCTCCAGGATGTTCCGCTGGATCACCGGGGGCGTGACGGTGTCGGAGTACCCCATGCCGATGTAGCTGCGGAAGATCCGGTTCCTCGCCGCGATGGCCGCCAGCTCGCGCAAGAGGCCGAACTCGGAGCGGCCAGCCGGCAGATCGAGCGGCCGGTCCATCCGGATGGAGGCGGGCACCGTGCGGTCGATCAGCTCGTCCAGGTTGCGCACCCCCAGCGCCGCCAGCATCTCCTCGATGTCCCGGCTGTCCGGGCCGAGATGGCGATCGACGAAACGGTCGGGGTGGCGGGTGGGCTGCATCTCGCGGGCTCCTTGGGCGGGGCGCGCAAGATAACGGGAAGTGGACGGGGCTGCTAGAGTCAACGGCATGAACCTGACCGGCGACCCGGACGGCCTGGCCGCGCTCAAGTCCATGCAGGAGGGGAACCGGGACTACCTCAAGTTCCTCATCCAGGAAGCCCGCACCGTCTTCGAGCACCAGGTCGACTTCAAGGCCGCCGACGGCTCGCAGTTCCGCCTCCACTTCGACGTGAAGACCGGTGGCTTCCGGGTGGAGAAGAAGCCCGCCTAGACCATCGGCCTTCTGGCGATCCGGTAGAGCAAGACTCCCATGATTGCGAAGCAGGCCACTCCCAGGATCTGGTAGCCGCCGGGGCCGATGGCGCGGGTGAGCGGCCCGCTCAAGTCCAGCGAATCCACGAAGGCGCCCACCTTGTCGCCCCAGTGGAGGAAGGCGACGATGGTGCCGGTGAGGGTACCGCCCGCCACCAGGCCCGTGGCGAAGAGGCTTCCGGGGCCCACCTCATCGCCGTGGCCGCCGCCGGTGACACCCGAGCGGCGGTCGACGATGCCCTTGATGGCGCCGCCGACGAAGATGGGCAGGGTGGTGGAGAGCGGCAGGTAGGCGCCCACCGCGAAGCTGAGCGGCGAGACCCCGCAGAGCTCGATGGTGACGGCGAGGAACACGCCCACCAGCACGAATTGCCAGTCGAGGTTCTGGGCGAGCAGGCCGCGGATCAGCGTGGCCATCAGCGTGCCCTGCGGGGCGGGGAAGGCTTCGGTGCCGATCTGGTGGCGCACCAGCCCGGTGGCGGCGTCGACGGCCGGCTTGTCGAGCACCTGCATGGTGAAGCCGATCACCAGCGCCGCCACGCTGACGCCGATCAAGAGGCCGATCTGCTGCGCGCGCGGGGTGGAGCCCACCAGAAAGCCGGTCTTGAGATCCTGCGAGGTGGCGCCGGCGTTGGCGGCCGCGATGCACACCATGCCGCCCACGCACAGCGCCATCGGCTGGTAGACGTCCCCGGTCCAGCCGATCGCCAGGAAGAGCAGGCAGGTGGCCATCAAGGTGGCGATGGTCATGCCGGAGACCGGGTTCGAGCTGGTGCCGATCAGCCCTACGATGCGCGAGGCGACGGTGACGAAGAAGAAGCCGAAGATGACGATCAGCACGGCGAGGAGGAGCCGGCCGGCGAAGTTGCCCGGCAGGAAGGGCAGCATGGCCATGATCAGCACCAGGGCCAGGCTGCCGAACACGGTCACGCCAAAAGAGAGATCGCGCTCGGTGCGGGCCGTGCTGGCCGCGCCCGCGCCCCCGCGGAGGGAAGCGAGGCTGCCCTTGAAGCTGGCCACGATGGTGGGAAGGGTCTTCATCAAGGTGATGAAGCCGCCCGCCGCCACCGCCCCGGCGCCGATCTGGCGCACGTAGGCGAAGTAGATGGCCCGGTTGAGCTGGACGAAGGTGTGGGTCGCGGGATCCCACCCGTACGCGCCGGCCCGGGAGACGTCGGCCAGGTAGCCCAGCTTCACCAGTTGGGCGGCGATGACGTCTCCGGGCACGAGCGAGGCGATCAGCGGGATGATCCCCAGCCAGGCCAGCACGCCGCCGGAGACCAGCACCCCGGCGATGCGGGGCCCGATGATGTAGCCCACGCCCAGGTACTCGGGGGTGATGGCCGCGTTGACCGTGGCGGCGGGGAAGATCCGGCTCGAGGCGCGCGTCACGTATCCCGGGACCTCGGAGATGAAGTGGAGGATCTGCTGCAGCACCGCGTAGACGACGGCGAAGCCCAGGCCCATGTACGCGGTGCGCGCCATCTGCCCGCCCTGCTCCCCGGCGATCAGCACCTGCGCGCAGGCGGCCCCCTCGGGATAGGGAAGGTTGCCGTGCTCCTTCACGATCAGCGCCCGCCGCAGCGGGACCATCATCAGGACGCCCAGCATCCCGCCCAGCAGCGCCAGGGCGAAGATGGTCCAGTAGCTGAAGTAGCCCGCGCCGATGCTCTGCCGGGTGGCGGGGTCCAGGGCCAGGAAGAGGAAGCCGGGGAGGGTGAAGACCACGCCCGCGGCGATGCTCTCGCCGGCGGACCCGATGGTCTGCACGATGTTGTTCTCCAGGATGGTGGAGCCGCCCAGCTTCTTGAGCAGGGAGATGGAGAGGACGGCGATGGGGATGGAGGCGCTCACCGTCAGGCCGGCCTTGAGCGCCAGGTAGACGGTCGAGGCGCCGAAGATCAGCCCGAAGAGCGCGCCCACGGCCACCGCCTTGGGCGTGAACTCCGCCACCTTCGCGTCGTCCGGAACGTAGGGCTTGTGGTCCGCTACCGGCGCTACGCCCGTGGCCATCGTCCGCTCCTTGTGGGGGGCGGCGGTTGAGTACCCGAGTCAGACTGTGGAGGTCAAACTCTACCGGGCGTAGCTGGCATCCGTGCCCTGGAAGGTCCGGTGGATCTCGTCGGCCTTGTCGATCACTTCCTTGGGCAGCGGTTTCGCCACCGCGTCGATGGCCGCGTCCAGTTGCTCCACGGTGGCGGGGCCGAGGAGGATGGAGTCGACGCCGGGCCGCGCCGCCGTCCATTGGTAGGCCAGCTCCACCGGCGTCCGGCCCGCCTCCGCCGCCAGCCGGGCGAAGGCGTCGGCCAGCTCGAAGAAGCGGTCGGTGAGGTAGCGCTTCTGGTAGAGGGGATTCTTGTCGAAGCGCGATCCCGCGGGAAGCTCGGCGCCGCGCTTCAGCTTGCCAGCGAGGAGCCCGCCTCCCAGAGGGTTGTAGACGGTGGTGTGCACGCCGTACTTGTGGGCGAACCGGAAGTACTCGATCTCCAGCTGGCGGACGAGCAGGTTGTACATCTGCTGGGAGACGCGGGGCTTGAGACCGAACTGGATCATCTCCAGCAATTGCCAGGAGGCGTAGTTGGAGGCGCCGAAGGCGCGTACCTTGCCCGACTTGATCAGCTTCTCCATCGCCTGCAGCGAGTCCTCCAGGGGGCGGGAGTGGTCGGGCTTGTGGAAGTAGTAGAGCTCGACGTGGTCCGTCCCCAGCCGGCCCAGGCTCTCCTCCAGCGCCGCGGCGATGCGCTCCGGGGCCAGCCCTTCCGCGTTGCTCATGCTCCTTCCGATCCCCACCTTGGTGGCGATCTGCGCCCGCGCCCGCTTCGCGCCCAGGGCGCGGCCGAGGATGCGCTCCGACTCGCCGTCCACGTAGGCGTTGGCCGTGTCGAAGAAGGTCAGGCCCCGCTCCAGCGCCCGCTCCACGATCCGCCGGGATTCCGCCTCCGGGGTGCGCTTGCCGAAGTTCATGGTGCCCACCACCAGGGCGGGCGGGGAAGAAGGGCCGCGGGGATCGAGACAGGGGTCCATGGACCCGCAGTCTACTCCCGCAGGGCCCGGTCGAAATCCTCGATCAGGTCCTCGACCGACTCCAGGCCGATGGAGACCCGGATCAGGCCGTCGGAGATCCCCAGGCTGGCGCGCTCCTGCGGCGAGAGGCCGGCGTGGGAGCTGGCGGCGGGCCGGGTGACCAGCGACTCGGTCCCTCCCAGGCTGGGCGCGTGCAGGGGGATCTTCAGGCGGGTGAACAGCCGCTCCGCCGCCTCCGCTCCGCCCTTGGGCTCGAAGCTGAGCATGGCCCCGAACCAGGCGAACAACTCCCGGGCGCGCGCGTGCTGCGGGTGGCTCTCCAGCCCCGGGTGGTTCACCCGCAGCACGGAGGGGTGCTGCGCGAGGAAGCGGGCCACCGAGAGCGCCGTGGCGCACTGCTGGCGGTAGCGCACTCCCAGCGTCTTCAAGCCGCGCTGCAGCAGGAAACAGGCGTGCGGATCGAGGGAGCCGCCCAGGTGATCGAGCGTGCGCTTCACCTCGCGCACCCGGGCGGAGCTTCCCATCACCGCGCCGGCGATCAGGTCATTGTGGCCGTTGAGGTACTTGGTGGCGCTGTGCAGCACCAGGTCGAACCCCTGCCGCAAGGGATGGAAGGCGAGCGGGGTGGCGAAGGTGTTGTCCACCACCGATATCAGGTTTCGCTCGCGGGCGAAGGCCGCGGCCGCCCGCAAGTCGGCGATGCGAAGCAAGGGATTGGTGATCGACTCCAGGTAGAAGACGCGCGTGCGGGGGTTGGTGGCCCCACGCCAGGCGGCGGGATCGTCCCCGGGGACGAAGGTCACGGAGATTCCCAGCCTGGGGAGGTCGTGCTTCATCAAGTCGTGCGTCCCGCCGTACAGCCCCTCCTGCGCCAGCACGTGGTCGCCGGCCCGCAACAGGGAGAGCAGGGTGGCGCTCACCGCCGCCATCCCGCTGGCGGTGGCCAGGGCCGCCTCCGCCTGCTCCAGGGCCGCGAGCTTTCCGTGCAGCGCCTCGTGGCTGGGCGTGTTGGAGAGGCGGGCGTAGCGGATGTCGTGATAGCCGCGCGCTTCCCTCTCCTCGAAGGTGCTGGACTGGTAGATGGGCATGGCCACCGCGCCGCTCTCGCGGGGACGGGGCTCTCCGGCGTGCACCAGCAGGGTATCCGGCCGCATGCTGCCAGCCTCTACCGCCCGGCGCCCCTGCGGAACAGATGCAGTTCCACGCAACTGTAACCGGCACAGTTGGCGGGATTGCAAGCTGTGCTGGTTCCCGCGAGACTGCCCTCATGCACCCCATCCGCCTCTACGAGCGCGTCTCCGCCAAGCTGGAGGAAGCGATGCGGCTGGGCGCCCTGCGCCCCGGCGACCGCCTTCCTTCCGTGCGCGGCCTCTCCGGCCGCGAGCGGGTCAGCGTCTCCACCGTGTTGCAGGCGTACCAGCAGCTTCAGGCGCGCGGGCTGATCGAGGCGCGCCCCCAGTCGGGCCACTACGTGCGCAGGCAGCGACCGCTGCCCCCGGAGCCGCCGCCCACCCGGCCCTCGCCGGGCGCCACTCCCGTGACGGTGAGCGGCCTGGTGGCGCGGGTGGTGGAGAGCGCCCGCGATCCGGACCTGGTTCCCCTGGGGTGCAGCCAGCCGGACCCGGATCTGTTCCCCTGGGCCCGCCTGGGCCGCATGGCCGCCGCCATCCTCCGCGACGGAGGCGGCTTCGCCTACGAGCTCCCGCCCGGAGCCATGTCGCTGCGCCGGCAGCTCGCGCGCCGGGCGCTGGAGTGGGGATGCGCGCTGGGGCCTCAGGAGTTCATCGTCACCTCCGGCGCCAGCGAGGCGGTGCAGCTCTCGCTCTTGGCGGTGGCCCGGCAGGGAGACGCGGTGGCCATCGAGTCGCCGGCGTACTTCGGGAGCCTGCAGCTCATCGAGGCCCTGGGGTTCAGGGCGGTGGAGATCGCCAGCAGCCCACGCTCCGGCCTGGACCTGGACGCGCTGGAGCGGGTGCTGAAGACGCGCCGCATTTCCGCCGTGCTGGCGGTGACCAATTTCTCCAACCCGCTGGGCTGCCAGATGCCCGACGCCGGCAAGGAGCGCCTGGTCTCCATGCTGGCGGCCCGCGAGGTGCCGCTGATCGAGGACGATCTCTACGGCGACCTCTACTTCGGCGCCTCGCGCCCCTGCGCCGCCAAGTCCTTCGACCGCCGCGGCCTGGTGTTGCACTGCGGGAGCTTCTCCAAGACGCTGGCCCCCGGATGGCGCGTGGGATGGGTCTCCCCCGGCCGCTTTCGCGAGCGCGTCACCCTGCTCAAGTTCGCCCAGACGGTGGCCACTACCTCGCTGCAGCAACTGGCGATGGCGGACTTCCTCGCCGCCGGCCACTACGAGCGCCACCTCCGCTCCTTGCGCAAGTCCGTGGCGGCCACCATGCGCAGCCTGGGCGACTGCGTGGCGGCGCATTTCCCGGCGGGCACCCGCGCCACCCGTCCCGAAGGAGGGGGCGTGCTCTGGGTGGAGATGCCCGAAGGGATCTCCGCTCTCGCCCTGCACGACCGGGCCCTGGAGGCGGGCATCGCCATCGCGCCCGGGCCCATCTTCTCCGCGCGCGGGGGATACGAGAACTGCATCCGGCTGAGCGGCGGGGTGCTCTGGTCGCCGCGGCTGGAGGCGGCGGTGGCGACGCTGGGGAGGCTCGCGGCGGAGCTTCTGGACCCGAGGCGGGGGAGGGCCGCACAGGCCGGGTGACGGCGGTGGCGGTGGCCGAGCCCGGCGCCTCCAACGTGAACGGCCTGGCCTTCACCGCGTTCGCTCGGCGCTTCTGAGAGCGGCGCGGGCGGTCCCGGGATCGAAGCGGGGCACGCCCACCTGCTCCACGGCGCGGGCGCCGCAAAAGGCGCCGATCCGCGCCGCTCCTTCCAGGGGAAGGCCGCGAGCCAGCCCGGCCGCGAACCCTGCCAGGAAGCAATCTCCCGCGCCGGTCGGGTCCCGCTCCTCGGCAGGCTCGGCCGGCACGTGGAGATCGACGTCCGGGGAGAGAACCTGGCACCCGCGCGGCCCGTCGGTGATCAGCAGCGTCATCCGCTGGCGCAAGGCAGCAACGTCCAGCGCCCGCGCTTCGCTCTTGCTCGCCTTGAGGAAGTCGATGGAGTCCAGCGCCCCGGGCTCGGGCGGGCGGTGCAGCACCTCGCCCTCCGGGGAGATCTCCCGGAGGATCGACTGCGCGTCCGCCACCACCACCCGGCTGGCGCGGCGCAACCGGCGCAAGGAGGGAAGCGGCAACTCGCCCGCGATGGCGCAGGCAATCCCCACCTGGTAATCGCCTTCCAGTTCCTCGGGGAGGATGGGCGGCGCCACCGCTTCCACGCGCTGGCGGCGCTCCGCTCCCCGGTAGTCGTCGACGAAGGCTGTGGTCCGCCCCGGCACGATTGCCGGCGCATGCGAGACTTCCTTCCCGTAGAGGAAGTCGTCGCCCACCTTCGCCACCACCCGGCAGGGCTCCCCCAGCGCGTCCAGCACGGCCGAGATGTAGGCCGCGGACCCGCCCAGCGTGCGGTGGGGAGCGCCGTCGTTGCCGATCAGCGTGTCGTGGCAATAGTGTCCGGCGACGAGGATCGTCACCGCCCGCTTCTCCCACCCCGGTGGAGCCGTTGCAAACGCTTCCTTCCCTCGAGCCGCTCTTCGACGCCGGAGGCGGGGGCCTCGGGCTGCCGGGGCCTCTCGCCCGCGCCCATGGCGGCGACCTCTGGCTGGCGGAGGAATGCGTGGTGGCAAACTTCGTGGAGTCGGTGGACGGGGTGGTCGCCTTCCCCGACGCCGGCGCGGAGTCGGGCGGGATCGTCAGCGGCGGCTCGGAGGGCGATCGCTTCCTCATGGGACTGTTGCGCGCCTGCGCCGACGCGGTGCTGATCGGCGCGGGAACCCTGCGCGCCGCACCCGGGGATCTCTGGTACCCCGAAAGCATCTTCCCCGCCGCCGCGGATCACTTCGCGGAGCTGCGCGGCAAGCTCGGGCTCTCGCCGCGGCCCGCACTCTACGTGGTGAGCGGATCGGGGCGCGTCGATCCGGGCCACCCGGCGCTGCGGGATGGCGGGACGGTGCTCATGGGCAAGAGGGAGCCGGCGCAGATCGTGGAGGCCCTGCGCCGCGAAGGCCGCCGCCGCATCCTCTGCGAGGGCGGCCCGGGCCTGTTCGCCGGGTTGTTCGCCGCCAGGCTGATCGACGAGCTCTTCCTCACCCTCTCGCCCCGTCTCTTCGGCCGCTGGCCGGGCGACGCCCGCAAGGCGCTCGCCGAGGCGCGCGACCTGGCGGGCGCGCCGCTCTCCCTGGTCTCGCTCCGGCGGCAGGGATCGCACCTCTTCCTCCGCTACCGGTGCGGGTGACGGTGGTGCGCGTCCGAGACGTGCGCGTGCGCGTGCGTCAGAGCCTGGTGCCGGTGGGGATGCGAGTGCGGCTCCGTCACCGGACCCTCGTGCGCGTGCCGGTGGTGCTCGTCGTGCACGTGCAGGTGGTCGTGCTCCAGCGCCTCGTGGGTGTGCCGGTGCGCGTGCTGCGCGCGCAGGAGCGCGGCCACGCCTGCCGCCATCAGCAGGGCGGCGGCGAAGTCGGCCGGGGCAGGGCGGTCGCCGAGCAGGGGGATGGAAGCCACCGCTCCCGCGAAGGGCCCGGCGGCGAAGAGCGCAGCCTGCCGCGCCGCTCCCAGGACGCGCTGGGCGCGGAGGTAGAGGAGGAGGCTGGCCCCGTAGCTCGCCGCGCCCAGCGCCAGCGCGAAAAGGCAGGTGGCCGGCGGCGGGAGCCTCTGACCCAGCGAGAGCGCGAGGAGGAGGTTCGCCGCGCCCGCGCAGAGCGCCTTGACCCGCAGCACCTGCACCGGGTCCTTGAGCGCCAGCCGGGCGGCCATGTTGTTGTCCAGCGCCCAGCAGACGCAGGCCAGGCCGATGAGCGCGGCGCCGGAGGCGGAGCCGGAGAGCTCTCCGCGCGCCCCCAGCAGCGCCGCCGCGATCACCACCACGGCGGCGGCGACGCCCTCCCGCGCCGAGAGGTGCTCGCCGAAGGCGGCCACCGCCAGGGCGATGGTGAAGGGCGCCTCCAGGTTGAGCAGCAAGGAGCCGGCGAGGCCGCTCACCCGCGAGAGGCCGAGGAGCATGAGCACCGGCCCCAGGGCGGCCCCGGCGATCACCGCCCCCAGGAGCCAGGGCAGATCCGCGCGCGAGAGCTTTGCCTCGGCGCGCCTGCGGGGAGCGAGGAGGAAGGCCACCCCCGCGCCCAGGTAGAGGAGGGCGGCGAGCGCGACCGGCTCGATGGAAGGCAGGAGCAGCTTGCAGAACGGCGCTCCCAGGCCGAAGAGCAGGGCGGAAGAGAGCCCCAGGGCGGAGCCGCGCAGCCGGTCGCCGGCGTCCATGGGGAGAGCTTACGCCGAGAGCGCCTGGGAGAGATCGGCGATCACGTCCTCCGCGTCCTCCAGGCCCAGCGAGAGGCGCACCAAATCGCCGTGGATGCCGATCGCCTCCCGCTCCTCCGGGGTGAGCTCGAAGTAGGACATGTACGCGGGCTGCTCGATCAGCGTCTCGGTGGCGCCCAGCGAGGGGGCGATGGTGGCCAGCCGGCAGGCGTCGATCACCCGCGAGGTCTCCTTGGCGTCGCCGCGCACCCGGAAGCTCACCACCCCGCCGAATCCCTTCATCTGCTTTCCGGCGATCTCGTGGTCGGGGTGGCTGGGCAGCCCGGGATAGAAGACGCGGCGCACGCGCGGGTGCGCCTCCAGCCAGTGCGCCACCCGCAGCGCGGTCTCGTTCTGCCGCTGCACGCGCAAGGGCAGCGTCTTCAGCCCGCGGATGAGGAGGAAGGCGCTCTGGGGATCGAGCACCCCTCCCAGCACCCCGCGCAGGTCCTTGATCGCCTGCACCAGTCCGCCGCGTCCGCAGACGGCCCCGGCGAGGAGGTCGTTGTGTCCCCCCAGGTACTTGGTGCAGGAGTGGAGGACGAGGTCTGCGCCCAGCTCCAGCGGCCGCTGGTTGACGGGGGTGGCGAAGGTGCCGTCGATGATCAGGTTCGCCCCGGGGCAGGCGTCGCGGGCGCGGGCGAAGATCGCCAGATCCGCGACGCGCAGGTACGGGTTGGTGGGCGACTCGGCGAGGATCACCTTGGTGCGGCCAGGCTGCAGCGCGCGCCGCAGCGCCTGCTCGTCGCCCGGCTCCACCAGCGTGGATTCGATGCCCAGCCGGGCGAGGAAGCGGGTGACGAACTGCCGCGTCCTCCGGTAGCAGTCGCTGGTGAGGACGATGTGGTCGCCGGCCTTGAGCAGCTCGAAGAGGGCGGTGGTGGCCGCGG
>Ga0335085_10005909_pt1 | contig 19486 bp, 19 predicted proteins | sample Lox_Sample_45_FD_206712 | JGI IMG/M metagenome (GOLD analysis project Ga0335085, IMG submission 206712) | Soil microbial communities from Loxahatchee National Wildlife Refuge, Florida, United States - Lox_Sample_4.5 | ecosystem: Environmental > Terrestrial > Soil > Wetlands | place: USA...
TCTCGGAACGGCGTGCGGCATCGAAGCAGCGCCGCGCGCTTCTATTGCTCTTGTTTCCCGTCGTGCTCTTCGGCGTGGCCTGGCCCGTCAACAAGATGGCGCTCGCGGGCATTCCGCCGCTCTGGTTCGCGGCCGCGCGGACGGTGCTCGGCACGGCGGTGGCGGCGCTGATGCTGGTGGCGCTCCGGCAGTGGCGGCTGCCGACGCGGCGCGACCTTCCGATCATCGTCTCCGTGGGCTTGCTGCAGCTCGCGTTCTTCTTCGCGTTCACCAACGAGGCCCTGAGCTTCCTGCCGGCGGGCCGCTCGGTCGTGCTCGCCAACACGACGACGCTTTGGCTCGTGCCGCTGGCGCTCCTTGCCGGCGAGCCCATTCCCCCGCTGCGCTGGGCGGGCGTCACCGCGGGTCTTGCGGGAATCCTCGTCCTCGCCAATCCCTGGAGCCTCGATTGGCGCGAGCCCGACGTCGCCGTGGGGCACCTCTTCCTGCTGCTGGCTGCGCTCTGCTGGGCCGGCGCCATCTTTCACGCGCGCCATCACCGCTGGGAGCTTTCGCCGCTGCAGGTGCTGCCCTGGCAGATGCTGGCCGCCGCCGCGGTGCTGGTGCCGCTCGCGCTCCTCGGCGATCCCGAGCCGCGAATCGAGCCGAGCCTCCGGGTCTGGGGCGGGCTCTTCTATATTGGCGTCATCGCCGGACCGCTCGCCTCCTGGGCGGCGGTGATCGTCGCGCGCGACCTCCCGACCGTCGTGAGCTCCGTGGGCTTCCTCGGCATCCCCGCCTTGGGCCTCGCGCTCTCGACGGCGTTTCTCGGGGAGACGCTGACCTGGTCGCTGGCATCGGGCGCCCTCCTCATCGGAGCGGGCGTCGTCGCGGCGACGGCGGGACGGCGATAGCGATGCGGTATTCTCCGGGGGCGCGTTCGACGAGGAGAATCCGACCGTGAAACCTTTGTACCGCGTCCGCATTGCAATCGCTTGGCTGCTCTCGCTCCTCTTGGTGCCCGTCGCCGCAGGCGCGCAAAGCGGGCCGGGGCCGATCGGGGTCGAGGGCGTCTATGTCAATCCCGCCTCCGGCATGACCTTTCCGCCGAAGGTCGGAGAGTTCATGCGTTCCGGCCTCTTCCGCTTCGACCGGAACGAGCGCGACGTGAGCGCCAGCTACAACCTCGTCGCGGGCTCGAGCGGCATCGTCGCCACGGTCTATGTCTATCCGACGCCGCTTCCGTCCTCGGGCGACCGCTCGGCCGATGCGCTCACTGAGGCCTGTCGAGGCGAGCTCGAGCGGCGCAAGCAGGAGATCTACGCCTACCGTCCCGGAGCGGTGCTGATCGCAGAGCGGGACATGGCACTGCCGCAAGGCGGCAAGACCTATTCCGGCAAGCTCGCGATCTTCGAGTTCGAGGCATCCTTCCGAGGTCAGACTCAAGCGCTCCATTCGGAGCTCTACATCTTCTGCAACGTCGCCGAGAGCTGGGCCTTCGAGTACCGTTTCACCGCGCCCAAGACCTTCGACTACGCGAGCCCGGTCGCCGCCTTCATGCGGGGGCTGCCGTGGACGGTGCATCCGGCGCAATGAGCGCGCCATAGGTCTTCAGGTATTTCATCCCGGTGTCGCAGAGGATGGTGACGACGGTCGCTCCGGGCGGCAGCTGCTCGGCCGCGCGCAAGGCCGCGACGACGTTGGCGCCGGTCGAGGTTCCCGCGAACAGCCCCTCCTCGCGCGCGAGCCGCAGCGCCATGGCGGTCGCCGCCTCCGTCGAGACGCGCTCGATCGCGTCGGCGAGGTCCTTGCGCCAGAGCGGCACGACGAAGCCCGCGCCGATCCCGTCGATCTTGTGCGCCCCGGGCGTGCCGCCGGAGAGGACAGGAGATTCCGCGGGCTCGACCGCGACGATCCCGATCCGGCCATTGCGGCGGCGCAGCGCCTCGCCGGTGCCGCGGAGCGAGGCCGCCGTGCCGACGCTCTGGACGAAGGCATCGATGCGGCCCTCCGTCTGGCGCCAGATCTCATCCGCCAGCACGCGATATGCCGCGAGCTGGTCCTCGTTCCGGAGCTGATCGGTCCAGAAGCCGCCTGTCCTCTCCGCGATGACGCGCGCCGCCTCGACCATGTCGCGCGTGAGCTTCTCGGTCATGCGCCCGCTCTCGCTGCGCAAGACCTGCAATCTCGCGCCCAGGATCCGCATGTGATCGAGCTTCTCGCGGGCGAAGGCGTCGGAGGTCACGATGTGGAGGGGATATCCCTTGACCGCGCAGACGAGCGACAGCGAGACGCCCGTGCTGCCGCCGGTGTACTCGACGACGGCGCCGCCGGCCTCGAGCCGCCCATCCGCCTCCGCCGCCTCGATCATCGCGAGCGCCATCCGGTCCTTCATGCTGCCGGTGGGGTTCTCGCTCTCGAGCTTGAGGAGGATGCGGGTGCCGTTCCCGGGCACGATCTTGCGCAGGGGAACGAGCGGGGTGTCGCCGATGCAAGCGAGGACGTCCGGCGCGATGTCGCTCATCGTGTCCCTCTCCCTCGGCGCCGCCGCCGGAGCAGCCCGCGCCTTCCATGTAGATGCAATCTATGTACCTACATACATCTCGGGCCTGCCCTCCGCAACCCGAGGCCCGGAGGCATCGGGGGGCTCTCAGCCCGCCGCGATCGTCTCCGGCAGCTCTCGCGCGCTCCCGAGCGTGCGCACGACCATGCGCTCGACGCGGCCGCGGATCTCGATCTCGTGCCGGGGTGCCTCCCCCAAGTCGAGCCCCGCGCGGCGCACCACGGCCTCCGAGACCACGAGCTCGGCGCCGTAGGTCTTGGTGAGGCCCTCGAGGCGGCTTGCGGTGTTGACGCTGTCGCCGACCGCGGTCAGCGAGACCGCGCGGCCCCAGCCCATCTCGCCGACGATGGCGGGTCCCGTGTGGATGCCGATCCCGATTCGGAGCGGCTCCGGCAGGTCGTGGGCGAGGCTCTCGTTGAGGTTCGCCAGGCGCTCGCCCATGGCGCGGGCGGCGGCGAGCGCCTCGCGGCAGCCGGCTTCGGCGCCGCGGTCAAGTCCGAAGAGCGCCATGACGCCGTCGCCGATGAACTTGTCGATGCGCCCGCCCGCCTCCTCGACCGCATGCCCCATCTCCGCGAAATAGCGGTTGAGGAGAAAGACCACGTCGTAGGGAAGCTTGCGCTCCGATAGCCGGGTGAAGGCGCGGAGATCCGCGAAGAGGATCACGATCTCGCGCTCGCTGCCATGGAGATAGTCCGGGCGCCGGTAGCCGTCGCGCGCGGTCGCGGTCGCCGGCAGGAGCGGCGTCACGCGGAGATCGCCCAAGGGGCGGAGCTGGCAGGCGAGCCGCACGTCCGGCGCCGCTCCCACGCGATGCAGCACCTTCACCTCCTCCGGCGCCGCCGCCGGCAGCGCCCGCGTCTCGCCCGCGACGCGGATGCGGCAGGTCGAGCAGCGCCCGCGCCCGCCGCAGACCGAGGCATGGGGAATGCCCGCGAAGCGGCTCGCCTCCAGCACGGAGAACCCCGGCAGGATCTGGACGACGCGCCCGTCGGGATAGGTGAGCCGCACGATCCCCCGCCGGCGCTGCCAGCGCCAGCGGAGGACGCGAGCGAGCAGCACCGCTATGAGCGCCGCGAGGAATCCCAGGCGCAGCCAAACCACCATGGCATCGATGAGCGCGGCGTCGGCGGGTGCCGCCTTCGGATGCGCGCGCATCGTCTCCGCGACCCAGGCGGGGTCCGCGGCGAGCCGCGTCACCTCACGGCCGGCCTCGAGCACGCCGAGCGCGGCGAGGGTCGGCAGCAGCAGCGCGAAGGCGAAAAGCGCGGGCTGCCAGCGCGGATACCAGGGCTTGAGGCGGAGCCAGAAGCGCATGCCGATCATCGCATGCACCCAGGCCACTACCAGCACCGTGAATTGCAGGAGGCCGCGCAACGGTGCTGTAACGAAATAGCCGTAGAGGAGCGGCGCGTAGTAGCCGTAATCGGCGCCGAAGAAACTGTCGGCGACGCGCGTCTGCAGGACGTGCTCGGCAAGGAGGAATGGGATCGTGAAGCCGAGCGCGAGCTGGGCCGCCTCGGCGGCGGGCATCTTGAGCGAGCGGCGCTGCCAGAGCGCCCAGAGCGCGAGGCCGTAATGGACGGCGAAGGCTCCATAGAGCACGGCCGTTCCGAGCGGGCTTGTCCACCAGGCGTAGATCTCGACGAGCGCCGCGTCCATCGCGCGGAGCGATACGAGGCCGATCGCGTGGTTGACGAAATGGGTGATCACGTAGGCGAGCATCGCCAGCCCCGAGGCGAGGCGTACCCGCCGGATCACCCAGACCTCCCACGCCCGCCACGAGCGCTCATCTCGCGACTGCCGCCTTTCGCGCGCCCTTGCTTCCCGCGCGCCGACAGATTACACCGAATTCAGTTGCAAACGAGCGCGCCCTGCCTTCAATCCCGCGGGCGCGCTTCGAGCGAATGGGCGGTACGGCCGGAGGAGAGCCTTGGCGAGCAGCAATACGGACCCGATGGTCGAGGTCCGGAATCTCAGTAAGCGGTTCGGACCCATCCTCGCCGTCGACGACGTGAGCTTCACGGTCGGGCGCGGCGAGGTGCTGGGCTTCCTTGGGCCAAACGGCGCGGGAAAGTCCACGACCATGAAGATGATCACGGGCTTCCTTGCGCCGAGCGCGGGAACCGCTGTCGTCTGCGGCGCGGACATAGAGAGCGATCCGATCGCGGCCAAGCGCCGGATCGGCTACCTCCCGGAGGGCGCGCCCTCCTATCCCGACATGACGCCGCTCCACTTCCTCGAATTCGTGGCGCGGGTGCGCGGCTTCTCCGGCCGGGAGGCGCGCGAGGCGATCGGCAACGCCATCGAGTGCACCTCGCTCGGCAGCGTGCTGGCGCAGCCGATCGACACCCTCTCCAAGGGCTTCAAGCGCCGGGTGGGCCTGGCGCAGGCGCTCCTTCACGATCCGCCCGTCCTCATCCTCGACGAGCCCACCGATGGGCTCGATCCCAACCAGAAGCACGACGTGCGCAAGCTCATCAATCTCCTCGCAGCGGAGAAGTCGATCATCATCTCGACGCACCTCCTCGAGGAGGTCGACGCCGTCTGCACGCGCGCGGTCGTGATCGCCGCGGGCCGTCTCGTCGCGGACGGCACGCCCGGCGAGCTCGAGCAGCGCTCGCGCCATCACAACGCCGTCCGCATCGAGCTCGCGAGCGGCATGGACCAGGCCGAGGCGGCGCTCCAGGCGCTCGCCAACGTCGAAAGCGTCGAGCGCGTCATCGACGACGAGGGGATCGCTCTCATGGTCTTCGCGCGCGGAGGACGCTCGATCGTCGCCGAGGTCGCCGACCTCGCGCGCGACCGGCGCTGGGAGGTCGCGGGGCTCCGCGTCGAGCGCGGCCGCCTCGAGGACGTCTTCCGCCAAGTGACACTCGCGGCCTGAAGGACCGGAACCGGCCACCCCATGCACAACGTCGCCGTCATCGTCCGCCGCGAGCTGCAGGGCTATTTCGCCACGCCGCTCGCCTACGTCTTCATCGTGATCTTCCTGGCGCTCGCGGGCTCGCTCGCCTTCTTCGCGGGGAATTTCTTCGAGCGCGGCCAGGCCGATCTCCAGCCCTTCTTCAATTTCCATCCCTGGCTCTACCTCGTGCTGATCCCGGCGCTCGCGATGCGGCTCTGGGCGGAGGAGCGCAAGAGCGGCACCATCGAGCTGCTGCTGACGCTGCCGATCTCGATGACCGAGGCGGTCGTCGGAAAATTCCTGGCGAGCTGGATCTTCGCGGGGATCGCGCTCGCCCTCACCTTCCCGTTCTGGCTCACGGTGATATATCTCGGCAATCCCGACAACGGCGTCATCCTCGCGAGCTACATCGGGAGCTTCCTGATGGCGGGCGCATTCCTCGCGGTGGGCGCCTGTCTCTCCGCGCTCACCAAGAACCAGGTGATCGCCTTCGTGGTGACGGCCGCGATCTGCTTTCTCTTCACGGTGAGCGGCTCGCAGATCGTGTTGGGGGTGCTGAGAGGCTGGGCGCCGCAGCTCGTCCTCGACACCGTCGCGAGCCTGAGCTTCCTCACCCACTTCAACGCCATTGTCCGCGGCGTCATCGATCTCCGCGACGCCCTCTTCTTCCTCTCGACGATCGCGCTCTTCCTCTACGCGAACGCGGTCGTCGTCGATCTCAAGAAGGCGGATTGAGCGGAGCCCGCCCATGAAAGACCTCGTCGCCTCCCGCCGCGCCCGCGCGATCCTCAGCCTCGTCTCGGCCGCCGTCATCTTCGTCTCGGTGAACGTGATCGCGCAGAAGCTGCTGAGCGCCTCCCGCATCGATCTCACTTCCGGAGGGATCTATACGCTCGCAGCGGGCACCAAGCGGACCCTCGCGGAGATCCAGGAGCCGGTGACGTTGCGCTTCTACTTCTCGCGCCGGCTCGGCGACGAGATTCCCTCCTACGGCATCTACGGCCAGCGCGTGCGCGAGACGCTGCAGGAATACGCCGCGCTTGCCCGCGGCAAGATCGACCTGCAGATCATCGATCCCGAACCCTTCTCACCCGAGGAGGACCGCGCGGTGGCACAGGGCCTGCAGGGCGTGCCGATCGACCAGGGCGGGGAAAAGGTCTATTTCGGGCTCGTCGCCAGCAATACGACGGACGACCAGGCGCTCATCCCCTTCTTCCAGACCGAGCGCGAGCGCTTCCTCGAATACGACCTCACCAAGGCGATCCGCTCCGTGGCGGCGCCGAAGAAGACGGTGGTGGGGCTGGTGACAGCGCTGCCGATCGAGGGCGACTTCGCGGCGGCGCTCATGGGCCAGCCGCTCCGCCCCTACGCGATCGTGACGCAGCTCCGCCAGCTCTACGAGCTCAGGAGCCTCGGCACCGATTTCGACAAGGTCGAGGACGGCGTCGACGTCCTCATGATCGTGCAGCCGCAGAGCCTCTCGGAGAAGACGCTCTACGCCATCGACCAGTTCGTGCTCGGCGGCGGCCGCGCGCTCGTCTTCATCGATCCCTATTCCGAGACGCAGCTCCTGCACCCCACGCGCTTCAACCCCCCGGGCGGCCCGACCTCGAGCAATCTCGAGCCCCTTCTCAAGGCTTGGGGCGTGACGATGCGGCCCAAGGTGGTCGCGGGCGATCTTGCCGCCGCGCGCAAGGTGAACACCGGGCGGGGCAGCCGGCCCGCCGCCGCCGACTACGTCGCCTGGCTCGGCCTCAAGCCCGATGCCCTTAACCGCGACGAGCTCGTCACCGGCGACATCGACCGCATCAACATGGCGACCTCGGGAATCCTCGACCCCGTCAAGGACGCCAAGACCACCTTCGTTCCGCTGATCCAGACCTCGCAGAAATCCGAGGAGATCCCGGTCGAGAAGGTCGAGGGGATGCCGGACGTGGGGGGCCTCCTCGACGGGTTCAAGGCGACGGGCGACCGCCTCACGCTCGCCGCGCGCATCACCGGGCCCGCGAGCACCGCCTACCCCGACGGCCCGCCCAAGCCCAAGGAGCAAAAGCCCGAGGAGCAGAAGCCCGAGGGGCAAAAGCCCGAGGAGAAGCCCGCCGACCCCAAGAATCCCGTCGCCGAGCAGATCAAGGAGTCGAAGCAGCCGATCAACGTGATCGTCGTCGCCGACACCGACATCCTCGACGACCGCTTCTGGGCGCAGGTGCAGGATTTCTTCGGCGAGCAGGTGATCGTTCCGAACGCGGGGAACGGCGACTTCGTCGCCAATGCCGTCGAGGTGCTCGCGGGCGGCAACGACCTCATCAGCTTGCGCAGCCGCGGTACCGCGCAGCGTCCCTTTACCCGCGTCGAGGCGCTCCAGAGCGCGGCCGAGGCGAGCTACCGCTCCAAGGAGAAGGAGCTCGAGGACAAGCTCAAGGAGACTGAGAGCAAGATCAGGGATATTCAGCAGAACAAGGGCGGCGGGGTAAGCCTCACCGCCGAGCAGACGCAGGCGATCGACAGCTTCCGCGCGGAGATGCTGCGCACGCGCGCGCAACTTCGCGAGGTGCAGCGCGCGCTCCGGCAGGACATCGACCGCCTGAAGACCCGGCTCGAGTTCTTCGACATCGCCTTCGTTCCGATCCTGGTGGGCATCGCGGCACTCGTCCTCGGCGCGATCAGGCTGCGCCGGCGCAGCCGCCCGACGCTCCACGACTGAGGCGCCGGGAGAGACGCCCATGCAGAGCAAGCGACTGTTCCTGTTGATGATCGCCGCGGCCCTCTCGGCCATCGCTGCGGCCGCGGTGTCCTTCACCGGAGGCGGCCAGCGCGCAAATCCCCTCGCGGGAAGACCGGTGCTGCCCCAGGTGAAGGCGGACCCCAATGCCATCGCGAAGGTGATCCTGACCGGCCCCAAGGGCGTCATCACCTTGAGCCGCGGCGAGAGCGGCTGGAGCGTCACCGAGAAGAGCGGCTATGCCGCCGACCCCCTCAAGATCCGCAGGCTCCTCTTGGGACTCGCGGAGATCAGCTACGTCGAGCCCAAGACCGCGCTCCCCGCGCTCTACTCGCGGCTCGACCTCGACGATCCCGGCAAGGACAAGAGCCAGGCGATCCTGCTCGAGGCCGACGACGCCAAGGGCGTCGTGCTCGGAAGACTGATCGTGGGCAAGCGGCGCATCGACGAGCTCGGCGGCGGCAATGACGGCGTCTATCTCCGCCTGCAGGGCCAGGCGCAATCCTGGCTCGCAAAGGGCACGCTCGACATCGACGGCGACGTCGTGCAATGGCTCGACCGGCGCTTCGTCGACATCCCCGATGCGCGCATCAAGCGGGTGACGATCCAGCAGCCCGACGGCGCCAAGATCGTCATCTCCCGCGAGAAGGCCGAGGACAAGTTCGCGCTCAAGGATCTGCCGGCCGACCGCAAGCTCAAGAGCGACACCGTCCTGGTCGAGCCCGCAAGCGCCTTGCAGGGCTTCGATCTCACGGACGTGAAGCGCGCCGACGATCTGCCCTTTCCCAAGGACGGCCTCGTGACGGCCACCTACGATACCTTCGACGGCCTCACGATCCGCGTCGAGCTGATGAAGCAAGGCGAGGCGACCTGGATCAAGCTCGCGGCGCAAGCCGGCGACGACGAGAAGATCAAGAGCGAGGCGGAGGGTCTGAACAAGCGGTGGTCGGGGTGGGTCTACGGCATCGGCTCCTCCAAGGGGACGGCGCTCGCGGAGAAGCTCGAGGATCTCCTGGAGTCGAAGGCCGCGCCGGCGCCGTCGCCGGCTCCGGGCGCCCCCGCGCCGGGGACGCCGGCCCCGGCGCAGAGCCCGAAGCCCTGAAAGGGCACGTGAGCGAGCGCTCGCCCGTCTCGCCCTGCGCCAGCGTCTGCGCGCTCGATCCCGCGACCGGCCTCTGCCTCGGCTGCTTCAGGACCGTCGAGGAAATCGCACAATGGCAGGCGCTCTCGCCGGAGGAGAAGCGACGCGTCCTCGCCGCGGTCGATGAGCGCCGCGCGCGTCTGCAAAGGGGCCATGCGCCGGGCGCACCGCACGAGGGTTGATCGCACGCGCGCTCGCCCCAATCTTGCCGGGGCGGCGTCATTCCCGTCCTCCCCGTAGAAAGGATCGTCCATGAGCGCCTCGCTCTCCCCCACCGCCGGCGGCACCGAGCGGTCGGTCGCGCGGCTCATCCGCGGCATGCCCGCGAGCGACGGTGCCGGCGTACGCCTCACCCGCGTGATCGGACAGCCCGCGCTCTCGGAGCTCGATCCCTTCCTGCTGCTGGACGAGTTCCGCTCCGACAATCCCGGCGACTACATCGCCGGCTTCCCGGACCATCCGCATCGCGGCTTCGAGACCGTGACCTATCTGATCGCGGGCCGCATGCGGCATGCCGACAACAAAGGGCATGCGGGACTGCTCGGTCCCGGTAGCGTGCAGTGGATGACCGCCGGCCGCGGCATCGTCCACTCGGAGATGCCGGAGCAGGAGAACGGGCTGCTGCAGGGCTTTCAGCTCTGGGTGAACCTGCCCGCGAGGAGCAAGATGACGGCGCCGCGCTATCAGGAGATCGCGGCGAGCGGAATTCCCGAGATCGCGCTGGACGCCGGCGTCCGGGCGCGCGTCATCGCCGGAAGCTTCGCCGGCGCGCGCGGTCCGATCGACGCGGCGGAGACCCAGCCGCTCTACCTCGACCTCTCGATGCCCCGCGGCGCCGCGGTCGGCGTGCCCGTGCCCGCCGGTCACAACGCCTTCGCCTACGTCTTCGAGGGCGCAGCCGAGATCGGCGGCACTGCGGTCCCGACCTCGGCGCTCGCCGTGCTCGGCCCAGGCGACCGGGTTGCGATCCGCGCCGGCGCAGATGCGCGGCTGCTGCTCGTCGCGGGCAAGCCGCTCGCCGAGCCCGTCGCGCGCTACGGCCCCTTCGTCATGAACACCGAGGCGGAGATCCGCCAGGCCATCCGCGATTTCCAGAGCGGCCGCTTCTGAGCCAGCGGCGAAGCCGCAAGAAAGCGCTACTCCGGCTTCGGGTAGGTTCCGGTGTAGCCGGTGACGCGGGAGGGCTGGGTCTCGGTGAAGCAGTCGACCGTCGCCAGAGTGCGATAGCAGTATTGCTCGGGAATCGCGGGCGGCGAGGCGTTGGCGGCGGCCGCGCCGGGCTCGGTCGCCTTCCAGCGGCTCTGCGGCGCCGCGAATTCCGCGCGATCCTGCCAGACATTGCAGGCGGAAAGGCCGGCGAGCAGGACGAGGAGCTGGAACGGGCGGCGCGGGAGCGGCATGGGCGGGACGATCCGATGCGATCGGGGTTGCGCGAGGAGATTCCGCAGCCGATATCTAAAACCCCCTTCGGTTAATCTTCCGTTGCCGCTGGAGACGCAGATGAGATGGCCCCTGTTGCTCCTCTTGATCGCCGGCCTCTCGGCCTGCTCCGGATCGCCGCAATGGACGAGGTCCGGCGCAAGCCCCGAGACCGCGCGGGACGACCTCCGGGAATGCGCGGACGAGGCACGGTCCATGACGCGCCAGGACGAGAACATCGACAGCGACATCATGGCCACCCGCAGACAGGATTGGCAGCGCACGGGCACCCTCGGCGCCAAGCGCGAGACCTTCGCCCTGCAGAACCAGGGGCGCGGGGAGGATATCGTCGGGCTCTGCATGCGCCAAAAAGGCTACGTGCCCGCCGATGCGCCCTAAGCGCGAGAGCCGATTAATCCTCTTTAACTCTTCGGCACCGCTATGCAGAATCACCTGGGATTGGTTACCATCCCCGATGGCTCGGGGGACGACTTAGCTGGGGCCGAGGATGCGACGCCGCGACCGGGAGCGCGATGACGCCGAACGGGATCTGCTCGAGCGCGAGGCGCGGCTGCGCTCGATCCTGGAGACGGTCCCGGATGCGCTCATCATCATCGACGAGCACGGTACCATCGAATCCTTCAGCAGCTCCGCCGAGCGGCTTTTCGGCTACGCCGAGCGCGAGATCGTCGGCCAGAACGTCCGCATCCTGATGCCCGAGCCCTATAGCTCGGCGCATGACAGCTATCTCGAGCGCTACCTCACGACCGGCGAGCGGCGCATCATCGGCATCGGACGCGTGGTAGTGGGACGGCGCCGGGACGGCTCGACCTTCCCCATGGAGCTCGCGGTGGGCGAGATGCGCACCGAGCGCGGCCGGCGCTTCACGGGCTTCATACGCGACCTGACCGAGCGGCATCGGACGGAGCGCCGCCTGCAGGATCTGCAGTCGGAGCTGATGCACGTCTCGCGCCTCTCGGCGATGGGTCAGATGGGGGCGGCCCTCGCGCACGAGCTCAACCAGCCGCTCACCGCGATCATCAACTACGTCCAGGCCGCGCGGCGCATGAGCGAGGCGAGCGGCCAGCCGCTGCCGCCGCGCATCGTCGAAGTGCTCGACAAGACCGCGCAGCAGGCCGCGCGCGCGGGCCAGATCATCCGCCGCCTGCGGCAGTTCGTCGAGAAAGGCTCGACCGATCATCGCGCGGAAGACCTCAACAAGGTCGTCGAGGAGGCGAGCGCGCTGGCGCTCGTCGGCGCCAAGGAGATCGGCATCCGCGTCTCGCTGGTGCTCGCGGCCGCGCTGCCGCCGGTCGCGATCGACAAGATCCAGATCCAGCAGGTCATGCTCAACCTCATGCGCAACGCCGTCGAGGCGATGGCCGAGAGCCCGGAGCGCCGGCTCATCGTCACCACCGAGCAAGGCGAGGACGGCATGGTCTCCGTCACCGTGCGCGATACCGGCCCCGGGCTTTCCGCTTCGGTGCAGCGCCAGCTCTTCCAGCCTTTCGTCACCACCAAGGAGAAAGGCATGGGGATCGGCCTCTCGATCTGCCGCTCGATCGTCGAGGCGCATGGCGGCCGCATTCTCGCGGAGCCGAGCCGGCCCAGCGGCACGCGCTTCGTCTTCACGCTCCCGGTCGCGGCCGATCCGGAAGGCGACGATGGCGGATAGAGCGACCGTCTCCATCGTCGATGACGACGAGGCGATCCGGGATTCGCTTTCGATCCTGCTCGAATCGAGCGGCTTCAAGGTCGCCGCCTACGCCTCCGCCGAGGCCTTCCTCGCCGCGCCGGCGGCCGGCGTCGGCTGCGTCCTCGTCGACGTGCGCATGCCCGGGATGGGCGGGATCGAGCTCGAGGAGGAGATGGCGCGCCGGGGGAGCCGGATCCCCGTCATCGTCATGACCGGCCACGCGGACGTGGCGCTCGCGGTCCGCGCAATGAAGGCGGGCGCCGTCGATTTCGTCGAGAAGCCCTTCGACGAGCCGGCGCTGCTCGACGCCATAGGCCGTGCCTGCGACCTCGGCCGCGAGGCCGCGCGTGCGGCAGCCGCCGAGGCCGCGATCGGCGAGCGCCTGGCGCTCCTCACGCCCCGCGAGCGCGAGGTGCTCGACGCGCTCGTCGCGGGCAAGCCCAACAAGATCATCGCCTACGAGCTCGCGATCAGTCCGCGAACGGTGGAGATCCATCGCTCGCGCGTCATGGAGAAGATGCAGGCTCGCACCCTCTCCGACCTCGTGCGCATGACGCTCGCGGCCGCCGCACGTCCCAAGGTTCGAGAGGGTTAATTCTTCCGATAGGGACTTTTGCGTATCCCGCGCATCGCCCAGTTCACCTATGTATTCGGGGGACCGGCCGCCAGACGCCGGACTGGGGGCTTGCTTGAACTCGGCGAGCGACTTGATGATCTACGTGGTAGACGACGACGACGCGGTGCGGGATTCGCTTCGTATCCTGCTGGAATCGCACGGCATGAGCGTGTCCGATTTCGGCTCGACCGGCGATTTCGTCGCGGGCTACAAACCCCATCCCCGCGCCTGCCTCATCCTCGACCTGCACCTCCCGGTGGTCGGAGGCCTCGATTTTCTGACTTCGCCCGCGGGGCAAGCGCTCGACATTCCCGTCATCCTCATCACCGGCCGCGGCGACGAGCAGACCCGGGCCCGCGCGACGGAGCTGGGCGCCGCCGCGTTTCTCGAGAAGCCGATCGAGGACGGCGCGCTCGTGGAGGTGATCGGCGCCGCGCTCGAGCGCCACTCCTCGCGCGACCTCGGCGCGCGTACGTAAATCTACCTACGTAAGAACCCCTAGGTATTACTCCGAATTTCGGCGCACTGCGGTCGGCGGTAGCTTCCTTCCCGACACTGCCTCGACGCCACCGCTCGACGCTATCGGAGGGAAAAATGTACGCCAGCCTGCGCCCGACCGCCCGCATCGCCCATCGCACCGCCGCCGAGGCGAGCGAGAGCTCCGAGGGCGACCTCGCCCGCCTCGACGATTTCGGCATCGTGGTCACGCTGAAGCGCGACGAGGTGCTCTTCCACGAGGGCGACCGCGCCGGCTGCTACTACAAGGTCGTCACCGGAGCGATCCGGAGCTGCAAGCTCCTCGCTGACGGACGGCGCCACATCGGCGATTTCTTCCTGCCCGGCGATTTCATCGGCTTCAACGCGCTCGAGACGCACGGCTTCACGGCCGAGGCGGTCGCGGATGCGAGCCTGGTGCGCTACGAGCGCCGCGACGTCGAGGCGCTGATCCAGCGCGATCCCCGGATCGGCAAGTCCCTTCTGGGACGGCTCTGCTCGGATCTGTCGGAGGCGCAGGCGCGCATGCTGCTCCTGGGGCGCATGACCGCCCAGGAGCGTCTCGCGAGCTTCCTCCTGCGCATGGCCGCGCGGAGCGCGGGCTGCGGCACGAACAAGGTGTCGCTGCCGATGACGCGCACCGACATCGGAGACTATCTCGGCCTCACCACCGAGACCGTCTGCCGCACGCTCGCCCAGTTGAAGCACTCCGGCTTCATCGCCGCGTCGAGCCCGCACGAGGTTCGCTTCCTGCGCCGCGAGGCGCTCAGCGAGATGGCGGAAGGCGCCTGACCCGCCACAGGCCGACGCTTCGGAATTATCCCGCATCCTCATCTCCCTCCCCCGATGGATTGCGGGCAGCCTGCCCGGTGCCGCTCCCCCGGCACCGGGCTTTTTGCTGTTTCATCGTCGGCGATTTGGACTCGCGCCGGAATGGAGGATCGCGAGCGCCTGCGTGCTGCAAGGCCAAATGGCGCGCCCGAGAGGATTCGAACCCCTAACCCCCAGATCCGTAGTCTGGTGCTCTATCCAGTTGAGCTACGGGCGCCAACAGCCGGCACCGCTTGGGCCGGCGGAATGAGGGGGCGAAAACTACAGGCATCGCCCGTCGATAGCAAGGACGCCGTCCACCCCAAAAGGGCCCGAAACGGCTTGTGGGGGGAGGGGGCAATTGCGTAATATCCCGGACCAGAATCATAAGGTGCGATTAACACTTGCACCTGAGGCACCGGGGGGAGCCGACGACAGCGTCGGACAGAGGGGAGACATACCAGTCGCCATCCCAATGAAGATTCGCTCGCATCTTATGATCGTCCTGGCGACCGCCATGCTTGCCGGTTGCTCCTTCGTCGACGAAAACCTCATGCCCGTGCTCACGGGCGAGGAGCCATCTTCGGAGCAAGCCTCCTCGGTATATCCGCCGCCGCAGCAAATTCCGCCCTCTCCCGCCGAGTCGAATCCGCAGCCGACGCTCTCGCCGGTGCCCGCGCCTCCCCCGATGAGCAGCGGAAACTACAATGCCGGCCCGGTGACGCCCGGCGCCAGCACGGGCACTTACGTCGGACAGAAGGTTGCGGGCCTGCGCGCGGATCTGCAGCGTCTCCAAAGCAACATCAACCAGCATAACGCGGAGCTCCAGCAGAATCGCCAGCAGATGGCGCAGGACGCGTCGACTTATTACAACTTGGTTGCGTCGGTGAACTCGCGGCTCCAGGTCGGGACCACGCCGGGCAACCCGCAGCTCCAGGCGCAGTGGAACTCGGCGCAAGTCGCGCTCAACCGCCTCAGCGACGACATCACGCGCCTCAACACCATCTCGAACGCCGCGGCGAGCGATTCCGCGCTGGCGGCCTACATCCTCGAGTCCGTGCGCGCGGCCTATGGGCTGCAGGGCGCCGTCGAGGAGGACCACCGCCAGCTCGCGACGCTCGAGAACGACTGCAACCGCACGGTGGTGCTGATCGACCGGCTGCTGAACGACATCAGCGAGGACATCAGCCGGCAGAGCAACTACGTGAGCAACGAGCGGCGGAACCTCACGATGCTCTCGTTCGCGATCAAGAACGGCGAGCTCTACGGGCAAAGCCTCAGCAACCGCGCCTATTCCGGCGCGGCTCCGCAGCAGGTGGCCTCGGCCAATCCTCGCGGCGACCGGCGTCCGCTGATGGTGATCCGCTTCGACCGCTCGAACGTCGCCTACGAGCAGGCGCTCTACACCGCCGTGAGCCGCGCGCTCGAGCGGCGGCCGGGCGCCGTCTTCGACGTCGTCGCGGTGGCGCCCGCGAGCGGGACGCCAGGACAGGTGGCGCTCAACTCCACCACCGCCAAGCGCAACGCCGACGCCGTCGTGCGCTCGCTCACCAACATGGGCCTGCCCGCCGAGCGCATCAACCTCTCCTCGACCACCAGCTCCTCCGCGCAGACCAGCGAAGTGCAGATCTACGTGCGCTGACGCGCGCGCGATATTCCGGGGGCGGCACGGCCGCCCGCGTCTTCATCGATGGGCCATGACCGAGCCCGCTACGGCCGCCAGCCACCTCAGACGTTTTCCCGTCACCTGGGACGAGCTTCATCGCCATGCCCGCGCCTTGGCCTGGCGTCTCCTCGATCTCGGCCCCTTCGAGGGCATCGTCGCCGTGGCTCGCGGCGGCCTCGTCCCCGCCGCCATCGTCGCGCGCGAGCTCGACCTCCGTCTCGTCGACACGATCTGCGTCTCGAGCTACGACGACCGCAAGCTCGGCGAGCGCCAGCGCATTACGGTGCTGAAGGGCGTCTCCGGCGACGGCGCCGGCCTCCTTATCGTCGACGACCTCGTCGACACCGGCCACACCGCGCGCGTGGTGCGGGAAATGCTGCCGAAGGCGCATTTCGCGACAGTCTATGCGAAGCCAGCGGGACGCCCCCTCGTCGATACCTTCGTCACCGAGGTGAGCCAGGACACCTGGATCCTCTTCCCCTGGGACATCGAGCCGCAATTCGCGCCGCCGCTCGCCGAAGTGAAGCGCGGCGGCTGATCCCTCAGCGCCGAGCGAAGCGGTCGCGATAAGCCATGAGCTCGCCGACGCTCTCGGCCTCGTAGACCCCGCGCATCACCGCCCGCGCCATGCAGTCCGCCGCGGCGGCTCCCACGCGCGTCAGCGAATAGGGCCGCGGCTCCGGCAGCGGCCAGACGCCGCTCGCGAGGACGAAGACGGTGTCGCCGTCAAAGGGCGTGTGAATCGGCCGGATCGCCCGCGCGAAACCGTCCTGCGCCATGATCGCGACCCGCGTCGCCTCGGCCTTGCTGAGCGCGGCGTTGGTCGCGACGACGCCGATCGTGGTGTTGGCGCCGATGAGCGCGGGCGGCGGCTCCGGCTCGGGGAGATGGAGCGGCCCTTTGGGCGGGCGCTGCTCCCCGACCTCGCCTCCCCGCGCGAGCGCCCAGGCCCAGAAGCAGGCGCTGCCGGGCATGGTGGTCTCGCCTCGCGCGTTCACCGCCGCCAGCGCGCCCACCTGCATTCCGTCATCCGAGAGCGCGGAAGCGCTGCCGAGCCCGCCCTTGAGCGAGCCCGCCTTGGCGCCGAGTCCCGCGCCGGCGTTGCCGAGCGCGAATTCCACGCCGGCCGCGCCGGCCGCGGCGCGGCCGAGCGCCGGATATGGCGAGGCATCGCCCCAGCCCTTCTCGCCGCCATTGAGGAGATCGAAGAGGATCGCGGAGGGGACGATCGGCACGATGGCACTCCCGACCTTGAGGCCGCGTCCCTGCGCCGCAAGCCACCCCACCACCGCCGTCGCGGCGTCGAGGCCGAAGGCGGAGCCCCCGCTCAGCACCACCGCATCCACCCGCTCCGTCAGCGTCACGGGATCGAGCGCGTCCGTCTCGCGCGTTCCCGGCGCGCCCCCGCGCACATCGACCGCGGCCAGCATGGCTCGCAATGGAACGACCGCGGTGACGCCGCTCCTGAGCCGCGCGTCCCCGGCGTTGCCGACGGCGATGCCGTCGACATCCGTGATGAGGTTGCGCGGGCCGGGCCTGAGCGACACTAGGACCTCGTCGGGCGATGTCGAGCCGCGGCCCGAGCATGCACCGAAAGCCCGTCCTCCGTCGCCCGCAAAGTGCCGCGCGGGCCGCGGCTCTCAAGCGCAATCGAGCCGGTAGCTCGCGCGGACGAGGGAGACGCCGGTCGCGACGCGCTCGCCGCGGGGCGTCCGCCAGGGCAGGATGAGGCGGTCGAAGCGGCTGCGCCGGACCTCGTGGCCGGGGGTGCGGATCAGCGCGTCCACCGACTCGAAGCGCGGAGCGTCCTCGGCGAAGGTCTCGCGGTAGCAGCGAGCGGTGTTCGTGCCGTAGACGCCGTCGGGCTGATCCTCGACGTCGCGGCCCATCGCCAGCAGGTTCCAGCAGGGCTGATAGAAAGTGAAGGCCTTGCCGCGATGTTCGAAAGTGAGCCGGCCGGAGCCGCGAGGTTTGCGCACGATCGCGGCGCGGTCGAGGAATCCCAGCGGCGCCAGCAGCTCCGCCAGGCGATCGGGTCCCCTTCCGCCCATCAGGTGCCACACCGCGAGCAATGGGGCGAGCTGCTGCAGCGAGGGGAGCCGCCGCGGGATCAGCGAATGCCGCTCGACCGCGTAGATCGCGCGCGGCGCCCAGCCAGAGGCGAATGCGACGAGGTCCTCGAGACGCAGCATCGCCTCGTGCGTGCTGCCGGAGACCTCGTGCTGCCATTCCCGGCCGAGATGCGAGAGCAGCAGTCGTGCGGGCTTCGCCTCCGCCAGACGGTAAAAGAGCGTCGCGAGGGTCGGCCGCTTCACGCGCGCCGGCCGCAACGTCACATGAAGCGCGCCTTTGCGCTCGCGCAGCAACACGTAGCCGTGCTCGCGCACCGCGCGCGCCGCGAAATCCTCGCCGGGCTCGGGGCACCCGAGCCGCCGCCGCAATTCCGGCGCACCCGTCCACCAGGGCTCGCCGCGATCGTCGATGAGAGTAGGATGAATCAAAGCCAAGCCCCCTTGCGCCCCGGCATCGCAGTCGCGGGGCGAAAGTGGCGCAAACCGGCATCGACATTCAAAGCCTTCTCCTATGGGGTGTATCACATTTCCTTGTGCTGGTAAGAAGGGTCGGGTCCGGCTCCAGGGAGTACCCCATGCGGGCGAAGAAGAGCGCGCGAATTGAGGGAGTTAGGCTGATCGGCCGGGCGGCCGCAGCGGTTTCGGCCGCACTTCTAGTCTTCTTTGCAGGGACCGGCCACGCCCAAGCGCCGGTGCCCCTTCCGGAGGCCGGAACCGGGCGCGGAGAGCAGCGGCTCGTCATCGCCCGGCGCGACATGGTGGTGGCGGCCAATCCGCTCGCCGCCGAAGCGGGCCGCCAAATGCTGCGCGAGGGCGGCAGCGCGGCCGACGCCGCGATCGCGGCGCAACTCGTCCTCAATCTCGTGGAGCCGCAATCCTCGGGGATCGGCGGCGGCGCCTTCCTGCTCCATTGGTCGGAGCGCCAGCGTCGCGTCGAGAGCTTCGACGGCCGCGAGACCGCCCCGGCGGCCGCGCGCCCCGACCGTTTCCTCGGTCCCGACGGCAAGCCGCTCGCCTTCATGGAGGCGGTAGTCGGCGGCCGCTCCGTGGGCGTTCCCGGCACGCTCAGGATGCTGGCGCTGGTACACGCAAGGCACGGGCGGCTTCCCTGGGCGCGTCTCTTCGAGCCCGCGATCCGCCTCGCCGAGGAGGGCTTCGCGATCTCGCCGCGGCTTCACGCGCTCCTCGCCGCGGAGAAGCATCTCGCGCGCCTCGAGCCCGCACGCAGCTATTTCTACGGCGCGGATGGGCAGGCGAAGCCCGCGGGCACGGTGCTCCGCAATCCCGCTTTCGCGGCGACGCTCCGGCTACTCGCCGAGCAGGGCGCGGACGCGCTCTACGCGGGCGCGCTCGCGGACGACATCGTCGCGGCCGTGACGCAGGCGCCGGTCGCACCCGG
>Ga0335085_10005910_pt1 | contig 19485 bp, 19 predicted proteins | sample Lox_Sample_45_FD_206712 | JGI IMG/M metagenome (GOLD analysis project Ga0335085, IMG submission 206712) | Soil microbial communities from Loxahatchee National Wildlife Refuge, Florida, United States - Lox_Sample_4.5 | ecosystem: Environmental > Terrestrial > Soil > Wetlands | place: USA...
TCAGGTCGACCTTGCCTGCCAGGGACTCCGCGTCGAACGCTTTGCTGTCCCCGAATCGCTGTTCGATCTTGGCTTCCACCGGACTTCCGCTGTATGTGAACCGAGTGAAGTGTGATTCCTTCAACGCTGTGGCCTCCGCTTCCGGCGTGTCGCCCGGCGCGGCGTGATATCGGGACATCTGATCGGGACCTAGCGTGAGGGTGATCACCCGCGCTTCCGCAGGCGCGTTTCGGGCCAGGAGGTAAGTCGTCTTCCCGGAGCAGGTGCCGAACTCGAAGATCGTACGGGCCCGCTTGGCGAGACCGGCGATGATCCAGGTCTCACGGTCCGACATGCTTCCCAGCAGACCTTCCCCATCCCCGAGAAAAAGCACCTCAGCGGCCGGAGTCGGGCCAAAGGTCTCCTCCCGGAACATCGGGTCGAAGGCCTGCAGAGATACGGTAGGAATCCGGCGCTGGCGCCCCGCTCTCCAGCGCCGGAGGCGCCGTGGCAGGAACGCCAGCGCCCCGACGGGCAGTCCCAGGCCGAACCCGATCAGCAGCTGGTTCATGGCGCCAATATACAGCGCAGGCCTCGCCTGCCTGCCGTTTCGATGGCGTTTCGTTACCCTTTCCTTCTACCATGCATATCGGCGTCGAGGCCTCAAAGCTGGTAAGAGACCAACGGGGGATCGGGCGCTACGCCAGAACCCTGCTGCAACAGTTCGCCGGTAGCGACCCGGACCTCCGCCTCACCCTCTTCGCCAAACCACGGGGGGTGTCCGCGCTGCGGTCACTGGTGCAGAGCATGCCGGTGCTGGTGGGCCGGACCGAGGTCCGATCGGCGTGGTTGGTCCCCTGGTCTAAGTTCGATCTGTTCTGGTCCCCCTGGAATTACACGAAGTACCTGCCCCGGCGAGGACCCATCGCCGTCACCATGCACGACGTGGCCCCGCTGGTCTTCCTGCGCAAGCGGAAACTGACTTTACCGTGGCGACCGAGGATTGTCCGGCGTTTCCACACCATGGCCGAGGCGGCGGACCTGGTACTGACCGACGCCGACTTCACGAGGACCGAGGTCGAGCGCTGGCTGGGGATCACCGCCGACCGCGTGCGGGTGGTGTATCTGGCGGCCGACGGCTTCGCCCCCAGGAATCCGGCGGAGGCTCTCGAGCTGGTACGGCGGGTGGGGCTGAATACGCGGTACCTGTTCTATGCGGGCGCGGGCGACCGGCGGAAAAACATCGATCGCCTGGTGCAGGCGTTTGGCCTGCTTCGCGGCCGGTACGGCCTCGACTGCAGTCTGGCCATCGCCGGCCCCGGCAACAATCTCAACTACGTCTCACCCGCCACCCTGAACGATCCTGCTGTGCGGGGGGCGTTTCACGACCTCGGGAAAGTGGACGAGGCCACCCTGCATGCCCTCTACCGCTGCGCCACCGCCTTCGTGATGCCTTCGCTCTACGAGGGGTTCGGGTTGCCGGTGCTGGAGGCGATGGCCAGCGGGACCCCGGTGGTGTCTTCCTCGGCCGCTTCGCTCCCCGAAGTCGGCGGCAACGCGGCACTCTACTTTGATCCCCTGAACGTCGAGGAGATGGCCGGCCAGATCGCCCGGGTGCTGCGGGACGAGTCGCTCCGTCGGCAGCTGAGCGATCGCGGTCTCCAGCAGGCCGCCAGGTTCAGCTGGGATCGAACCGCCCGCGAGACCCTGGCCGCCTTTCGGGAGTTGCTCGATGGACCTCGCCACTGGAGGCGGCCGTGAAGGGCGCTCGGCCTGGAGGGATCCTGGCCGCCTTATTGGCGGGATTCCTTGCGCTCTTCCAGGTCGATCGGTTGCCGGGGCAAGTCGCTGCTGACCTGGCCAGAGAGCGCACCGAATGGGAGGATTGGCTCCGCACGGCTCCCACCTCGCCCTTCGCGGCACTGGCCCAGAGGCCGATTGGGAGCGGAATCACCCTGGGGCCGAGCGATACCGATGTGCCGCTGGCGGGAGTGGCGCTCACCCGCGTGACCGAGGAGAGCGAAGGCGTCTATCTCCAGAGCGGGGGTGAGAAGCGCATTCTGCCTCGCAATCGCGGGACGCCACTCGGCAACTACCTGCTCCGCCTCACCGGTCCCTCGCGTCAGAGCACGCTGGCGGTCTACGGGAAGCCAACCGGCGTTCAAGCGCCGACCTACTTTCCCTACGACCGATCGCTGGTGTTCACCGCATCGCTCAATCCGCCCGCCCGCCCCGGACCCCAGCGGCTCCTCACCCTCGAGGGTGTCGTCGTCGACGCCGTCGCCGCGGGCAGCGTCGTCGTCCCGCTGGGAGCGGAAAAGGCCAGCCTCCAGGTGATGCGGATTCCGGACCCGGACAGCGGAGAATCCGATCTGATGATCTACTTCCGGGACCAGACCAACGGCGACGGCTCCTACCCGGCGGGACGCTTCGTATTGCTGATTCCGGCCGGGGGAGGGAATTACCGGCTCGACTTCAATCGCGCCCGCAATCCCTTCTGCGCCTACAGCACCGTGTACGCCTGCCCGGCGCCCTGGCCGGGGAACACCATTGCCGCGCCGGTGCGGGCGGGAGAGCAGTACCACGGGTCGAGCGGATCGGGGAACTGAATCTGATGTGGCTCGCCGCGCTGCTCGCGATACTGGGAACGGGAACTGATTCGTCCCCGAGCGGCTGGTGGATGGCCGGACTGGACCTGGCCGGAGGGCAGTTGCGCTTCGCCATCGCGATCGAAAAGGCGAAGGCCGGCTTCTCGGGTCGACTCTGCAACGGATCCGATTGCCAGCCACTCTCTCGCGTGGAGGTGCGGGGTGACAGCGTGGTATTCGAGATGGGGGATTACGCGGCGACCATCTCCGCTACCCTGCGCGGCGATTCTCTGATCGGCAGTTACCGCAACGTCGGAAGCCGGGGCCCCAGGGTGATTCCCTTCCGCGCCGCGAAGGGCCGCTGGCCCGCGGGTCCCGCGGGCGATTCACTGCTCGGCCGCTGGGACGCGACCTTCATCCAGGACTGGCAAACCAGTCCGCGCGTCTTCGTGCTTCGAAACGGCAAAGCCGGCCTCGAGGGGACCATCATCTCCAATAGCGGCGACTATGGGCTCTTCTGGGGTCAGGTCAGCGCCGACAGCTTTGCGCTTTCCCATTTCGACGGCTCCTTCGTGTACCTCCTGACCGGGCGCCTCCGCGGCGACACGTTGAGGGGGACCTTCCACGCGGGGCTCCGGACCCAGACTCCCTGGATCGCGGTCCGAAGCACCGGAGCACCCCACCTCACTCCGCCTTCCCAGGTGATCGCGGCCGATACCGCGGCTCCGTTCCGATTCAGTTTCCCCGATGTGAACGGAGTGACACTGGATCAGTCCGACCCGCGGTTCGCCGGCAAGGTGCTGGTGGTCGACATCTTCGGAACCTGGTGCCCGACCTGCCACGACGCGGCTCCGACCCTGGTTCAGCTCTATCGGGACTATCACCCGAAGGGACTCGAGATGGTCGGCCTCGCCTATGAGGTCTCGGGAGACCCCGCCACCGATGGCAAGCTGGTGGGCCGGTATCAGGAGAAGTTCGGTATCCCCTTTCCGCTCCTCCTGGCCGGCACCAACGATCCCGACGCGGCCGCGGCCAGTCAGCCTCAGCTCAAGGGCCCGATCGCCTTTCCGACGACGCTGTTTCTGGGGCGCGACGGCCGAGTGCGGCTGGTCCACGGCGGATTCTATGGGCCGGCGACGGGGGCTCAGCACGACCGGCTGGTCACTGAGTTTCGAGAGGAGATCGAACGACTACTGAAGGAGAAGTAATTCGCGGGTGAGGCGAGCAGCGGTTTACCAGGTCCAGAATCGGTCCGGGCGGACCGACTCCAGATCCTCGACGTCCTGATCTCCCGACAACAGCCTGGCCATGGTCACTCCGGTGATGGCCGCCAGCAGGATGCCGTTCCTTCCGTGGCCGGTGGCATACCAGAGTCCTTCCACCAGCGGCTCACGCCCGATAATCGGCAGGCCATCGGGCGTCACAGGCCGGAGTCCTGCCCAGGTGCGAGTGACCTCGACCTTGGCCAGGGCGGGGCAGAGATGGGTGGCCGCCGCGAAGATGCGGGCCAATCCACCGGAGGTGACCTCCACTTCGAAGCCGGCGTGCTCCATGGTGCTGCCGACGACCGCTTCCGATTCCCGGGCGATCAGGTAGCCACCGGCACCAACCACGATGGCCGGCTTCAGCTCCGCCGGCCAGGGGAGCGCCGCCATCTGGCCTCGCACTGGTTCGATCGAAAGCGGTCGAGGGAGACCCTTGATCCTTCCGGACCAGGCACCGGCCGCGATGATCACCTCGCCACCCTTGTACTGATCCTTGCCCGCAACCCCGACGATCCGATCTCCCTTGCGATCGACCGAGACCACTTCGTCGTTGATGACCTGGGCCCCGTGCCGCTGGGCGTCGGCCACCAGGGCCGCGACCAGACGGCTGGGATCGAGCGCCGCCTCCTTGGGCGCCCAGAGCGCTCCGTGCGCTTCCCCGACCCAGGGCCAGTTACTGCGAACTTCGTCGGCATCGAACCAGTCGCAGACGTGGCCCTGCTGCCGCTGCCACGCTACCTTCGATTTGAGCTCGGTGACTTCGTTCTCGGTGGTCGCCAGGCGGACGATCCCGACGGGCCAGAGCCCGATATCGATGCCGGTGCTTTCGCGGAGCGGGGCCGCGATTTCGTGATAGCGCTCGCGGCCGGCCAGGCCGAACTCGAGCAGCGGATCTTCCGCCCCGGCCTCGATCTGGGGCGCCAGCATCCCGCCCGCCGCCCGCCAGGCGTCCCCCTGGTCTCGACCACGGTCGAGGACCAGGACCCGACGGCCGACCAGGGCCAGCTCCCGGGCGCAGGCGGCCCCGATTGCACCGCCGCCGACTACGATAACATCAGGTATGGCAGTCACTTATAGGCACGAAACTTTTTGAAACGTTGGGCCGTATAGCGGCCTGATCCCCTGTCGGAGGAAGATAGCATGCTTAGGTCACTGGTCGGCTTCGCGATCTTCGCCATCGTGGCGCTGGTGGCTATCAGGATCGTGACCGGGTTGCTGGGCATCGTGCTCAGCCTGGCCATGCAGGTACTGTGGCTGGCCATCATCGGATTCGTCTTCTACACCTTGGTCCGGATCGTCAGCCCCAGCACCGCGGACCGGATCAAGGAAATGATTCAGGGCAAGCCGGCAGCCTGACCGGCGCCCGCAGGGCAGGGGACAGCGGGGAGCGGAGCGCGATTCATCAGCGCTTCGCTCCCCGCGTCCTTTCTACCAGCCCAGCTCCTCGCAGACCCCCCATACGACCAGCGGGATCATGATCTCGTGATGTCCGGTGAGTTGGATTCCGATGCCGCCGGCCTGGGTCGGCCGTTCCACGACGTTTACCCGGGGTCGATAATGACGCTGCATGTCGAGGTCGGCCGCCACGAATCCCGTGGGCCGGCCGCCCTGGAGGTTCCTGGCGATGGTGAGCGCCTTGAGGAAGACCTCCGGGAGAATGACCGCGCTGCCCAGGTTGAGGACGACTCCACCATCGTGCAGGTCGGGAAGGGAACCCGCCAGTCGGCGGAAATCGCGATGGCTGGTGGCCCCTAGCGCCGCCCCATCAGCGGCCGGATGCTGGTGAATGATTTCGGCGCCGATGGCAGCGTGGACGGTCACCGGGACGCCGTGACGGTGGCAGGCCAGGAGGACGGAAGCCTCCTTCCCCGGCAGGGACCCGCGGCCGGCTAGTGCCTTGGCCAAACCCTCTCCCATGCCCTCGCCCGAGGACGCGGCCCGGGAGATGGCGGCGTTCATTTCGGCCCCAGTCTCCTCGGCCATCCCAAAGGTGCCGTCGCTGAGTCCCACCGCCACGTCTTCGCTGGTCCCACCGAAGGCCGCCAGCTCGAAATCGTGAATCGCCGCGGCGCCGTTGAGGGCCACGTGGGTGACCAGCCCCCGCGCAATCCAGGTCTCGAGCAGTGGGCCCAGGCCCACCTTGATGACGTGGCCACCGATCAGCAGCACCACGCCCCGCCGATGACGCCCGGCCAGCGCCAACCCGGCGATGAGGCGCCTCAGGTCGCGGGCGGCGAGAACATCGGGCAGGCTGCCGAGAAAGGCTCGAACGGAGCGATCGGCGCCCATGGGGCGCGCCAGCGAGGAGGGGTCAACCTTGTTGGGCCGAGCCGCGATCGGCACAGTGCGGAGCCGGGAGAGATCGGCCTCGCGGTACTTCACGGAGTGGAGCCGCTGGTATCGGTGGCGGGGGCGGAACCGGTGGTGCTGATGTCGGTCAGCTCCAGCGTGAGGACGCCGAAGGGCTGCTTGGTGCGGACGACCACCGGGATCCGGCGCCCATCGTCGGTCAGCCAGACCTTGGCGTCGGAGCGCGACGAGAAGAAGCCACGGTCCCCCACGACGGGATTGAGCAACAGGCAATCCACCTTCTGGCCGGAAGGGAGCTCCTTCTTCTCGCGCTTGAGCACCTTGATGACCACCGGATTGATTTCCTTCTTGAAGTATCGCGGGTATTCGTAGGTCTTCCCCACCTCGAGCGGGGTCACCCGGACGAAGTAGAAGAAGGCCATCTCGTCCAGGGGGTCGGGCGGGGTCGCTCCCGATTGATCCTTGCCTTCCTCACGATACAGCCCGGAGTCGGGAAAGATGTTGTACCGGTGTCTGTAGACGCGGTCGTTCTCGTTGGAGGTGAACTGGAACCGGTGGGAGACCAGGTCTGAGGTACCGGCCCAGGATTCCAGGGTGCTCTTGATCTTGAAGAAGAAGGTCCCGCCCTCGAGGGTGAACCGGAACAGATAGGTCTGGGCCCCGGCGACCGTGTCCAGCTGGGCGACCGTGAGTTCGCCTCGTCCCAGGGTCAGGAGGCCCAGCTTGGCGGAGTAGGTGAACTTCTCCCCGACCCCGAATGGATAGGGTCCTTTGACCGATGTCGCCGCCTCCTGATGCCTCGGTTGGCCGGCCATCGTGAGCAGGAACAGGGCGGGAACCCAGCGCTTCACGGGGCGGTCTCCGCCGGCTCGCGTTCCATCCGTTCTATCGTGGCCCGCGCCGGTGGAGCGGGGAGCCGGACCCGGCGACCGGTGTGCCACAGCTCTTTGGCGAGCGCCCAGGGCCTGGACCGCAGGGCGCGGGTCCGCAGGTCGTGGCGTTCCAGATACGACACGCTGTCAACGCGACGAGAATGTTGGGCCAGAACGGCCACCAGCTCGGCCTTGGCTCCCCAGCCATCCGTGGTGAGGAGTCGGTTATCGCGGCCGCGGCGAGCGTTGCGGAGGCTGATGAGCCGGACCGCCAGCAATCCCGATGTGGGGTCATTCAGACCCTGGACGCGAAGGCGCCGCATGAGGTAAGGGGCAAGACGCCGGAGCCACCGGTACCAGGGCGGCACACTGTCGGAGAAACCGGCCTGCGCGACCACCAGGTCGGCGCCGCTTTCCATCCGCTTGAGTAGTTCGGGCACCACTTCCGGGCCGTGACTGAAATCGGCTTCCATGAGGACGGCGCAGTCCCGCTTCGGGCGGTCGGTGCGTTCCAGGGCTTGTCGGAGGAGATCTTCCACGCTGGCAGCGTAGCCGAGCGGTTTGGGATGCCTGATCACCGTGAGCGGGAGGGCCTTGGCGTACGACTCCAGCACCTCGGCGGTCTGGTCCGAGGAGCCGTCATCCACCACCAGGAATTCGTATTCGCGGGTCGCCTCTCCGAGGACACGCCGCAGCTTCCAGAGCAGCAGTCCTACGGTAGGGCCTTCATCGCGACTTGGAATGCAGACGTAAATCATTTCTACTCAAAGCGCTGAGCCAACTCGAACGATACACGGGACGGGCTCAGGTTGCCATCCAGCGGGGGTGCTACTCCGTGGGGGAGGAGGGAGAAGCGAGGGCGATCTCGGTGAGCAAACGTCGCAGCTCGGCGAGACTGAAGGGCTTATGCAAACAGGGGCGACCCTGGCGTTCCAGAAAGGCCAGGGTGTCGCCCCGGATGGTGTCGCCGGTGCTGAAGGCCACCCGCTCGGCAATGCCCGGCGCGCGTTGCTGGAGCTCCTGGTAGAACTCCCTGCCACCGAGGCGCGGCATCCGGAGATCGGTGATGATGAGGTCGAACTTTCCCCGGGTGGCGACCTCGAGCGCTTCGGCGCCGTCGTTCGCCGTCTCCACGCTGTGGCCCCACGCCTCCAGGGTGGCCTGCATGTAGTGGAGAATGGGCGGCTCGTCGTCGACCACGAGCACCTTGAGCGGTCGCCCGCCCTCGCGCTCCACCTCCGGCGCCGGTGCCAGCGAACCCTCCCGGGTCCGCGGGAGCTCCACGGTCAGGACCGCCCCTTTCCCTGCGGTCGTGGTCAGCGTGATCCGTCCCCCATGCTCCTTCACGATGCCCTGCGTGATCGTCAGACCAAGGCCCGTCCCCTGTCCCTCCGGTTTGGTCGTGAAGAACGGCTCGAAGGCCCGCTGAGCGTTGGCATCGGTCATCCCCGGTCCATCGTCGATGACGTCGATGGCCACGCCGTCGAGCCAACGGCGGGCCCGGATGGTGATCGAACCGGGGCGGCCGGTGCTCGCGATCGCCTGGGTGGCGTTGTTGATCAGGTTCACGAAGATCTGCTGGATCTGGTTGGGATCCACGTCGAGCTCGGGAAGGTCGGGTTCGAGCTCCAGTTTGGCCTCGACCTTGTCCGCCATGAGCTGATTGCGGAGCAGCCCCAGGGTGGCACTGAGCAGCGGTCGGATCGCGGTGGGGCGCCGCTGATACTCCTGTTTCCGCGCGAATTGGAGCAGGTTCCTGACGATGTTGGCCGCCCGCTCCGCCTCCTGCTGCACCAGGACCAGGGGCTCACGCAACCGGGGCGGCACCTCGGCCGACTCCACCAGAAAGTCCGCGAACCCCACCACCGACGCCAGCGGATTGTTGAGATCGTGCGCTACGCCGGCGATCAGCTGGCCGATGGCCGACATCTTTTCCGATTGGATCAGCTGCGCCTGGAGTTTCCGGCGGTCGGTCTGATCTTCGAAGATCAAGATCACCCGCGGCTGCTCACTGCTCCGAAGGGGAAACCCGGTGACGGAGAAGATCCGGGGGCCGGCCTGGAGGTCTACGCTGTACTGCTGCTGCGCCCCGCTCAGGGCGGCGCGAACCCCGTCGGCCCAGCCGGGCGGGATCAGCGCCAGCCAGGGCTTCCCTGCGACACTAGTGACCGGAACACCGAGCAGATCGGCGCAAGCGCGGTTGGCGCGGAGGATCAGGCCGTTCTGATCCACCATGAGGAATGCCAGGGAGATCGCGTCCACGGCGCCTTCCCAGGAGCGCTTGGCGTCTTCGAGGACCTGGCGGAGTCGGGCGCCCTCCAGCGCGACTCCGGCGGTCGCGGCGAATGACCCCAGCAGGGCGAGGTCGTCATCGGTATAGGCCCCGCTGGGACCGCCGATGGCCACCGCCCCCCAGACGCCTCGCTTGGCGGGAATGGGGGCGACCAGACAGAGCGGTGGGTCGCCCGGGGTGAGGCGAGTCACTCCTTGCTCGCGGGCGGCCTCCAGCCAGGCCCGCGCCTGGGTTGCCGACCCGCCCTCTACCTGCTGTATTTCAATGGACTTACCATCTGCTGCCAGGGCCCCCACCGCCAGGTGGCTTGGCCCGAAGGTTGCCTTCAAATGCTTGACCAGGAGCCCGATAACGGCAGCCGGGCCGACGGTTCCTACCAGGTCGCGATCGAACGTGGTGATCGCTTCCAGGGCAGTCGGGCCGGAACGCCGAATCGGGGCTGGAGGAACCGCCGGAGAATCCGGAGGTGGAGTCATGATCCTCGCCAATACACGCGGCCGTCTGAAGGCGACCGACCTGCAGCTGATGGTTCTGCTGCTGAGCCGGGGCTCGTCCGCGCGGAGAGCATCATTGGAGCGGCGACTCGAGGCAGAGGGCCCCGATCCGCTGCTCGATCGTCCCGAGCTGCTCGACGGTCTGCTCGCCGTCCGGACCATGCTGGTGCCGTCGGAGGTGCTGTTCTTCTACGTGCTGGTGCGGCGGGCGCTGCTCGAGGCCGGGCTGGACGACCGGGAAGTGGCCGACTATCTCGCCGCACTCCTGCTGGAGTTCGGCCGGCGGGACCGGGCGTGGCGCGTTGGGTGGAACGATGATCAGCGGCATCGCTACCTGGTGGATATCCTGGCCGACTTGGAAGCGACCGACGGAGAGCGCCGTTTCAGGGTGATGGTTCATCTCGGCAACTACGCCCTCTGGTTGGCAGGCCTGTTCCCCGATTATATCGCAGCCCGACACCTCCGAAAAGCCGGACCCGACGTTTCCTACTATGAGACGCTGGGCCGCCGGGGATACGGCATGGCCAGCGATCACGTGCTCGCCGACTACTATCACCTGGAGCAGCTATTCCGCACCGCGGCTGAGCGGTTCCCGCTCCTGCGCACCGCGCTCAATGGCGTGAGTGACCGGGTGCTCTTTCCGGTCGGCTACACTCAGTAGTTCCGCGGGCCGTTCCCGCCGGCATCGCGGAACCGTTCCGCCTCCCGAATCAGCGACGCGAAGAGCCCGTGGTCGGGTCCTCCGGCCTCGGCGTGGAATTCCTCCGGGTGCCACTGGACTCCGACCAGCCACCACGGCCCCGGCGGCGATTCGATCCCTTCGATCACGTCGTCCTCGGACCTGGCGGAGACGATCACCCCGTTCGCCGGCTCGCGGATCGCCTGGTGATGAAAGGAATTGACGGTGAGTTTGTCGGTGCAGATGGCCCGGGCCAGTCGGGAGCCCGGCACGGCGCCCACGTGGTGCGAGCGCGCGGTTCGGGACAGGGGAGGGTCGTGCGCGACCGAGCCGCCTCGCTCACTCGGGAGATCCTGCCAGAGGGTGCCGCCCATCGCCACGTTCACCAGCTGGATTCCCCGACAGATCGCGAGGACTGGAAGCTGGCGGTCCCGAGCCGTCCGGAAGAGGGCCAGCTCGAAGGCGTCACGCACGGAATCCACCTTGCCCAGCTGCGAGTGTGGCGCCTGACCGTAGGCGCTGGGGTCGATGTCTTCACCGCCACTCAGGATCAAGCCGTGCAGTGGCTTCAAGGCCGATTCGGCGTGCTCGGGACCGATGAGGGGCGAGAGAATCAGAGGGACGCCCCCCTCACGGACGACCGACGCGGCGTACGCGACGTTGATTCCGGTGCGGAGGGTTCCTTCGACGGCGCGCGTGATCCCGCTGATGCCGATGAGTGGCCGGGGCTCGCTGCTCATCGGAGTACGCTGTCGGGGAAGAACGGACAGCGCGCGTCCTCGATCCGGGCCGGATCGACCTGAATGCCGATCAGCGGCACCTCCTTGGAGTTCACGTTCACCGTTCCCAGCGTGGGAGCACCCTTGATCGGCCGGCTCTCATACAGGAACACGCCGCGAGCCTTGCCCTGCTGATCGAGGACCAGGACCCCGAATCCCGGAATCACACCGGCCGGGAGTGGCCCATCGACGCCAACCAGGAGCCCGTCCTTGTTCCGGCCGATGATGGCGGGATAGGCGGGGCCGGCGACGAGGCGGGCCACCAGCCGTTCGGGAAGGGATGCGGGCGCCTCCGACAGGGTTTGTCCCGGTCGCTCGAACTCGCCGAGCAGTAGCGTGGGGCCGGCCAGGGTGGAGAAGCCGCAGGCCGCACCAGGATGGGGCTTGCCACAGCCGGAGATCAGGAGAGCGGCCAGCGGGATGGCCGCGAGACGGGCGCGCATGCTCTAAGGTAATTGTTCGGTCCTTCGCTTGACGGTCGCGCGGCGGTCCCCGTACCATTCGGGCGCACTCCCCAGGAACAGACCATGCCGGTTTACGACTATCACTGCGCGTCATGCTCCCGCGACTTCAGTGTGACGGAGAGCATCGCCCATCACGAGCACGCCAAAGTCGCCTGCCCGCACTGCAAGTCGACGCGGGTCGAGCGCGTCTTCCGTCCGTTCTACGCCAAGACGGTACGGAAGTCCTGAGCGTGGCCAGGGACTTCCGGGGCCGGGGTCAGGCCGACCTTCGCGCGGCGATGGTGGAGGCCAAGGCGGCCATCTCGGCCCTGAAGAGCGAGCTGGCCCACACTGAACGGACCCTCGCCGCGGAGCGCGCCCAACTGGAGGCCGCCGAACGGCGGGGCCGGCTCGCGGCGGATATCCCCGACGCCGAGACGGTCGCCGTGGCTGAGCGATTCGCGGCCAAGCATCGGGAGCGGGTGGCCCTGCTGGAGCGCAAACTCCAGGTGCAGCTGGACGAGCTGGCCCTGGCCGAGCGGGACCTCGAGGAATTGAGCCGGCAGTATCGCGGTATCCCCGGGGCGCCCCCGCCACCGGACGAGACCGGCGATCCCCTGCTGCAATACCGGATGGACCGCGCGGCTCAGGAGGCCGCGGCGGAGGCGCAGCTGGCCCAGCTCAAGAGAAAACTCGGCAAGGACCGGAACGCGTGAGCGCGAGCCAGGAGGCTCCGGCGACCTTCACGGTTCCGCCACTCGACACCGCTTTCTTCGGCCATCCTCGGGGGCTCTCCACCCTCTTCTTCACCGAATTCTGGGAACGGTTCAGCTACTACGGGATGCGCGCGCTGCTCATCCTGTTCATGACCGCGCCGATCGCGGCCGGCGGGCTCGCGTTCGATACCGCCAAGGCCGGCGCGATATACGGGGCCTATACGGCGCTGGTCTATCTGGCCTCGGTCCCGGGTGGCTGGCTGGCGGATCGATTCCTGGGACAGCGCCGGGCCACCCTGTACGGCGGCGTGGTGATCATGCTGGGGCACATCAGTCTCGCCGTGCCGACTGTGAGTGCCTTCTACCTCGGGCTGGTGCTGGTGATCTCCGGTACCGGGCTGCTCAAGCCCAACGTCAGCACCATGGTCGGCCAGCTGTACTCGCGCCAGGATGCCCGTCGCGACGCCGGGTTCTCCCTCTACTACATGGGGATCAACCTGGGGGCGTCGCTCTCGCCGTTCATCACCGGCTGGCTGGCCCAGGCCGCACCGTTCCAGCGAGTGCTCGGCTCGGTTGGACTTACGCCGGAGCACTCGTGGCATTGGGGCTTCGCGATGGCCGCGGTAGGAATGTTCTTTGGCCTGATCCAATACCTGGCCGGGTGGAAGTACCTCGGCGAAGCGGGGATGAATCCGGTCACGCCGGAGACTCCCGAAGCCCGGATGCACCAGCGCTTTCAGCTGCAGGCCGGGATCGCCATCGCGTTTCTGCTGGTCATCGCCGTGGTGGCGCTGAGCCGGAGCGGCAAACTGACGATTACCCCGGAGGGAGTCTCGCAGTCGATCGGCTACCTGCTGATCGCGGTCGTGGTGGGGACCTTCGCCCGGCTGCTGCTCGCGCGGGGCTGGAGCGGAGCGGAGCGGAACCGGTTGCTGGCCCTGCTGGTCCTGTTCGGCGCTTCGTCGATCTTCTGGGCGCTGTACGAGCAGGCCGGGTCTACCCTGAATCTCTTTGCGCAGCGGAATACCGATACCACGCTCTTCGGCTGGAGCTTCCCTCCGAGCTGGTTCCAGGCGGTGCCGCCGATCTTCGTCATCACCATGGCTCCCGCGTTCGCGTGGCTGTGGCTCAAGCTGGGCCCCCGGGAGCCTTCCAGTCCCGCCAAGTTCGTGATCGGGCTGGTGTTCGTGTCGGCGGGATTCGCGGTCCTGATGATCCCGGCCGCGAGCGGCGGGAAGGCCAGTCCTCTGTGGCTGGTCCTCACCTATTTCCTGCATGTGGTGGGAGAGATGTGCCTGAGCCCGATCGGCCTCAGTGTCACCACCAAACTGGCCCCCACTCCGATTCAGGGGCTGATGATGGGCGTCTGGTTCATGTCGATCTCGGTCGGCAGCTACCTGGGCGGGCGGGTGGCGAGCCTGTACGAGGCGTACGCGCTGCAGACCCTGTTCGGTGTGGTGGCGGCCTCCGCGCTGGTGGCCGCCGTCATCCTGGCCTTGTTACTCCGGCCGATCGGCCGGATGGTGGGCAAGGCCTAGCTCCCGCCGGCGCCGTTCACCGTTTGAAAATCCGGAACAGATAGACCAACGAGGGGATGAGCACGCCCGCGCCCACGACCAGGGCGCCGAGCGTGAGGCGGAGGGTGACCGCCGGCGCCGCCGCGTCCCCGATGGAGAGGTGCGGCGGGAGCAGGTAGGGGTATTGGGCCAGGGCCCATCCCCAGAGAATCGCGCTGACCTGCACGATCGCGGCCGCTCTCGCGAGGCGGTACCGCCGCTTCCAGAGACTGACCAGCGCGGTGACGGCGGCGATCCCGGTCGTGAGGTGGAGCGGGACGGCACCCGGCACCGCCAAGAGGCCGGTCCGGATCAGGGGAGCGCTCCCGGACAATCCGAGCGTGACCAGAGCGGCGACGAAGAGCAGGACTCCACTCACCAAAGCCCGGGCGCGGAAGTCCTCCTGTAGCGCAGAGTCATCCGTCTCCAGCGTGAGATAGACGGCCGCCAGGAAGGCGAACAGGAGCAGGGTGTAGAGCCCGATGCTCCAGGCAAACGGCGTGAGCCAGGGTCGGAGGAAATCGGTAGCGAAGTCCCCGCTACGAGGAACGCCCACCCGCCCCGCCGCCACGGTGCCGACGGCAACCCCCAGGAGTACCGGCGTCACCACGCTGGCGACCGCGAAGATCCGTCCCCAGTACTCCTGCCGGACGTCATGCTCCCGGTCGTAGCTCCGGAAACTGAAGGCGGAGCCCCGGAGCACGATTCCCACCAGCATCAGGAACAGCGGGATGTGGAGCGTGATGGCCAGCTCGGCGAAGCCGGCGGGGAAGCAGGTGAACAGGAGGACGATGGCCAGGATGAGCCAGACGTGATTGGCTTCCCAGACCGGTCCGATGGCGTGAGCGACCAGGTCCCGCTGCTTCCCGCTGCGGGGGCCGGTAGCCAACAGGTCCCAGACTCCGCCCCCGAAGTCCGCGCCGGCCAGCACGACGTAGGCGTTGAGCGCCACGACCACCGTCCCGGCCAGGACCGTCGCGAGGGTGATCTCAGGCATACTCGGCGGTCGCCGGGGGATTGGTGACGATCTGGGAATAGAGCAGCCAGGCGACGACCACGCCGAGGAGGCAGTAGAGCAGGGTGATCGCCAGGAACGGGTAGATCAGGCCCGGCATCGGGGTCACGGCCTCGGCCGTGCGGAGCACCCCGTAAATGGTCCAGGGTTGGCGTCCCAGCTCTGTGAGCATCCATCCTGCCTCTATCGCCAGCATGCCGCACGGTCCCCCGACGATGACCGCACGCAGGAGCCAGGGGTGCCCGACCGGATCGCGGCGCCTCAGTGCCAGCCACACCACCCAGAGGGAGACCAGGGCGAGATAGGTCCCCAGCCCCACCATGGCCTGAAACGAGAGGTGCACCAGCGGGACGTTGGGCCAATCCGACGGGGGCACCGTGTCGAGGCCTTTCACTTCGGCCGCGGGGTCATGATAGGCTAGGAGTGAGAGGCCGGAGGGAATCTCGAGGGCGAACCGCGTGGTGCGTGCCTCCCGATCGGGCCAGCCCCCGAGGGTGAGAGGCGCGTGGGTGCGGGTCTCGAAGAGCGCCTCGGCCGCAGCCAGCTTCACCGGCTGGTGACGAGCCAGATACCGCGCACTGAGGTCGCCGGAGAGCGGCTGAAGGATGGCGGCGGGGGCGGCCACCAGGAGCCCGATGGCGAAGGCACGGCGATGGAATCCACTCTCAGGGGCCCGGCGCAGGAACCAGGCGTGGATCGCCGCGACGGCGAATCCGGTCGCGGCGTAGGCGGCGAGGGTCATGTGGAGCGTCTGCTCCAGGGCCGCGCTGTTCAGCATCCCGGCGATGGGATCGATGCCGGTCGGTTTCCCGTCCACCACGGTGAATCCCGCGGGAGCGTTCATCCAGGCGTTGGCGGTCACGACGAAGATTCCCGACAGCATTCCGCTGAGGGCCACGAGCAGGCCGGCCAGCAGGTGGGCGCGGCGGGAGATCCGGCCCCAGCCGTAGAGGTAGATCCCGAGGAAGATGGCCTCGGTAAAGAAGGCGAACCCTTCCAGGGAAAAGGGCATTCCGATGATGGGACCGGCAAAGCGCATGAACTCCGGCCAGAGCAGTCCCAGCTCGAAGGAGAGCACGGTTCCTGAGACGGCCCCGACGGCGAAGAGGATGGCGGTCCCCTTGGCCCAGCGCTTGGCCAGCTCGAGATACACCGGATCTCCAGTTCGGCTCCAGCGCCATTCGGCCGCCACCATCAGGCAGGGCATGCCGATACCGACCACCGCGAACAGGATGTGAAAGGCGAGGGAGATCGCCATCTGGCTTCGCGCGGCCAGCAGGTCCGACATAGTGAGCACTAGAAGGCGGCGCAGGCGATCCGAGCGCCGGATTTGCCGGACGGATCGGTCATCTCGTCATCCGGGTCGGCGTGGATTACCAGCGAGCGATTCTGGGGGGAGAGGAGGGAGCGCGGCCCCGGGTCCAGGGTGAGCCCCTCCACTTCGAAGGTCTGGTCGGCCCTGCCGGACCCGTCCACTTCGAGATTGGGGAGATCGCCGGCGTGCTTTCCGGCGGCGCTCTTGGCGCCGTGCTGGAGGCTATCGGGATTGAAATGCGGTCCGGCGCTCATGAAGTCGGGGGGATGGCAGCGGCCGACGGCGTGGATGTGGATGCCGTGGCGGCCAGTCGCCAGCCCGCTGACCTGGACCTTGATCTTCACGCCCTTCGTGGTCTGGCTCAGCACGGCGCGGCCGATGCTCTGCCCCTCCACGTTGATGATGTTGGCCCCGATGGCCGGCGCGGTGGACCCGGTCTGGCAGGCGCCGAGTCCAGTGGTCAATGCCAATGCCCATTTCTGGTACGCGTTCATTGTTCGGTCATCCCGCCTTGAGCCACATCCGCACCGCGACGACCACCAGGAAGATGGCGAACCCGCGCTGAAGCACGCTGGGGGGCATAGACAAGGCCACTCGCGCGCCGAGCGGGGTACCGAGGAAGAGTCCCAGGGCTACCAGCGCCGCGGCACGGACATCGAGACTCCCGAGGCGGTGGTACTGCCAGGCTCCCAGGAGGCCGACCGGCAGCAGGAGAGCGCCCAGCGAGGTGCCAACGGCGGTGATGATCGGCATCTCGCCGAAGAACACCAGCGCCGGGACGATCAGGATGCCGCCGCCGACACCGAAGAGGCCGGCCAGGACGCCGGCGGCGAGGCCGATCAGGGCGAATGTGACGACCATGGACGTGGGGCTCCATGTGGGGGCTCTGTGGAGGTGGAGAATAGAAAGCCGGGGCCCCGAAGGCCACCCGCTAGCCTTCGGTACTTCATGTGGCGCCGGGTCGGCAACAGGCGACGGGGGCGTTTCTTCGGTGGCTGCGTGGGATCGCCCCGCGGCCGACGGGTCAACCCTCGCTGGCACAAGCCCTTCGGAGCTTCGGAAGAGCTAGCTCTTACCGGGTCATTCGGGTGATTTGACAACCCCTGAAGCGGCCCGTACGTTGCTCAGGCACTTCCTCAATACAATCTCTATCGACTCGGAGCGCGACACTGCAAGCAGAGGTGTGGCGAGGGCTTCCGCTTCGGCTGACGCGGACGGCCGCAGTTCTTTCCACCGCGCTGGTGCTGACTACTTGCACCAGCGATAGCCCGGTTGCGCCCCATGCGCCGATCACGGCGCAGTTCGATGTCTCCGGCCTGTTCAAGGCCGCCGGCCAGTTCAACATCTCGATCGACCGGGTGGTCGTCGAGTTCCGCAAGTTCAGCGACAGCTCGCTCGTCATAGCCGACACGATTCCGGCCAGCCAGATCACGCAGTCCGGCGACAGCCTGCGGATCATGGTCAAGGACATCCCGCTGGAGAGCTCCAGCGAGCATTTCTACCTGCATGTCTTCGCCTACAGCGGGGGAGTGCTCTACTACCAGGTCAGTACCGACATCACGGTAAACTCCGGGAGCGCCCCCACCACCACTCCACCCCTGGCGCCGACCTATAGCGGGCCCGGGTTCGATGCCGATTCGCTGGCTTTCCGGCTCGACACGGCGATCGTCGCCGGCGACAGCGTACTGCTCACGGCCAGCGCTTATAAAGCGGGCGTCGCCGTTTCTCCGGCGGCGCCGGTGGCGTTTGACCTCACACCCCTCGCCGACACCCTGAAGGTGCCTCGCCCGCGAGCGGTCTCCACGTACCAGGCCTGGGCCCATCCCAAGGCGGGCCTGAACGACAGCGTCACCATCACGGCCAAGCTTCCCAACAACCTGAGCAAGACCGGGAAGCTTCGCTTCGCTCCGCCGGTGGTGGGGCCGGTCGCCTCGATCACGTTGACGCCCGAGACGCTGACGGTGACCAATAGCGGTGATTCAGCCAAGTTCACCGCGACCTGCCGTGACAACACCAACGCCGTGGTCGCCTGCGGCACGGTCAACTACAGCTCGCTTCAGCCCTCTATCGCTACGACCACCCCGACCGGGTACGCCCACGCGGCGACCACGGCCGGCGCGGCGCAGATCGTGGCCTCGGTCGGGGCGGTGGCCGACACCAACATCTTCATCTACAACGGCATCGCCAACATCCAGATCACCCCGGCGGACACCGTGCTGTCGTCGGTGGGCGACTCCGTGATCCTGCACGCCGCCTCGGTGCGTTTCCTGGGTGGCCCGCCGACTCAGCTCCCCAACAGCCAGGTGACCTGGCAGACGCTGACGCCGGTGGTGGCCCAGGTGAACAGCTCGGCTCGCGTGCTGGCGATCGGCCCTGGCGTCGCGACCATTCAGGCCACCAGCGCCGGCGTCTCCGGTATCACGACGGTGCAGGTGCGCCAGAAACCGGTCTCGTTCAGCGTGACGCCCAAGGTGGACTCGATCGGCATCGGCGGCAGCGTGACTCTGCTGGGAAAGACCTTCGACAAGAACGGGACGCTGGTGCCGGGCCGGACCGTCACCTGGACCTCCCGCAAGACCAGCGCCGCCACGGTGAGCGTCGGAGGGCAGGTGACTGGTGTGTCGATTGACTCCACCTACGTGGTGGGCACCGACTCCAGCTTCGCCGACTCGGCCCATGTGTTCGTGGTCACCAATCCGCCGCAGAACATCCAGTGGGGCGCGGACAGCACCTCGGTCGGGCGGGGCACCACCTTCCAGCAGGCGATCCTGCTGTCGACGCCGCCCGGCGGGAACGTGACGGTGAGCATCGCCCTCACCAACCCGGCCGACACCATGATCCTGAAGCCGGTCCAGTCCCAGATCACCTTCGGCACCGGCCAGACCAGCCAGACCGTGAGCTTCCAGGGCAGGGCCGCAGGCCGGGTCCTGGTCACCGCGACCGACCAGGCCGGGCTCTACAAGCCCGATACGCTGATCGTGGCGGTACTCTCGACACTCGACTTCCGGACCATCCAGAACCCGGCGTCGCAGGCAACCGCCTTCAGTATCAACTCAGCGGAGCAGCGGGCGATCTACGTCTTCCTGTCGGATCCGGCGCCGCCGGCCGGATTGGCGGTGACCTTCCAGGCCACGACGCCGGGGATCGCGACCATCGCCCCCGCCACGGCCACGATTCCGGG
>Ga0335085_10005911_pt1 | contig 19485 bp, 17 predicted proteins | sample Lox_Sample_45_FD_206712 | JGI IMG/M metagenome (GOLD analysis project Ga0335085, IMG submission 206712) | Soil microbial communities from Loxahatchee National Wildlife Refuge, Florida, United States - Lox_Sample_4.5 | ecosystem: Environmental > Terrestrial > Soil > Wetlands | place: USA...
ATAGAGATCATCGGTACACAGATAGTTCCAGAATTTGGACCAATTGCAGCTCTGGTACTTGTAATTGCAATAGTATCAATAATTGCGATTTCAAAGACGGGGCCAAGATTAATGCCAAAATACTAGAACTGGAAGTCAAATTTTCTTTTATCAATACATAAATACTCATGATCCTTGAGTATTGGCTAGCAAACATGAGAGGACCAAGTATCTTTAATGTAATATTAGTTGCAATTATTGCAGTCTCTGTATCAGCTTGCATGCCCGTGTTTGCACAAACGGCTGGTCCGGCCAATCCTAATGCTAATGTAACTACAGCATACAAACTATTACATGGAAATGAAACTAATGGAACTTCTTTATCAACTACCGCACCCTTGACAGTTAAAACCGACTTGTTTAGCTACAACCAAGGTGATTCCATCGTAATTACTGGGCAGACAAGAGAGGCTGCAAATGGAACTGCAATAACGATAAAAGTCATAAGCCCATTGAAAAATTTGGTTCAGATTGCTCAATTAATTCCAGCCACAGATGGCTCATTTAAACTCATAATGAAAGCTACAGGTCCACTTTGGAAAGATCAAGGCAATTATACAATAATCACTAATTATGGCCCATATAATCAGGTAAATGCTACATTCTATTACAGTGGTGGAAATGGACAAATACTTCTAACGCCAGTAATTAATTCCACCTATCAGCTGCAATCAGGAGGACAAACTTGGAATATTCCATACATCATGAAGGGTGGAAAAGTTAACAGTATGAATATTTTTGCAGATAAGCTTACACTCGAGATATCCATTAGCGCAGATACTGATGGAGCTTTAACAGTTGATTTACCAAGAGCGATGATCGATTCTAAGGTACCAGCCAATTTGACCAAGGATCAAATAATGGCAGGAGAAAAAATAGATGTCAAGAGTTTAGAAGACGATAAATTCATAGTTACTGTAGGAGCCAATCAAATTACCCAATTTACAGAGACAAAAGATGCTAATTCAAGAACTCTTAGCATTCCATTTCACAAGGGTGATACAACTATAGATATTATCGGAACCATGATAGTTCCAGAATTTGGACCAATTGCAGCTCTGGTACTTGTAATTGCAATAGTATCAATAATTGCGATTTCAAAGACTGGGCTAAGATTAATGCCAAAATACTAGAACAGTCTACTTTTTCATTTCCAGATTTTAAAAACTTTATGGGTATTGAATATTAACATAGGTTTTTGATTTTAATTTTTTTAAAAAACATCCATCTGATAAAAAACTAATACGGGTTTAATTTGAAAAAGATTAATACAAATCAAAAAATTGGCCCCATTCAGTTGAAGATGTGACACGTATTTAACATATTAACACTTAGATTATTATACAACAATAAAAAATAAATTGTAATGAATTTTGAATATGAGGAATTTGATTTACCTGAAGACATATTTGTTTACCTTTCCACCATGGCACCTCCAATGAAAAATACATTACCAATAAATTCATACAAAGGATATGTTTTTTCTATGATCCCTCTAAATCAAAATTCTGGAGATCATTTTTTGATGATATACACCAAAGGTAAACTTGATGGAAAACTATTGGAGTTTGATATGAATTTTAAAAAATTTAAAATAGTAGAAACAGCAGAGAGAGCAGATAAAATCTATTTTGTTGTTTTAACTCCTAAATCAAATACTATTGCCGATGCTGCAATTAGAGAATTAGAGAAAAAATCTACCTAGTATATGCTGGAGCATTTACAGATCTGCTTCTTGCATATTTTTCCATTATATCTTCAGGAAGTTTTCCATTAAATAGCTCCTTACATAAACCTCTCAAGTAACGCATTATAGCCCAAGTTCCTGCTTTGATCATGATATACATCATAGGTTTCATCATAGGGCCGTAGGTTTTGTTTCTAAGAATTATAGGTATAATATCATTGATTACTCTAAGATTATGTTCCCAACATTTCCAGAATAAAGTGAATTGCGATTCGTTAAGATTTCCAAAGTGCATCGAGTTCTTTTCGTTAAAGTCTTGGTAAAGTAATGGAGCGACTATTCCCCTCATGTTAGTTTGCTTGAAATCGCTTATTAGATCTATTGTATATTGAGTCTCATCTGGGGTTTCATCAGGCCAGCCTATAATCAGAGTTGCTGCTGGGAACCAGTGGTTTTGATTTAGGATCTTTGCACCTTCTCTTACTACCCAGCCCCATTCATCTGTTGAAAAAGGTTTTGTCTTTACTCCAAGATGTTTCTTAACCATTCTTGGTGCCACTGTTTCTATTCCTAGATTTGTTGCGAGCCACTTTTCATTACTCATCCCATTTACTTCCGACATATCATGCAAAAGTTTAGGATCAGCACAAACTGCTGAAAATGTCATATGGGTAGTTCCAACAAATCTAGCCCCCATAGATTTTAATCCCTTCCACAATTCAATTATGGCATCATAATTTGGTTTAAATTCTCGATTATCGCATCCATACAAAAGCATCTCATCTGAATGGAGCCAAATTGAATCAAAACCATAATCAAGATTAATCTTGGCTTCATGTTGTAATCTAGCTAGAGGTAAATCTTTCTTTGATCTTTTGTTCACATCACAGAAATCGCATCCTCTTCCACAACCGCGCATAGCCTCAATTAATGAATTGACAGTGGGACCCTGAATTGTAGGTATATTTTGAATATTTTTTACAAAACAATGCATCAATTCAGGTGCATCACCTTTTTCAAGATCATGAAACAGGTCCAGAGCAAGCTCGTCTGCTTCACCAACAACAACGGTATCAATCCCATGAATCTTCATTCTATCAGTTTTTGCAAGTTCCCAGGCACCATTGCCACCAACAACAACATGAAAATCATATTGTTTTTTTAGTTGGATTATCTTGGCACACATTCTCTTGAACTTCATAGCAACATAGGAGAGTTTTTCAGGAGACATGGTGGTAGTAACTGGTGCCATCCCTAAAGGATCCATGACATTTATTCCCACTACTTTGGTATCAGGTCCAATAGATTTCTCAAGATAATCAGGATTTGCAATAAAGACTTCATCACGTTTGTAACCTTGTAATAGGGCAGATTCCACCCTTCTCAGGCCCACTTGAGCGACTTTTGCTTCTCCAGTCTCCGGTACTGTTTCTACAGGTGGACAAAAGACCTTGTCAAAAACCCATTCTGGAACCACTTCGTAAGGACCACATGCTATAAATCCATAAAGAAAATTTCCACGATAATTCGTCATCAAGCTACGGTCTGCAGTTAGAACTATTCTCCTTCCTGCCATTTCCTTTCTTTGTTCTTTTCACTATGATATAAATCGTTTACCTTGTCCTACGTCTTGGAATTTTTTGCTTTTGACATATAAACTGGCAATATATACCACATTCAGTGGCTGGAATAGAACCAAGACATATTGAGAGGCATCAAAAAGAGAGTAGTTCAATTCGGGATTTCGTATTTGGTTTTGGTGATGGTATAAACACCTCGCTTGGACTTGTAGCTGGAGTCGGAGGAGCTTCTATGTCTTCCAATATTATCATACTAGCTGCAATGGTGGCTATGTTTACGGGAGCAAAAGCTATGGCTGTTCAAAATTATCTGGCAGTCAAGTCTCAACGACAGATTTTGAATTCAGAAATAGAGCGAGAAAAATGGGAAATGGATAATGTTCCAGAAGCTGAAAGAATAGAGATTGAAGATGTTTACAAAGCTAAAGGATTTTCTGGAGAAGATTTAGAAAAAATTGTAAGTAAAATAACATCAGACAAGAAAGTTTGGTTAGACACCATGCTCACGGAGGAATTAAAATTGAATTTAGACATACTGGGCAGTCCACTGAAGAGTGCATTTCGCATGTTTGGTGCTTTTCTTGTTGGAGGGATCTTGCCAATTATTCCTTATTTTTTTTCCAGCGGATACATACCTCTCTTAATTGCAATTGGCACCAGCCTCTCTGCCTCCTTTGCAATCGGAGCAATAAAATCAAGAATTGCTAACTTGAGTATGCTGCGAGGAGGGTTAGAAATGGCAGGACTAGGAACCGGAATAGCTCTAATAGGATATGGAATAGGCTCAGAACTCGGAAATCTTGGAATCGTTAAGATGTGATTTCTTTTTCATTCTTCTGTTTGCAACATTTGCAGCAAAGGCTCCTGCTCCGATTCCATTGTCTATATTTACAACAGAAAGCCCTAATGTACAGCTCTGTAGCATAGATGCCAGTGCCGCCACTCCCTTTTGCCCGTATCCATAACCAACTGACGAAGGGACTCCTATAACAGGTATATCTACTAAAGATGAAACTATTGATGCAAGTGCTCCTTCCATACCAGCAACTACTATTATTGCATCCACTTCCTCACGTATTAGTCTCTTAAGAATAGGAAATAATCTGTGAATACCAGCTATTCCCACATCATAACTACAGATGCATTGACATCCCATTGCTTCGCATGTAAGTCTGGCTTCTTCTGCCACTCCAATATCAGATGTTCCAGCTGTCAGTATGCCAACCTTTCCTCTAGTCATATCTAGTTTCTTAAAGAAAAGCAAAGTGGTATTGTTCCTTCCTGTTTTTGTTTTTAATTTATTTTTTCTGGAGAAAGATAATATTTTTTTGTAGTAATCTTTGTTGATTCTTGATACTAGAACAGAATCTGTTTTTGATGTAGTTACAAGAATTATCCTTTTAAGATCTGAGAGTTCTTTCCTCTCAGCAAAGATTACTTCAGGTATACCTCGACGCATCTTTCTCCCCAAATCCATCTTTGCAAAGTTCTCGATTCTCTCAACTGAATAAAGCGAGAGTAATTTTTTGGCCTTGGGTACGCTTATCTTTCCAAGGTCAAGTGATTCAAGTATCTCAGTAAGATCCAACAATATTGATAATTATAGTATGGTTAAATATTTAATTAGAGACTAAGGTTTGATATTGCGCTCTTGACGCTTTCCACTCCTTTTCTAAACCATTCCTTTTCATCAGAGTCCAAGTCTAATTCAACTATTTTTTCAATGCCATTTTTCCCTATAACTGCGGGAACGCCTATTGAAACATTTGAAAAACCATATTCACCGTCCAAATAAGTTGCCACGGGAATAACTTGTTTTGTGTTGTTTAGTATTGCCTCAATTATTGTAGATATTGCATTACCGGGGGCATGAACCGTAGCACCTTTTAATTCTATTACCTTTGCTGCAACTTGTCTTGTTTGCAACATTATTTCTTCCATTTTATCTTTTGATAAGATCGATGATAACGGTATTCCTGAAATAGTAGAAAATCTAGGAAGTGGTAGCATGTTCTCACCATGCTCTCCTATCACAAGTGCTCGTATAGAATTTCTTGAGTATCCAGTAGATTCATGAATGAATTGTGTAAATCTTGATAAATCAAGCATGCCACCCATCCCAAATACTCTATTTCTTTGCAAACCTGAAATCTTGTATGTTAAGTATGCCATTGGATCTAATGGATTAGTTACTGGAATGATGATAGCATCTTTAGCGTATTTCTGGATATTTTCCACAACTCCTTTTACAATTGAGGTATTGATCTTTAGAAGATCCATTCTGGTCATTCCTGGCTTTCGGCCTGAACCAGCCACAACAACGACGATATCAGAGCCTTTCATTTCAGAATAATCATTTGAACCTCTAATTTCTACATCAATTCCCTTTTCTGATAACATATGATTTATGTCCATAGCTTCTCCTTGTGGAAGACCTTGAACTACATCTAACAGAAGTATTTGGTCAGTTACTTTTCTAAGAGCTGTAAATAATGCCGCAGCTCCGCCTACTTTTCCCGAACCAATTATTGTAATCATAAAAAGCCCTGAATTTAATCTCTAATTAAACTTGACTGTTTTTCATAGTATTCGCGTCATGATACATTCAATGAAGTCAAGGGTGCAATTACAATTTATATTCATTCCAGTATTTTTAGAAAATCATGGTGCTTGTAATAGATGCACAGGTGGCTGGAATTTCCGGAGATATGTTACTCTCTTCGTTAATAGATATAGGTGCAAACAAGACTAAAGTAATAGATGGCGTACATTCAGTTGAGAGTTATCTTAAAGATTCTAAAATTCAAAAATTAGATTTTAATAAAGTTGTCAAACATGGAATTGAAGCAACACATCTTGTTTTAGAGACAAGAGAAGAGCATCATGAAAGGAAGGGAGTTGAAATTCAACAGTGCATATTGTCAGTATCTGATAAAATAGGACTATCTGAACAAGCCAAAGTTTTTGCTAAGGAAAGTATTAGATCCTTACTTTATGCCGAATCAAAGATACATGGAGAACCGTTGGAATCAGTGCATTTTCATGAAGCTTCAAGCATTGATACAGCCATAGACATCATTGGTTCTGCCATAGCCTTGGACGATTTGGATTCGTTTTCAGACGAGATAATTTCAACTCCGGTAGCAGTTGGTGGAGGTAAGCTAAATTTTTCTCATGGTACTGTGTCCAATCCTGCCAGCGCAATTCTTGAAATATTTCGAGATTCGAACATAATAATCCAAGGAGGTCAAGTGCATGAAGAACTGACCACGCCTACTGGTGCAAGTCTACTTGTAAATTTATTTGATAGCTGCTCAAAATTCTATCCTCCAATGAGGATAAGATCAATTGGATATGGTGCTGGTTCAAGAGAGTTTGATGGATTTTCTAATGTTCTAAAGATTGTCAAAGGAGAATCCACAAGTGAATTTCAGATGGATACGGTTCAAGTTCTAGAGACAAATCTTGACGATGTTTCAGGAGAAATGATAGGATATATGATTGACAAGCTGATTTCAAATGGGGCAAAGGATGTTACTGTGACAAGTGGTATTACAAAGAAGGGAAGACCCACCAATCTTGTTTCTATTATATGTGATCCTTCTGATATGAATAACTTAATTGGAATTCTTATTTTGGAATCCGGTACCCTGGGTGTAAGAATAAAATCATGCAGTCGCATTATCGTTCCAAGAATAATCGTTACTGTACCAATAGAAATACAAGGAAGGAATTTCACCGTGAGATGCAAAATTGTAAAACATCATGATGTAGTAAAACATTTCAAAGTAGAGTCGGATGATGTAAAGTCTGTTGCAGATTCTCTAACCTTGTCATTCAGGGATGCATTAGATTTGATAACAAGTCAAGCAAAACGAAAAATTGGTGTGATATGATACACTTGGAAGAACTAATCAATTGGTTTTATAGAAAAAATAAAGTCATGATAGCTCTATCAGGAGGCGTCGATAGTGCACTTGTAGCATATGCTGGAAAGAAGGCGCTGGGTAAGAACGCAGTTGCAGTAACTGCAGATTACAAGACGCTTTCGCATGAAGAATTGCAAACTTCCAAGAAAGTTTGTAGAGAAATAGGAATTAGGCAAATAATTATCGAATATAATGAACTTGATAATCCAGACTTTGTAAAGAATGATCAAAATAGATGCTTTCATTGTAGAACTGAATTAGCAGATCATTTACTTAGATTATCAAAGATGGAAGGTATTGGTATCATTGTTGACGGGACTAATATGGATGATCTTACTGAATATCGACCAGGAATTATTCCGTTGAAGAAAAGTGGAGTTCAGAGTCCTCTTGTAGATCTTGGGTTTACAAAAACAGATGTTCGAAACATTGCAAAGGAAATCGGTCTTTCAATTCATGATAAACCATCTAACTCTTGTCTTGCTTCACGCATACCATGGGGAACTCCAGTGACCGCCACAAAACTTGTAAGAATAGAAAAAAGTGAAAATATGATTAAACAACTTTTTGGAGTAAGGCAAGTTAGGGTTCGTGATTTTAATGAAAAGGCGAGAATAGAAGTTAGTAAAAATGAACTAGTGACGTTAGACAATAAACAAAAAATTCGCATATTGGAAAGATACATGAAAGGTTTAGGATTTCATCAAATTGTAATTGATCCTGAAGGATATAGACCAGGCAAACTTAACGTGATAACAGATTGATTTACCTCGATAATGCCGCATCAACTCCTGTACATGATAAAGTTATTGAGGAAATGTTGCCCTATTTTGGGCAACAATATGGAAACCCTTCTTCAATACACAGAGAGGGAAGACTTGCAAATATGGCAATACAAAATGCGAGAAAAAAAATTGCATCACTTTTAAATTCAGATAGTAACGAAATTCTAATTACATCTGGCGGTACGGAGTCGAATAATACCTCAATTTCCGGCATTGCTTTACAACATAAAGGATGTCACATCATAACTTCTTCCATTGAGCATGATTCGATACTTGAACCATGTAAGCGTCTTGAGAGTGAAGGATATAGAGTTTCATATCTTCCAGTAGACAAATTTGGTCGTGTAAATCCTGCAGATGTAAAAAAAGAGATCTCAGATGAAACATGTCTTATCACAATCATGTATGCCAATAATGAAGTTGGCTCAATACAGCCAATAAGAGAAATAGCCCAAATTGCTTTAGAACGAAATATCCCTTTTCATACAGATGCAGTCCAGGCAGTGGGAAAAGTTCCCATTGACGTGAAGGAGTTGGGAGTGGATTTGCTATCAATCTCATCTCACAAAATTAATGGACCAAAGGGTGTCGGGGCCTTATTCATTAGGAAAGGTATCAAAATTTCTCCCCTTCTATTAGGAGGAGGACAGGAAGATGGACTCCGATCTGGTACCGAAAATGTGGCAAGTGTCGTTGGTTTTGGAATGGCATGTGATCTTGCAAAAAATAAAATGGATGAGAATATAGAGCATTACAAGAAATTATCTTCGCGATTGATTTCTAGAGTTCTTAATGAAATACCATTTACAAATCTTAATGGACATCCGGAAATGAGAATTCCCGCTAACACTCACTTTACTTTTCTTGGTGTGAGTGGAGAAGATCTAATAATAAAGTTAGATGAAAACAAAATTTCTGCATCTACCGGTTCAGCATGTTCAGTCAAAGTCCAAAAACCATCCCATGTGTTACAAGCAATGGGCCTCTCACATGAACAAATTACAGGATCTTTGCGTCTTACACTAGGAACAGCTAATTCAGAACAGGAGATTGATGAAAGTGTGGAGATATTAAAGAAGATAGTCAAAGAATTACGCTCTGTTTCACCATATAGAAGCAAATACAACTTCTAGGACTGGAGTAAATAGTTCAGATATCCCTAAGGAAAGACGCGAATTTTGTAACTTTGTTTATCATTTAACGGTAAGGATGAATCCATACTGTCCCACAAATATATCTCTGCTGAGTAAGATCCTGAAACTGACGGTTTCCAACTAATTTCCTTGTTTATAATTGAGGATGAGGGAAGATTATAATTTACCCATTGCAAGAACACTACTTTATTTGCATCATCCTTTATCTGGACAATGTAAGAAATTGTTTGTGATTTTTGAGAATCGCCATTTGAAATTAGACTTTTGAAATCTATTGTTTGACCAACATGAGGGTTTTGTAGCAGCCTTCCATTTTCATCAATAATTTGAGTTGATTTCAAAATCTTGGAAGATTGCTGCATACTTACAGTAGGTGTATTATTTATGTTTGAACTTGCTGCTTGAACTGTCGATTCTATCACAATAGACCTACCATAGTTATCTCTAAAATCATGATACCATGCTTCTACATTGCCCCCCACCGGAGATATTAGTTCGGTCCCATCCTGGTTACATATTTGAGAAGGCATTCTGAATGATCCTTTGAATATCCCTGTGCCAGGTCCAGTTTCAGTTAAGGTAAAACCAGTAGCTGCAAGTCCTCCATAGGTAATACCATTAATGGTACAATGTTGAAATCGAAATCCCTTTATCCAAACTTCTAGAAGTATGTCGCCATTTGCATCTCCAACGGTATCATCAGCTGATGAATTTGGATCATTTACACTTGAATAAGTAACAATTGAATCTGCGTCGGTAATTAGATCTGGATCAGTTACGCTGATTACAACAGTAGAACCAATTCTATAATTTGGAGAATCAAGTGTTACTGTACCAGTATGTGTTGGAAGATTTTTCTGCGCTGTTACCGTTGTTGGTGATCCAGATTGCGTGCTTAGGATTGAAAAGTGAATTGCTTCTGCATCTACCAATTGATTTTGCACAAGAAATTTGATATTACTTCCAAATGTTCGCAGGCTCTTTATCAGATTGGGATCAAATTGGTTTACTTGGTTTACTATTGCATATTCCCAAGTGCCAGAGAATACACCGGAATTTGCAGATGTTTCTTGTAATTCTGCACGATATATTGCATTATTCATTTGTTGATTATTCTGCATTCCAAAAGAAAAAATGTCAAACACGATAGGTTGCGTATCGCTTGGATTTGAGATTGTGCCTGGAGTATTGAAGTTAATTTCTAGAAATACAGGCAAATTTGCAGGCACTGATTCTATAGATGAGACTGTAGATTTACTTACCTGAACCAAACCATTACCTGCTACAACTGTTCCTGCAGTTAGAATTTGGACTGGCAAGTTACCTAGACTTCCAAAATAAAGTGTCATTGACATACCAGAGAATGAGGTTATACCCAGTTGTTGCTGAAAAGATCTTACGTCATAATTGAGCCAGTTGGTTCCCATTGAATTTGGTTGGCCAGTGTCTATTAACAAGTTCTTAAGATTTTGTGCTAAGATGCCAAGATTTACTGTGATCTTCTGAAAACTAGGCATAGATTGAGATCTAGTATCAACTATCAATCTTAATGAATTGTTATCAAAGACGGTGGATTGCACGGGGAGAGGATTAGCAAATCCAGCAGAATTTGTGTAGAATCTAACATCAGAAGAACTGCTCAGAGTAATTGGATTTCCAATCTTTAATGTTGGTATAAGAGCTGATGTTCTAAAGACATTTAATTCATCGATTTCATTTGAATTGATATTTTGATTCTTGTCTATCAGAGTAATTGCCACTCTTTGACCTGGCTCAAAATTGCCATTTACTGTTCCAGTAGTGAGACCAGCTGTAGAGGTCCCTGAAACAATGGAGGCACTTTGAAGATTGTAGGTTATTGAACCTGAGCTATCTCTAGGGGCGTTTTGCAATATTCCTAATGTAGATATACTATTCAAGGAGCTTTCAAAAATTCCCGTATTTGGGCCTGTTTCTACAAACGTCACTAACTTGCTGTAGGTTATGCCATTTGCCGTTATGGATGAACTTGTTTGCAGAGGATTGGTTTTGAGATTAACTACATTTCCTATACTCATAGTCAAGTGACCGTTATCCCTGAAACCAAGATCTGGTAGAGAAGGAAGCAAGTTGACTAATCCTGAACCACTCGCGCTGCCACCCACTAATGCAAAGGCCTGGTAAAATGTTGCTTCTGGTGAATCGACATTAAATGTCCAAGAATCTTGAGACGTAGGATCCATGTTTAATTGAGTATCATTTATTGTTGCAAATACTTCGGAGCCTGGAGGATAACTAACCTTATCCAAGCTTAACCCAATTTTTGGAATGTCAGAATACTCAAGGTCTACGCTTTGAGTACTACCAGCGCCATTGTATTCAATATGAACACTTTCACTAAATGTGAAAAGTTGAATTAGAGGCCAAACATTTTGGTTTATTCCTATTTGGCCAGGTAAAACTTTAGGATTTGTATTTAAAAATGGTATATTTCTTATTACGTTATTTTGGCTCGTAGGTGCAGTTGCATTACCACTGCATGAGCTAAATGCAGCATTTCCTTGGGTTGTGCCAGTTAAATTTGCAGAATCAGGTATGGCTACACCATCAGTCTGTGAAAAATCTACACCAAAAACCTGTGACGGTGTAGATCCAGAACAAAAGACTCCAAAATCAATACTTTGACCTGGTAATCCAGAAAGTGCTATTTGGTCAGCTTGTTTTGCTTTATCAGTATTTGCAAAAAAGGCGTACCAATTGCCATCAGTGCTTTGTACCATCCTAAGACGCTTGCCATCAACTGACACATTAGGTTCCCCAATAGATTGATCAAGTTGGGTGTTTTGTTGTCTCACAATAACTTCCACCACCATTGCTCCGAAAAAATGGTTATCAAAAAGACTATTTTCAGCAGAGACAAAAAGATTTGGATGATCTGAATATGCTTTGACAGGATTAAATGATACAGGAGGTAAGATTGTTGAAATTACTAGAAAAATAATAAGCAGTTTGTACAATCATAATGCTATATTATATCTACAAGATAATGTTGTCGCACCAATTGTGCTTTAAAAATCATATAAGAATTCAAAATCGCACATTAAGAAGTTTTAACTAAGAGACAGGATTGAGGTGCGATATGATAAAGCCGAAATTAATTATAATTATAAGTGCAATACTTGTCATAATAGGTATTGGAATAACTGCTTATCAGTCTCAAACAACAACGGAAAATCTTTCAAATCAACAGCAAAAACTAATTAAAGGTGCGCAAATGGTTGTCACGAAAGAAATGGATCCAAACAAGAATACAAAAGGAGTATACTCTTTGCAAGTAACTGATTTTAGAAATGACGATAATGTGAAGGTAGATGTACTTAATCCAGATGGCACTTCAATAATTACAAACACAATAATAAAAAGTCCTGTTCAAGAAACTTTCAGTATTTCATCAAGTGGGATCTATAAATTGCAAATAGAAAACAACGGGCAGAGGGAAATTGAAGTTCTTGGGATTATAGGTTACTATCCAGAAGGTATAGAATTGCTTGACATCTCTGGTTTCTTTGTATTGATAATTGGGTTGAGCGGACTAGCAGTTGGGATGATGTATCTAGTGAGAAATCGTATAAAGTCTCAATCCTAATTTAGATATTGATCAAGCTCAGTTAATCCATCAACAACAATAGAAAAATTATTAGTATTTTCCATTATCATGTCAAGTCTCTCAAAATTAGCTTTAAAAAATTCTTTTCCATTCTTTTGATTGACGGTAATAAACCCACGTTCCATTACATACGAAAGTCGATCCCTCAATTCACTCAATGAGATCTGTAGTTTTTCTGTTAGATATTCTGAATCCTTTTCTCCATTTTCAAGTTCTAAGAAAATGGATGACACTTTAGGATCTAGAAGATCTTCCATTATCCTTTGCTTGTCAAAATTCTCGCTCAAATCTGCCAACCACGTCTAGAATTAAAAATTTTTTTCTTATTAGAGATGAAATCACTTATTAGAACTTGATCAATTTTTTCTGGATTTATGTAATATGCCCTCCCCTTAAGATTTTTTTCAAGATTTTCTACATAATTCAACAATTCTGTTTCCTCGCTAACCATTATTGTATCAATCTCAATTCCTTCCCTTTTACATTTTTTGGCTTCTTGTAATGTTCTTAATTCTATTATTGGATCCACTTGCCTGTATCTATAACATAAATACACTGTAGTATCAGCGGCATCTAATTTCACATCTTTTTCATTTTTTATTTTCGAAAGAGTAACTTCATCTGGACGATAAAAGTGTGAATATGGTTTATCTGACAGGATCATGCTTTTCTGCGATTCGTCATCAACAAAACATGCACTTGGTTGGCCATCAGTTATCATAACAATTCTTTTATTTTGAGAGCCATCTTTCTTTAGAATTTTTAGTGCGATTCTAAAGGCCGCTTGATAATTAGTATAATGTAGAAAACTGTCATTTGCATCATATGTTTTTAGATATGGAATATCATGAGGACTAACTTGAGATGCTAGAGAACCAAAACCTATAATGTAAACGGAGTCATTTGGAAAGAACTTTTTGTTTAAAACATAAAGTGCCCACAAGGCCTTCTTTGCAGACTCTATTCTGCTACCCTCCCCTGAGTTTAAAGAATACTTCATTGTAGAGCTAAGATCTATACAGTAAACAAGTGCTGCTTTGACGTCCTCTTTTGTTTCAAATTTTTCAAAGTCGCTGAGTTCTAGTGAGATAGGAATGGTGGGTTGTTCATATCTTGATTTTTTTCGCTGAATTGCATTTAGTATTGTATGTGGAATGTTCAAATGCGTCATTTCGTCTCCTCTTTCAAGTTTTCTCGAAGTATCAAGTATTGTGTTCCCAAATCCGATATTCTTAGTTTCATGAAGACCTAGACCTCCTTCATTTATCGCTTTTATTACATCCTCTAGCATTTTTTGACCAATCTCAAAGAACGCCTTGTTTGTCAACCATTTCTTTTCATCTTTAAGATATCCAAGTTTCTTTAGAGATTTTGTCAGTGGCTCATTCGAACCAAAAATATTCAATTGCCCTTCACTTTTTGCATCAACTTGTTCTTTGGACAAGGATTCTTGGTCTGCTTGAAAAATCATTTCCAGATCCTGAAGGGAAGGAATTTTCTCCTTGATAACCTGTTTTGCGATTGTTTTAAGTACTTGATCTATCTTTTCGCTTGGATTCTGCGATGTAGAGTTTCCAGACGTATTCTTCTGGCTCGAGAAATATACAAAACTTGCAATATCAGCTTGCAACATATGCACCATTTCTTTTATCTAATATTTTTGGTTCGAACCAGTACAATCCCTCAAGAACCAATTCTATTATAGCAGCTCTGAGCTCAGCTTCTACATTTTCTGAGATTATCACATGCTCGTTTAAAATAGAGTATTTAATTGTATTTTTAACAAACTCTTCCTGCTCAGATTTAACTTTTTGATATACAATATCCACTAGAGTTGAAAGATTGACAAAGTTCCTTATTTGATTATTATAGGATATTTGTTCATGATTTGAGCCTACAATTTTTTGTGATACCTGAAATGTTTTATTTGAAAACTCTTTTCTTATAGCCTCAAGAATGCTCTGATCTAGATCTTTTAGATATTCCAGTGCAGTTTCCTTTAAGGAATTATTTATCAAGAATATCAAAGTCTTGTTACGATTTTCAAATGTGTCGTCAAGCTCTGCGAGTTCAAATTTTACAGATTGCGAAATGCAAAAAATATCACATGGTCGTGGTATGGCTAGGATGTTATTAGATACAGCTCTGGTTCTTTCTGTCTCACCCACGATCAATTCTAAACTATGTACTCCCATTCTAACACTAACTCCTTTATCCTGATTAATTTCAGTGCTAGCGCGTGCATTTTGGATAATTCTTGCCAAAAGTTTAAGCATAAAGATTGGAATGAATGATGCTGGCACTTTAGATTCTTGCGTCATTATCAACATCTCTTCTAGTTCAGTTTTTGGATAGTGAGTGTGGATATGACTTTTCAACCGGTCATAAAGTGGTTCGATTATTTTTCCTGAATGGGTATAGTCTATAGGATTAGCAGTCGCAAGAAATACTGTTTTTGGTTCGAAAATAACAGGATATGCCCCCGTAGTAAATCTCCCCTCTTGCAATACAGAAAGAAGTGCAACTTGTTTTCTAGTATCAAGCACTGGTAATTCATCTATGCAGAATAATCCGTGTTTAGCTTGCATTAATTGTCCAGGTGAATAGGATTCGATTTCATACATTTCCGTGCCTTTCTTAGCAATTTTTATTGCGTCAATTTGACCTACCAAGTCTTTCACTGAAATGTCTGGTGTTGCAAGAACGTACTTGAACCTATTTTTTCCTTCAACCCATTCTATGGGAGTATCAAGTTTGTTATTTCGGATTTTCTCCATACTGTCACTATCGACGTAAAATTTTGGAGTTGACATTACATTTTCCTTATCATGAAGAAGCAATAGCAAATCGCTTGGAGGAAGATCCATGGGACAGTCATTTGTTATGCTACCACTGATTATAGGCATTGGAGAAAGCAAATTTTCTGCAATTGTTCTGGCAATCCTAGTTTTTGCCTGTCCTATCTGCCCAATTAACATCATATCATGGTATGAAAGTATAGCTCTGTCAAGAGAAGGAATAACATCTTCGTCAAAGCCTATTATTCCTGGGTATTTCGTTTCATTTGACTTTATCTTTGAAATTAGATTTCTCCTAAGTTGATCCTTTGCTCCAACTATTTTATAATTAATATCTAGAAGTTGGCCTAGTGTTTTAATTTTCTTGTAGTCTTCTGGAACACCGGCCATAATTTCTGTATATTTGGGTTTTGAACTGTAGCTTCGATTCACAAGATTTTCGACTTCTTGAGCCATCTTGGTAAATACTATCTAAATCTGATTTAAAGTATTATTATTTTAGCATAGTTTTTATCGGGGATGAAGGCGATTTTTCAATACTTGACTTCACAGGAATATAGACATATTGTTAGGATTGCGGGTAAGGACATCCCAGGTACTAAAAAGACTATCATAGGCATAAGTCAAATAAAGGGGATGGGTTTCAATTTTGCAAAATCGATTCTGGACATATTAAAAATTAATCCAAATAGCAATGTTGGCTTTCTCACTGAATCACAGGTAGAAGAAATAGAGAAAGTGATGCGAAATCCACCATCTTTGAATATTCCATCATGGTTTCTAAATAGAAGAAAGGATATTGACTCTGGAAATAATTTACACTTGATTACATCTGATATAGATTTTAACGTAAGAAATGATATTGAACGAGAAAAGGGAATGAATAGTTGGCGTGGATTTCGTCACACATATGGATTAAAAGTACGCGGGCAGAGAACTCGAACTACCGGTAGAAAGGGCGGTGCCGTAGGAGTTCGCAAAGGAGGAAAGGTTTTACCCGCAGGTGCTCCCGCGGAAGGTGCGGCAGCTCCTGCAGCTGCGGCAGCTCCTGCAGCTGCGGCAGCTCCTGCAGCTGCGGCAGCTCCAAAGGGTGGTGCTGCTCCTGCAAAAGAAACAAAGGCTCCTGCCGCAAAACCAGCTGCGGAGAAGAAGACAAAGTAGGTATAAGAGATCATGGGAGATTATCCGAAGAATTCTAGGAAAATGTGGAGACGTCCAAAACGTCCTCTTAATTACGATTTACTAAATGAAGAATTGTATGTACTAGGTACTTTTGGTCTTAAGAATAAGAGAGAGTTATGGAAAGCACATACCGAACTTTCGAGAATAAGAAATCAAGCAAGATCAATTTTAGCGTTGACGCAAGAAATCAGAGTTAAGAAAGAACCAATTCTAATGAGATCATTAGCAAGAATTGGACTTGTAAAAGAGAATTCTACACTTGACGATGTTCTGAATCTGAAAGTTACTGATTTGCTATCAAGGCGATTACAAACTGTAATTCAAAAAAAATCATCAATAAAGAGCCCCTATTTCGCAAGGCAAGTAGTTGTACACGGTCATGTCATGATAGGGGATAGAACAGTAACTATTCCATCATATACAGTGACAGTGGAAGAGGAAGAGGAAGTACATTTGGCCCCAGAGGTTGACTTGAGTAAGGCAAAGCAGCACCCAGCACAAGAGATAATGACTGAAGAAAAGGCGGCCTAAAATAGCATAATTATTATTTATCAAGAGATTCCTATATAGATTGATATGTGTTCGATTATAGGGTATTTGGGACTCAATCCTGCTGCTCCCGTAATAGTAAAGGGATTGAAACGAATGGAATACAGAGGCTATGATAGTGTAGGAGTTGCCACATTTTCAAATAATCAAATTCTTGTAAGGAAAGGAGTAGGCAAGGTCTTGGAAGTAAACAAAGCGGTAAAGCTCGACGAACTATCTGGTACTATAGGAATAGGGCATACCAGATGGGCAACTCATGGAAATGTTACGGATGCAAATGCTCATCCTCATCCATCAAGTTCTGGAGAAATAGCCATAGTTCACAACGGGATAATTGAAAATCATGAGGAACTAAAAAAAGAGCTTCAACAAAAGGGGTATACTTTTAAAAGTCAGACAGATAGTGAGGTGATCGCAAATCTTCTCCAATATCATCATGACAAAACCAAAGAGATTAAGAAATCAATGGTTGATACTCTCTCTGAATTAAAAGGGAGTTTTGCTTTTGTTGCAGTCTTTGAAGATGGTACCTTGGCTGCTGCTAGGCTTCACGAACCACTCATAATTGGCATAGGAAAAGACGGGTACTTTATTTCAAGTGATGTACTGGGATTTGTAGAATATGCTGATGAAGTGATTTACTTGGATAACAGAGAATTCGCCATAATAAGCTCCTCTGAGCTAAAGATCTTTGATTTTGAGGCAAACCCAGTACAACATCAAATCACTAAGGTATCAAAGGAATTCGCAGATGCATATAAGGGTCAGTATGCACATTTTACTCTCAAGGAGATTTCTGAACAACCAACAACAATAATGAATACTGCAAATAACACGAAACTTGAGCTGGATTGGGCAGCTGATCTTCTAAAACATGCAAGGAGTTTGTATATTACTGGAAGCGGAACAAGCTATAATGCAGCTCTCATAGCAAAATTTTTGTTTTCAAAATATGCAAAAATAAAGATAGAGCCCATAATGTCGAGTGAGGTGCAGTTCTCTCCAGACATATTCGAAGAGAAATCAATTTTAATTGCAGTATCTCAGAGTGGAGAAAGTGCTGATGTTTTAGAAGCAGTAAATATTGCTAAAACCAAAGGCTCAAAAATTATTTCCATAGTAAATATAATGACATCTTCATTAGTACATCATTCATCTATTTCAATGGGACTAAACTGTGGACCAGAAATAGGAGTTGCGGCAACAAAGAGTTTTACATCACAGCTTGCCGTTTTATACAAGTTAGTGGATAAGATATGCGATGGTTGTATTGGATTAGATCTAGTAAAGGTATCAGAAGCGATTAAGAAAATTATTTCGGATCCTTCTAAAATCCAAGAGCTTGCAAAAATGCTAAAAGATGTTTCAGACATTTACTTGTTGGGAAGAGGCATACATTATCCAATCGCATCTGAGGGTGCACTGAAGCTAAAGGAACTTACATACATACATGCTGAAGGCATCGCTGGTGGAGAGTTAAAACATGGTCCGTTGGCATTAATGGATTCTAACTCATATGTATTGATAATCAATCCTAATGATTCTACCTATAATGATACGCTGATGTCAGCAAGGGAGATAAAGGCAAGGGGAGCCAAAATCATAGGGATTTCTGACAAACCAAGCGATGTATATGATTTTTGGATAGAGATTCCCAGCATCAACGAATCTATGTATCCTCTCGTGGAAATAGTACCAATACAACTTTTAGCTTATCATGCAGCGTTAGAAAAAGAAACTGATCCTGATTACCCAAGAAATTTGGCAAAATCAGTCACAGTCAAGTGATTTTACATATTCGCTTTCAGCAGAATGTAAAAGACCATCTGCATCAATTCCTGTTTTTAACATACATGCAATAGATGCGCCCCCAGCACCAGCTCCTTCCTTAACAAATCCCTCAGAATATGCGCGTAATCCTGCAATTTGTGATTTGGCAAGCTTAAGTTTAGCTGCAAGTATTGGCACATCCAAGATGTGTGAAATTGTATCTATTAAATTAGCTGACTTGTCTTCCACTACATAAGAAGTTGTGCCGATCGCAGTGTTCTTGCCATCAAAGCCTAAACTTTTCGCAAAACAAAGAACCGCTGCCATTTGTGTTCCCCCAGCCAACATTACCTTAGAAACATCTGA
>Ga0335085_10005912_pt1 | contig 19484 bp, 17 predicted proteins | sample Lox_Sample_45_FD_206712 | JGI IMG/M metagenome (GOLD analysis project Ga0335085, IMG submission 206712) | Soil microbial communities from Loxahatchee National Wildlife Refuge, Florida, United States - Lox_Sample_4.5 | ecosystem: Environmental > Terrestrial > Soil > Wetlands | place: USA...
CGGGTCGCCGACGATCGGGAGATGGATTGCCTTCAGGTGGACGCGGATCTGGTGCGTGCGGCCCGTGACGAGCCGGCACTTCAGGAGAGAGAGACCGGAAGATTCGGAGAGAATCTCGTAGAAGGTCGTCGATGGCCGGCCGGAGCTCTTCGACGTCGCCATGCGCTTTCGATCCCGCGGATCCCGGAGAATTCCGAGATCGATGCGACCCTTTCGGACCGCCGGGCTGCCGTAGACAACCGCCAGATATTCCTTTTCTAAGAATCTCTCTTTCATGGCCTTGCCGAGCTTCGCCATCGCCAGCTCGGTCTTCGCGACCACGAGGACCCCGGACGTGTCCTTGTCGAGGCGGTGGACGAGGCCGGGGCGGTCCGCGGGACCGGCCCATTCCTTCGAGCGATGGAGGAGCGCGTTCACGAGCGTTCCGTCCCCGTGGCCGACCGCGGGGTGGACCACGAGGCCGGCCGGTTTGTCGAGGACGAGGAGATGGGGATCTTCGAAAAGGACCGAGAGAGGGATGTCCTGTGCAACCAGCGCGGAGCGTGCAGGCGGTGGCGCGGGCAGCTGGACGTCGATCCGGTCTCCCGTCTTGACCTTCTCAGATGATCTCCCGGCCCTGTTCCCGTTCACCGTCACGAAGCCGTTCTGAATCCACGCCTGGATCTTCGTCCGTGTCGCCTCGGGAAGGTCGGCGAGGTGGCGGAGAAGGACGCGGTCGAGCCGCTCGCGGTCGTCGCCGCGGTCCGCGAGGACCGCCCGCGTCGGACGGCCCGTCACGCGGAAGAGTCCGCCGGCTGGCCCCTGTTCCGCCACGAGATGCCGACCGCCGCGGCCAGCCCGGCGACGGCGATCAGCTGGGAGGTCGAGACGGCTCCGTCGAGCACCGAACCGCGCGGGTCGCCCCGGAAGAACTCGAGCGTTCCGCGAAGGATGGCGTACGCGCCGAGGTACCAGGCGAAGGTCTGGCCCTTCCAGCGGCGCTTCTCGAACTTCAGGAGGAGGCCGAGGATCACGACGTTTCCGAGAGCCTCGTAGAGCTGCGTCGGGTGGAGCGGGACGTTGAGCGGGACGCCGACGTTCCGCTCGGCGACCGGATCCGTGAACGTGACGGCCCACGGAAGGGAGCACTCCCGGCCCCAGCAGCACCCCGCGAGGAAACAGCCGATCCGGCCGATCGCGTGCCCGAGCGCCACGGCGGGCGCGGCCATGTCGGCGAAGGTCCAGAAGCCGATGTGGCGTTTCCGGAGGACGATCGCGAGGGCGAGCACCGCCCCGATCAGGCCGCCGTAGAAGACGCCTCCCGAGCGGAGGAACTCGACGAAGTCGCCCCACGACCTGAGGTAGCGGGGCCCCTCGACGACCAGAAGAAGAACCTTCGCGCCGAGGAGTCCCGAGAGGAGGAGCCAGATCGCCACGTCGGCCGCGTCGTCTCTCTTCACGCCGAAGGAGGGCGCCCGGCGCCGGAGAAGCCAGATCGACGCGAGAAACGCGCACGCCAGCGCGACCCCGTACGAGGGGAGGGCGAAGGAGCCGATCCGGATCAGATCGGGGTGCATCGGGCGGCGGTCAGACCGCGGCCTTTCCCGGGCTGGAGGCGGGCTCCTGCCCGGGCCGCCGCCAGATGTCCCACGCGAGGAGGAGGACGCCCGTGGTGATGGCGCTGTCGGCCATGTTGAAGGACGGCCACTCGTGGGCGCCGACGTAGAACCGGAGGAAATCGGTCACCGAGTCGAACCGGATCCGGTCGATCAGGTTGCCGACCGCGCCCCCCGAGATGAAGGCGAGAGCGGTCTGGAGGACCGTGTCCCGGGCCGGCGAGCGCCACGCGTAGATGACGACGCCGCCGAAGACGACGAGGGCGACGCCGGTCAGGAGAAGGGTCCGTCCGGACGAGGCTTCGCCCGCGAGGATTCCGAAGGCCGCGCCGGTGTTCCGGACGTGCGTCAGGTCGAAGAAGCCGGGGATGACGCTGATCGTCGCGTGCAGCGGGATCCGGGCGGCCACGACGGCCTTCGTGATCTGGTCGAGAGCGATGACGCCGATCGCGACGGCCAGATAGGCGACACGAAGGCGGAGCGATCCGTCCGCCGGCTGACTCACGTCGCCGATTCTACGGGTCACGCCGGAGCCGCGGCCCCGCGCACCACGCTCCCGCAGCGGCCGCAGATTCCCTCCGGCCCCGTGTCGCGGCGCGTCTGCCAGCAGCGAGGGCACTTCACCCCGTCGGCGGGCTGGACCGACACGGAGAGGTTCGTCGTCTGGGCGTCAGGCTCCCGGCGGAGGACGGACGGGACGCCGAAGATCTCGGCGAGGTAGGAAAAGGGGATACCGGCCCTCACGAGGCCCTCCTCGAGGGCCGGCGCTGCGGTGACGACGACCGCCGCCTGGGCGGCGCTGCCGACGATTCCGTCGCGGCGAAGCGGCTCGAGCTGAGCGACCACGCTCGCGCGGAGCTCCAGGAGCGTCCGCCACGCGTCGCGTTCGGCTTCGGACTGCTCCGGCAGCCGGACGTCGCTCCAGCTTCTGAGAAAGAGGGCCGAAGGGTCCGGGGCGTTGCCCGGGATCGCCTCCCAGATCTCCTCCGCCGTGAAGGGGCAGATCGGGGAGAGCGCGGTGGCGATCGTCTCGACGAGCCGCCAGGCGGCGGTCTGCGCCGATCGGCGGACCGGATCGGAGGGAGCGAGAACGTAGAAGGCGTCCTTCCGGACGTCGCACCAGAACGCCGACAGCTCGGTCGTGACCAGCTCCAGCAGCCGGCGGACCACCACGTGGAATTCGTATCGGTCGTAAGCCGATCTCGCCTCGGCCGCGAAGCGGGCGCCCGCGTCGAGGACCCGCCGGTCCAGCGGCTCGAGCCGGGCCTCGGGAACGGCGTCCCGGGCGGGGTCGAAGTCGAACAGGTTTCCGAGCAGGAATTTCGCGGTGTTCCGGATCTTCCGGTACGCCTCGGCCGTCCGGGCGAGGATCTCCTTCGACAGCGGGTCGTCGTTCGTGTAGTCGAGGGACGCCACCCAGAGCCGGATGACGTCCGCCCCGTCGGTCTTGAGGAGGTCCTGGGGCTCGATCGTGTTGCCGAGCGATTTCGACATCTTCCGGCCGTCTCCCGCGACGACGAATCCGTGGGTGAGGACGATGTCGTACGGTGCGCGTCCGGCGAGGGCGACCGAGGTCAGGAGGGACGACTGGAACCAGCCGCGGTGCTGGTCGTGCCCCTCGAGGTACATGACCGGCTCGGGCGGGTCGGCCGTGTAGGGGTCGGCGAGCCCGTAGGCGCCCGAGCGGAGGACGGCGGCGTGCGAGACGCCCGAGTCGAACCAGACGTCGAGGATGTCTCGAAGCTTTTCGAATGAACTCCCGCCACAACGAGAGCAGGCCGCAACCGACGATGAGGAAGTGGATTCTCCTAGAAAGTAAGAGGCGGGGAAGGAACTGTCGTACCACGAATCGGCGCCATGCTCCCGGAAAGTCCTTCTGACCCTTTCGAAGAATTCCTCTCTTTCCCTCATCTCCCTCTCGCCGACGTCGCCCTCGACGGTGGGGAAGTGGGAGACGAGGCCTTTCTCCGCGCACGCCGTGCAACGGAGGAACGTGATGGGCGAGCCCCAGAGGCGCTGACGCGAGATGGTCCACTCGAGGCGGTTGTCCACCATCGCGCCGATCCGGTTCTCGCTGTAGGACGGGATCCAGGCGACGCGCTGGCGGATCTCGGCGAGCGCCGTGTCGCGCAGCGCCGCGAGATCGATGAACCACTGGTGGGTCGCCCGGAAGATGACCGGGTTCTTGCAGCGCCAGCAGTGCGGGTAGCTGTGAGCGGCCTTGGAGGCCGAGAGGAGGCGGGCCCCGGACGGGTCGCCCTCCTCGAGGAGGTCGAGGACGGCACGGCTTCCGTCGTCGGAGGCGATCTTCGGCGAGACGACGCGCCGGCCGCGCAGCGCCTCCGGCGCGTGGACGTCGAAATAGCCCGCCTCATCGACCGGGCAGAGTGCCGGGTCGTCCACCTTGAAGCCGGAGCGCTTCACGACCTCGTAGTCGTCCCGGCCGTGCCCCGGGGCCGTGTGGACGAGGCCGGTGCCGTCCGAGGTCGACACGTGCTCGCCGGCGAGGAAGCCGAAGTTGTCCCAGGGATCGGACGCCAGGGGGCGCGCATAGCGAAGGGCGTGCGCCCGGTCGGCGAGGGCCGCGCCGGGTTTCTTCGAATGGGGAAGAGGTTCGGCGTCGGTCCAATGGAGAGCGGCCGTCACCTGATTCGCGAGCGTCTCCGCGACCAGATACGCGGCGCCGGGTTCCGATTTCCTGCGCAGAAGAACGTACTCGATCTCCGGTCCGAGGGCGATGGCCCGGTTGGCGGGCAGCGTCCAGGGGGTCGTCGTCCAGATGAGCGCGAAGACCTTGTCGACGTTCGGCTGAAGGAATTCCCAGTGGCTTCTCGCCACGTCGTCGACCGCGATCGGCATCGCCACGTAGATCGACCAGTCGGTCTTGTCCTCGTACTCGATTTCGGCCTCGGCGAGCGCCGTCCGGTCGTGGACGCACCAGAGGACCGCCTTGAAGCCGAACCGGACGAGGCCCTTCTCGACGAAGGTGCCGAACGCCCGCGCGATCTCCGACTGATAGGAGAAGTCCATCGTCCGGTAGGGCGCGGACCAGGCGCCGAGGACGCCGAGGCGCTTGAAGTCGGCCCGCTGGACGTCGATCCACTTCGCCGCGTACGCGCGGCATGCCCGGCGGACCGCCACGTCGCTCATCTCCCGCTTCTTCGGCCCGATCTCCCGGTCGACCTTCAGCTCGATCGGGAGCCCGTGGCAGTCCCACCCGGGGACGTAAGGGGCGTCGAAGCCCGCGAGCGTCTTCGACCTCACGACGAGATCCTTGAGGATCTTGTTCATCGAGGTCCCCATGTGGATGCTTCCGTTCGCGTACGGGGGGCCGTCGTGCAGGATGAAGCGCGGCGCGCCGGCCCGGGCCTTGCGGATCCGGCCGTACAGGTCCGTCTCTTCCCAGCGCTTCTGCCGCCCGGGCTCCCGCCTCGGGAGGTCTCCCTTCATCGGGAAGTCCGTCTTCGGGAGGAGAAGGGTCGATTTCCAGTCGCGCTCGCCCATGGAACGAAGGAAAGTAACCCGCGGCCGCGCCGCGGAGCAAGGGGGGGCTCCGTTTCGCCATGTACACTCGCCTCCCGATGAGCGGGGCGCGGATCCGGACGGGCGTCGTCGGTTGCGGCTACCTCGGCCGGCATCACGCGAGGATCCTCAGCGGAATCGAGGGGTCGGAGCCCGTCGGCTTCGTCGAGCCCGACGGCGCGAAGGCGGCCGCCATCGAGGCCGCGCACGGCGCGCAGGGGATGGTCCGGCGCGGCTCGATCCGCGAGCTGCTCGAGGCCGGAGCGACCGCCGTCGTCGTCGCCTCGCCCACCGTTTCCCATGCCGAGGTGGCGGAGGAGCTTCTCGCGGGAGGCGCCGACGTCATGGTGGAAAAGCCGGTGACGGCCACGCTCGTCGAGGCGGACCGGCTGGTCGCTCTCGCCCGGTCGACGGGTCGCATTCTCCAGGTAGGTCACATCGAGCGCTTCAACCCGGCGGTGGCGGCCATCCGGCCGCTGGTGACCGACGTGAAGTTCATCGAAGCCGACCGGCTCGGCGTCTTCGTGGCCCGCGCCCTCGACGTCGACGTGATCCTCGACCTCCTCGTCCACGACCTCGACATCGCCCTCGACCTCGTGGGGCGGCCCGTCCGGGAGATCCGCGCCGTCGGTGTTCCGATTCTGACCGGGAAGATCGACATCGCCTCCGTGCGCCTGTCCTTCGAGGGGGGATGCGTGGCGAACCTGACGGCCTCGCGCGTCTCGGCCGAGCGGACGCGGAAGTTCCGGTTCTTCCAGCCCGACTGGTACTTCTCCATCGACACGCAGAACCGCGACGTGACGGCCTTTCGGCTCGACCGGATGACGGGCCCGCCGCGCATCGTGGAATGGCCGGTCGTCGTCACGCCGGCCGACCCGCTCACGAGCGAGGACGCGGCGTTCCTGAAGGCCTGCCGCGAGCGGTCGGAGCCGGAGGTGACGGGAGAGGCCGGGCGCGCGGCGCTGAAGCTGGCGCTCGACATCCTCGAAGAGATCGGTCGGAACCGGTGACGGCGGGGCGGGGCCGGATCGGCCTGATCGGCGGCTCGGGGCTCTACGGCCTTCCGGGCCTCGCCACGACGAGCGAGGTGAAACTCGAGACCCCGTTCGGCCCGCCTTCGGACGCCTACCTCGTGGGGGAGCTCTCCGGCGTTCCGGTTGCGTTCCTCGCCCGTCACGGACGGCAGCACCGGATCCTCCCGTCGGAGATCAACTACCGGGCGAACGTCTGGGGCTTCAAGCAGCTCGGCTGCGACGCCCTCGTCTCGGCCTCCGCCTGCGGTTCGATGAAGGAAACCTACCGGCCGACCGATCTCGTCCTGCCGGACCAGTTCATCGACCGGACGCACCGGCGGGTGGCCACGTTCTTCGGCGAAGGGTGCGTGGCCCACGTCTCCCTGGCGCATCCGGTCTGCCCGCACCTCCTCGGGACGCTCGACCGGACGGCCCGCGAGCGGGGAGCCCGCGTCCACACCGGAGGGACGTATCTCGGGATGGAAGGGCCGCAGTTCTCGACTCGGGCCGAGTCGTTTCTTTACCGCTCCTGGGGAGTGGACGTCATCGGGATGACGAACGTGCAGGAGGCGCGCCTCTGCCGCGAGGCGGAGATCTGTTACGCCACGATGGCCCTCGTGACGGATTTCGACTGCTGGCACGAGGAAGAGCAGGCGGTGTCCGTGGAGACCATCCTCGAGGTGCTCAGGACCAACGCGGAAACGGCCAACGCGATCCTCGCCGGGGCCGTCGCCCGGATCGACGCGCGGCGGACCTGCTCCTGCCGCGAGGCGCTCCGGACCGCCGTCCTGACCCGGCGCGAGGACGTTCCGGAGCCGACGCAGCGGCGCCTGTCGCTCCTGATGGAGAAATACTGGAGATGAGGGCCGGACGGATCGCCGTCACCGGATCGGTGGCCTACGACTATCTGATGACGTTTCCCGGGAGGTTCCTCGACGTCGTGGTGCCCGACCGGATGCACCGCCTTTCCGTTTCCTTCCTGGTGGACGAGATGAGACGGGTGCGCGGCGGCGTCGCCCCGAACATCGCCTACAGCCTGGCCCTGCTGGGCGAGACGCCCCTCGTCGTCGCCGCGGGAGGCCGCGATGCGGCGGACTACCGCGACTGGCTCGCCGAAGCGGGCGTGGACGTCTCGGGATTTCGCGTCTTCGACGACCTCTTCACCGCTTCGTTCTTCGTCTCGACGGACCGCGAGCAGAACCAGATCGCGACCTTCTACGCCGGCGCGATGGCGCGGGCCGGGGAGCTGCCTCTCCGCCTGTTCGACCCGGCGTCGATCGCTCTCGCCGTCGTGGCGCCGAACGATCCCGCCGCCATGGACGCCTATGCCCGCGAGTGCCGGGAGCTCGGGATTCCCTTTCTCTACGACCCGAGCCAGCAGGTGGCGCGGCTCTCGGCCGAGGACCTTCTGACCGGCCTCGACGGGGCCGCCATCCTGATCGGGAACGAGTACGAATTCGGAATCGTCGAGAAAAAGACGGGCCTGTCCGAGTCGGAGATCCTCTCCCGCGTTCCCGTCGTGATCGTCACGCGGGGGGAGGGGGGATCCACGATCGCGCTCCGGGGCGGGACGCCGGAGGCGCCGGACGGGGCCGTGACGTACCGGATCCCGCCGGCCGAGCTCCGGAAGCCGGCTCTCGACCCGACCGGCGTCGGCGACGCGTTCCGGGCCGGTCTCCTGGCCGCGCGCCGGAAGGGTCTCTCGTGGGAAGTGGCCGGGCGTGCGGGGAGCGTCGCCGCCGTCTTCGCCCTCGAGACGCTGGGGTCGCAGCCGAGGCGTTACAGCCGCGAAGAGTTCGCGGCCCGGTACGTCGAGAACTTCGGGAGCGACGGCATCCACGCGGCAATCCGCGCGTTCACGCTCCCCTGAGTCCCTGATAGACTTCCTTTTCCCATGTCATCCATCATCGAAGGAAATCTCACAGCGAAGAGCCGCCGGTTCGGCCTCGTCGCCGCCCGGACGAACGATCTCGTGGTCGATCGCCTGCTCGAGGGGGCGCTCGACGCGCTCCGTCGCCATGGCGCCGCCGACGAGGACCTCGTCGTGGTCCGGACGCCCGGGGCGTGGGAGATCCCGCTGGCGCTCCGGGACCTCGCTCGCGTCGGGCGGTTCGACGCCCTCATCGCTCTCGGTGCCGTCCTCCGGGGCGGGACCCCGCATTTCGACTACGTCGCCGCGGAAGTCTCGAAGGGCGTCTTCCAGGTCTCCCTCGAGGTGGACCTCCCCATCGCGCTCGGCGTTCTCACGTGCGACACGCTCGAGCAGGCGCTGGAGCGCTCCGGCGCCAAGGGGGGGAACAAGGGCTTCGAGGCGGCCATGGCCGCCATCGAGTCGGCCGATCTCCGCGCGCGGCTGAAAGGCTCGACGGGCCGGAAGGGCCAGTAGGCCGGCCGGGCGATCCATGAGCGGTCGCCGCCGGAAAGCCCGGGAGCTGGCGCTCCAGCTCCTCTACCAGAACGACCTCGCGGCGACGCCGCCCGAGGAGATGTTCCGTCGGACCGAAGAGTTTCTGATCGCGCGACCGGAAGTCCAGGAGTACGCGGCGCGCCTCGTCCTCGGCACGCTGAAGCGGCGCGAGGAACTGGACGAGAAGCTTTCGGAGCGCTCCGAGCACTGGCGCCTCGGCCGGATGCCGGCCGTGGACCGGAATCTCCTCCGGCTCGCCCTCTACGAGCTCCTGTTCGAGCCCGAGACCCCGGCTGCCGTCGTGATCAACGAGGCCGTCGAGATCGCGAAGAAATTCTCGACCCCGTCCTCCGGATCGTTCGTCAACGGAGTTCTCGACGGGATCCGCCGGGCCCAGGCCGCGGCCCGGGGCGGCGGAAGAGCGCTCTGTCTCGCGCTGGGCGCCCTTCTCGCGGCCGGCTCGTCGTTCGCCGCGCCCGCCGACGGCCGGGAAGAAATGCGCTACGTGCTCTCCGGACCGGCGCCCTGGCGCCAGGTCCGGCCCGTGGAGGCCCCGGGCTATCGCGTCGTCCTGTCGTCGCGGGACGGGAGAACTCTTCTGGCCGCCGTGGAGACCGACGTCAGCCCCCTCCCGGACACGGCCGCCTTCCCCCTGAAGCGGGCCGCGATTCCGGCCGACGTTCGGGCGCTCCTGGAGGCGCCCCGGACTGCGGATTCCGAGGCCGACGCCCTCGCGAGGCGGCTGACCGCCGACTGCCGGTCGGCCCTGGAGGCCGTGGAGCAGGTCATCGGCTACACGGCGGCCGAGATCCTCTACGTGATGCCGGGTTCCGAACGGGAGACCGCCGCGACGACCCGGCGCTCCGGTCGCGGTTCCTGTGTCGGGCGGTCGCTCCTGGCGGAGGACCTTCTGGTCCGGGCGGGTATCCCGGCGCGGCAGGTTTCCGGCGTCCTGGTCGCTTTCCGTCCGGAGGAGCTGTCGCCGGATTCGCGTGCGGCCTGGAACGCCGGGCTCGGCGGAGTTCGCCATCGGTGGATCGAGGCGTGGATTCCCGGCCTCGGCTGGATCGCGTCGGATCCGGGAGGCCTCGCGAACCGGCTCACCGTCCGGCACCTGGCGCTCGACGAACCGCCGGGGCGGCGATTCGGCGTCCGGCCTCTCCTCGCCGGGGAAGAGGCCGCCCGCCCGCCCCTTCCGGCCACCGGAAAAGGGAGCGTCCTCGCGCGTCCCCGGGTCGCGGTGGTCCGCTGATCGCGCTCTTCACTTCGTCTACACTCGCGCCTCGCATGAGCCGCAGCGACGAGATCCTCGCGATCGAGAAGAAATGGCAGGCGCGGTGGGCGGCCGACGGGGTCGCCACCCTCGATACCTCCGACCCGAAGCTGTCGGGGACCTACCTCCTCGTCATGCTCCCGTATCCGTCGGGGGACCGCCTCCACGTCGGGCACGCGCGGACCTACTTCCTGACGGATGCGCTCTACCGCTATCTCCGCCAGAACGGCCGGACGGTCCTCAACCCGATGGGCTGGGACGCGTTCGGCCTTCCCGCCGAGAACTACGCCATCCAGCAGGGGATCCATCCGCGGACCTCCACGCTGGCGAACATCGCGGCGATGAAGGAGCAGTTCCTGTCGTGGGGCGTCCTCTACGACTGGACGAAGGAGATCACGACCTGCGAACCCGGGTACTACCGGTGGAACCAGTGGCTCTTCCTGAAGATGCTGGAGAGGGGTCTGGCGGTCCGGAAGAAGGCGCCGGTGAACTGGTGCCCGTCGTGCCAGACGGTCCTCGCCAACGAGCAGGCCGAAGGGGGCCACTGCGAGCGGTGCGGGACGCCGGTCGTCCAGAAGGAGCTCGAGCAGTGGTTCTTCCGGATCACCGAGTACGCGGACTCGCTCCTCGAAGGACTCGGCCGTCTCGGCCAATGGCCCGAGAAGGTCCGGACCATGCAGCGAAACTGGATCGGGAAGTCGGTCGGAGCCGACCTCGACTTCGAGATCCCCTCGCTCGGGGAGAAGATCCGGGTCTTCACGACGCGGCCCGACACGATCTTCGGCGCGACGGCCCTGATCCTCGCGCCCGAGCACCCGATGGTGCCGCGCCTCCTCGACGGACACCCGAAGCGGGCCGAGGTGGAGGCCTGGGTCACGTCGGTCCGGAACCAGCAGCGGATCGAGCGGGAGGCGGAGGGCACCGAGAAGGAGGGGCGGGACACGGGCCGGACGGCGGTCAATCCCTTCACCGGGGAGACGGTCCCGATCTGGCTCGCGAACTTCGTCCTCGCCGAGTACGGGACCGGCGCGATCATGGCCGTCCCCGCGCACGACACCCGCGACCACGACTTCGCGACGAAGTACGGCCTCGCGATCCGCGAGGTGATCCCTCGCCCCGCCGGCGCGGGTGCGGCCGATGGGTGCTGGACGGGCGAGGGAACGCTGGTGGCGTCCGGGCCGTTCACCGGCCTCCCGTCCGAGGCGGCTCGCGCGGCGATCGCGGCGGACGCCGAGAAGCGCGGGATCGGCGGAGCCCGCGCCCGCTACCGGCTCCGCGACTGGCTGATCTCCCGCCAGCGCTACTGGGGGACGCCGATCCCGATGGTGGCGTGCGAGGCATGCGGCTGGGTCCCGGTCCCCGAGAAGGACCTTCCCGTCGTTCTCCCGCCGGATGCGCCCTTCACGGGCGAGGGGGGAAACCCGCTCACGAAGGTCGAGTCCTTCCTGAAGACGACGTGTCCGGCGTGTGGAGGCCCGGCCCGTCGCGAGACGGACACGATGGACACCTTCGTCGATTCGTCCTGGTACTTCCTCCGGTATCTCGACCCCCGGAACGACCGGGCGCCGTTCGACCGGGCGATCGTGGCGCGCTGGGCCCCCGTGACGCAGTACATCGGCGGGATCGAACACGCGATCCTCCACCTTCTCTACGCCCGCTTCTTCGCGCGCGTCATGAAGGACCTCGGTCTCGTGTCGTTCGAGGAGCCGTTTTCGGCCCTCTTCAACCAGGGGATGATCACGCGCCTCTCTCCGTCGGGACGCGTCGAGAAGATGTCCAAGTCGCGGGGCAACGCCGTGTCGCTCGACCCGCTGATCGGGGAGAAGGGCTCCGACGCCGTCCGGGCGTTCGTCCTGTTCCTCGGCCCCGCCGAGAAAGAGGCCGAGTGGAGCGACGACGGCATCGCCGGCGTGGAGCGGTTCCTCGTGCGGCTCCGGACGGCCGTCGAGAGATTCGCCGCCTCCGGCGCCGACCCGAAGGGAACGCCGCGGGCCGCCGACACGCCGGCGGCGAGGGCGCGGCACATGGCCGTCCGGCGGGTCACGGACGACTTCGAAGCCTTCTCGTTCCACACGGCCGTGGCCCGCCTGATGGAGTTCTCGCGGCACGTGGCGGACCTCGTGAACGATCCGGCGGCCGATCCGGGGGAGGTGGCGACGTCCGTCCGGACGCTCCTCTCCCTCGCGCATCCCGTGGCGCCGCACCTGACGGAGGAGCTGCACGAACGCCTCGGATTCGGAAACAGCCTTCTGGCGGTCGGGTGGCCGGCCTACGATCCGGCGCTCGCCGTCGAGGAGCTCGCGACCGTCGTGATCCAGGTGGCCGGGAAGGTCCGCGGTCAGGTGCACGTCGAGCGAGGGACGGAAGAGAGCGCGGTGGTCGCGGCGGCCGAGAGCGATCCGGCCATCGCGAAGTGGCTCGAAGGGAAGACGCGCGTGAAGACCGTCTTCGTCCCCGACCGCCTGCTCAACCTCGTGATCCTGTGAGACGCCTCGCCGTCGCCGTCGCCGTCGCCGTCGCGGCCGGCCTGCTCCTCCCGGGGTGCGGCTACAGCCTCGTGGGAACCGGCAAGGGGACGCTTCCCGAGGAGGTGCGGTCCGTCTGGGTCCCGGCTTTCGTCAACGACACGCCCGTGGTCGGCATGGAGCAGCGGCTGACGACCGCCGTCCTCCACGAGCTGTCGGCGCGGGGACGACTCAAGCCCGCGCCGAGCCTCGAACAGGCCGACTCCTTATTGACCGGCCGGATCACCGGCTACTCGCTCCAGCCTGTCCGGTTCGACTCGCAGGGTCGGGCGCTCGAATACCAGGTGATGATCAACGCACGGCTCACGCTGACGGACCGGAAGTCGGGGAAGACGCTCTTCGACGACCCGGCGTTCCTCTTCCGGCAGCCCTACACCGTTCCCGTCACCGATTCGAGCTACTTCAATCCCGAGCTGCTCGCGATCGACCGCATGTCGCAGCCCTTCGCCCGAAGCGTCGTATCGACGATTCTCGAGGGGTTCTAGCGCCGCAAGGCGTGCCGGGGGCTACTTCTTCGCGCCCTTCGCCGTCGCCCGGGTCACCCGGGACTTGAGGCGGGCGGCCGTGTTGCGGTGCAGGACGCCCTTCCGGACGGCCCGGTCGAGCTCGGCAACGACATCCGTGAGCATCCCGGCCGCCTTGTCGGCCTCGGTGGCGACCGCCTGACGGATGTCGCGAACCGCGTGCCGGACCTGGGTGGCGACGGACCGGTTCCGGGCGCGGCGCCTGACGTTCTGGGCCGCGCGCTTCTTCGCCTGTTTCGTGTTGGCCATGCTTCCTTCCTTGTCCAATCGACTTGGGAGCCCGGACTCTAACGGACGTCGGCGCCCAGCGTGCGGAGCCGCTGGCGGGCGCTCTTCGCCTCGTCGGAACGGGGGTATTCGTGGACGACGAACTGGAGCTCGACGATGGCCTGCGCTTTCTCGCCCAGTTCCTGGTGGGCGAGGCCCTTCTTCAGGTGGGCCGCGGGGGCCTTGTCGCTCTCGGGGTACTGCTTGAAGAGCCGCTCGAAGGCCGCGATCGCCTCGCGCGGCTTCTTCTGGGCCGCGAAACACTCGCCGACCCAGTAGGCGGCGTCGTCCGAGACCTCGGTCTTCGGATACGTGTCGACGTACTCCTGGAACCCCTGGCGGGCGAGGTCGAACTGCCCGCGCTGGTAGTCGGCGGTGGCTTGCGAGAAGAGGTCCGACGGGCCCGACCCTTTTCCCGAGCCGGCCGGGGCGGCCGCGGCGCCGGGCGCGCCGGCCGGTCCGGGTGCGCCGCCGCCGGTGCGCGCCTGCTGCTCGGCGAGCTGCTGGGACACCTCGCGAAGGCGGCGATTGGCGTCCTCCAGCTTGCCGGCGAGGGCCTGCATCTCCCGGATCAGGTCGTCGAACTTGGTGCCGATCTCGGCGTTCGACCGGAGCAGGGCGGTCGACTGTTTCGCGAGGTTGTCGTTCAGCTTCTGGACCTCTTCGCGCGAAGAGGCCTGCGCGGCGAGGGCGTCCACCTTCTTCTCCACGCCGGCGATCTGCCGCTGCACCCGCTCGATGTCGCTGCCGCTGACGCAGCCTCCGGCGAGAAGGGCCGCGGCCGAAAGGAGAAGGACGGCGAGGCCCGGGCCGCGTCTCTTCACTTCGCGGTCACCACGAAGTGGGCGCGCCGGTTCTTCTGCCAGCAGTCCTCGGTCTGGCCGGTGCAGAAGGGGCGCTCCTTTCCATACGAGATGATCTGGAGGCGCGACGAGTCGACGCCGAGCGACACGAGGAAATCCCGCGCCGAGGCCGCGCGCCGCTGCCCGAGCGCCATGTTGTATTCGCGGGTGCCGCGCTCGTCGCAGTGTCCCTCGAGGCTCACCTTCAGCGTGGACCACTTCCGGAGGAACTCCGCGTCGGCGCTCAGGGCCTCCCGGGCGTCGGGCCGGATCTCGGCCTTGTCGTAGTCGAAAAAGGCGGGCTTGAGGTACCCGGAGATCTCGACGAGCGTCCGGTCGGTCACCTTCACCTCGGGCTCCGGCGGCCTGGACGGCCTGGCCGGGACGGGGACGGGCGTCGGAGCCGCCTCGACAGGCCCCGGCGTCGGGGTCGGCGCCGGCGTCGTCTGGACCGGCGGCTTCTTCGAACAGGCCGCGGCGAAGACGACGAAGGCGGCGAGGGCGATCGGGCCGGAGGTGCGGACGAAGCGGCTCATGGGAGGGTCCTTTCTCGATGACGGGTTACCGGGGGACGAAGCGCCGGACCGATTTCCGGCGCTCCCGCGTGCGGCGCTCATTCTAACGTCTTGGACCAGGTCGGCGAGGAGTTGTTCCCGGCCGACGTGACGACGCGGATCGAGGAGCCGTCGGTGTTGCCCACGACGATCTGGGTGCCGCCGTCGCGCGTCACCTCCCACGCGAGCTTGGAGCCGTCCGGCGACCAGGACGGGTTCTCGTGCGCCCCGGGCCCGGCCGAAATCTGGAACGTGCGCCCGGAGAGGAGGTCGAGGACGCAGATCTGGAAATCGCCCTCGTTCCCGCAGGCGAAGGCGAGCCGGGAGCCGTCCGGGGCGAACGTCGCCTCGTCATTCCAGTTTCCGGCCAGCGAGATGCGCCGCACGTTCGCTCCCTCGCCGTCCATCAGGTAGACCTGCGGCGAGCCCTGCCGGTTCGACGTGAAGGCCATCTCGCGGCCGTTGGGCGCCCAGCGCGGCGTCGAGTCGACGGCCGAGTTGTCCGTCAGGCGCCGGAGCCCGGTCCCGTCCACGCCGACGACGAAGACCTCGGGGTTCCCCCGGACGCTGCCGCAGTAGGCGATCCACTTCCCGTCGGGGGAGAAAGACGGCGACGCATTCAGCTCGGTGGAGACCGGGATCTCCTTCGCCGCTCCGCCCGCGGTCGGGACCACGAAGAGCCCCGGGGCCCCCTTCATGTACGACTGGAAGACGATCTTCTTCCCGTCGGGCGACCAGTCCGGCGCCAGCGAGAGGCTCCGGCTGGCGGTGAGCCGCCACTGGTTCTCGCCGTCCCAGTCCATCACGAAGACTTCCTTCTCGGGCCGGCCTCCCTTGGGCGTGTGTCGGTCCGACACGAAGGCGATGCGGGCGAGGAACGGCCCGGGTCGGCCGGTGAACTGCCGGACGACGTCGTTGGCGAGGGTGTGGGCGATCCGCCGGGCGCCGCCGGCCTCGCTCGCGTAGGCCTTGCCGAAAACGTTCTTGAGCGTCTTCAGGTCGTAGAGCTGCGCCTCGACCTCGACCCCCGACGCCGTCGGACGCACCTGCGTGTCGAGGAGGAACTGCGCGCCCGTGGCGATCCACGCGTCGCCTTCCTCGCGCGACCGGGGGGGGCGCGCCCCCTTCGGCTGGAGGGAGACGTCGGTCACGAGGAAGGCGGGGTAGGCGGCGAGGTCGTCGTTCAGCGCCCGGAAAAACGGGTCGACGGCGTTCGTCTTCAGCTCCGGCGTCAAGGGCGAGATCGGCGGCGGAATCGCGATCGGCGTCCGCGCGCCGCTCGGCTTGGTGATGTCGACCGCGATGATCGTCTCCTGGGGCGAGGCCGGCAGGGGCGTCGGCGGCGCGGACTGCGGAGCGGCGAGCGCCGGAAGGCCGGCGAGCAGCGTCGAAAGGGCGATGGTGCGAATCATCAGGTGAACCTCCGGATGCGGACTATCGGAAGCGGAGATGGACGCCGAGACGCTCGCCCTGGAACTCGGGCGGAAGGGGCGGAAGCGGGTTGGCGGCGTAGATGGCGCGGACCGCGGCGCGGTCATAGACCCCGAGGCCGGACGGCGTGATCAGCTTGACGTCGGTGATCCGGCCGTCCCTCTGGATGCTGAAGGCCACGACCGCCGCCGTTCCCTCGGTCACCTCGGGCTTCAGCCAGTTGGCGCCGATCAGCGTCAGCATCTGGTCGACGTAAAAGGCGAACGGGAATTCGACGTCGAGGGCGGCCACGGACGTGCCGAAGCTGAGGCCGGTCGCGACGGGGCCGGCCGCGCCGTTGCCGCCCGCGGTCGGAAGCTCGAGGGCCGGGCCGCCGGCCGCGGGCGCGACCGCCGGGACGGGCGTCGGCGCCTTCTTCTTCTTGGCGAAGGGATCCGGAAGCGCCGACGCCGACGGGACCGGCTTCTCGGTCAGCTTCTCGATCACGTGCTTCGGCTTCGCGGGGGCTTCGGGCGCCGGCGGGGGGGCGGGCGCCGGCTTCGGTGCCGGCACCGCGGTCCGGGCGCCGAGCGAGGCGGGCGAGACGACGCGTACCGGGAGGGCGAGAGGAAGCACCGTCACCGCACGAGGCCTCGAGACGAGGACCAGAACGACGAGAAAGAGCGCGTGGGCCGCGAACGACACGAGGGGCCCGAAGGCGGGCGGCGCGTCGGCCGTCGCGAGGCGTCTCTCGAGAATCTCCGAGACCGTCACGGCTTTTCCAGGCTCCGGAGCTCCGTCACCATGCCGAGGCTCTCGACGCCCAGCCGGTTCAGAACGTCCATCGTTTCGACCACGGTCCCGTAGGAGAGGTTCCGGTCGGCCTTCAGATAGATGGCCTTGCTTCGCCGGTTCCGGAGAATGATCTTGAGCCGCTCCGCGAGCTGCTGCTTCGGAATCGGCGTCTCGTTGAGGTAGTAGACCTGACCTTTCGTGATGGACAGGATGAGGGGGTCCTCGGGTTCCTGCGGGAGGTTCTGCGAGACCGACTTCGGGAGCTGGACGTCGATCCCCTGCTGGAGGAGCGGCGCCGTCACCATGAAGATGACGAGGAGGACGAGCATCACGTCGACGAGGGGCGTCACGTTGATGTCGGAGAGGGCGTTCGTCTCGTCGTCGAGCCGGAAGGACATCGCCGTTCTGCCGCCTCAGGTGAAATGGCGCTCGGCGAGGTTGAGGAATTCCAGCGCGAAATCGTTCATCTCGGCGCGAATCACCCGGACCTTGCCGTTGAAGTTGTTGTACGCGATCAGCGCGGGGACGGCGGCCACGAGGCCGGCCGCCGTGGTGATGAGCGCTTCGGCGATTCCGGGCGCCACGGCCACGATGGACGTGGAGCCCTTGGCGGCGATCTGGGAGAAGGCGACCATGATGCCCCAGACGGTCCCGAAGAGTCCGATGAACGGGGTCGCCGAGGCCGTCGTCGCGAGGAACTGCATCTTGCGCGTGAGCCGCGTCGTCTCGACGCCGGCGGCGCGCTGGAGGGCGCGTTCGATCGCGGGGAGGCTCCGGACGAAGAGGCGCCCGGAGTCCGCGGGCGCCACGTCGCGCCCGTCCCGCACCTGCTGGTCGAGCTCCGTGTAGCCGGAACGGAAAATGCCGACCAGCGGGCTTCCCTCGTAGCGGTCGCAGACGGAGAGGACGTCGGCGAATTTCCGGCTCTTCCGGAAGTGGTGGAGGAAGCCGCGCGTCTGGGTGCGGGCCCGTGCGAAACTCCACGCTTTGGCGACGATGATCGCCCACGACGCGAGGGAGAAGACCGCCAGGATGAGAAGGACCGCCTTGGCCGTCCAGCCGACGCTGAGGAACAGCTGGAGAAGGTTGCTGCCGCCGGTTTCCGTCATGGCCTCCTTCGGTGCGCTTCGGCGACGGGCCCGTCGCGGTCCGCCGGCGCAAGGTAGCACGGCCCTTCGCGCCCGGTCAAAAACGGTGACCTCGGTCGCCCTTCTCGCCGCCTTCCTGCTCGCGGCCGGAGGGAACGCCGAGGAGATCCTGCCGCTTTCGAGCGTCGTCCCGGGGATGAAGGGATACGGGCTGACCGTCCTCGAGGGGCAGAAGGTCGAACGCTTCGAGGTCGAGGTGCTCGGCGTCATCCCCGCCCCGGCACCCGGGCGCTCCGTGATCGTCGTGAAGGCTTCGGGGCTCGGGCTCGAAAAGCTCGGGATCGCGGCGGGAATGAGCGGCAGCCCGATCTACCTCGAGGGAAAGCTGGCCGGGGCGCTCTCGAGCGGCTTTCCCTTCTCGAAGGAGCCCGTCGGCGGCGTCACGCCGATCGAGCCGATGCTCGCCATCGACGAAAGCCCGCCCCCGCCCCGCGGCGTCCGTGCGGCCGCTCTTCCCGGGGCCGGAACGCTTCTCGCGGCGTTCGTCGGCGGCGAGGAGGAGCGGCTCCTCCTCCTTCGCAGACGGTTCGAGGAGATGCAGGCCCTCCTTCCGTCTCCCGCGGCCTCGCTCCTGGCTCCTTCGTGGAGCGGGTTTCCGGCGGAGACGCTCGTCCGGAGCGCCCCGGTCCTGTCGCGCCTGGGGCTCCCGGTGGCTCCGGCGGAGGCGGCCCGGGCCGGCCCGGCTCCGGTGCCGTCGCCCGTCGCGGCCTCCCCTCTGGCCGGCGGCGCGGCCATCACGGCCCTCCTCGTGGACGGGGACCTGCAGCTCGGCGCGACGGGAACGGTGACGCGCGTCGGGCCGGACGGCCGGTTCGTGGCGTTCGGGCACCCCTTTCTCGGCTTCGGGGAGCTCGAGCTCCCGGTCGCGCCGGCGTACGTCGTCACGGTCCTTCCGAGCGTCTACCAGTCCTTCAAGATCGGCCACGCCCTGTCGACTCCTTCGTGGCGTCTGACGATGGACCGCGACAGCGGCGTCGCGGGGCGCACGGATCGATCGGCGCCGATGGTGCCGGTCCGCTTCCGTTTCAACGCCGGCGCGACCTCGCGCGAGCTGAACTGGCGGCTCGCGCCGCACCCCCGTCTCCTCCCCCTCCTCCTCTCGATCTCGACGGATGCCGCCCTGGCGTCAGCGGATCCGACGTCGCGCGACCGGACGATCCGCTTTCGCGTCACCTTCGATACGGCCGCCGGCCCCTTCACGTGGGAGGACCTGCTCACGGGCCCGCGGGCCCGCGAAACGGCCGTTCTCTCGGCCGCCGTCCTCGCGGGACTCCTTGCGGACAACGAATTCGAGGATCCGAAGATCTCCTCTCTCACGATCGACGTCTCCAGCGAGGGGGGCGAACGGCGGCTGAAGATCCTCGATGCCGCCCTGGCGTCCCGCAAGGTGGCCCCGGGCGCCGAACTCGTCGCCACCGTCCGCCTCGCCGACCGGCGGGGCGAGGAGACGGCGCGAGCCGTCCGGCTGCGCGTTCCGCGGGAGCTCCCGGACGGACGCGCGACCCTCGTGATCGGGGACGGCAACGTCCTGTCGGGTCTTCGAATCGCCCTCAATCCGGGCGAGCCGCGGACGCTGGCCGACGTCCGGCGGTGGCTGGACCGGATCGTC
>Ga0335085_10005913_pt1 | contig 19484 bp, 14 predicted proteins | sample Lox_Sample_45_FD_206712 | JGI IMG/M metagenome (GOLD analysis project Ga0335085, IMG submission 206712) | Soil microbial communities from Loxahatchee National Wildlife Refuge, Florida, United States - Lox_Sample_4.5 | ecosystem: Environmental > Terrestrial > Soil > Wetlands | place: USA...
ACAACTCCCGCCCTTGCCGGGCTGCATCCCAGTCTTCCAGAATATTTTCGAGTGAATTGACAGCCATCTCTCTCAGTTTGTTTGCGTTTCCCAAGCCGGGTCGGTGGTTATGCTGTGGTTGTAATCGCGAGCGGATTCTGACGGGCAACCCGCGAATCGCGCAAGGAAGAAGCTCAAATTATGTAAAGCCTCCGCACCAAATCATCACAGTGGAGTTCTGGCATCGCGAATGAATTGCACGTGCCCGTCGAGGAACACGCGGTCACGCCCGCCCGGATGAATCGTACGGCCCTTTAATTCCGGCGTGACGCTGGGAATCGTGTTGGGGAAATAAGGATCCACGGCCAACTCTACTTCACTTGGCCCGGAAACGTGACCGACCGTTGGATCATTGGCGGCAATAAGGTCTGACACGGCCTGGGCGGTGGTTTTGCCCCAGAAATCCTCAAGCATCGTGGTATCGCTCATGTCGTTTGTTCGATCAAAACGCCACAGCCAATAGCGGGTCACCGGCGCATTGGTAACACTGGAAACAGACTGGATGGTTTGCACCACGTTGCCCACGGGCGATACAATTGCCGCCGGGCATGACCAGATCCGGGAATCTGCGCCTTCACTTTGCAAGACCACCTCTGCCCAGCCGCCCCGCGGATCCGACGGCGGCCAACTTGTCCACGGATGATAACCGCCCGGCAAACTCGCCTTTAGATCACGCCGATCTGGAAAGCGATCGGAATGATCGCCGAGACACATGGTGAAGGCGGTGCCAATTTGCTTGAGATTGGAAAGACACGTTGTCCGTTGCGCCATTTGTTTGGCCCCGGCGAGCGCAGGGAGGAGAAGAGCAGCAAGGATGGAAATGATAGCGATGACAACGAGTAGTTCAATCAAGGTGAATCCTTGTATGCTGCGCTTCGCAGTGGAATCTGTCCATCCGTGTGAAACGCGCCGCGCAACGCATTTCCAGCCAGCCTGCTTAACCAGAGCAAGCGGGCTGCCAGTCTGTAGAGCGCAACTCAAATTCTTATACAGGGAAGTAATCATTGCAGTCGGTGCCAGTCTCAAGGAACGACGGGATTGGGGAGCAGCCCGTAAACTGTCAGTTGATCATCGCACGTGACATACACCTTTCCGTTTACCACGACTGGCGTGGTAAACTTCCACCACATACCGAGGGTATCACGCGAACCGGCCTGATCACTATTGTACAATTCGCTGGCCAGATTGGTCGCGGCGTAAGCGTGCAGGGTGCCTGGCACCGCAGGTATTGTTGGCGGCTCTACCGTATCGTTACACTGCAAAGTCCACAATATCCCGTTTGTGTTCCCATTGGCGGATACCGCCATCGTGCCACCGCGCCCATCATAAATTTCCGAGGTTTGGGAGGTAGCGCTTGTGGACAACAGCCCATTACTCAATTGAAAAGCCTGAACAGTATTTGCAACCGGGCCAAAATATACATATCCTTTGTAATAGACCGGGCAAGAGAAGTTGCCGCCGTCGAAAAGCAATGTGTTCGGGAAGATGTTCAGGAGAGACTGCACGATGTGGTTGCTGCTTGAGTTGTAATGCCCCATGTTATCCCGGTCAACCAGGCAAATCGTCCCGTCCTTCCCGGCACTGATCATCTCATGCGGATGTGCCCCGGCTTGGTCAGGCAATAACAATTCCCCTGCCGATCCCAAGTCCAAATCTTGCGAATCCATCGTCGCTTGATTGAAAGGCGTGAAATAATCCAAAACCGTGCCAGCGGGGCTGATCTTCAAGTAGCTGTCTCCGTAATCCCCGGTGCTCGCGTTGAAACCTCCGTTGCCAGTGATGAAATAAATGTTTCCGGCAACATCGGCTGCCAGACCGTCGCCACTCATCCAAACACACCCACAGCCTAAAGTCGGGGCGGTGTTATACGCCAACACCTGCTGTAGATTAGTCGCATTGTAACCCAGCACCCAACCATCCCAAGGTTTAATATCCCCGTGGGAGCCAAATGCGAAATAAATCACGTTGCTCGCGAGGAGTAGCGCTGTTCGCTGATTCTCTCGAAGCGGATTGAGACCCGGAATCGCCACTGGCCCCCCAAATTTCTCTGCTCCAGTCGCAATGTCCAACGCATGCACCCGTATCACGTAGTTCGTTGTTTTCCCGGAAACTTCCTTCGTCTTGGCCACCACATAAATAGTCCCGGTGTTTGTGTCAACCACGGGAGTGCTGGTAATACCAACTTCATTCGGAATGTCCGGACCCGTCTGCCCTATGTCCGCGAGCGGAATCGTCGTCACCCCTGCCCCCGGATTGGTAAAGTTCGTCTGCCACAAAGGAGCGTTGGTCAAACCGTCCGCGTCGAAGGCGTAAAGACTGTCGTGCTCCGTGGCCACATACACCACGTTGTGAAAGCTCCGCCCCGGGATATTCACGTTCGCGACATAAATGGGTGAGGAAAACGTGAACCCATCCAATGGGTAGGCGAAAAGCTTTCCAAAGCTCGTGGAGTTAACGTTGGCCGACGTCAATACAGTTTCGTTTGTATTTTCACCTGTGCGGAAATTGTCATTGTGATAGGTGAACACACCAGGGTTCCCGGTCACGTACACCGTTGCAGTTCCCGTTTGGGTCAGGTCGGTTGTCGTAGCAGTGACAGTATGCGTACCAACACTACTCGGTGGGGTGTACAAACCTGCGGTGGTGATCGTTCCAGCAGAGGCCGACCCACCCGCGACACCGTCCACCGACCAGTTTACAGTCATATTGGTAAAGTTGACCGTGAACTGCTGTGTCCGTGTGAAAGTCAACACCGCCACGCGTGGGCTGGTGGAGAAACCCGTGAACGCCGTTGCCACAGTTGAGTACGGTCCCAAATCCCCCAAACCGTCCGTCGCCCGGACCCGGTAGGAATAATTCGTGTTCGGAACGAGACCGGTGTCGGCGTAATTGGTGCCGTTGGCCGTGCCAATCTGCACAAAATTCGTATTGCCTGCTCCCAAACTGCGCTCCACAAGATATTCAGCCACCCCCAGATCCCCGGTCGAGGCGGCCCAACCCAAGTTGATCTGACTCGGGCTGACGGCTGCGGCGGTCAAATTGCCCGGCGCGGTCGGGATGGCGTTCACCGGTTTGTTCATGTCTGCCTGGATTTGTGCCGCGGTCAAGGCGATATTGTAAACCCTGACTTCATCAATCATGCCTTGCCAGAACTGGCCGGGAGGACCATTGTAACTATCACCGCCAATTTGCAATGGGTAGGTCGAAGTCTTCATAGTTCCGGTCTGCGCCAAGCTCGCCGCCAATACGCCATTGGTGTACAGCTTCAAGGTTGCGCCATCGTAGGTGCCGGTCAGGAATGTCCAAGTGTTGGTTTTCAAAGCCACTGATGCGAGAATGTTATTATCATGGGTCCCCCCAAAAGTTGCGCCCACTGCCGGCGGTCCGTTGGGCTGTGAACTGCCGTTCAAATAATAATCATCGTTATATTTATAGATTATATCAGTCCAAAGCTTGGAAGCTACGGAAGGATTCACCCACGCTTCCAAGGTCAGGTTCGTGGTTAAATCGAGTGAAGCTGAATCGTTAACTGTTACCATCTGTGGGCTCGCACTGGTTCCACTAAACACGAGTGCGTGGCCATACTTGCCAGAAGCCGTCCAGGTCGCGCCGTTAATCGTCCCGTTGTTTCCATTTCCTGACGCATCAAAAGCCGTCGTTCCCGAGCCCTCGCCAAACGAGTAGGCCGCCACCAGACCAGGAGTCGGTGCCGGTGCCGTAATGTTCGCTGTCAGCCCCGTCGGCTGGCTCAACGTGTAGTTTCCTGCCGCGCTCCCCGTCAAACTCAACCCGCTCACCGTCACCGCGATGTTCGTCCCCACATTCGGAGTGCTGAAATTCGCCACATAGCCGTTGGTTGACAACCGCACGTTGCCCGTGTCCGCCGGCAGCACCCCGTTCAACACCACCATGTTGCTCGTAATCGTCGTCGCCGCCGTCCCGTCATACACCTTGTTGTTGGCCGTCAATCCCGATATGACCGTCACCGGCGCCGACAAAATACTGGCGTGCAGACTTGGCGGGGTAAGCGTGTAATTGGTGGCGGCGCTGCCGGCCAGGGTCAGACCACCCACCGTCACCACGATGTTCGTCCCCACGTTCGCACTGTTGAAGTTCGCCACGTAACCGTTGGTCACCAACGCCACATTGCCCACGTCCGCCGGCAATACCCCATTCAAAGTTACGTTGTTGGTGTTGAGCGTCGCCGCCGTTGTCCCGTCATAGGTCTTGTTATTGGCCATCAAACCCGATGCGACCGTCACCGGCGCCGACGAAATACTGGCGTGCAGACTTGGCGGAGTGAGCGTGTAATTGGCGGCGGCGCTGCCGGCCAGGGTCAGACCACTCACCGCCACGGTGATGTTGCTGCCCACTCCCGCACTGACAAAGTTCGCCACATAGTCATTGGTTACCAACGTCACGTTGTCCGTGTCCGTCGGTAACACCCCGTTCAAGGTTACATTATTGGAGGAGATCGTCGCTACTGTCGTCCCGTCATACGCCTTGTTGCTGGCCGTAATCCCAGAACTGATTGTCACCGGCGTCGGCGAAATATTGGCGTGCAGACTTGGCGGGGTGAGCGTGTAATTGGTAGCGGCGCTGCCGGCCAGGGTCAGACCACTCACCGTCACGGTGATGTTGCTGCCCACTCCCGCACTGACAAAGTTCGCCACATAGTCATTGGTTACCAACGTCACGTTGTCCGTGTCCGCCGGTAGTACGCCGGCCAACACCACGTCGTTGGAGCCAAGCGTGGCCGCGGTGGTGCCGTCATAAGTCTTGTTGTCGGCCATCAATCCCGAAGTGACCGTCACCGGAATTGTGGTCGCGATTATAATAAACTCCTGCGGCGCCAACGGGTCAATCGGAATATCGTTGGTAAATTGGCCGTTTGCGGAAAACATGTTGGTCATCATCCGATTCCACGATGTCACCGGCGATAGGGCCAGATTCGTTGAAGCCAGCACAAAATAGGTCGCGTTTGACACTCCGCCGGAACCACTGACCACCAAATTCGTCCCGGAAATTCCTACTGATGAAAACTCCAAATTTGCCGCTCGCACCCGGGTCAATCCGGTGAAGCAAAATAGCATCAACCAAAGGATGGCTTTGACCCAACAAGGCGACAGATTTTTCAATGCGTGAAAAAGGGGTTTGTTCATACCACAGCGACAATAACTAACACTCTTAGTGATTCTTATACAAAAGTTTCTCGGATTTGTCAAATGGTATTGGTGGTATTCGTTGGCGGAGCTTCACGTTCCGCTGTATTTGTGATGAATTTCAGATGTTCCCCAGCAACGGCCAGTTTCGATCTTTTTCCGTGATCGCCGCAACCGGCAGTGGCCACTTAATCAGCAGCCTGGGGTCGTTATACCGAATTCCGGTTGACTTCTCGGGAGCATAAAAAGCATTAATCTGGTAGAGTACCTCCGTCTCATCTTCAAGAGTCTGCAACCCATGGGCGAACATTTCCGGCACGTACAAGGCGCGGTGGTTCCGGGCGGTTAATTCCACGCCAATGTGTTGCAAATAAGTCGGCGAACCCAGCCGTAGATCAACGATCACGTCGTAAATCGCGCCCGCCGTGCAACGCACAAGTTTGACTTCGCAGGCCGGTGGCAGTTGGTAGTGAAGTCCGCGCAAAGTGCCGCGCTGGCGATTAAATGAGATGCTGGACTGCACAAAAACCGAGGCCAGCCTCCGCTCCGAGAATTCACGCGCGCAAAAGGTCCGCGCAAAGGAGCCCCGGGAATCCTCATGTGGCTCCGTTTCCACAATAAATGCGCCAGGAAGTTTGGTTGGTTCGAATCGCATAGCTGCTACTTGTCCTGAAAAACCAGATTAATTGCCCGGCTCAAGGATATTTTAAACGATAAAATTCCTGGCCAGCCAGCGGTGAAACGATGATTTGGTATTCGTTGCTGACAACTCTAATCGGGTTTGTCGCATAGACCCAATTCGTTGCCGTAAGATCTGAGTTTTGTTGCAGTATAAACCCAGGCCAGGTCACGACTCCAGTATTCACGGCCATTAGAAAAAAATTCAATGACGGCGTGGCAGTGGTAGATTCCAAACGAAAAAACTCCTGGCCGGCCAGCGGCGAAATGATGACTTGGTATCTATTACTGACGACCGTAATCGCATTTATTGAATCGACCCAGCTCGTTGTTGTGAGATTTGGGTTTTGTTGCAGGATATAGCCCGGCCAAGCTACGACTACAGTATTTGTGGCCGCCCGAAAGATACGCAGTGACGGCACGCCATTGTCGGGCAAGGGGTCTTTGAATGCCGCTACTTGCATTAGCCACGCATTAGAAGAACCTACATTAGCCGTTGCATTGTAAGTGCCCGAGGCAACCGCAACTCTATCTTCAACAATATTGGCACCGGGAACGGTAATAATCCCGTCCGCGAAACCGGTTCCCACTGTCGCAAATCCCGACGGACTTACACCAGCACCGAAAATAAGCTCATTTGTGGAGGTAGTGGCCACCGATCCGCTATTTGCGAATGAACCATCTCCGCCGGCGGAATTCCCCGCTTCAAAAATTGTCGCCGGGCCGGAATATTCAGTCGCGCGAAGGTCAATATTTTTGGCAGCCTGATTAAACGTCACGGTGACCGTATTTGCTCCGCTTGCGATGTTGGTAGAGTAGTAAATGGCCTGGCTCATGTTGTTGCTGCGAAAAGTAGAAAGAGCTGTTTGATAAGCGTTGCCAGCGGAATCACTGACCGTGCCAATGCTGGCATTCGTATCAAACCAACCAATGGCGAGTATGTTGATATCACCTTGAAATTGTGCGTTGGAATACGTCACGGAAACCGAGGTTTGCGACGTTTGCGGTGTCGCATAGTTCTGCTGAACAAGCGCCGGTTGGACAGGAAGCGCCGGCGGCACTGTTTCCAGCACCAAAGCCCAACCTCCGTCCCCGTCCGTATTGTTACCGGGGGGCGTGAAATTTCGCGTGCCGGTGTTGGGCAAAGGCGAGCCGGCGATGGGAATGTAGGCGCCGGTTGTTGGTTCATACCACCGTGCTACGACAGGACCGTTGAGCTTGCTCATATCAACTGTGAACTGCTGGATCACGGGCGTATACGCAATGACGAGAGTTCCATCCGGCGTTCGTGCCGCAGTCAGATAATTGTTGTTTGCCACGTAACCGCTGCTGGAATACGTTCCATATCCTGCCGTTACAACCACATGATTGGTGTCCGGAATCAGATTATACCAAGCCCTCGGAGCAAACAGCGCCGTCACATATTTCATCTCCAGCGTGCCAAGTGTTTCCAAGTTTGTCTGCCAGCCGCTTAAAAATGCCCAGGTGTAATGGTTTCCATACAACTGACCCGCCAGCCCACCGCTTAAAATTGTCCAATACTCCTGCTTGCGCAGGATCGGCGCCGTCGTCAACGGCTCACCTGAAATTAGAGACTCAAATTCGTAGTTGGCCTCTTCGAGGAATGTCGGTGTGTTGGTTGATTGACGATATGCATGCAGTACCTCATCGTATGTTGGATAGTAGGTGTAGGCCCCATTCAATCCAACGATGGGCGCCCAGTTCGGATCGTCCAGCGAACTGCTTGAAAAATAGTTCAGTTCTATCGTCTGTAGATGATTCGTGTCCTCGTCCTTGATACCCAACGCCACCGCTGTTACTACCGCATCGTCGTTCGCGTTTTGCCAGTTCTGAAAATCATTTCCGCTGAACCAAATAACGTTCGGAAAATCCTTGTAACGATTGCCAAGATACTGGCCATAGGCCCGGCAATTAGCCGTCCCGTTGTCCAACATGGTGGTCAGCCAGCCGCCCGTCTCGATTGGATCAAGCATCACCTGTATCCCGTTTGTCGCCGCCATCCGCACAATCTGATCAATCCGCGCAAAGTAAGTTTCATTCGGCGCAGTAAGGTCATACGACGTGGTGCTTGGGATGGTATTGGTAAACGGCAATGTTCCGTCCAACATGCTGCCATTGGCTCGTCCACCTGTATAAGTGTTGCACAACACTTCCATCAACACGGTGTTAAATCCGTTTGTCGCCCGATCAGCCAGATAAGATGCCGCATCCGCCAACGACACGTTCACAGCCATGGCCTGGGGAGAAGCGCCCACTATTAAGAAAGGAGCATTATTTTGATCCACCAAGTAACGACCGGGGGCGCTGATTTTAACCGAATAGACCGGTCCGCCCACGGAGGGAAAAAGCAACAGCATCGAGCCAGCTACTCCCCCAACCACTCCGTTCAGCCAGCCCCAACCAAACGCAAATCGTCGTGCTCCTATAGCCGTATGCTTTTGCAGATGTGACCTCATGTAAGACTTTAATTCCGAAAGTATGTGCTGTCTTAAACATCTTCAATTGATGTTGGCCGGCGGAGTATAGATGTACGACCGATTGGGGTGAGCTTCGCGCAACGCATTTGAAAGCTGCTCCACCTCCTGCTTGGTGATGTTACGCATTTTCTGATAAATATACACTTCTACTTCATTATGAGTCTTATCCACTTTGATTCCGCCGTCAAGTTCATAAGTGACGCCAGCATCAAGCTTGAATTCATACGGCAGTTTTTCAAATGCACCGGCAATGCCTGTGCCATCCAGAAACTCCCGTTCCGGCGCCACAACGATCTGTTGCTCCGCGGGATTGATCCCCGCCTGAATCGGACTAGCCACAATCACATACCTTGCGTGCAATAGCCCGACGGGAAAGCCGTCACGTTTGTCAATCTCACGGGAGTAATCCACAAAATCAGGGGTCATGAAATGTTGATTCAGCGATCGGTCGAGCGACAACAAGGCCGAAGAATTGATGGTTGTGCTGGCCCCGAGCACATACACTCGGCCGTCTCCATGCGAAAGCAGAATTGTGTCCATCGTCTTGCCAAGTCGCAGCCACTCGGCAAGGTCGCTGCGGGTGAGTGGCTCCCCGTCCACCACCCCGATCAAGGACCGTAACGCGGTTGGCACGGCCTCCGACCAAGAGGTGAAGGACAGGGTCGTGGCCAGAACACCGACTGGAATCAAACACGTTGCAAGGCGCCATCGAAATTGCTGAAGGCCAACGGCTACAAAAAGTGTGGCCGAGGGCAGCATCAGGGCGAGCAGCAAATAACGATGATGGGGACCGAAATCCTGCGTATGCCCAAACTGGGCGACGGCCCCGACAAATTGAATCGCCTGAAAAACCACCAGCTTGCGAAGGTGTGGAATCCAAAAGCCATAAGCAAGGCCGCCGAGAAAAAGCAGGAGGAAGACAATACCGGGAGACGAAAAGGTATTTGCGAGAAATTGCCAGAGGGTCTTTGACTCCCGGAAAGCCGCATAGCGGTCGGCGAAGTTGTACGACAAAAGTTCCCGGACGAAATGGGGGGAAACCACAAACATCAACGTGGCAAACACGAACGCGCTGACGCCCAGCACGATTGTGCGGCGAAGGGCCGCCGGCCAGCGTGATCCGCTCCGCCACCGCTCGAAGGCGTCCCAGAGACAAAGCATTCCGGCTGCAATCCAGAACCATAAAATCCAGTACAAGTACCAACGCCGAAAATACACCAGACCGACCAGCAGAATCGCGATCGCCAGCCACGTAACCGCGTCGTCTATTGGGGAACGTTGTTTCTGATGCCAACGCACAAACAACGCCATAACCAGAAAGCAAAATACCAAACCGCCGCCATCCGGATAACCTCGAAATAATGGAAGCCATAACGCGGGCGTCAGCAGCGCTATCAAAGCGCCGGCGAACCACGGTGCGGGCCGGATGGCATTGATGTTCAGGCTGAATTCGTTGTTTTGCAGGATGGACACAAGCCAGATCAGGAGCAACAGCGCCGGTACGAGATAAAAATTGCCGTTGGCCATAATGTAAGCAGATCGCGAGAATGAAAACAGATGCAGCTTTTGCCCCAAGGCGATGGTCATGGCGGAGGGCACTACAGGTTCGGCTGTATATTCGTCGTCCCGGATGGAACCCAGCACATCGCGGACAAACTTCACAGGGGTCGCCGTTAAACAATAGTGCTCGAATTGGCCGCACATGGCCCAATAACCGTCATAATCCCAGGAATAGAGCGTGTGCTCATGGCGCACGTAATCAAACCACGCAACATTCAGCAACAGAACGCAGGCAATGATCCATCCAATCTTACGACAAACAGCGCGATTCATAATCAGTCCTCATACGCCCGATTCACGATCCGGCCAGTCCTTGCGTTGTCGAATGATGAAGCGGGGGCGTCCCTGTACTTGACGGTAGATGCGGGCAGTGTAGGAACCGATAAACCCAATGCAAAGCAGAATGAAGGACTGTCCAATCAGTGTGCCGTCCAGCAATGAGGTCCATCCGCTGACCGCCCTCCCGGTAAACCTGGCCCATAACGCCCAAAGACCGATGAGCACGCTCAACCCCATGCCAACGAGTCCCGCGTGGATGGCGATCCGCAGCGGAGAGGAACTAAAACTGAGTATGGCATTATTTGCAAATTTCACCATCTTGCTGAAAGGATACTTCGTCGTTCCATACCGTCGCGGTTCCCTCACATACGGAAACGCCTTCTGCTGAAAACCAACCCAGGCAACCAGTCCGCGAAGGAATGGCTCCTGATCGTGACACGACAATAATGCATCGCGCACCTCGCGGGTTATCACCCGAAAATCCCCCGTGTCGCGTGGAATCACCACGCCGGTCAACAGATTCAGAATCCGGTAAAACAGCCAGGCCGTCAGACGTTTAAAATGTGTCTCCCCCAGGCGCACGGAGCGCTGGCCATAAACAACATCCCAGCCGCGCTCGATCAGCGCCACCATCTCCGGAATCAATTCCGGAGGATCCTGAAGGTCGGCATCAATGATGGTGATGCGGTCGCCAGCGCTTTCAATCAAGCCCGCAGTCACGGCGGCGGAATGTCCAAAGTTCCGGGCGAAATGGACAACCTTGATGTCAACTCCACCGGCGCCGGTTACCTGGAAGCGGTCGAGGATGATCGGCGTTTTGTCCTGACTGCCGTCGTTCACGTAAATAATTTCCAGTCGGGATGACAGGTTGGGCACTGCCGCAAGCTTGATCAGGCGTTCATGGGTGTAAGAAAGGGTTTTCTCCTCGTTGTACACCGGCACAATAATGCTCAATGTTTTCATAGGGTAAATCCCTAAAAGACGGCCACTGCTGGCAAGATCGTGTTCAAATGTTGTCACGCCAGAAGAAGGCCTCGTCAATTTGTTTCGTGCGAATCAGGTATTCAAGCTGTTGAAGCCGGGTAAAAGTCCGGTACTGAAAAACCTCGGGCGGCATGTCAATTTGCTTGAATAATTTGTAAAGTTGTTGCGCCCCTTTTCGCGCGTCCCAGGCGCACTGAAAGCCGGGCAAGTGTTTTCGGATTTTCTCAAACGAAACCCGGTAGCTGCGATTATCCTGGCTCCGTGCCCCGAACGAAAGCCGGCAGGCGGGAAAAGTCTCCGCCACGATCTCCGCAATCTCTTTCACCCGGTAATTGTGCGCCGTATCACCGATGTTGAACACTTCGTTATAGACAGCTTCGCGCGGCGCTTCCAGGACCGAGACAATGGCGCGGCAAATATCCAATCCGTGAACCAGTGGACGCCATGGTGTCCCATCGCTGGTCATCCGAATTTCTTTGGTCGTCCAAGCCAATCCCGAGAGATTATTCAACACAATATCAAACCGCATGTGCGGCGAGGCCCCGTAGGCAGTAGCGTTTCGCATAAAGGTGGGTGAAAAATCCCGAGTGGCCAGCGCTTTCACGTCACGCTCGACCATGGTCTTGCAAATCGCGTAGGCGGTTTGGGGATTCACTGGCGACGTTTCGTCCACGTAATCGCTCTCAGCCACTCCATACACACTGCAAGATGACATGTAAATGAACCGCTTGACCCCGGACTGGCGGGCCAGTCCCGCCAGCCGCACTGATCCTTTATGATTGATGTCATACGTGATGTTCGGAGCCAGTTGTCCCAACGGATCGTTGGAAAGCTCGGCCATGTGAACCACTGCATCCATGCCTTGGAAATCGGCCAATTCGAGTTGGCGCAAATCTTTTGAGATTGTCAGCGGAGTGGTTGAACTACTGCGATAGAGCGTTCCTTCCTTGTAAAATCCCGTGTCCAACCCAATGACCTCATGCCCGCGCCGCAACAATTCTGGCGCAAGCAATGATCCCAGATAACCCTCACTACCTGTCACACATACACGCATATTCACCTTTCGTTTGTTATTTTTTTCAAAAAAAGTAAGCACCGCATCTTCGGCACAATACAACTTAACACACGGAATTATCAGTGGCAGATTGAGTGGCGGCCGGAGATGCAGAAATTCTTTCAAGCCAGATTTCACGCCAGTAAGAGTAAATGGCCCTGGGACAAAACATTCTACAATAGCTGTAACGAGATTGGCAGAAAACACCATCCAGAATGACGGCTTCATTTTTCATCCTCATTACTTTCCCCGTCTTCTCATCAAGTATCTTGTTTACCCGTTTTAACACACGGTAGGTGCGGCCACAAAAGGGGACCATCTCAGCGTCAAAGTATAGCCCACGATTTTTACTGTCCGTATTCAACGTTTTAAGTATTTCCCGGTGCGATTTGACGCGGACGAGTTCGCCGGGCTGTAAATTGAGGGGGGATGTCGGTGTCGGCGTCGGCTTGTCAACGGGTATGGTTCCCGTGTGTCGGGGAAAAAGAGTTCCTCCCCAAATCGGGTAGAACATATCATAAAACCAGCGCATTAAAGGCCCTAGTCCGATGCCTAATACACTTAATTTATAGTAGCCCGCATAGATTCCGCCCTTTATTAGCTGCCAGATTCCGACGTTACCTGATGTGTAATCCTCGATGTACTGACGAACGTCCCACCAATGAAGCGCTGTTGTTGCATGGGGCAATTGAGTTGCCTGGCAAACGTACGCCGGATCCGATTCGTTTTGTTGCCCCAGCGCAAGGGTTCCCGCCCGGACATCCTGTTCCGTACAGTCCGCATTTTGTTCAACGGTGGCGTGTTGAATTATCGTGTCTTTTTGAGCCGGTTCCGGTTTGCCGGTTTCATCATTAACTCTTTTTAACCAAGCCTCTTTCCAAAAGATCAGACAGCCCGCCTGGCAATCGCCATAACCCAAACCTAGACACCGTGTCTCCAGATGGACCGCATCGGCCATCCGCCGTCCGCGCACCGGGAAAACCGTATCACACGTCTTGTGTGCCCGTTTCCATACTTTGAAACGTTTACCACAATACTGGAACATCTGCGGCATGAATGGGAGTCCTTCCAACTGCCCCCTCCTGTCCAGTGTCTTTAAAATTTCTTCCTTGCTGCGGACTTCTATCCAGTCTCCAGCTTTTAATTTTTTAGGCGCCATGTGCGTGTTTCTTCCTCATTTTCGCTGAAAAAAATGCGACCGTACGACTGCGTATGGACATCTTGCTCCGGTAAAACCTCAGGTAATCGCTGCCCAACGCAATTCTTAATCTCCATCTCTGAAATAAAAGCCCCCTCGAACCAGGCCATCTGCAATTCGGCTTCGGGATGTGTTTCAAGTCAATCATTTCTGCTCGCTCCAAGTTTCTCTTCCATTCATCGTAGAACGCGTTATTCTTGTCCCAGCATCTTAGCCCTTCCTCCTTTCCGAAACGCGGGAAATGTAATACCACACCGTCAATCTGCCGCTTGGGCAACCGCCGCCGGTTATGCAAATAGGAAGCAAACAAATTGTATTCCATCGGCAGTCTCTGCCATTTTTTGTAAAAATAAAGGTTCATCCATAATTGTTCACCGAAACGGCCAAAATCCTTGTATTTATGCAGGATTTGCTTTAGTTTCACTTGAGTGCTGCTGTCAATCACTTTCGTGTTAAACGCGAATACCCCGGTATTGAACGCGGTCGCAGTCAGGCTGTATCCGTTGAATTGCCGGAGATATTCCGATTCTTCTATCCCTTCTGGTTTCTTGGCTTGATACATTATAATCGCAGTATCCAACCAATCACGGGCTGCCGAAAAACCCTTTGTATTTACAAGCAAATCCAACGGATATCTGACAATACAATCTGCATCAATAAACGCCACTGCTCTCCAGTCTTTGAACTCCTCGGAGAACAACGCCAGCTTGCCCGTTACCGCAGCCGGATAGCGCAAGGTTTCGGCCCCGAAATCCTTGTCAGAAAATGGTTCCACTTCTTTGACCAATATTCCCCTTTCCCTGAACCATTTTAACTCGGATTCCGGGATCCCACAGGCAAGCAGCATATAGTCACCTTCCCACCCGGCATTCCAGTAAACGCTCGAAAAAAGCTGTTTCGCCTGATCCAGAAAGTTCCGATCCGCTAAAGTAGTTAGAAGATTTCCTTTCACTGGTAGCTAACGTACCGGGCATTGCGGTGCGCCCAATTAACAATATCAAAATTTCCGTCGTCTTTACGCCGGCTCCCATGCCATGGATTTCTGCTTCGCACCGCTTCACCGGTCAGTTGACCTAACATTGTCAGTTCCTGCAAAGCATTCATAACGATTCCTTGGGCAAGCCGCTGAAAAGTTTCCTGACCCTGGTTCTAATTGCGATCCTGTTCCTATAGTCTGCAAATAAACGGTGGCACTCTCTCGGAAGCCATATCATAAAGACGGCCAGATAGCATCGGAAGCGATCCCGGAACGGCAGTTGCAATCTTGTTACGGCGCGGATAAATTCGAATCCCAAACGCAACGTCGGTGGAACAAAATTTTTAAGTCCTTTTTGGGAAGGGTCAAACCAGACCAAAAGTTCACGCCAGTTTTTATTGGCCGTTGTGGAGATGCCGGGATGCACCCTTCTTTGGAACAGCGTTTCAGGCAATTCCCAAATTTCACCCAACAAAGCAACTTCTACCAGGAGTACGTGATCTGACGCGAAGAACGGTTGAATCAGGCGCGTCTTTTTTAAAGCGTCAGTGCGGAACAGCCCGAATTGGGTGGTCGCCCAAAAGACCCTCCGGAGAACGTCTTCGACACGTTGATGAGGTCGCGGGCGCCTCGTATCGAGGCTCTCAACAGGTATATTTATAGTCTTTCCATGCTCATCAACCGTTTCAGTCTTTGGAGCAACCAACACAACCGTTCCCGGGGCTTGGGCCATTGTTTCAAAGCAACGCCTTAGAAACCCTGGCAAATGTATATCATCATGGGCGGCCCACTTAAAAAATTCGCCACGCGCCAATCTGACCAATTGATTATAGTTACCACTGGCGCCAATATTGGTTTCATTTCGATAATACCGAATTCGTTGATCTTTGGCGGCGTACTTACGACAGATATCTTGTGTCGCGTCGGTGGAAGCGTTGTCGGAAATAATCAGCTCAAAGTCTGCGTAATCCTGCTGTAGAATGGAATCCAACGCCAGCTGGAGGTACTTCTCCCCGTTGTACACGGGTAAACCGATACTTACCTTTGGAATGGATATGGCCATTTTACATTAATCTGCTGCTTTGTTACCTGCGGTCTGATTCCGCTGAAGCAAGTGCTTGGCCAAATCTGCAAAAAAGTCCTTCTGTCCCATCACAATTAACAACATCCACGCGTAGAGTCCGAGAACCAAGAGAAGGCCAAGAATCAACCGTGGAATTGGTGTCAAAGTACCGGTAAGCATAATCTTAAAAGCCAGTCCGGCTACAGCCGCGAGCAATCCCGACAAAACCGGTGGTTTCAGGACTTTCATGATGTCAGTGAGGATGATCCCGGTTCCGTGTATGGACCAAATGACAACGGGGAAGATTAACAGTGTCATGACAGTCGAATAACCCAAGGCGACTCCCTTCGTCCCATAGTGAAGTCCGGCCAGAATTCCAAGAATCACCATCGGCGCGATCAACAGAGAAATTCTAAAACTCCGCCCAACCCGCCCAATCGAAATGAGGAACCAGCCGAACGGATTGATCATGCCAAACGCCAGCACCGTCGGCCCCAGCAATCTAAAAATCGGAACCGCGCCGCCCCACTTGGGCCCAAGCACAATTTGAATCATCTCTCCTGCAAACAACATGCAACAGATTGTCGCTGGAATGCTCAATGACACGACAGCCGCGTAAACCTTTAGAAAGGAATTGCGCAAACGCTGGGAGTCGCCTTGAATCCGGGAGAAGGCAGGAAATGCGACGGTATAAATCGAAGAATGCAGTTGCGTTGTCGGCAAATTGATGAGCGAATACGCCCTGCCATATAGTCCCAAGGCCGCTGCCCCCCAAAACCGGCCCAAAAGAACCTTCTCTAGGTTGTAGCCGAGATACACAACAAGATTATTCAACGTGAGCGTCCCTCCAAAATGAAGCGCCGAGCGAAGACCATATCCGCGATGTGGCATTCCCGGAATCCAAGGGACGGAAAGCCACATGCCCAAGACGTTGACTATGGGTGCGGCAACCATGCTCCCAATCAACGCCCGGTACCCATAGCCAGACGCCGCCATTCCAATTCCCACCGCCGAACTGACCACCAACGATGAAATTTGAATCTTTGCCAGCGTGACAAACCGCATTTGTCGCACCAGCAAGGCCGAGTGCTGCACTCCAAGACCGCCAATCAAAAAGGTTGCTGCCGACCCAATTGCCATCCCGAACAGGCGAGGCTCATGATAAAAGGCGACCAGCGCCGGGGCCAGCAACGCGACTAGAATCGCAAGCATGGCACCCAGGGCCACGTTGATCCAAAAAAGCGTCGACGTCTGTTGATGGGTAATTGATTCAGATTGAATGGTTGCCGTGCTTAGACCGATATCGCTGAATAAACTAACGACGCCGGTAATAGCGAGAACCATCCCCTGCAACCCAAAATCAGCCGGAGTCAGCAACCGTGCCAGAATCATTGTTGATCCCGTCGTAACCACAAACCTCAGCCCTTGTGTAATCAAGGTAACAGCTCCGCCCCGGACAGATTTCCGCTTCAGCTGATCTGCACTTGTCTTGGAAAAAAAACCTGTCTGCGGCGTGTTCAACGTTTGCATCAAAAATCCCAAAGAAAATCAGGCGCCTTTGACCGGCATCTTTTTGCGATAGGAACGATAGGCCCTGTAATAAACAGGAAGAAATCGAACCAGATTAAACCATCGGGTGACAACCAAGGCAATTCCAAGGAAAAAATAATATGGATTATACGGTTTCAGCAGGTACTTGCAATTGGACCATATCATTTGCAGTTGGCCGATAATGAAAATGTTCCAATAAATGTTCCACCACGGTGAAATGCTTCTATATTTTCGATATTTGTCACGATTTTTGTAGTAGAGTAAAAACTCACTTTCCAAGCCCCGGACCCAGCGCGCGCGCTTATAAAACGAGTCACTCCTGGGCGGATGTATTATATGCACCTTTGGCGCAAACACGATTTTCCCGACTTCCTCGATGCGCCAGACCAAATCGGCATCCTCATTATGAGCAGATTTGAATGATTCATCGAAACCACCGACACCCTCAAAGGCGCGTTTCAAGTAGGCAACGTTACATGTTGGCAAAACTTTAAGCATCGGCGTAAGTATTTCCATTTGATGCGTTAACGGGGATCGAGCCAGGCGGTCCGTGGTTGTTCGTCCCTGTACCGCCACAGCTCCAGTGTCTTCAAAGGCCGCCAGGAATTGCTCAAGCCAGTCTTTACTGGCGACACAGTCGTCATCTGTAAATGCCAGGTAGTCTCCAAGCGCTGCACGCGCCCCTGCGTTACGCGCCGCGCCAGGGCCCCGATTTACTTCATCAATGATTCTCAAGTTTCCAAATTGATCTTGAAGTTTATGGAGCATTTGAACCGTCCCGTCGGTCGAACCATCGCTTACAACGATGACTTCAAAGCCAGAAATGGTCTGTTTTGAAAGTGATTCCAGTAATAGCATCAGAGAATTCCTTCGATTGAATGTCGCCACTACCACTGAAATCCTCACGCCGGCAACATTCGACCGGGTACAATTCTCAGGTATGGTGCGGTCGGACACGGCGGCTGTTTGTACTTCCTTGAGGATCATGTTAACATCAGTCTCCGCAAGGCTTGGCAAAAGCTGCTAAAAGCCTGCAAATCGGTCATGGACAATCCCACAGCATTCCATAACAAGCGTCGTCCAGCGCGGAGTTTTCCAAGGTCACACAATTCGGCCCCCATGTTGAAAACGACTTTACTTTTGGCCGAATTCGGCAAATCGCTGTAAGATCGCAAGATTCTTCTAAATACTTTGAACCGATTCACACAATAACCGCGTTTCTGCACCAGGTTCGTGCTGCGACTATGCACTCGATATCTTGCCAGCGGCTCCTCCGTATATAAAAAGCTGTGATCACGGGAAAGCCGTATCCAGTACCACCAATCTTCGACCCATTTGATTCCTTCATCAAAATATCCAGCGCGCTGCACACATTCTTTTCGCATCAACACACTTTGAATATTAATAAAATTGCGAGTGACCAAATCGTTGAACAACCGGCCGGAAAAAGATTTAGGCGGGGGAAAACGTTCACTGAAACGCATTCCTGTCAGCGAACCGCTTTCGTCAATGAATAAAGCATCGCAATATACCACATCAAAGGTGGGGTTGTTTTGAAGGAGGTTCATTTGAATGCGTAGTTTGTCACATTCCCAAATATCATCGGCATCACAAAAGGCGATAAACTGACCGGTGGCCATGTGAAGACCATCATTCCTTGATTTGGATGCCCCTTGGTTGCACGTATGGTGGATGGTCTTAATCCTCGTATCCTGCCTGGCCATGTCTTGAATTCTTTCCCATGAAGTATCCGAAGAGCAATCATCAACAATGATAAGCTCCAGATCCTGGCATGTTTGGCGCCGAATTCCGTTCACAGAATCTGTCAGGAACTTGGAATGATTAAAACACGGCATGATGATGCTGGCCTTTGGGTGACCAATGGAATTTACATCGGGTCGATCGGTCATATCCTGGAGCGGTTCGGCTTCATTATCATCGTCAGAACCATCGCAATATTCTTCACGAGTCTTGACTGTCCATCGCGCCGGCAACAAAAATCAACCTACCAGCAGGCACGTAGGATCCAATCTCTTGCGGTTAATCTTCCCAAATTTAATCTTTTGCCAGCCAGGAATTTCCAGCCGAAGTTGTGGTTAAACCAACAAACGTCTGTGACGTGTAGACCTGCTTTCTTAATTTGTTTTGCCAGGGTTCTGGGAACACACAGGTTAAATCCGCTTGAATCAAAACTCCGCAGCTTCTCAAAATCACTGATCCCAAGGACCCGTCTGATTAACCAGGGCAGGCGATCAAAGTTGGGCCCGGCAATCACCAACGTTCCGCCTTTCGCAACAAATCTGGAACTTCTTTCCAGGAGCTGTGCTGGATCTTTTTGGAGGTGCAGCAAGTCCTTGATGAAGACGCAGTCGAATTGTTGACCCTCCAGACGCTTGATACATTCATCCCTTGCGCCATAAACCACATTGATCCCCCTGCGTT
>Ga0335085_10005914_pt1 | contig 19483 bp, 11 predicted proteins | sample Lox_Sample_45_FD_206712 | JGI IMG/M metagenome (GOLD analysis project Ga0335085, IMG submission 206712) | Soil microbial communities from Loxahatchee National Wildlife Refuge, Florida, United States - Lox_Sample_4.5 | ecosystem: Environmental > Terrestrial > Soil > Wetlands | place: USA...
GCTCAGACAGCTATTTTTCGGTTGCCTATTGGTATCAAACGGAGCCGCACGCTCCCTTCCCCGCGCTTCCACCCGTCGATGAACGAATTCCCAAACTTTATCCCGTGGGTGGGCCGGGGAATGCCGCCAAGTGAAGGCATCGGGACAGTGGGTGATTTAGTGATTTCCAATTTTTCGAAGCCAGCTTTCTTGTCGCTCGCCACTCGTCACGTGTCACTGCTCTTGGCATCGCGCCCTTGAGTGGCTGGAGGTTGTGCTTCCCGTCTTTAACCTTTGAGCACCTAATGGGAGTGCGCGGACGGGCAATCGCCCGGACTCCCTTGACGATTGCGGAAATCCCCGTCACTATATGAGTGAAGCTCATAGGGGCCTGTAGCTCAGCTGGGAGAGCACATGGTTTGCAACCATGGGGTCGGGAGTTCGATCCTCCCCAGGTCCACCAACTATCTCACTGACTCCATAAGGCTTATCGCACTCTTTTGCGTGGCTCTGGCTGCATATTCGCAACCTTGGGGTCGCGAAACGATGGTTAGCAGTCGCCCACCTGGAATCAACTACCTAACGCTTATATTTTCCCCTCCCAACCGCACGTCGGGAATTCCTTTGCCCTTTTCTTGCCCTTAAAATGCAACACGCTCGACCGTAGGCTGGAGCTGGGATCTATCCTGCACCGGTCGCGGTGATCGTGGTTTGATTCCCTTTTGCTGAGCGGGATGCGGTACCTCGGATTTTCAATAGCATTCTGCCACGAACGAAATTGTCCTGCGCGGTCGACCGACGATCCGGCACGCTCAGGATTGATTGCCTCGGAGAAGGACGAAGGGAATTGGTTTCCGTCATGTCAAACATTCTAGAGGTGACGGCTTCGATCGACACAACATCGTCAGATATGGTTGATCTTGGCAGGCAGCCATTTTCCAGGATGGGGACTTCCCAGGCCGAGTCCTATCAGGATGCTATGGATCACCCCGAAGTCACTGGTGAGATGGGGATTTTCCCATCACTTATTTGGGACGCACAACTTCGGCGTTCACGAAGGGCGTTCTATCGAGCGCGCGCCCTCTTTGCAAAGTAATTTCGCCTTTGGCTTCGGTAACCTTGGCGACAAAAACCAAGTATTGATTCAGAAAGAGATCATAGTGTTGGGAGAACGCTCTCCCCTTGATTGGAGTTCTCGGATAACACGGGCCGCCTGCCTCTACTGTCTGTCCTCGGGTCGGGTGCGGTCGTGTACATGGAGGCGCGTAGATCGAGATTCGAGATCTGCTGGTCCCAGGTCGAGCGGCCGAAAACGTGAGGCGATAGAGGCTTTCGCGCCGCTCTGCAAGGACTTATAGAGGTACAAGCCGCCCAGGCTGTTCGTGATGCCATCGAGTCAGGAGGGAATAGGACACTCCCCGCTTATTGGAAGCGATTTTGAATTTGAGCCGATAAGCGCAGGCCAAAGCCACGGGGAGCATGCCGATCGTGAAGAAGAACTGCATTTGCGAAGGGGTGATCCGGTCCGACCCCACCTTTCCTAAGAATCCGAAAATCCCCCACCAGAGGAGGACAAGGATTGCATAGAATAACCACTTTGGGAGCAGATGGGCTGGCATGGCGGGAGATCTCCTGTTCCTGATATTTCAGTTGGGCTGCTTTCGCGGACCCAACTTAAACCGGGATTTGCACCTTATAATCCATGGCCGCCTCTTTCAGCACCTCATCAATGGCCGCTTCCTGGTCGGCGGTTAACACCGGAGGGCGTTTTGCGGCCAGCGCTTCCTGCACGAATGCTGCGGCGCGCTTCTCGAAGCGTTCCCGATCCAGGCTGTCTCCCGTTCCCCAACCGCAAAGGTCAAAGTAGGGGGAGAGCAGCTGCAGCTTTCGGAAATTCTCGACAGTGTGGGGATGATCATAAGCGTGACCGCCGTGGCCCAATTCCTCGATAATTTCGAGAGCAAGGCTTTCCTCGTTGACCTCAAAACCCCGGATGGAGTGGCGAACGTAGCGGGCCAACTCGTTGTCGATGGCGAGTTGCAACGGCGAGAAGGTGATCATATTCTCCAGTTGGCCTACGGTCCCAAACCCGATGGCCCCTGCCATCACCGCCACATACATGGAAATGGACTTTTCCACCGCCGCCTGAATGCCCGGCACGCACGCATCGGACTTTCCTGCGTGCACGCCGGATGGGCAACCGTAGTACTCGGAGATAAGCTGCACGCGCGCCGCAAGTAGCGGCATGCGCTCTCCCCCTGCGCAACGGAACTGCATGGCGCGCATGTCGCAGTAACCGGGGGTCACGTCAATCGTCATGGTAGCGTCAGGATCGACGGCGTACCCTAACACCAGACCGCCGAGAGTTTCCGCCACACCGAGCGCCAGCACCCCCGCCGCGCTCATGGGTGCCGTGGCCCCGCCGTTGGGCATGGTATCGAGGCTCTGTGGCAGGCCAAGTTCCAGATGCGCCAGCATTACGTCCGCCATGACCGCGTCGATGCACAGGGGCGTGCGGGCCTCCCCATAACCCACCAGGATGGGATTACGCCGATGCGCGCCACGGCTGCCCGCAACGATCTCACCGATGCGGGTGATATAGCCAACGTCCTTTCGTTGAAACGTCTCGATTCCCCCGTATTTACGAGTGGCCTTCACGAGTTCAACGGCCATCATCACGGGCCGAATCTCCACGGGAATGTCCTGCGCGGCACAGGGGAGCCCCGTGTAGGCAATCTGATCCAGTTGGTCGGCGAGTTTCAACGACTCTCGAACGTCCTGAAGCCTTGCGTAACGCCGTTCGCCTTCCATATCCCAGATGAAGCAGCAGAATCCCCCTCCACTCACGGTGAAGTCTTCGTGAATCCGCAGCGGTTGGGCGTCGAAGCGCACCTGAGAATAGCGGACCGACAGGTTTTTGGGCCAGCGGTTGGGGTCCTGGAAGTTGTGACGCATGCGGGCGACAGCGGCTTCCACGTGTTCGGGGGGAAATTTCACAATCCGCCGGTCTATATCGACCCGGCAACCTGCCGTCCGAAGGTATTCCAATGCCTGGACGTGGTCGATCCACATTCCCGTGCGCTCCAGAATCCGCAGCGCGGCTTGGTGGATCGCGTCCATTTCTTCCTGACTGAGATATCGAAGCGGTTCAAGAGCACAAGTTTTCATAAGGGCGGTCCGCAATAATCCCCGGCGTTCGTGGGAATGGATTTAAGGGTTCAAATTGCCTGACCCAATGGCTCCCGGTGGCTGCACTCATGGGCGAGGTTCGGCTGGCCCTGGTCCAGGCAAATCTGGCCGAGATTCTCATAGCTCCAAGGTTCCTGGGGAGTAAGCGCTATTTCCGCGTCGAACTGCTTGGCTGCTTCATCCAGCATGCCCATGCGCTGATAGGCCACGCCGAGATTGAAGTGCGCAAATCCCAGGTGAGGATCGAGGGCAAACACTTGCTTGTAATAGCAGGCCAAGCCCAGGTTGAGGGCTATTCCGGGAACTTCGGGATTTGACTCTTGAACATTAAGGACGGCTGGAATGGCGCGATCATATTCTCCTGCACAAATCAGCCGCTAGAGGACACTTCGCCTATGCAACCACCCCAGACATCACTCTTAGCAACCCCTCCAGTGAGCGTTTGGTAGTTTCCGTTTGACTGAGACCGTTGGCTTTGAACTCACACTCCAGTGACATGGTTCCCTGGTAGCCGTCCCGCAAAAGCGCCTGCAACTGGTCCTTCAAGTTGATCTGCCCCAGATCGGCAAAGGTTTCCTGGCAATTCTTGAAGCCCGCCGCGCATTGCACCCCTTTCATGTGCATGTTCCAGATTCTCTTGGGATCCAAAGCCCTGTACCCGTCCGGGTAGGGAACTTCTCCGAGCCAAAGACCATTGCCGATATCATAGTTGGCTCCCACATTGGACGGGAGGGTTGCCAATATCCTGGCTAGTTCATGGACGGTTCCCACATTGGTGGCATCCTCGTTTTCAATAGCCAGCCGAATGCCGGCGGATTTTGCCACTTCCGCAGCTTTCTGTATCTCTTGGCTGATACGCCCAAAGATTTTCTCGGGCTCAGCTACTCGCCAGAAAGTGAAAATGCGCACCTGGTCAGTTCCCCAGGCGTGGGCGCGATCGATCGCACGCTTGAGCAATTCCATCTGTGCAGCATAGGGATAAACGCCTGTTCCCGCGCCTAGCGTCTGGGTACCGGGGAGCTTGCACTTGAAGAGAGCCGTGTCCACCTGTGAGCAGCGAATCTCATACTGGTCCAACAACTCTTTGAGATGCTGAATTTGCTCGGGACTGGCCTCCGTGTTGTACTTCCCCCAGACGGAGCGAATCTCCACCCATGGAATCCTGTACCCTTTCAAGACCTTGAGCGCGCTTTCGAAATCCGGGGAAAGACCATCACTGATGACCGCCACCTTGAACCTTTTCTGCGGCTCTGGAGTGGCGGCAGAAAGGTGCGCGCCGTTCTCCAGGAGGCAAGCTGTGCCCGCAAGAATTCCGGCCGTTCTGAAGAATTTGCGTCGATTCATTTTCCGAATTCCTTTTGTCACGGCGGCGCCCACCTAGACCGCACGTATACGCAACCCACGAATTACACGATGTCTTCGGTTTCAGGATCCCAATGCACCGGCACGCCTCGACGATAGGAAGCCACCGCCATCTGGCAGGCGAGAGCGGTGCGGTACCCGACTTCGAAGGGGCAGTTGGGTTCCTTGCGGCTGCGGATGCAATCGAACCAGTTCTGCATGTGGATGTCGGTGTCGTCCACATACTCCGGGTTCTCAATCGGCTTGTCTGCCGACCCCTCGCCGGTCGCTTGTCCCTGCGGCAGGCAATAGACCTTGTTCGATTGCGTGTGCATGATCGTGCACTTCGTTCCGAACAAGCAGCCCTGATGTTCCCCGTAAAAGTCATTCGAAAACGTGGAACTCCATGTCATGAGGAGTCGATTGGGGAGCTTAAAGGAAACGGCCATGGCATCGGGCATATGCATCTTGGGGCTAAGATAAGTACCGCCCAGCATCGATACCGTCTCGGGAACCTGCAAGTCCAGCAGTTGGTACCAAAAACCAATTTGGTGAACCATGTTCTCAAACATGTTCCCGCCGGAATAATCCCAATAAAAACGCCAGTTCAGGTAGCGGTCCGGGTCAAAGGGGTAGTGCTTTGCTTCGCCTTCGAAGAGCGCCCAATCAATGTGCTGAGCATCACAGTCGGAGGGGACTTCGTTGCGAATCCAACCCCCGTAGGGCGAATTGCGGAAGTGGTGGGTCTCGATGAGGGTTATCGTTCCCAGGCGCTCGGGCGTCGCGAGTTCCCGAACCTTGTGGTAACCCGGCCCGCTCTGCATTTGCATCCCGATTTGCACGACCCGCCCGGAACTCTCATAGGCCCTGCGCATACGCCGCGCGTGCTCGGGATTGAAGGCCATGGTCTTTTCCTGATAAATGTCTTTCCCCCCTTGGATGGCGGGAACGAAGCTCAAGGCGTGTTGGTGTTGGGGAGTGACGATGATGACCGCGTCGATACTCTTATCCTCCAAAAGCCTCCGGAAGTCCTGGTAGGTCTTGATCCCAGGGACGATGGCCTGCACTTCTTCGAGATGTCGCGTGTATACGTCCGCCACGGCCACCGGTTCGACGTTGGGGCACTTGATCGCCTCCTTAAAATCATACTTGCCGCGCGCTCCCGCCCCAATCAACCCAATTCGAATCCGGTCATTGGCGCCCAGGACGCGGCGCGACGAAGCCAGCCCGGAAACCGCGACGCTGGCGGTAGTGCCTAATACTCCGTGAATGAATTCGCGACGATTTGACATAAGAACCTCCTTGGATCACCCGGGGCATTATGGATAACCCGCTAATCCCCACTACTCCGGGAAGAATGGGGGAGTGCGACAGCATATATACACTTCTAGATATGTTTGTCAAGCGGAATTCAGCGCGGATCAGCACTTTTCCCCATGGTGCCTTCCTCTAGCACGTTGACCTCCCGGATTTCTCCCCCCGAGCGCGGAACCCGCAGGGTCTTAATCTCGAGCGGGTTGAAGGTTCCCGTCCATTGCCGGTGCACGAGTCCCAGATTCAACGTGGCCGTTGTGGCTCGCCCTGCGGTCTCGTAGCAGCGCACAATCAAGTCGTCTCCGTCTTCCGCTTTCTTCAGGACGGACACCACGACGTCGGGAACATCGACGGAGAGGAACGACGCGGAAGCCGGCTGGTCCCCCGGGTGGATTCCCTGGTAAATAATGGGGGCGGGGGACGTGAACTCTTCCGCCATTCTCACCACACCCGCTTCCCGCCAATCCCCGGCGTGCGGCTCGAGCCACATGCGAAATGTCTGGCGGCCCTGGTCCTGCCACAGGTACTCGCGATCGGGCTTCATAGCGCGTTCGAATTGAGCGTATACCGGGCTTCTGACAATGGAGACGCGCAGGTCGCTGCCTTGCACGCTGTAGCCGTACTTGGCATCGTTGATCACGGCAAGGCCGTAATTGCTTCCACCCTGTTGGCCGGTCACGTCGATCCACCGCTGCCCCGGATCTTCGTCACCCCGGGCCTTTCGCACTTTGTAGCCGTAAGGAATTTCGTACGTCGCCTGAGAGTTCTCCACGTTAACGGGAAATGAGAATTTGAGCATCTTGAGGTGTTCGTGCCAATCGAGCGCCACCCGCGCTTCCAGGGTTCGCGCCCCCGCATACAGTATCCAGTCGATTTGGAGGGAGGATGCACCGTAGCGGGTTCGCACTCGGATGGTGGCCCTGAGTGGGCCGTTTTCCAGCACATGGAATTGCGCATCGCGGAAGGCGCCCACCTCTTTTGTATAACCCTTCACATCATGACTCCAAGTGTCGCTGGGGTCGTCCAGCACCACCGCCCGCGCGCCGCCCTCAGGGTCACGGAAGACCTCTGTCTTGGCGTCCTTGTCATAAATTCCCAGCCTGCCGTCGTCCGCGAGGTTAACGCGCAGGTGTTCATTCTCGAGTGCATGGCCGGAGGCGCGAACGGGCGATCCCGCCGGCGCCTGCGGGGACACTTTGCGCAGTCGGAATTGCCGGTATCCGAAAGCCGGAACGGGCGCGCGGAAAGCCAGGGTGTTGCGGTCATCGATGAGCACGGAAGCCTGCGTCCACTGGTGTGCCACCGCATTTCCTTGATCATCTTCCAGGGAAGAGTTCTGCTGGATGGATTCGGGAGTTGCGCCGGAGGTCCACTCCCACCCCAGCTCGTACTCGACGTTCAGGTTGGCATCCCAAGCGTGGGGATTGAAGACTACCAGATATTCGGAGGCCGGATCTTCCGCGGGAATCCGCCACGCCATCTTTTCCGCGGCGCGGTACATCGCCTGCGTCGCCACTTCCAGCGCGTAGCCGTGTCCCTGCCGCGCCATTTCATAGTGGGCGGGAAGGGCGCTGCCAGCCAGGCTGTCGTGAAATTGCAGGAACAGGACTTTTTTCCACGCCGCGGCGAAATCGGCTTGGGGATAGTCAAAGCCTGCCTCCACCGCACCGAGGGTGGCGATCTTTTCTCCCGTCGCCAGCGCGATTTCCGCAGTCCGATTGTTTTTCTTCACCTCGGATAAGGCTGTGTAACAACCCACCGAATGGTGCTGTAGATCATCTGCCAGAACGGGCCGATGGGGGAGGTCTTTAACTTCGTCGAAATACTTGTAGGGTGTGCTGAACACCATCTGAGGCGCGCCGGGTTCCTTACGCGCCTCGCGAATGGATTGAATGTTAGCCTTCGTCGGACCGCCACCGTGGTCGCCCGCGCCGTAAAACGCCATCAAGTCCTTGGTCTCTTCCGGCAAATCGGAAATGATCCGGTGGACGCGGTTCACGATGGGGCCGTCGTAGTCTCCGTAGGCGATGGGGATGTGGTAGGCGAGGATGCGCGTTCCGTCCGCGCCCTCCCACTGGAAAAGGTCGGAGGGCAAAGTTTTCTCATGTGGTTGCGGGCGCATGAATACGTAGGCTTGTATTCCTTGCAATTTCAGGATTTGCGGCAGCGTGCCAGGATGACCGAACGAATCGGGGTTCCAACCGATCTCCGCCTTGCGTCCGAAGAGATGCTGAAACAACCTCTGGCCATAGAGTCCCTGCCGCACCAGGGATTCGCCGTTGGGGAGGTTCACATCCGGTTCCACCCACCATCCCCCCACCACGGCCCACCGGCCTTCCTCAACTCGCGCCCGGATTTGCTGCATCAACGCCGGATCCGTTTCCGCCACCCACTCGTAAAACTGCGCGGAGCTGGCCGTGAAGGTGAATTCGGGGTCCTCCTTCATGCGTTCCAACGCCGAGCGGAAGGCGCTGACCACGGCGGACATGCCTTCCGGCCACGTCCACAGCCACACGGCGTCAATGTGAGAGTTGCCGATCATGTGAAACCGGTATTGAGAGGCTTGTGGCGGCCAGGGCTTTGCCGGCGGCGAGCTCGGAGTCTGCGCGCCTGTGCTGATCGCCACCAGAACCAATGTGGAAAGTATGCATGCCGCGAGGAACGATCGGGCTGCGGGCGTTTTCATGCGGCCGTCTCCTTGAAAGGCCTGTGCGCGGAAAGCGTTCGGCACGGGGCCGAATTTTCCGCTTGACACATAGCTAGATGTGTATATATGCTTGCGTGTATTTTGTCAAGTCTTGTTGTCCTTCCATGCGTCGAGTCTTGAGTCTTTTTGAAAGTCATGGAGTCTTCCAGCGGTGGGCGCGGCGGATTCGCGCTCACCCTGGAAGGCCCGATGGTGTTGTGTCAGCACTGGCTTAAAACGGAGCCAATTTCATCAGGTTGAAGGGAGCCGGCTCTTTTTAGACCCTCATCGGCGGGGACGCGGTAGGACTCTATACGAGAGTCTACAGATTTCTCGGTAGTGTGAGAGTGTAAATTGAATGGCAACGATGCGTTCATAAACTCAAGGAGAACCAGCCAGATCCGATTCCTTTTCGAGGAGTCACGTATACACGGCAGCAGCCAGTTTCCGACAAGGCGCCAAACCGTAGAAGCAAGGTAGACCTGTTCTGGAAGTCCGCGGCTTTTCGTTGTGAGGGGCGGAAAGACAGCGGACCTGCAAAAGAGTTCCGCGCTGCAGGTCGTGGAACAATCCACGCGGTCGCAAAACGGCCAACCCACCGTTGTGCGGGGCAGGCAATCGGTCATCGAGGGCACGGAAGTAACCCCTCATCCGGCCCGCGACGGCTGATATGTACGCCTGTCGCGGTCCACCTTCTCCCCTCGGAGAAGGCTGGAAATATCGGGGGGTGCGCGCATGCGCGCCTAAACCCACCCTCCCTCTCCGCAGGGGAGAGGGGGGACCGCAAGGCGGGGGGTGAGGGGTCATTTCCTCGCCTTCTCCGCCCCCGCCCCCATCGCACCTGCGACCCTCCGCACGAACTCGTCGGGGTGTCCCAGCACCATCCCATTCGGAATTCGCAACAAACGGATGCCCAGCGTCCGCAAATAATCCTCTTTGACGGCGTCTTTACGCATCTGATCGATCTGCGAGTGAACGCCGCCATCGAGTTCGATGGCGAGTCGATGTTCGAAGCAGTAAAAATCGAGCACACCGCTTTCGATGCGGAATTGACGGCGAAATTTCGCGCCCAATCGACGATCACGGAGCAGGTTCCACGCGACCTTTTCCGCCTTGGTGAGGCTCGCTCGCAACTCGCGAACGCGCGCGGTGGGAACAGTGCCTACCCACTGATTGCAGAAGAGAATCAACCTTTGTGCGCGACTAAAGAGAACGACCGCCCCAAGACCCCGATCAGACATATATTCGCTGATCCGTGTGGAAAGCTGTCACCCGTGGCCTCAGAAGTTATCCAGCATCCAGATGTTGCTATTCGAACCTTGGGTATCGATCGCCAGGTGTCGCCCGTCGGGCGAAGCTATACCGAATGCGTTGTACGCGGATCGACTTTCCCAGAGCGATTGTGCATTCCCTTTCATGTCCACGCGGAGAAGCGTGACACCCCGTGGCGACTGATCTGAAACCAACATAGCCCTTCCATCGGCTGACCAGTCCACTTGGCTGATGCCACTCCACCCTATCACCGTTAAACACGGTCAACTCAAAATTTGAACAACTTCTTGCGGATTGGTGATGCCGTGACGCTCGACCGAAGCCGCATCGCAGGCGACAAGCTATTCCTGTACCTGCAAAAACCGGCACGCCCGTCTATGTTGCGTTTGCCCTAGTTCGTCTTGAAGATGCTCGCGGCCCTCCCAAAAATCGGTGAGCGACATTTCTTCTGCAGTGGCGAATCGAAGATCGACAGCACAAGAATCTGGGTCACGGCACCGGCCGGGCGCCACCAGTTCGTCCCCTGGTTCGGTTCCGAACTTGATAAGAGGGCTGCCGGACAGGAACCCTGCCGCGTTCAGAAATTCTCGATCATCCACACGTTGCTATCCATGGTCCAGCCCTGGATCGCCAGGTGGCGCCCGTCGGGCGAAGGAACACCCCAAGTCGTGAGGCCGCCCTTCTGCTCCCACAGGACAGTGGCGTGACCTTCCAGGTCAATGTAAAGCAGCGTCGCACCCCGCGGCGACGAACTTGAAAGGTAGAAGCCTTTGCCGTCCCTCGACCAGTCTGGTCCAGTGCTAAAACCATACCATCCCTTCACGACCAGGTCGCGGGGCGCGCCACCTCCCAGCGGCAGCAGGCGGATGCGGTTTTCTCCCGCTTTGAAGAGCATAGCGATGTGGGAGCCATCGGGAGAAAGGTCCCAGTTGTACCGGAAGCCGGGCTGGGTCGCGATCCTAGTGACCTCATGGCCTCTGCCCTTTACGGGATCGAATGCAGTAAGGACGAGTTGCTCGTGATCCTCAGTCTGCTCTCCGACAAGGCACAAGGCGGCTGGAGCCCGCGCACACCGATGAAGCCACCGGCCGTGGGACATCAGCACGAGCTGCCGTGGTCCCCCTGACACAGGAACGCGCGTAAGCTGAGACGGTGCTGACGTGCCAAGATCCTCTGGCTTCGCGACGCTTTCGTATACAAACCAGTGACCGTCCGCACTCAGCCGTGCACCAAGGTCCACTTGCGGGGTGACCACAAAGGGTTCGGCCGAGTCTTGATCCAGAGCCTGCTTATAGATGTGGAGGTTGCCGCTACGGTCCGAGTGAAACAGGATAGCCTTGCTGTCCGGTGTCCAGGCCGTCACCCAGTCGTTGCGCTCGTCCAGTGTCAACCGGCGCGGCGGCGTCTTCAGGCGTGTCCCGCCATTTTCAAGCTCGCCGACGTAAACATCCGCCTGTCCCCTGACCCGGCAGAATACCAGCCGCTTTCCATCAGCAGTCGCGCTGGGGCCTGCCAACGAGAAATCGCTCCAGTTGCTGATTCGCCCTGGCTTCTCCGCGGGCTTACCGCTTACGGTATCCACATTCATTTCCCAAAGATTCGTGTCCGTTGAACGAACATACGTTGAACCACCATAGAAGGTCATCGGCGCGGCCTCGCCGAGGGAGTAAATCAGACGGCCATCTGCCAACCACACGAAGCCTCCACCAAATCCCGTTGCCAGGTTCGGATCAGACAGAGCGACCGCATGCCCGCCTCCTTTCAGGTCGCGGCTCTCGATGCTGCATCGGATTCCTGCGGGTCCGAAACGGTAGTGCTCATAGGCGATTCGCCGGCTGTCTGGAGACCAAGCCACAAAATTGAGGGATTCGCCCTCAGCCGCGGTGACGATTTTGCGAGGCTCCTCTCCGTCTGCTCCCATCACCCAGACGTCGGAGGCGAAGGAGGTTGAGGTAAGGGCGATCAGCGATCCGTCGGGTGACACGGACCAAGCAAACCCACCTTCGTGAATCTCGCGTGGAGTGCCGCCCAGCACGGAAATCACCCAGACGCTGGAATGCTCCGCACGGAGGGAGGTCAACTGCGCCACGAACTTTGTTCCGTCCGAAAACCAGCCGACGGGCGACCAGCCTATGACTTCGTGGCCGACATTCTGGGGTTGAGGAATGGTGCGCGTCTCGCCAGTGTCAATCAACTGCAAATGGATGCCGGCCTGGTCGGCGTAGGCCAGATACTTTCCGTCCGGCGAGATGTGCGCATCGGATGCCGGGTTGCCGGGCGGATTGGCGGTGAGCCTGCGGGGTCTCGGTTCTGGCCGGGGCGACGGCGCGCGATGTGTCGCGAACCACACCAGGCCCGAGGTGGCGACCAGGGCTACCAATCCCGCCAGCGCCAGTGGCCAGCGCTGACGTACGGGCACCCCTTGTGGGAGGGCCGCGGTAGTTCGTCCCGAGCCGGTATCGCGTTTCAGGCGCTTCAAATCGGCACGCATTTCGACCGCACTATGGCAGCGGAGATCACGGTCTTTTTCCAAAGCGTTGTTAATGATCTGCTGCAGACCCAATGGTATGTCGGGATTCAATTCGGCCAGCGGACTCGGCGCCCGATTCAGAATGGCGTCGTAGATAATCGCAGGTGTCGTGCCGCTGAACGCCTGGCGGCCTGTGGCCATTTCGTAAAGCACCGCGCCGAAGCTGAACAGGTCGGTGCGCGTATCAAGCGCTTCGCCCCGGGCTTGCTCCGGTGACATGTAAGCCGCCGTGCCCAGCGGCGTGCCGGGAATAGTGAGAGAATCTTCCGTGGGTCTCCTTGCCAGGGTAGAAGGCAATCCGGGGTGTGAGAGGTCGGAGTCTTCGGGCTCAGCCTGCCGCTCGCGCTGCAACTTGGCCAAGCCGAAGTCCAATAGCTTCGCCTGTCCCCGTTCGGTGATGAAAATATTGGCCGGCTTGATGTCGCGATGGATGATCCCTTTCGCGTGGGCTGCTTCCAAGGCATCCGCCACTTGAACCGCCACATCGATGAGTAACTCGGTCTTGAGCGGAATACCATTGATGCGATGCTTCAGGGTCTGCCCTTCCAGCAACTCCATAGCGATGAAGGGACGGCCCTGATATTCATCGACTTCATAAATGGTGCAGATGTTGGGATGATTGAGGGCTGAGGCAGTGCGGGCTTCGCGCCGGAACCGCTCGAGCGTCAGGTGATCCCGGGCGGGCCCCTCGGGCAGGAACTTCAGCGCCAGGGTGCGGCCCAGCTTGAGGTCCTTCGCCTTGTAAACTACTCCCATCCCACCACCGTCGAGCTTTTCCAGAACGTGGTATTGGAGGATCGTCCTTCCCACAGGATCGGCAAGGCTTGCCTCGAGATCTGGAGCGACTGCTCCCTCGGGTGAGGCGGCTTCCTCAAGTTCAGCATTGACCTGACCGACATCAACACTTTGAGCCACCCCGTCCGGGAGAGCGGCGATCGGATCGTCAGTCTGTACCTGGGCAATAAAGCGGTAACCGCGACGCGCCAAAGTCTCTATATAGCGAGGTTCATCCGCAGAGTCGCCCAGCGCCCGGCGCAGCGACTTCACCGCCGCGTTGATGCTGTGCTCGAACTCGACAACGGTGTCATGCGGCCACAGCCTCCTCTGCAGCTCCTCGCGCGTCACCAATTCGCCTGGATGCGCAAGCAGCATGGCCAGCACTTCCACGGGCTGACCGGAAAGCTTGATCTTCAGACCATGCTTGCGCAGTTCCAGGGTGTGGCGATCGAATTCGAAGGCTTCGAACCGGATAAGACGCACGGAAGATGTGAGGGGTGCCATGGCAAACGCAGCCTGCTCTGAAACCAAATTCCAGGCTCAGCCGGAAAGCCCTGCCCGGCTGCTGTTTCACGTCCCAAGAGTGGTTTTAAACTATCGCGGTATTAAGGCCAAGGTCAACATAAATCGCAGACTTTTTGTACGCTTAGAAGCGATTCCTGTAGGCCAAAACTCAGGATCGAAGGGTCCTAGTCGCGCTGCCCTGCGCCTCCCATCGGAAGTCTGGAGGCGCTGCCGGGTTCACCCGAACAGAGCCTGTATCTGTTAACCGCCTTCCTATCAATATGTTAGCTCTTCACCCATTCTTCCGACACCTTTCACCCGCCTTGCATTGAGATAGTAGCCGGGTCAACCGAAAGTGGCGGCATCTCGCGACCGAGGTGAGCGCCATGAATAACAAAGGTTGGGAAGCAGAGAGCAATAGGCGGGAAATTAAGAGCAGGCGGGGGCCTCGGGGAATAGCCGGTTCGAACTTGGGGATCTTTCTGATGGTCGCATTGGCCGCCGGGAACGACCGGGCTCGATGCCAAATCACGGGAGAGGCAAGAGAGGAATGCCATCTCACCGTAATGGTCTATACCTACGCCCCTATTCCCCAGCACGATCTGGCCACCGCCGAGCGCGTGGCAGGGAAAATCCTTCAGAGCGCGGGAGTGGAATTGTCCTGGGTCGATTGTCCGCTGACCGGACAGACGGCGCAGTTGAACCCGGTTTGCACCGCTCCGCATACTCCCACGGATATCCACCTGAACATCGCGCCGGATCTAGCGAAGGATCCTTGGGTGGGAAAGTTTGGCATGGGTTTCGCGGTGGTAACTCCCCCACCCAACCGTGGACAATTGGTGTTCATTTCTTACGCGCGGGCGAGGAGAGTGCTCCTCGAGGCGCACGAGTTGACCCTTGGAGAGTTACTCGGACACGGCATTGCGCACGAAATCGGCCACTTGCTGTTGGGCACGACAAGTCACTCACCCTCCGGCCTGATGTGTGCCGACTGGAAAACGCAGGAACTGAAACTCGCCGCGCGTTCACAACTCCGCTTCTCGGCGGACCAAGCAGTAACCATCCGCAGAGACGTTCGAGCGCGTCGAGCCCAGCAGGAAGCGGCAGAATCACATCACGTGGCCTTCCAGAAGTGAACTGAGCGGGAGAGCATCAAAACACTTCTTCCCCTCAAGCTCTGGCGGCGGTGGCCAGCGGCGCCGGCGTCGCCGACTCGGACGTGATGGTTAAGCCGCCGCCCGTACAGATGTTCAGAATGGATCAAGACGAAAGGAAGAGCCCTGGGTGCTTTTCACTGGCAGAGCGGTTACGCGGGTTTTACTGTAAGCCCGGCGGACTTGGAGAAGGTAGCGGAGTATATCGCAACGCAGGAAGCCCATCACCGGGTGGTGAGCTTTGAGGAAGAGTTCCGAAAGCTCCCAGCGAGCCACGGGATCGACTACGACGAACGCTACGTCTGGGACTGAGCGCGGAGTGCGTAGTTCGCCCTGACAGGGCTCGTGGTCAGACGCGTTTCGTTATCCCATGCCGTTGGCCCATAAGCGCTAACTTAAGTATTTGACCACCCCAAAACTCGTAGATACCCAAGAAAGGATACCCTTCTACCCTGGGGAGAAGGTGGCCGAGGTACGAGGCCGGATGAGGGGTCACTTTCTACCGGGTAGTTCGATGCCCATCGCCTGCCCTCAGCTCCGACTTTGAATCGCAGGCTTCGGGCATACGATGGAGGAACCCCTCACCCCCGCGACCTGCAAAACGTGGGGCCCCCTCCGCCTTGCGGTCCCCCCTCTCCCCGAGGGAGAGGGCCAATTTCCTTAAGTTAGCGCTTATGGGCCGTTGGCCTGGGCTTTGGTAGAGCGCCCCTTTGGGGCTCACGTGGAATAGCCGCATTCCGTGCGAAAAGGATTGGTCAAGACGCCCGAGGACTGGAAGTGGTCGAGCACGCGGGAATTCGCGGGGGTCAGCGGCGAGGGCCAGGAACAGTTCTGCGGACTGCGCATCGATCGCGTTCCGCTGCCCTTCGATGTGCCTACCCGGAGCGGGACGTGGATGAATACACACAAAACACACTGGGGCGCATCCCTGCCGAGCGCTATGGGTGTTGGCAGAGAAAACACATGAGTATTGAAGAGGCCCAGAAGGGCCAAGGGCATGAGGGGAAACCATCGCCAGCAGGAGGCGGTTTCCGGCGATGGGGAGCGGGGAAGCCAATGAACGCCGTGCGACGGTCGGGTCAGGACTCGCGGCGGGAAATGACCTTGGCGCTGTAACGATCGCCCCGAAACAGGGAATGGGTGAATTCCACAGGGGCATCGTCCTTGGCGTAGGCGATGCGACGCATTGAGAATAGAGGGAACCCGACGCTTACTTGCAGGAGCTTGGCTTCGTCTTTCTCGGCGGGAATCGCTTCAAGCTCCTCCTCCGACCACTCAACCCCCACGTTGTATCGGCTATTCATGAGGGCGTAAAGGGATTGGTATTCCAGATCCTGTTTTTCCAAGTCCGGACACAGACGGGCGGGAATGAGGGCAGTTTCAAGCCCCACGACATCTTTGTTAGCGAAGCGCAAGCGCCGGATGCGATAGACTTCTTCATGGTGCAGGAGGCGGAGTAGGTTCGCGGTGGCCGCATCCGGAACCACCTTTTGAATATGGAGGAGTTTGGAGGACGGTTTGAGCCCGCGCCTTGACATCTCCTCGGTGAAACCGCGGAGCCGATGAAAGTCCTTCTGTATTCGACCGGTACTCACGATGGGGCGTTTGCCTTTTTCAATGATCAGCAACCCATCAGCGCGCAGAGCCTGGAAAGCTTGCCGGACAGTCATTTTGCTAATGCCGAGTTGCGTCGCACAGGTGCCCTCAGAGCAGATCGTCTGGCCAGGGCGCAACCTTCCGGTCTTGATGATTGACTCTAGCTGGTCACGGATTTGGCGGTAATAGGGCACGTAGCTGCCCCGTTCGAGGCTAAGATCCGGCATTTCAACATCATCGGAAACGGGAGGGGGGATTGCATTGGGCATCGGAATCCTCTCTAGTCAACTAGCATATAATATCAGTATGAACGTGGGAGAATTCGATTGTCAAGGCCATGTATGAGTCGTGTTTTCGTCGCCGGCAGTTTGAGAAATAAAAAGGGGGAAAGCAATCAGGTTGTCAGGTTTTATGGTGTGCATAGGTCTCATCGCCATACCCACTGCTCTTGCACAGACCAGCGAGCTTGCTCAAAAGTCCCAACGGGCGCATGAATTGATGGCGGCGGGGAAATTGGACCAAGCAATCCCCATCTATGGGGAGCTCAAAGTTCGCTGGCACGGGCATACGTGCAGACCGGCGAGTCGGCCAAGGCCATTCCCCACTTCCAAGCAGCTTTGCCCACCGATGAGGATGGAAGCCTTCACTATCGATTCGCGCGCGCCGACGGGATATGAATCCTTGATTTGGGCTTTGCACGATGGGTCATTCGACCGGTATAGTCGCGCCCACAACTTCAAACTCTGTCGACAAAGCCTCGGTGCTTGTGGCGTCGCCTGTTCCCCGGAATCCCGGTTGCTTGCCTCCCACCTCTATTCTAAACCTCCCCGGCATGACAACGCGTTTCCCGGCGTTGTCGATGACGGAAAGCTGATAAGGATTGAGATCGAAACTCATCACTTTACTTTCACTCGGATTCAGGTGAATCCGGGTGAATCCCGCCAGGGAACGAATGGGAACGGGAACCGGTGAATTCAAGTGGGTGAGATAGAGTTGCACCACCTCATCTCCGCCCACCCCGCCGGAGTTCTTCACCTCCGCGCTGACCCGCAGATTCCCGTTCGACTGGATTCTGTTGGACTCGACCTCCAAATGGCGGTACAGGAATCGGGTAAAGCTCAGACCGTAGCCGAAGGGGTAAAGGGGTTCACCGGAAAAGTAGCGGTAGGTTCTTCCTGCCATCTTGTATTCCCCGAAAGGAGGGAGTTCATCGACAGATTTGTACACCGTGACGGGCAGTCTGCCGCCGGGATTATAGTCGCCGAACAAGACATCCGCGATGGCCGTGCCCCCTTCTTCCCCAGGATACCAGGCCTCAACGATAGCGCCCGCGTGCGCGCTGGCCCATTGGGTGGTAATGGGCCCTCCGTTCAGGAGAAGGAGAACCGTGGGCTTGCCGGTTGTCGCGACCGCCTCGAGAAGCTTCTCTTGCGCGCGGGGAAGGTCAAGGGACGTGCGATCTCCCCAATAAAAGCCGTCGGTTTCAATTTCGAATTGCTCATTTTCCAGGTCGCCCGACAATCCCAACGCCACGACTACAACATCGGCTGACTTGGCAGCTCGAACTGCCTCATCCAGGGAAGTCGCAATGGCCGGGGGCTCGACTGGTTCACAGCCCTTGGCGTAGATGACGTTGGTCGAGGAGGAAACCTTTTGCCGAATTCCCACCACCGGAGTAATCGCCAGCGATGGCGTTCCATAATAATTGCCCAGGAGTGCCTTCACGTCGTTGGCATTCGGACCCACCACGGCAATGGACTTGAGGGTCTTGCTCAGAGGAAGGAGGTGATTTTCATTCTTGAGCAGCACAATTGATTCTCGCGCCGCCTGCAAACTCAACTCACGATGCTCGCGGCTGTCCACGACCGAGTAGGGGATTCGCGCGTACGGGACCTTTTCCGGAGGATCGAACATCCCCAGGCGAAACCTCGCTTCCAGCACGCGCTTTACGGCGGTGTCAATGTCGGCCTCACTTACCAGGCCTTGTTTCACGGCCGCAGGCAGGGATTTATACTCATTGCCGCAGTTGAGATCACACCCGGCTCTCAGCGCCATGGCGGAGGCTTCTTCCACACTCTTGGCGAGGTGATGATTCTCAAAGATATCCCAAATTCCGCGGCAGTCGGAAACTACATAACCGCGAAAACCCCATTCTCGGCGCAGAATTTCATCAAGCAGCTTCCGGCTGGCGCAACAGGCTTCCCCATTCAGCCGTGAGTAGGCTCCCATCACCGCAAAAGCTTTTCCTTCCTGCACGCAGGCTTCGAAGGCCGGCAGATAGGTTTCGCGCAGATCACGTTCATCCACCTGAGCGTTGAAGCGATGCCGCTCCGGTTCGGGTCCACTGTGGGCGGCGAAATGCTTGGGCGTCGCCACGACCTTTAAATACTGCGGATCGTTGCCTTGTAACCCTTGTACATAGGCAACTCCCAGGCGGGCCGTCAGGTAGGGATCCTCGCCATAGGTTTCCTGACCGCGTCCCCAGCGGGGATCGCGAAAGATGTTTACGTTGGGACTGAAAAACGTCAGGCCGTAGTATTTTCGCTGTTTGTGCTGCCGGAGGGCTTCGTGATACTTGGCTCTTCCTTCATCGGAAATCGCCTCGGCAACGCGGTGGATCAATCTCGTGTCCCACGTTGCTCCCAGGCCGATGGACTGAGGAAAGACCGTGGCCAGCCCCGCCTGTGCCACTCCATGCAGACACTCGTTTCCCCAGTTATATGCGGGAAGCCCCAGCCGATCGATGGCGGGCGAGTCGTAGACAAGTTGCGCCATCTTCTCTTCCATCGTCATGCGGGAAATCAGATCGTCCACCCGCACGGCGGCCGCAAGGGAGGGATCGCGATAGGGAGCATCCGTGTCGTGTGCACGTGGCGGCGCGGCGGCAACAAAAATTAAACCCCCGGCGGCGAGGAGAAGCACGGCCAACCGGGAAATACGCACCCGCGGTCTTTGGCGAAAGCGGGTTGGGATAGACATAAACCTCCTCGTAACGAAAACGGCGCTGGCCGGGTGGAGCAAGTGGGAAACGACACCGAACGGCTGCGAATGATGCTCTAAGTTGCATCCCCGGCGCTTATCGAATATACTCTCTCAGTCAACTAGGTGGCTAGATATGTCTGAAGCCACTGCCAGCGTGAG
>Ga0335085_10005915_pt1 | contig 19481 bp, 19 predicted proteins | sample Lox_Sample_45_FD_206712 | JGI IMG/M metagenome (GOLD analysis project Ga0335085, IMG submission 206712) | Soil microbial communities from Loxahatchee National Wildlife Refuge, Florida, United States - Lox_Sample_4.5 | ecosystem: Environmental > Terrestrial > Soil > Wetlands | place: USA...
GCCGCGGCGAGGCGCGCGAGCAGCTGCGCACGGCGCACGAGATGCTCGACGCGATGGGCATCTCGGCGTTCGCCGAGCAGGCCAGCCGGGAGCTGCTGGCCACCGGGGAGACCGCCCGCAAGCGCACTTTCGAGACCGTCGTCGAACTGACCGCCCAGGAGGCCCAGGTCGCGCGGCTGGCCCGCGACGGCCTGTCGAACCCGCAGATTGCCGCCAGGCTGTTCATCAGCGCGCGCACGGTCCAGTACCACCTGGGCAAGGTCTTCACCAAACTGGACATCACCTCACGTAGCCAGCTCGCCCAGGCTCTCCCCCGCGACCCCGACGTCGCCCCGGCGCGCTAGCCGCGGCCTGGCCAGGCGCACGAACCGGTAATCACTGGCCAGTTTCACTGTCCACTGGCGGATATGAGTGCGGCTCTGCCCGGCCGACAATCGCAGGAGAGCCGCCGTTCGAGGAGCAACACCGTGACTACCTGGCTGAACGCACCTTTCCGCATGCAGTTCCGGGTGATCGACGGGCTGACGGTGCGGTTCGCCCAGGGCGGGTTCGCCCAGGGCGACAGCCGGGGGCGCGACCACGCCCTGTTGCTCAGCCCGTGGCCAGAGAGCCTGCTTGCCTTCGAGCCACTCTGGTCGCCGCTGGCCGAGCATGCCCACCTGGTGGCCGTGGACCTCCCGGGGTTCGGCCGGTCACAGCACCGCGGCGCGCTGCTGTCCCCTCGGGCGATGAGCGAGTTCATCATCGCCGCCGCCGACGCCTTCGGGCTCGAGCATCCCCACCTGGTCGCGCCCGGTACCGGCACCCCGGCCGCGCTGTTCGCCGCCGCCCGCTATCCGGGCCGATGGCGCAGCCTGGTCGTGGGCAGCGGTGCCGCCGCGGTGCCGCTCCTTGGCAGCCCGCTGCGGGACTGGATTGAAGCGCCCGACCTGGAGGTCTTCCGCCGCGCTGACCCGCGGCAGCTCGTCACCGACGCGCTAGCCAGCATGAAGCGATCCGTGACGCCAGAGGCCGTGCTCGAGGACTATTTCGCGTCCTACCAGGGCAACCGGCTGGCCGAGTCGATGCGCTACGTGCGTGCCTACCCGGCGGATCTGCCGGTCCTGGCTCACCTGCTGCCGCAGATCCGCACGCCGACACGGATCATCGCAGGCGCGTACGACACGACGGTGCCGCTGGCCAACGCCGAGTTCATGGCCGAGCGACTGCCCGGCAGCAGGCTCGACATTCTCGAAGCGGGCCACTTCACCTGGGAAGACGCCGCGGACGAGTATGCCGCGCTCGTCACCGGCTGGTGGAGCGGGACCACAGGCACCCCGGCCGATGTCGCCGGCCACGCAATGCCGTACAGGAGGAGTACTTCCACGTGAACGAGTCACCGCCCATTCAGGAAATCCTGCCCGTCACCGACCTCAGCGTGCGCGAGACGCCCATGCCGCCACCCGAGGTTGCCTATCCCAGGATCCAGCACGGGCTGCTTGGCCGACGTCACGAGTGCGGCAGGCTGGATCGGCTGGTGGCCGGTGTCCGGGCGGGACAAGGCCAGGTGCTCGTCCTGCGCGGCGAAGCCGGCGCCGGTAAGACAGCGCTGCTGAATTACATGCTGAAGCGGGCGGGCGGGTGCCAGATCATCCGGGCGGCCGGGGCCGAGTCCGAGATGGAACTGGCGTTCGCCGCGCTGCACCAGCTGTGCGCGCCGTTTCTGGACCGGCTTGAGCGTCTTCCGGAACCGCAACGTGACGCGCTCGGCATGGCGTTCGGCGTGCGGGACGGGGACGGGCCTGATCGCTTCCTGGCCGGTGTGGGCTTCTTGAGCCTCTTGGCGGAGGTAGCCGGAGAGCGGCCGCTGATCTGCGTGGTTGATGACGCGCAGTGGCTGGATGAGGCCTCGGCACGCACTCTGGCGTTTGCGGCGCGCCACCGGGCCGCCGGGGCCATCGCGGTGCTCTTGGCGGTACGGCCGTCCGGTAGGGAGCGTGAGCTGGCCGGGCTGGCCGAGCTGGCGGTCGGAGGGCTGGCCGACCGTGACGCCCGGGCGCTGCTGTCCACCGCGGTGACGAGCCGGCTGGATGAGCGGATACGCGATCAGCTCGTGGCCGAGGCGCGAGGCAATCCGGGAGCGCTGCTGGAGCTGGCCGCCGGGATGGGCCCGGAGAAGCTGGCGGGCGGATTCGGCCTGCCCGGCGCCGTGGCGCTGGCGCCGCCGGTCGAGGAGCGTTTCCGGAAGCAGCTGGCGCCGTTGCCGGAAGCGACGCGGCGGCTACTGCTGGTGGCCGCGGCAGAACCCACGGCCGATCCGGTATTGATATGGCAGGCGGCCGGAGCGCTCGGCGTCAGGGCGGCGGACGCGGCGCCCGCGGCCGAGGCCGGGCTCATCGAATCCGGCGGGCCGGTGCGGTTCCGTGATCCGCTGGCCCGGTTCGCCGTCTACCGGACGGCCTCGCTGGCCGAACGGCAGAGTGCCCATCAGGCCCTGGCGGTGTCTACCGATCCGGATCGGCGGCGGTGGCATCGCGGCCACGCTGCACTGGGGCCGGAGGAGAACCTCGCGGCTGAGCTGGAACGCGCCGTGCCCACCGCGCGGGCCCGCGGCGGGCTGGCCGCCGACGCCGCGTTCCGCGAACGGGCCGCCGAGCTGACGCCGGACCCGGGCAGGCGGTCACGGCGGGCACTGGCCGCGGCGCAGGTCAAGCAGCAGGCCGGCGCGGCCGAGGGGGCCCGGCGGCTGCTCGGCCTGGCGCAGGCCGGACCTCTGGACGAGCTCGGCCGCGGCCGCGCGGAGCTGCTGCGCGCCCGGCTGACGGCCGACGCGGGCGGCCGCCAGGACGCGCTGCCCTTGCTGGTCAAGGCGGCGCGACGGCTCGAGCCGCTGCATCCCGGGCTGGCGCGGCAGGCCTACCGAGACGCGTTCTGGGTGGCACTGGCCTCGGGCCGGCAGCCGGGCAGCGGCATGCTGGAAACCGCTGAGGCGGCACGCGCAGTGCGACGAGGACCAGGCCCCCCGCGGCCCGGCGACCTGCTGCTGGACGGGCTGGCGGCACTGTTCGCCGAAGGGTACGCTGCGGGCGCGCCGCTGTTGAAGCAGGCCCTGGACGTGTTCCGCGAGACGAAAGTCTCCCTGGACGAAGGCCTGGGGTGGCTGCCGCTGGCGTGCCGTCTGTGCGGTGAAGTCTGGGATGACCAGAGCTGGTCCGTGCTGTCAGCCCGGCTGATCGAACTGGCCCGCAACGCCGGTGCGCTGAGCGTACTCCCGGCCGCGCTCGAGTCCGGCGCGGTGATGCAGTTGCTGGCCGGGGACCCGCCTGAGGCCGCCTGGCTGCTGGAGCAGGCGGAGGCGGTCGCCCGGGCGATGGATCGTGTGCCAGAACCCGGTGGCGCGCTGATACTGGCGGCCTGGGAAGGCCGGGACAGCAAAGCCGGCCGGCTGATCTCCGAGGTGACCGCGTCCGGCGAAGGACAAGGGCAGAGGACCGCGGCCTGGGCGGCCGCGGTGCTCCACAATGGCCATTCCCGTTACGACGAGGCGCTGGCCGCGGCCGAACAGGCCAGCGCACCTCCGGGCGAGCTGGGGCCGGCTATCTGGTCGCTGGCCGAGCTGATCGAGGCCGCGGCCCGGTGCGGACGACCCGGCCCGGCGGTCGCCGCCCTGGAGCAACTGTGCGAGGTCACGCGGGCTGCCGCGACTGACTGGGCGCTCGGGATCCAGGCGCGCTGCCGGGCGCTGCTCAGCGAGGGGGAGGCGGCCGAGCACGGGTATGTGGAGGCGATCGGGCGGCTGGGCCGCACCCAGGTGCGCGTGGAACTAGCCCGTGCCTACCTGCTGTATGGCGAGTGGCTGCGCCGGGAAAACCGCCGGGTCGAGGCGCGCGAGCAACTCCGGGCCGCCCACCAGATGCTGGCCACGATGGGGATCGGAGGATTCGCCGACCGCGCCCGCGCCGAGCTGCTGGCCACCGGCGAGACGGTCCGAAGGCGCAAAATGGAGACGGCCGCCGAGCTCACCCCGCAGGAGGTCCGGATCGCCCGGCTCGCTGTGGACGGGCACACCAACCCGGAGATCAGCACTCAGCTGTTCCTCAGCCCGCGCACGGTCGAGTGGCACCTGCGCAAGGTGTTCACCAAACTCGGCATCAGCTCCCGCCGGGAGCTTCCCATGGTGCTGCGTGAACTGGAACGCGACGCTGTGCCGGCCTAGCCGGAGCCGGCTACCAGCCGCCGAAGGACAGGCCGCCGTTGACGCTAATCGTCTGACCGGTCACCTGGGCAGCGGCGTCGGATGCCAGGAAGACGGCCACCGCAGCTACCTCGTCTGCGGCCGGAGGCCGGCCGAACGGGAAGCGCTCGACCACCTTGGTACCCAGGTCCCGCCAGAAACCCTCGTCCGCGAACGCCCGGTCCCAGGTCGGAGTGTCTGAGGTCAGGGCCAGGGCGATGCTGTTGACCCGGATCTTGTCCCGGCTGAATTCCTTGGCCAGGGCCTTGGTCATCATGATGATGCTCGCGCCGACCGCGCCCAGCACAGATTCCCCCGGCGTGGCGAACCGGCCGGCGTCCGTCGTGAGCAGGACGACCGAACCGCCATTCTCGCGCAGCGCCGGCCACGCCGCGTGCACCGGGAAGATCCGCGGGAGCAGCCGCTTGCGGAACTCGGTTTCGATCTGCTCCGGGGTCAGCTCGGCAAATGGCGTCGGCCCGATCTCTCCCTCGGCTCCCGCGCTGATCAGGATGTCGAGCCTGCCCGCCGCTGACCGGGCGGTATCGACGACGGTGGCCACGTCGTGGTACGAGGCGCAGTCTCCGGAGATGAAGCGAACGTCCTGGCTGATCTGGAGCAGCTTCGCGATCGCCCGCTCTCCGCGTTCGGCGGAGCGGCCGTTGATGAAGACATGAGCCCCCGCCTCGGCGAGCTGCTCCGCTACCCTGAGTCCGATACCTTCCGAGCCGCCGGTGATGAGGGCTGCTTTGCCCTTGAATCCTGCCGCGCTGGCCATCGGGAATCTCCTTGCCAGAGCTGGTTGCCGCTCTCAGCGTAGCTAACCTGCAGAAACTGTCACAAGGCCCTCGGTATGAAGGGTCGCGATCCAGACGGGAGCACCGCTCCCGGCCGGGCCGGCCTCGTGGTAGCACGCGACGACGGTCGCCGTTGAGGTCAATTAGTGCGGAAGACTGGAAAGCGTCGTTATCGTCGACGTGCCAGCCGTCGGCGAGCCGTTGACTGACGGGCAGGCTGGCAGGTAGGAGACTGCGCCGGGCAGCCATGCGGAGATGATCACATGTCCCGAATCGCCCGGCGGGCTCACCCGGAGGCGCACGTACGGTGCGGGACAGCGAGTGTTGTCTCCGGCCGGCCTGTCGTCGGATGCCACAATCGCGTAGGCGGAGTCACCTGGCTGGAGTGTCACCACAGGTGGCGGAGCAGTGTAGTGCCAGGCGCCGAACATGCTCGACTGCAGGTGCCGGAGGCGGGTGGCCTGGCCCGCGGCCTTCAGGGCGGTCACGGCAGGCCAGCCGCTCATGCGGCAGGGGGTACCGCTGTCGTTGGTGAACTTGAGGTAGCCGCCGGCTTGGCCCGCCAGAGCGCCGGTGTTGGTGAGGCTGATTTTCAGCCGAGACGTGGCACAGGCGTCGACGCCGACGGCTGACGGCGAACCCGGCGAACCCGGCGACGTCGTGGTACCTGCCGACGATGTCGCGGACGATGCCGCGCCGGGCTGGTTCTGGCTGGCGCACGCGGTCATGGCCAGGCCGCACGCCGCCACGGCCAAGACGCCGAAGGTGATCGTGCGGTCACGGACTAGGTGAAACCTCATAGCGTCTCCCTCCATTTGCCCGAGGCCTGCCGGCCTGAGATGACGGCGCGCCGCAATCCGCAGCGGACAGGCCCGTGCCCGACGTTTGCCCGGCTGGCGTCCATCCTGCAGCCGTCGGCGCTGGGCGCTTCCGTGATCGCCGGTAATCGCGGTCCCCGGCACGGCGCGGTATTTCAGTCAGGACATCGGCTACGGAGATGGTCCGGGCAGGCCAGCTCGTTCCCGGCGTTCGGGGGTCCCGCAGCGACGTGTGGACGGCGAGCCGCGCGCCGGGCGCCGTCCGATGGACCCGGAATACCACGGCCTGGCCGTCCTGACCACTCAGCGCCGTGAACCAGAATTCGTCCGTGCATCCGGTCCGGCGATACCGCGCCACGGGCCCGAACGGTCCGGCCGAGTCGGCCATCGCCGCGAACATCTCGTGGCTGGCCAGCGCGCGAAGCGTGGTGCGCGTCATGCGCCATATCGGCCGACGGCAAACGGGGGTGCGAACGGGCCCGGACATGCTCAGCAGCACCAGGGCCGTAATCCCGGCCGCAAACCCCGCACCGAACCAGAACTGGCGAGGCGCGGCCGCTGCGCCAGCCGAAACCACCGTGTACGCGACGCCGACGCCGAGCAGCATTCCGCTGCGGGCCATGGCCCGCCAGGTTGTCGCCTCGGCCGCGGTCTCGGTCGCTGTTCGCCACCTGATGCACCCGCAACCGCCGGGAACCTGCTTGACGAGCACATACCCCAGCAGAGCGCCGAACACCGCCCCGAGGGCGGCCAGGCTGGCACCGCTCAGCACCGGGTACGCTCCGCTGCACACTACCGCGCCCACCAGGCATTCCGTGCCACCGGCGGTCAGCCCGAACAGCCTCCACTGCCGCCGCGGCATGCGCAGCGCCCGCCTGATGGCGGTCATGTCGTCGAGCCCGCGCAGGCCGCGGTACAGCTTGCTCGCCCCGGCCACCGCGACAAACGCGCCGCAGCTGACGGCACACCCTGATATGACCGACCCAATAACCTGATTAATACCGATCACCCAGCTGCTTTCTATGGCCGATACTTGAGACGGAAGCAATAGCTGGCCATCGCAAATCCAGGAGCTCCCACATCGAGGTCGACATTAGCCGACAAGTTACATACGCCCTGCTCACCGAATTGCCAGAGCCGGGTGGGTATCACGGCACAGTGGGCCGCATTCCAGCGGGGCGGCCTAGTCAGGCTGCCGCACGGCTCGGGTGTGCTCGACCAGACGGCGACAGGCTTATTGACGCCTGGCGATTTAGCGATGGTCGAGCAGTTGGGGTACGGCGAATACGGGGCGCAGTAAAGGCATGGGTACAGCGGGTAGGTGCCTAGGCCCGCGAAATTATAATCCGCTAGGTAACTCGCCCACGCATTCCAGTAACTTGAGCTGAGCGATGTCGAATACTCCTGGTCGAGCCAGCAGTAGAGCTGGCCGTTGGCTGGCAGCAGGAGCGGGCGGACCGCATGGTAGGCGGTGAGCAACGCCGCCGCGAACGCTTGCGCATCAGCATGGCCCTCTGCCGCGGATCCGCTCAGCCGGGACTGCCTGGGCGCGGAAATGCAGCCCACGTAGGGGCCGCCGCTGTCCCAGGCGCCCCGGCTTTCCGCTACCGCGGCCTCATGGAACAGGTCGGCCGCCGGCGACGGGGTGAAGTAGCGAATCCAGAAGCTCGGGTTCGCGCCGAATTCACGATGCGCGGACACATAAGTGTTCTGGATCCGGCCCGCGGTGTCATATCCCGTCATAACCGCCATTCCTCCGTCAGGGGCGTTCTACCCGGCATGCTGCTGCGCTAATAGATGGCCGACACGTGAAGGTTCGTGTCGGCCGTTCCGAGTGGGCTGAGGTCAGCAGAGAAAAACGCGAGCCGCGGGTTTTCGGGTCGCACTGCGAGCAAGGCCCCGCTGGGTAGCTGGTAAAGACCGTGATACTGGCGGCCCTCGCTATAGGAGGCGGCCAGCTTGCCGGAACCCATATGGTAAGCGCAAAGGCCGCCGGTGGCCGCCGGGCCGAGAACATACATGGTCTCACCGGCCGGCGAAAGCACCGCCTTGCTCCACGGAGCGCCGAGCGGCGACGCGGGAACCGGGAACTGAATGTGGGTCTTCGTCCGGAACGAGTCCGCCGCATCAGCTAGCACGGCCACCCCGGCCCCCGGCTTGGTCATGAACACGGTGCCGTCCGGCCGAGCCTGCATGGTGACGGCACTCGGCTTCGCGCGCCCCTGGCGGAGCGCTGGGATCTCCAGCTCGGTCACCTCACCGGTCCGGGCTGAGCACACCTGCACATGACGGCCCCGGACCAGGCGCGCTACGTCACCGGTCGGCAGCGTCACGACGGGCTCCCCGCCTGGCCACGGCGCCGGCGCCGACGTCGACAACCTGGCCTTCCCGCTGCCCAGGGGAAACACGCTCAGCCGGGACAACGAGGCCTGGGCCCGGATCGCGGCTGGATCATCTGGCTGCGGTTCCCTGGTTGTCCACAGCAGCAGATCCGAGCCGTTAGCGGCCGCCGTGGACAACGCCAGGGAGGGCTCATCGGAAAGGTGGAACGGTCCGGTCATAGCCCCGCTGCGCTGATCGAAATAAGCCAGCGCGTGATGCGACCTCCAGGCCGTCGCCACCCGGGGCACCGGATGGCCCGTATGCGGGTGCCCCTTGCGCACCACGTGCTTGCCCACGGGCACGGTGATGGCCAGAACCAGGGAAACGATGGCCGAGCCAGGAGCGAAGACCGGCGTCACCAGAACGTGCGCATCGCCCGGGACGCCGGTCACGGTCACGGACCCCTGCCTGGCGACGGTAGCCCCGGTCGCGTCGAGAAGCCTCAGCGTTATCTTGGCCCCGTCGTGCACCATGTCCACGGCGGCCAGGGCCGTGACAGCCTGGTCCGGTGACGAGACCGGCGCAGCCGCGAGCTTGGTGGCGACCGGGACCGGCCGCGTCGACGCGGCCCGCGGTGGCGGGTACATCGCAGCGGCCAAAGACCCGCTAGGGACTTGGTCCAGATCCGGCGTGCCGTAAACAAAGGCATACCGTGCAGCGGCGTGGCCAGATACGACAGACCGGGCGCCCGAACTGGCCCCCGAGCTCAGATCCGGCAACGCCAGGAGCGCCCCAGCGCCCATGCCGCCTGCCAGTACCTCGCGACGGCTAAGCGCAGAGCCACTCCCGCCCGGGCCGCGAGGCCAGACTGACTTTCCCCGCTTTCGAGAACGCACGAACTCTGCTCCTGACAACTCAGCGAACTAAGTAAAAGGCACTGAATGAAAGCATCTTCCTGTCATTCAGCGCTCATCCAACGGCCTGGACTGCACATCAACCGCATCCCGTATATTCACGTCCCGATCAGGCCTTATCGACGTCGCCATACTAGCGTCACGCGTACTCAAAGCCATTTGCCACGCCGATGGCGCGGGGAAATTTGGTGAGATTCAGCGCCGCCGCGCAAGAGGGGCGAGATCAAGCCCCGCTGACCGGCTGCGGCCCCCGGCTGACCCAGCGCCGCCAGCGAGGTGTCTGGATCCCCAGACGTAGGATGAGACCGTGGGAGTAGTCCCGGCGGCGGCACAGGCGCTGGCCGTGCTGCAATACCTCGGCACGCAAGCCCAGCCCACCGCCGCGGCGGCCATCAGCCGTGACCTTCACCTACCGCGGTCCACGACCTACCACCTGCTCGACACGCTGGTCCGGGCCGGTTTCGTGGTCCACGTGGCCGGGCAGCGGCGTTACGCCCTCGGCGTGGCCGTGTACGAACTGGCGTCCGGCTACGGCCGGCAGACATCGCTTCAGCGGCTGGCGCGCATGCCGCTGGCTGCCCTGGTGGACAGCGTGGGCCAGAACGCGCACCTGGCGATCATGCACGGACGGGACGTCATCTATGTCATCGAGGAGCGGGCGATCGGCCGCCCTCCCCTGATCACGGACGTCGGTGTGCGGCTGCCGGCTCACCTGACGGCCAGCGGCCGGGCGATGCTGGCTCAGATGCCCCCGGCGCAGGTGCGCGCGCTCTACTCAGAACCCGGCCATTTCGTCCTGCGCAATGACCTGGGGCCGAGGTCGTTCACCGCGCTCAGGCAGCTCCTGGTCGAGACTCGCCGCCAGGGATATGCGTCCGAGGACGGCGAGGTGACACCCGACTTCGCTTCAGTCGCGGTGGCCGCCAGCGACCACACCGGCTACCCGGTCGCCGCCGTGGCCGTGACGTTCCCGAGCGCGGAGATCGACGCGAAGGGGCGAGAGCGGCTGGCCGCACGGGTGGCCAAGACCGCCGCTGAGCTCAGTCGCCGGCTGGGGAGCCCGCCGCAGCCGCAGCAAACGGGTACCCGGTGACAGGGGCGCGCATGAATCTGTAATCCCAGACACTGTCGGCTGCGGAGGAGGTCACAAACGGCGGCGCGCACCTCACTATGGAGGTATGAACGAGATCGTAATCGGCGTCGAGGCGCTGACCGAACAGCAGGTGCTCGCCGTCGCGCGTCATGACGCGCGGGTCCGGCTGAGCGACGAGGCCCGCAAGGCGATCGGCGCGAGCCGGGACATCATCGAGGCGCTGGCCGGCGACCCCGAGCCGCATTACGGCATCTCCACCGGGTTCGGCGCGCTGGCCACCAAGCAGATCGCACCGGACGACCGCGTGGCCCTGCAGCGCAGCCTCATCCGCTCGCACGCGGCGGGCTCCGGCCCGGAGGTCGAGCGCGAGGTCGTCCGCGCGCTGATGTTGCTGCGCCTGTCGACGCTGGCCACCGGCCGTACCGGCGTGCGCCGCCAGACCGCCGAGACCTACGCGGCGATGCTCAACGCGGGCATCACGCCGGTCGTGTACGAGTTCGGGTCCCTGGGCTGCTCGGGCGATCTGGCTCCCCTGGCCCACTGTGCGCTCGCCGCGATGGGCGAGGGCACGGTGCGGGTCGGCAGGGGGGGCGTCGGCGGTGACGTGCTGCCCGCGGCCGACGCGCTCGCCGCGGCCGGTATCACGCCGGTCGTGCTGCGCGAGAAGGAGGGCCTGGCCCTCACCAACGGAGTCGACGGCATGCTCGGCATGCTGACGCTCGCCATCCACGACCTCGCCATGCTGTTCCGGACAGCGGACCTCGCCGCCGCCATGAGCGTCGAGGCCCAGCTCGGGACCGATGCGGTGTTCGCCGCGGACCTGCAGGCGCTGCGCCCGCACCCCGGCCAGGCCGACAGCGCCGCCAACCTGCGCGCGCTGCTCGCCGGCTCCGCCATCATGGCCAGCCACCGCACCGGGGAGTGCACCCGCGTGCAGGACGCCTACTCGCTGCGCTGCTCGCCGCAGGTGCACGGGGCCGGCCGGGACACGCTCGCGCACGCCCGCTTGGTGCGCGACCGCGAACTCGCCAGCGCCGTCGACAACCCCGTCGTGACGCTCGACGGCCGGGTCGAGAGCAACGGCAACTTCCACGGCGCGCCAGTGGCCTACGTGCTCGACTTCCTCGCCATAGCAACGGCCGACCTCGCCTCGATCGCCGAGCGGCGTACCGACCGGTTCCTGGACAAGGCCCGCAACCACGGACTGCCGCCGTTCCTGGCCGACGACCCGGGGGTCGACTCCGGTTACATGATCGCCCAGTACACCCAGGCCGCTCAGGTCTCGGAGCTGAAGCGGCTGGCGGTGCCGGCGTCCGTCGACTCGATCCCGTCCAGCGCGATGCAGGAGGACCACGTCTCGATGGGCTGGTCGGCCGCCCGCAAGCTGCGCCGCGCCGTCGATGCACTGACCCAGGTGCTGGCGATCGAGATCCTCACCGCCGCCCGGGCCCTCGACCTGCGCTCGCCGCTCACCCCCGCCCCGGCGACGGCCGCCGCCCGCGACGCCCTGCGCCAGCAAGTCGCAGGCCCGGGCCCGGACCGCTACCTGGCCCCCGACATCGCAGCCACCGTGGAGCTCGTCCGGTCCGGGCGTCTCATAGCGGCCGCCGAGGCCGTCTGCGGCCCGCTGCATTGACCCCCGCCACACCTTAAAGGAGACCCGCCATGGAAGGCGCCCGCCCCGTCCGCGCTCCGCGCGGCACCACGCTCACCGCACGCTCGTGGCAGACCGAGGCCCCGCTGCGGATGCTCATGAACAACCTCGATCCCGAGGTGGCCGAACGTCCGGACGACCTCGTCGTCTACGGCGGCACCGGCCGCGCCGCCCGCAACTGGGCCAGCTACGACGCGATCGTCCGCACGCTGACCGACCTGCGCGAGGACGAGACGATGCTCGTGCAGTCCGGCAAGCCGGTCGGCGTCATGCGCACCCACGAATGGGCGCCGCGCGTGCTGATCGCTAACTCCAACCTCGTCGGCGACTGGGCCACCTGGCCGGAATTCCGCCGTCTGGAGCAGCTCGGCCTGATGATGTACGGGCAGATGACCGCCGGCTCGTGGATCTACATCGGCACCCAGGGCATCCTGCAAGGCACCTACGAGACGTTCGCTGCCGTGGCCGAGAAGCGCTTCGGCGGAACCCTGGCCGGCACGCTCACCGTCACCGGCGGCTGCGGCGGCATGGGCGGGGCGCAGCCGCTCGCGGTGACCCTCAACGACGGCGTCTGCCTGGTGGTCGACGTCGACCCCGCGCGCCTGCACCGCCGCGTCGAGCACCGCTACCTGGACGAGGTGGCCAGCGACCTCGACGACGCCATCGCCCGCTGCGAGCAGGCCAAGGCGCAGCGGCGCGCGCTGTCCGTCGGCCTGGTCGGCAACTGCGCCTGGGTGCTGCCCGAACTGCTGCGCCGCGGCGTGCGGGTAGACATCGTCACCGACCAGACGTCGGCCCACGACCCGCTGTCCTACCTGCCGGAGGGCGTGGACCTCGGCGACTGGGACGACTACGCCAGCAAGAAGCCCGAGGAGTTCACCGACCGCGCCCGGGTCTCGATGGCCCGGCACGTCGAGGCGATGGTCGGCTTCCAGGACGCCGGGGCCGAGGTGTTCGACTACGGCAACTCCATCCGCGACGAGGCGCGGCGCGGCGGGTTCGAGCGGGCGTTCGCGTTCCCCGGCTTCGTGCCCGCCTACATCCGCCCGCTGTTCACGCAGGGCAAGGGGCCGTTCCGGTGGGCCGCGCTGTCGGGTGACCCCAAGGACATCTACGCCACCGACCGGGCCGTGCTGGACCTGTTCCCGGACAACGCGCGGCTGCACAAGTGGATCAACGCCGCGCAGGAGCGCGTCGCGTTCCAGGGCCTGCCCGCCCGCATCTGCTGGCTCGGGTACGGCGAGCGTGACCAGGCGGGCGTTCGGTTCAATGAGATGGTGGCCTCCGGCGAGCTCAGCGCACCGGTCGTCATCGGCCGTGACCACCTCGACTGCGGCTCGGTCGCGTCGCCGTACCGCGAGTCCGAGGCCATGGCCGACGGGTCCGACGCGATAGCCGACTGGCCGCTGCTCAACGCGCTCGTCAACACCGCGTCCGGTGCCTCGTGGGTGTCGCTGCACCACGGCGGCGGCGTGGGGATCGGCCGGTCGATCCACGCCGGCCAGGTCACCGTGGCCGACGGCACGCCGCTGGCCGCGGCCAAGATCGAGCGGGTGCTCACCAATGACCCCGGCATGGGCGTCATCCGGCACATCGACTCCGGCGACGCACCCGACGACGCCCCGTTGCAGGCGTACCCCGAGGGCGGGGTCAGCGTGCCGATGGGACGGTCATGACGTTCGACCGGCTCTGGGACGACCTCGCGCCGGTCGGCCGCGAGGGGTCGACCGGCGGGTACCGCCGCTACGCCTGGACACGGACCGACGCGACGCTGCGCGAGTGGTTCGCCGGCGAGGCGGCCGCGCGGGGTCTCGATCTCGTGATCGACCGGGCCGGCAACCAGTGGGCCTGGTGGGGTGACCCGGACGCGTCAGGTCCCGGTGTCGTCGTCGGCTCGCACCTGGACTCCGTACCCGACGGCGGCGCCTTCGACGGGCCGCTCGGCGTGGTGAGCGGGCTGCTCACGATCGATGCGCTGCGCGCGGCCGGATTGAGGCCGTCGCGGCCGATCGCGGTCGTGCACTTCGGCGACGAGGAGGGCGCGCGGTTCGGCGTCGCCTGCGCGGGGTCGCGGATGGTGACCGGTTCTCTTCCGCGCGATCGCGCCTTGGGGCTGCGTGACGGTGACGGGACGTCCATGGCCGACGCGATGTCGGCGGCCGGGCACGCCACCGCGCACGTCGGACGCGACGAGGACACGCTGCGCCGCATCGGGTGCTTCGTCGAGCTGCACGTCGAACAGGGCCGCGGGCTGATCGACCTCGGCCGGCCCGTCGCCGTCGGCACCGGCATCTGGGCGCACGGGCGCTGGCGGATGGAGTTCGCCGGCGAGGCCAACCATGCGGGCACCACCCGCCTCGAAGACCGGCACGACCCGATGCTCGACTACGCGGCCGCCGTCCTGCAGGCGCGGGAGCTCGCCCGCAAGTACGGCATCGTGGCCACCTGCGGCAAGGTCGCCGTCGAGCCGAACGGCGTCAACGCGATCCCGTCGCGGGTGCGGGGCTGGCTGGACGCTCGCAGCGCCGACGCCGGCACGGTCCGCGCGCTCGTCGCCGAACTGTCGCAGGGCCGCGACGTTCACGAGGAGTCCTGGACGCCGGCTACCCCGTTCGACACCGCGCTGAGCGACCGGTGCGCGGCGGTACTCGATGGCGCACCGCGGCTGGCCAGCGGCGCCGGACATGACGCGGGCGTGCTCGCGGAGGCCGGCGTCGCCACCGCGATGCTGTTCGTCCGCAACCCGACCGGGATCTCGCACTCCCCCGCCGAGTTCGCGGAACGGGACGACTGCCTGCGCGGCGTGGAAGCGCTGACCGCGGTCGTGACCGACCTCGCGGTGGGCCAGACCGCATGACGACGCTGTTCGCGAGCCACGCCCTGCTGCCGTCAGGACCAGCGCGGGACGTTCTCATCGAGGTCGCCGGCGGCAGGTTCACGTCGGTGACACCGGACGCCAGTGCACGGCCGGACGTGACGCGGCTGGCCGGCGTGGTCCTGCCCGGTTTCGCGAACGCGCACAGCCACGCGTTCCACCGGGCGCTGCGCGGGCGCACGCACGACGGCGGCGGCACGTTCTGGACCTGGCGCGAGGCCATGTACAAGCTGGCATCGCGGCTCGACCCGGACAACTACCTCGCCCTGGCCCGGGCGGTGTACGCGGAAATGGCACTGGCCGGCATCACCACGGTGGGCGAGTTCCACTACGTCCACCACGCGCCGGGCGGCCGGCCGTATCGCGACCCGAACGCGATGGGCCACGCGCTGCAGCAGGCCGCGAACGACGCCGGCCTCCGGCTCACCCTGCTTGACACCTGCTACCTGGAGGGCGGGCTCGACGCCTCGGGTCACCTCCCGCTGGATGAGCTCCAGCTGCGCTTCAGCGACAAGACCGTGGAAGCGTGGGCGTCTCGCGTCGATGACATCGACACCCGGCCGGGCACGGTCACCGGCGCGGCGATCCATTCGGTCCGGGCCGTCGCCTCGGGTGACCTCGCCCGGGTCGCCGTGGCCGCCGCGGGCCGCCCGCTGCACGTTCACCTGTCCGAGCAGCCGGCCGAAAACCGCTCCACCCAGGAGTACTACGGCCGCACCCCGACCGCGCTGCTCCACGAGAACGGCGCTCTCACGCCGCGCACCACCGCCGTGCACGCGACCCATCTCTCCGAGCGTGATATCCGGATCCTCGGCGATGCGCGGGTAACCGCCTGCTTCTGCCCCACCACCGAGCAGGATCTCGCCGACGGCATCGGTCCCGCCCGCGCGCTGGCGGACGCCGGTGCCGGTCTTTCGCTGGGCAGCGACCAGAACGCGGTCGTGGACCTCATCGGCGAGGCGCGGGCACTCGAGGCTGGCGAGCGGCTAGCTTCACTGCAACGCGGGAGGTTCCGGCCGGATGAGCTGCTGGCCGCCGCCACGGCACACGGCTCGCTGGGCTGGACGGACGCCGGAGCCATCGCGCCGGGCCTGCGAGCTGATCTGGTGTGCGTACGCACCGACACCGTTCGGACCGCCGGTGCCGACCCCGCACAGATCCTGCTCGCCGCCACCGCCGCCGACATCGACTCGGTGTGGGTCGACGGCGCGCCAGTCGTATCCGGGGGCGCTCACCGTCTGGGCGATGTAGCAGGGCTGCTCTCGAATGCGATCGGCGACCTCTGGGAGGACTCGTGACCAGTGTTCTGATCGACGGAATCGGCGAACTCGTCACGAACTCCCCAGCCGTCGGAGACGGGCTGGGAGTTCTGGCCAACGCCGCACTCGTCGTCGAGAGCGACCAGATCACGTGGGTTGGGCCGTCCTCATCGGCCCCGGCGGCCGACCGTCGCATCGATACCGGCGGGCGCTCCGTCGTCCCGGCATTCGTGGACTCGCATTCGCACCTGGCCTTCGCCGGCGACCGCGCCGACGAGTTCACCGCCCGCATGGCCGGGGCCCGCTACGACGGCGGCGGGATCGCACGGACCGTGTCAGCGACCCGCAGCGCCTCCGATGACGAGCTGCGAGCACTGCTCCGCGCCAGGGTCGCGGAAATGCACGCCCAGGGCACCGGCACCGTCGAGATCAAGAGCGGCTACGGGCTCACCGTCGAGCACGAGGCCCGGCTGCTGCGCCTCGCCGGCGAGGTTACCGACGAGACGACGTTCCTCGGCGCGCACGTCTGCCCGGCCGGGACCGATCCCGCGGAGTACCTCGACCTCGTCACCGGGCCGATGCTCGAAGCCTGCGCGCCGCACGCCCGATGGATCGACGTCTTCTGCGAGCCGGCCAGCCCGCATGCGTTCGACGGCGACCAGGCGCGCGCCGTGCTGGCCGCAGGGCGTGCCGCAAAGCTGGGTCTGCGTGTGCACGGTAACCAGCTTGGTCATGGGCCCGGCGTCGCCCTCGCGGTGGAATTCGGGGCGGCGAGCGTGGACCACTGCACGTACCTGTCCGCCGCCGACGTCGACGCGCTGGCCGCCTGCGACACCGTGGCCACGTTGCTGCCCGGGGTGGAGTTCGCCACCCGGTCGCCCTACCCGGACGCCCGCGCACTGATCGACGCCGGCGTCCGGGTGGCGCTGGCCACCGACTGCAACCCCGGCACGTGCTTCACCAGCTCGATGCCGTTCGTCATCGCGCTGGCCGTGCGCGAGATGGGACTCACTCCCGCCGAGGCGCTGCGTGCCGCCACCGCCGGCGGGGCGGCCGCACTACGTCGCGGGGACGTCGGGCATCTGGGGGTAGGCGCTACCGCCCGGCTGACGGTGCTCGACGCGCCCAGCTATCAGCACCTTGCCTATCGACCCGGAGTTCCGATCGCCCGTCTGCTGGACGACCGGGCCTTGGACGCGAACAGGCTCACCCGGGCCAGTGCGGGATAGACCCGCGAGGTCACTCCGCTCGTCTCCGAGCGGTACCGCCGGTACGCCTCGTCCACCGCAGCCTGGGCCTGCCGGGCCGATGGCAGGTGACCGGTCGATATGTAGTCGCCGCTCGTGGTGTTCCTCATGGTAGCGGGCATCCGGGCTCAGGCACCGGTCAGAAGGAACTACCGGCGGCGACGCCTTCGCGTGCTTCGCCGGCGCATCCACAGCGCGCCGAGGAAGAAGGCGATGAGCAGCACGCCGATGCCGGTGAACAGCAGGTAAAACAGGCCCTTCACGACGATGCCCAAGATACCCAGGGCCATCGCCACGATCACCAGCAGCAGGAACAAGACAAGCATCCGATCCTCCGCTCACCTGAGCTGCTCGGCTCGGCTCCGGGTCACCACCTGCATCGTAGACCTGGTAGGCCGCCTCGGACGATAAGGCTCACTGTGTCGTTCGGCGCAGGCGCATACTAGGTGCATGGGCCGGATTATCGGGACAATCCTCGGCGCGATCTTCGCCATCTGGCTTGCCGTCGCGGCCGCGGGCGGGATCTTCGCAACATTCAAGATGTTCGTCATCATCGGGCTGATCGCGATGGCCGTCTTCGTCGTCGTCTGGCTCGTGGCCAGGCGCCCTCGGCGCGACTAGCGCGTCGCATGCGGGTAGCCTCAGCGAGCAGGTCGTCGGGCTGACCATCATGAACTAGGGCTGAAGCGAGATGCCGGCTGATCGTGTACATGGGGTTGAGCTGCTGGCGGATATGGTGCGGACCCGTGAGCTCCACGCTTCCTCGCGGCACGATCGCACGGAGCCGCTGCAGCGCGGCAATCACCTGTGCGGGGTCGTCCTGCCGCGTTTGCCGCACCGCGGCGCCGTAGAGGTGCAGAGCGCTATAGGTTGACTCCGACAACGTCGAGACGGGCGGGGCCCAGGGTCCGAACGTGTTGCGGTAACGCGCCACGAACGCCCTGTTTTCCGCGGTAGGCAGCTGCTGATAGTAGCCGAAGGCGGTCCAGAGTCCGGCCGCCCGGCTCCCACGCGCGCCCCGAAGAGGCCGTACACCACGTCGCGCCGGGCGGCCACCGTCTCGTCCGCGACGAGCACAACCGAGCCCACTGGTCAGCTAGCCTCTCGGCGAGGCTCCGATCCGCTGGGCGCCAGTGCCTCAGCGTCCGCCTTGAGTTCCCGCAGCGACGACTGCAGCAGGCCCTGCAGAAACTCCAGTGCCTCGCGTGCCGGGCCCTCCGGGTCCAGCGAGTAGTAGCGATACCGGCCCGCCCGCCGCTCGATCACTACCCCGGAGGTCCTCAGGACCCGCAGGTGACTCGATACGGTGGTCCGGCCAACCCGTTCGACGCTGTCCGCGATCTCCCCCGCACTGCACTCGCCCCTGTCCGCGATCACCTGCAGAATGCTGCGTCGCACCTCGTCAGCCAGGGCGTCAAAGGCTAGATGCGTGCTCATGTCCCGCCAATCATGACGTCGTGTGGTGACATAATAACGATTCTTCCGCCGGCGGCCTGATGTGACGGGCCGGCGATGAGCCGTGCCGCGTCGCGTCACTGCAGCCCGTTCGGCCTTTACATGTGGATATCTAATGACATGTTGACTTCCGCCGCCTGCATTTGTCCGGTGTGGTTGTCCTGGCGAGACGGCAGGAGGCCGCTCATGGCGAGCATTTCCGCACCCGGCAGTACCCCGCCCCGCGGGTCCGTGTTCACCCCGATGCCCTGTCCAGGGGCCGGGTCGCCCTGATCCTGTCCATCACCGTGTTCCTGGCCGTGGCCGTCTACTACTTCGTCGGCGTGGACCAGGGCATGACCTCGCTGTTCGGCCACAACATGATGATCCACGAGTTCGTGCACGACTCGCGGCACTTCCTCGGCTTCCCCTGCCACTGACCGGCCGGGCCACCGTTCATGGAGATCCGCGTCATCCTGCGCGGCGCGCTGTCCGGGTTCGCAGCCGGCGTGCTGGGCTTCATCTTCGCCCGCATCTTCGCCGAGCCGCTCATCAACAAGGCCCTTGACTATGAGTCCGGCCGGGACGCCGCCCTGGCCCCGCTGAACCACGCGGCGGGCCGGCCGGTCGCCCCGGACGGCCCGGAGATCTTCTCCCGGTCGATCCAGTCCACCATCGGGGTCGCCACCGGGATCATCGCGTTCTCGGTCGCGATGGGCGCCCTGATCGCGTGGCCTACCTGGTGCTGCACGGCCGGTTCAGCATCCGGCCGCGGAACCTGGTCTGGCTGATCGCCGGGTTCGGCTTCCTCGGCGTGTACCTGCTGCCGTTCGTGAAGTACCCGGCCAACCCGCC
>Ga0335085_10005918_pt1 | contig 19478 bp, 17 predicted proteins | sample Lox_Sample_45_FD_206712 | JGI IMG/M metagenome (GOLD analysis project Ga0335085, IMG submission 206712) | Soil microbial communities from Loxahatchee National Wildlife Refuge, Florida, United States - Lox_Sample_4.5 | ecosystem: Environmental > Terrestrial > Soil > Wetlands | place: USA...
ACGCTATCATTCTTTCCCCTCCGCACTATAAATATTCACCTTCTCCGTTTTCCCTCTCAATTCTTCCGATCCGAGAAAAGTAAAAACAAGATCATCGCTTTGGGGCAATTGATTCTTCAGCGATTCAGAAAGCAAAAGATCTTTCCCGTACGAATTGCACTTGCTTTGGATGCGCGCGCCCGTATTCAACACGTCGCCGTGGTAAGCGATCTCTTTTTTTATCTCACCTACTTCAGCCACCACCACTTCACCACCATTCACTCCGGCCTTGAACTCCGGCTGAATGCCGTATTTCTCTCTGTAATGATCAGCACGCGATCGCAACTGATTATCGAAAGCAAAAAATACACGAAGACAATTTTGATTTGCTAATCCGTTTTTCATTCTCCACGTCAGCACCACTTCATCACCTACGTACTGATAAATTTCCGCACCGAATTGTTCCACCACCACAGCGAGATCATAAAAGCAATCCTGAATCATCTCACTGTACAACACATGTCCGATCTTCTCCGCATGAGTTGTGGAAGATCGCAGATCGAGAAACATAAAAATGCGCTGCTCCTCCTTCGGTTTATAATATCTGCCAAGCACAAGCGGCAACAAAACTCCCGGCCCGAATTTCTGGTTCACCTGTTTGATGAAGCTCACGAGAAATGAAACGACAAGAGCAAAAATCATCATCGAGAGAAGGAACCGCTGATGATAGAAAAGAATGAGCGCGCTCAATTCTTTTTGCGTCGTGAGTCCGTCCGCTGTGATTCCCGTGATGAAATGAATTACACTCATGATGATGAGAATTGTTCCGATGTAGATCAATCCCTTCACCATCACCAAAAAACCGAACGATCGCTTGCGGATGCTGCTTCTTTCGAGAAATAAATCCACAAGCCCAAGAATGAGTCCGATAAAAATTCCTGCCGAGATGAATTGTGCGAATGCCACATTCCATCGGATGGGCTCAACGATTTTTATCCGCGACTGATCTTCGAGTCCGAGCAACCGTGCAGAGAGATAAAGCAATCCTGCAAACACCCAGCAAATAATCTGAAAAAATAAAGTCTGGCGAATGGATCTTCCGCGCATGGGAGGAAAGTGTTCGCTTCAAATTTAGAATGAAAAATAAAGACAGTAATCCTGAGGACACCAAATTAATCATGCCGGCGAAGGAGGCCTCTGTTTGGCAAACACGAATCGATCCCTTCTTCGAAGGAATGACCCTATATATATTTGCAAATTCATCCGGGTACTGTATCCGACACTAAACGGTTACAAATTTTTTTCCCAACTCTGTCAGGAATTACTCTTTGCTTTCGTACGTTATCTTTGAAGCGATGAAAAAATTTTTCTTCTTCATCAGTTTTATTCTTTTTCATTTTATCAGTTGGTCGCAATGCCCGATGGGAACTGCAGCGAACGGCGCCGAGCTTGTGACGAATGGTGATTTCGAAGCAGGAAATGTTTCATTCACTTCAGAGTACTCCTATTGCAATTCGGCGGGATGCCTGGTTCCCGAAGGAACGTATACTGTCGCAGCCGATCCTACATTCTATCATCCAAGCTTCGTAGGAGCCGATCACACGTCGGGCACTGGAAATTTTCTGATCGTAAACGGAGCGGTGAATGCGGACAAAAAAGTGTGGTGTCAGACGGTGCCCATCGAGCCGAATTCTTATTACATCGTGAGTTATTGGCTCAGTTCGATGGTAGATCAGAATGAGGCGTCGATACAGTTGACGATAAATGGATTTACTTTTTACACTCCGTTTAGTGCACCGCCAACTACCAATACATGGATTCAATTTGATCAAACCATTCAATCCGGCTTGCTGACCGATCCGGAAGTGTGCCTCGTGAATGAGAATGAGAATGCAAATGGAAATGATTTCGGCATTGATGATATCTCCATCAAGAAGTGTGAATGTGATCTCACCATAAATGCCGGACCTGATCAGAGCATGTGTTACGGCGATAGTGTTCAGCTCGAGGGATCGGGAGCGATTGCTTACGTGTGGAGCCCGTTTGCGGATTTGAGTTGTTTCCTCTGTCAGAACCCAATAGCATCTCCGCCGGTTACCACGCAATACTATGTTTCGATAAATGGTCCCGGCGGTTGTACTGCCATTGACTCAATGATTGTAACCGTGTTTCAGCCATTCGACATGATTCATAAAACGGATACAACTATTTGCAATGGCGCGTCTGTGCAATTGAATGCAGAAGGTGCAGCGACTTATGCATGGTCACCACCAACTTATTTGTCTGATGCGTATTCATCCAGCCCGATTTCAACGCCGCAGCAAAACATCAAATACTACCTGAGCGGAGTTGATGAGCATGGCTGCAATCAATACGATTCTGTTTCCGTAAATCTTTTTCCGGTCACGCCCAATGTCATTGCGCAACCGGATACGATCGTTTGTCCGGGAAAAGATGTTCAGTTAACTGCTGTGAACGGAAAAGATTTTTCCTGGTCGCCTTCGACTTATCTCTCCTGTACCGACTGCGCTGATCCAATTGTTCAGAGTCCGCTTGAGACGACAACTTATGTCGTGACTTCGGTTGACAGCAATGGTTGCAGTGCAGGAAATGATACGGTGACAGTGCAAATCAGCACCGCTTGTATTTATCTTGATATTCCCACGGCATTTTCGCCAAACAATGACGGGAAGAACGATGTGTTTCATGCGCTCAGCCAGGGAGTCACTCAATTTGAAATGAGTGTTTACAATCGCTGGGGTGAACTTGTTTTTTCTTCGAATGATGTTCATGATGGCTGGAACGGAAAATACAAGGGGACCGACCAACCCGTCGGAGTGTATCTCTACACATTGAAAGCAATGCTTAATGACGGGACGCTCATCGATAAGAAAGGCAGCGTCACGCTCATTCGATAATCGCTATTTTGCAAGCGACTGATGGCCTCATCACTTTTCTCATTCGTCAAAGAACAAATTAATCAACGACACACGCGTGACATCGTGAGCGTATTTGCCATTCAGGCTTTCGCACTTCTTGCGTCACTCACCATCAGTTTAATCATCACGAATCTGCTCGGCGCAGCGGCCTATGGTACTTTCAGCTATGGATTTTCATGGGTGAATTTACTGGCCACATTTTCTTGCATGGGATTCGAACAACTTGCGCTGAAAGAAATTCCTGCCTATCGCGTGCAGGAGCGGAAAGATTTAATTCGCGGCTACTTCATTTATTCAATGAAGATGGTGCTCACAATTTCCATTCTGGTTTCTGTCGTTTTATTTCTCGGCTCATGGCTCCTGCATCAGCCGAAAGATGAAATGCTGCAGAAAGGATTGTGGCTTGCAATTCCTGTGCTGCCCATTACTGCTCTCATCAATCTTCGATTTGCATGGCTGCGCAGTGATCATTTTAATTCACTCAGTCAATTGCCGGATAAAGTTTTTCGTCCAGCAATTTTTCTTCTCGGAATTCTCATTGTGTATTTGGTTATCGGAAAAGAAATGAATGTGTGGATGATGATCGTGATGAGCGCCGCAAGCATTGTGATCGCTCTGCTCATCGGAAATTATTTTGTGGTGAAGAAAGTGACGGGCACGGTCACTGGAATTCACCCGCGATATGAAAAGTTGGATTGGATGAAGACAGCCTTCTCACTCTTGCTCGTGAATGGAATTTATTATTATCTCTCGCAGTTGCAGATTATCGCGCTCGGTTCTTTGCGCGGAGCGAAAGACACAGGAGTTTTTGCCATTGCATCGCGCCTTTCCGATCTAGAAGGGTACATGCTTTTTGCGATGAACGTGGTGCTTGCACCCATCATTTCAAAACTGTATGCTGAAAAGAAAATGGACGAGCTTCAAAAAATTATTTCAAACAGTTTGCGAATCGGTTTTCTGTTTTCATTGCCGGTGATTGTGGGCTTTCTTTTCTTCCCGTCATTCTTCCTCCATTTTTTCGGAGATGAATTCGGTGCGGGAAAATTTGCGCTGATTCTTCTCACGCTTTCGCAAGTCATAAATTTTTCGACGGGCTCTGTTGGCTACATGCTCACAATGACGGGAAATCAGAACACTGCCATTCGTTTACTTTTTCTCTGCGCATTGCTTACGACATTGTTGAGCGTCTTGCTCATTCCTGATTTCGGCGTGAATGGTGCTGCGATTGCCGCTGCAGTAAATAATGTGGCGCTGAATGTGCTGATGGCGATTGCTGTGTTTCGCAAAACCGGAATCAATTCAACGTTGTTGTATTTCAAATGAAGCCAATCAGGAAACCGGATTTTTTTATTGTCGGTGCACCGAAGAGTGGAACGACTTCGCTCTATTTCTATTTAAAATCTCATCCTGAAATTTTTTTGCCGAGAAGAAAAGAGTTGCTGTTCTTCTGCAATGATCTTCACTTCACCTATCCGATTTTGAATGAACAACAATTTCTCGATTACTACACTGATGTAAAGAACGAAAAAGCAGTGGGAGAGGTGAGTGTTTGGAATTTGTATTCGCAGAATGCAGCTTCAACTATTTTTCAATTCAATCCTGATGCAAAGATTATTGCCATCCTTCGTAATCCGGCTGATGCGCTCTACTCATTGCACAGCAATCATGTCTTCAACGGTAACGAAATCATTTCTGATTTTGCTGAAGCATGGAAAGCGGTTCCGGAAAGAAAAGCAGGAAACAAAATTTCTCCTGTAATTAAATGCCCAATTGAAGGATTGTTTTATACTGAAATCGGAAATTATGCAGAGCAGCTTCAGCGATATGATGATGTCTTCGGAAAAGAAAGAGTGAAAGTTATCTTGTTCGATGAGCTTTCTTCTAACACAAAAGAAGTTTATGCTGATCTCTTAAAATTTATCGGAGTCAATTCTTCTATCATTCCTGATTTCAAAGTTTACAATGCGAGCAAAACCTATCGCAGTTCATGGATAAGGGATTTCACAGTGAACTCACCAGAGTGGCTGAGAAAATTCGGGCAAGCGCTTTTCCCGCATCAATCCCGAAGAAGAGACTGGCTGATGAAAACACTTTGGCGAGTGAATACGAAAGAAACAGAAAGAAAAAAATTGAATCCGGAATTACGAAGACATATTCTTGATCATTATAAAACAGATATTCAGCAATTGGGAAAATTGATCGGCCGAGATGCGTCGCTTTGGCATAATGAGCATTAATTGTAACTCACCTCGCCAGCGCTTTCTCATAAACTTCTAAAAATTTCTTTCCCACCACTTCCGGCGAATAATTTTCCATCATGAAATTCCGCAAGTGAGCTGAGTCAAATTCCTGAAAATGATTTCTCATCCACACCAGCGATTCCTTCAGCTGTTCAGAATTATTCACATCAATTAATCTCCCCCGATCTTCGGAAACAAATTCTTCCGGTCCGCCGCAGCGTGTGGTGAGCACGGGCTTCCCGCAGGCAAGGGCTTCGGCGGCTGACATTGAAAACGTTTCTGACAAACTGTTCACCACAAGAAATGAAGAGGATCCAAGCAGGTCATACACTTCATCATTCGAAAGATAATCGTGAAAGAAAATTTTCCTGCCGAGTAATCCGCCTTCTTGTGCTTTCATCTGCAGCAGTTCATCAGGAACCGGACGAATGATGTGAAGTTCGGTCTGCGGCAATTTTTCGTGAACGGAATTGAAAGCTTCAATGAGCCCTGAAATATTTTTTCTTGAATCTGTCAACCCGCCAATAGCAATGATTTGCACTGCATGATTCTGACTTTGATGTTCGTGAACATTCGGGACAAAGACGACATTGGGAATGATGGCGTAGTTTCCTCTCAGTCCGAAATCTGTAATTGCTTTTTGCAATGTTTCCGAAACAACGGTGATGAATTTCGCTCTGCGCGCTGCGAATTGTGCAAATTGTTTTTTCGGAGGAAGCCATACCGGAAGCTCATGCACGAAATGGCTTGAATGTTCCGTCATGATATACGGCGCACCGTATTTCCATTGCAAATAAAAGGCAAGCAGCACGGGGCGCGTGAAGATGTGTACATGACTGATCTGCGGAATTCCGAATTTTTCCCTGATAAGTTTCCAGCCGATTCTTGTTGCTTTGATGTAACGGAAAAATTTGATCATGCGACCAAACCCTCTTTTTCCCACATCATTGTTACGGTACCAGACACGCACTACAGGAAATCCGAATTCCTCTCTCACTTCGTAATCGAATTTCTTGTCACTCATGTTCGGATCAGCCCCCACGTACAGCACAGCGAGATCGCAATAAAGTGAAACGGCGCGGGCATGATTCTCTATGAAATTTCCATCGAGCTTATCTACACGGTTTGGGTACCAGCGGGCGAGAAACAAAACTTTCAGACGCATGGGTGCGAAGATAGGAGACAGTTGAAATGGAATTTTTCAGATCAGATTACACTGATCTGCACCTATGGAACACCGTTGAAAATAATCGGAGTCGCCTGTGCTGTCTGTGGTGAATTTTCAGATTCGTTTCGTGCGCAGTCGCAGTGAATTTCCCACGACAAGCACATCACTGAATGCCATCGAGAGGGCCGCAATAATCGGTTTCAGAAATCCGAGGGCTGCAATTGGAATGGCCAGTGTGTTATAGAAAAATGCCCAGAATAAATTTTGCTTGATGGTCTTCAAAGTTGCCTTACTGATGTCGATTGCATCGGGAAGTAAAGCGAGGTTGTTATTAAGCAAAATAATTTGAGCAGAATCAATTGCCACTTGCGTTGCGTGACTCAATGAAACGCCAATGGTTGCCGCTGCGAGCGCAGGCGCATCATTGATGCCGTCACCCACCATAGCAACTGTTTCTTGTTTTCTCATTGACTCAATGAGAGTTAGTTTTTCATGCGGAAGCTGCTCAGCATAAAATTCATCAAGACCAAGAGCAGTCGCTACTTGTTCGCATTGGTCAAATTTGTCGCCGCTTACCAACACGGTTTTTATTCCTTCGTTTTTAAGTTTTTCAATCATGGCTTTTGCGCCGGGTCGCAGTTCATCAGCTACCGAAATCATTCCGGCAAGATGACCATTCTTTTTTACGAACACATTCCATCCGTCTTTAGAATAATTCAAAGACTCTTCTATGATCTTTGATGAACCCACTTCATAAAGGTTGTTTGAACTATCGGCTGCTGCCACTGAAATTCCTTTCTGCTCCTTCACATCTTTTGTTTGAAATGTATTTATGCCCGCGAGCTCTTCGCTCACTGAAATTGCTATGGGGTGCGATGAGTGTTTCTCAACACTTGCCAAAATAGTTTTCAATTCCTGCTCTGAAATTCCAACCGGCTTAAGGTCTTGGATTTTGAATTTGCCGGAAGTAAGTGTTCCGGTTTTGTCAAACACCACCGTTTTTACTGAAGCAAATGTTTCGAGTGTCTGCGCACCCTTGATTAGAATTCCTTTTCTTGCAGCTCTTCCGATTCCAACCATTACAGCTGTAGGTGTAGCCAATCCCATAGCGCATGGACAAGCAATCACCAAAACGCCAATGCTGTTCATTAATGAATTCTGAAAAGAAAGATGAAAACCGAATAGCGCAACCAGAAACGTGATGGCAGCAATGGCGAGAACGACAGGAACGAATATCGCAGTGATTTTATCGGCGAGTCGTTGAATATCCGGCCGGTTTCGCTGTGCATCGCTCACCATTTCGATAATTCGGGAGAGAACGGTTTGCTTTCCGATGGCGGTTGCCAGCATCTTGATTGTGCCGTCCTTCACAATTGTTCCGGTGATCACATCGTCATTTATTTTTTTCTCCACCGGCAAACTCTCCCCGGTTACCATCGCTTCCTCGACCGATGCATGTCCCCAAACAATTTTCCCGTCGGCAGGAATTCTGTCACCGGTGTTCACGAGAAAAAAATCGCCCGCATTAATTTCATACTGATCTATTTCTGTGATAATTTCAAATTTCTCATCGCCGAAAAAATCAATTCTCTTTGCTTTCTGCGGCTGAAGTTTTGAAAGTTCTTCCACGGCAGATCTTGTTCTCTTCACTGATCTTTTCTCAATGAGGTTGCCGAGCAGGACAAGCGTTATGATCGCAGCTGAAGTTTCGAAAAAAAGATAATCTGGATTCTGCATAATCACTCCGCCAATCAAACTGTAAATGAAAGCTGCCGTGCTTCCGATGAATATCAGCACATCCATGTTCGGTATTCCCTGGCGCAATGAACCCCAGGCGCTTTTCCCGAAATGCCAAACACCAACTGCGTAAACAGGCGTGCAAAGTACCAATTGAACCAGGGGATCATGAAGAAAATGAAACGGCAAAATCATGTGCAGCAGCAGAGGAATTGTGAAAGCAAGACAGAAATAAAATTTGCTTTCTATAGAGCGAAGGAATTGCCGTGATTTTTTTTCTGATTCTTCTATCGCAACGTGGTAGCCAAGGGCTTCTATCCCATGTATGATTTCTTCGCGATTGAAATTTCCGTTCGTATCAAATTTTACTGCACCGGAGGAAAAATCAACATAGATGTTTTTCATTCCGCGGTTCTTCAAAAATTGTGTGATCGTCATGGCGCAATGGCTGCACGTCATGCCTTCCACATTCCAGGAGATCCCGTTTCCCTCTGCAACTTCTGCAGTATGATGCATGTGATCAGTCATATCATTCCTCATTGCAAAATTAGTGAAGTTGAGATGTGCTCTCCGAACTCAGGAGGGTAACATAAATAGGGAGAAAAAGAATCCTGTACAGAGAATAAGAGTTGTTCAGATGTGGATTTCTCTCTGAACTTTCTCTCACTTCTTCAAGTTATCTTTCGCGAAATGTGGAAATCAGCGTGGTAGCTGACGTATCTCATTATTAATTTCTCATTTTTACTTTTTCATTTGCGGCAATGAGTGAATCATCCGTTCGTCAATGTATTATTATCGGTTCCGGTCCGGCGGGATACACGGCAGCGATCTATGCTGCGCGTGCAGGGCTGAATCCGCTGATGATTCAGGGCATAGAACCGGGCGGACAGCTGATGCTCACAACAGATGTTGAAAATTATCCCGGATATCCGAAAGGAATTCTCGGTCCGGAGATGATGGAAGACTTCAAGCAGCAGGCAGAACGAATGGGAACTGAAATGCTTTTTGGCTATGTGAATCGGGTTGATTTCACAGGGCCGGTTCACAAAATCTTTCTCGACAGCGGTGAGCAATTTCAGAGCCATACTGTGATTATCGCCACAGGCGCTTCTGCAAAGTGGCTGGGGCTTCCATCAGAAAAGAAGTTGAACGGCAGCGGCGTTTCGGCATGTGCCGTTTGCGATGGATTTTTTTATCGTGGTCAGGAACTGGCTATTGTTGGTGCGGGTGATACGGCGGCGGAAGAAGCTTTGTATCTCTCGAAGCTTTCACCGAAAGTGCACATGCTTGTGCGCAGTGAGAAGATGCGCGCCTCGCAGATTATGCAGGATCGTGTGCATCGAGCGCCGAATATTGAAATTCATTTCAACACTGAAACAAAAGAGGTGATTGGAAACAAAGCCGTGGAGGGTGTGAAAGTGTACAATAAAAAAACCGCTGAAGAATCTGTGATTCCTGTTAAAGGATTCTTTGTCGCTATTGGTCATCAGCCAAACAGTCAGCCGTTCAAAGATTGGATTGATACCGATGAGCAGGGATACATTAAAACCACTCCCGGTTCTTCAAAAACAAATCGTGCGGGCATTTTTGCTGCCGGCGATGTGCAGGACAAAGTATATCGACAGGCGGTTACGGCAGCAGGCTCAGGATGCACCGCGGCATTAGATGCAGAACGATATTTGAGTTCATTAGGAATTCATTAGCCACAGATCAGAAATGCTTGAGTTCATCCAGAAATTCCTGTTTCTTTTTGCAGTGATCGACCCGCTCGGATCGATTCCTGTTTTTCTCGAAGCCACCAAGCATTTCGATGATCGCGCAAAAACAAAAGTTGCCATTCGTGCTAATCTCTTTGCAGCGGCCATTCTTTTGTTTTTCATTCTTCTTGGCCAGCTGATCATGGAAACCATGCATATTTCGCTTCCGGCGTTTCAGGTTTCCGGTGGCGTCATTCTTTTCTTGTTTGCACTCACCATGATTTTTGGAGAAGGCAGGCCTAAGGAGGAAAAACACCTGATCAGCGATCATACGCATGTAACAATTTTCCCGATTGCGGTTCCGTCCATCGCATCTCCGGGAGCAATTATGGCCGTGGTCATGCTCACAGACAATAATCTTTATTCTTTCTGCCAACAACTTTACACCACACTTATTGTATTACTCGTTGTAGCGGTGACCTGCTTACTTCTTCTGGTCGCAAAAAGGATTCAACAGAGAATAGGCGAGAGCGGAATTACAGTTATCAGCAAGATCATGGGTTTGATTCTTGCATCGTTTGCCGTTCAAAATGTTTTATCGGGAATCAAAACATATTTCTACCAATAAATCAGCTCGATTCTCTATTCGGGGAATTCAGATTGAATTATTGATAGCATTCCTAGATTCAAATTCCTTTCATGAAAAAAATAATTTTTCTGCTGTTGATCTCGATTCATAGTTGCCTTCTTCTTGCCCAGGATTTTTTATCAAACACCGCGGAGCCGGAGCAGTTGCTTAAGAACGAAAATCAATTTAAAGCTTATACTGAAGCTGTGGATCAGCATTGCGGAATTTTCGGCAAGCAACCCGGGAAAGGTTTGGCAATGAGCCATGATATTCTTCTTGATATTGTTCAGACCGAAAACAGAGGCATGCATGTCTTCAGAAAAAATGCAGTGCTTCAACAGGCAGGGCTTTATTCACTCGTTGCATTCGCAATTCCCTTTATGGTTCTGTTTTTTATCAGAAGGAAATGATTGATTCAAAAATGGTAAATCCCAAATCTGACTTTGTCGTCTATCTTTGCGCCTTCGAAAAAAATTATCTCTTCTTTCTCCTATGAAAATAGAAATTGAATCAAGGCATTTGAGTGATGGCGTGGTGGTGCTAAAGCCGGAAGTTTTTAAAGACGAACGTGGCTTTTTTCTTGAAGCCTTTCGTGAAGACATTTTCAGAGACCTCGGGCTTCCCACGAATTTTGTTCAGCATAATCACAGTGGCTCAGTGAAGAATGTTGTGCGCGGACTGCACTTTCAGTGGGAGCCGCCCATGGGCAAACTAATGCGGGTGACGGTGGGTTCGGCGTTTCTTGTAGCAGTTGATTTGCGAAAAGGATCACCAACATTCGGCAAATGGTACGGCAGAGAAGTTTCGACTGATAATCGCCTGATGATCTTCGCCCCGGCAAATTTTGCCCGTGGCTTTGCTGTACTTAGTGATTATGCCGAAATTCAGTATGTGTGCACGGGAGTTTACAGCAACAAGGGGGAGAGCGGCATTCGCTGGAATGATCCGGAAATCGGTGTTGAGTGGCCGGTGAAGGATCCGATTCTTTCGAAGAAAGATGAAACCGCGCAGTTGCTTTCAGAATGGGTGAAAAGAGCGGAGAGTGATTATTTCAAATATTGATTCAGCGGAAAACTTTTCTGTTTTGGATTCGTCAAAATATGTTCAGTGCAACAATTAATTGAGTCATCAGTAGAGGGGTAAAAGAAAAATTCCTTCCTATAAGTAAATAATCATTAACTCTTAATTTGTTCAGAATGAAAATTCTCATTGCAGGCGGTGCCGGTTACATAGGTTCAGTAGTTATCCCCAAGATTCTTGATCGCGGTTATCAGGTGGATGTAATCGATCTTCTTTGGTTCGGAAATCATTTGCCGAAAGAAGTAAAGGTTTCTCAGCGCGACATTTTCGACATGCATGAAAAGGATGTGGAAGGATATGACCAGGTGATTTTTCTCGCAGGATTGTCGAATGATCCGATGGCGGAATTTTCTCCCGCAAAAAATTTCATCTTCAATGCTTCTTCAGCGGCATATCTCGCCTACATTTCAAAGCGTGCAGGTGTAAAGCGATTTATTTATGCCGGATCGTGCAGTGTTTATGGCTACACGGTAAATGAATTGTATGATGAAACAAAGCCGGCTGTCTCAAACTATCCGTATGGAATTTCGAAATTGCAGGGAGAACAGGCCGCCATGCAATTGCATGATGAGAATTTTTCTGCGATTGCATTCAGGCAGGGAACAGTGAGCGGCTACAGCCCTCGCATGCGGTTGGATCTGATCGTGAATACAATGTTTAAGACAGCCATGTCGACCGGAGAAATCATTATCAACAATCCATCAATCTGGCGCCCGATTCTCTCTATTCAAGATGCGGCGAATGCTTACGTGCGTGCGATTGAAGCTTCGGCTCCAATCTCCGGAATCTTCAATATCGCTTCAGGAAATTATACGGTGGGAGAGGTGGCCGATTACGTGAAAGAAGCGGTTGAAAAGAAGCTGAAGAAAAAAGTGAAGCTTACAATGAAAAATATTCAGGACTTCCGCAATTACAAAGTTTCAGTAGAGAAAGCGATGAACATTCTCAGCTTTAAACCGGCACACACGGTGGAATCCATTTTGGGTGATCTCATAGACAACCTCGATCGGTTCAAGGACTTCGACAATCCGGAATATTACAACATTCAGGTGTTTAGAAAATTGACGTGAGCATTTGGTTCTAAACACGAAAGACAAAAATAAATTTCCGTAAAAACTATGAAGGTTGCAGTCATCGGATCCAATGGTCAGCTTGGAACAGACTTGTGTGAGGTGTTTACATCGCATCATGAAGTGATTCCCCTCAATCATCACGATATTGAGATTAGCGACATTGACAACGTAAGGAAAGTTCTCAGCGAAATTAAACCTGAGATCGTTTTGTGTACCGCTGCGGCTCATAATGTTCCGAAGTGCGAATCAGAACCGGAGGTTGCATTTCGCATAAACGGAGTGGGCTCGCTTAATCTTGCAAAAGTATCTGCTGATCTCGGCTATAAGCTTGTTCAGTACTCCACGGATTATGTATTTGACGGAAGAAAAATGAAACCGTATGTGGAGACCGATCCGGTGTTCCCGCAAAGTGTGTACGCCGTGACTAAATATTGTGGTGAGCAATTCGTAATGAATTACTGCGAAAAATTTTTCGTGATTCGCGTCTCTGGAATTTACGGTAAGGTTCCTTGCAGAGCAAAAAACAACACCAATTTTATTGTGAACATGGTGAACCTCGCTAAATCTAAACCGGAAGTTCGGGTAGTGAACGATGAAGTGCTGACACCGACGCCAACTATAGAAATTGCGAGGAACACATTGTCTCTTGTTGAAACGGAAGCCTACGATCTTTATCACATGACCTGCGAAGGTGAAGTTTCATGGTATGAATTCGCAAAAACAATTTTCGATACACTGAAACTTTCTACTGCACTTTATCCAGCCAGCGTAAAAGATTTTCCTCTTGTTGTTAAGCGCCCTTTCTATTCAGTGCTTGAAAATGCGAATCTCAAGAAATTAGGATTGAATCAAATGCCGGAATGGAAAAATGCGCTCATCTCTTTTCTTAAAGAAAATTACCGAGCAACAGTTTAATAAATCCTGAATTTTTGTTTCGCAACTTTGCCTTCAAATTTCTTTGATGGCAAGGATTCTGATCATCGATGACGAAGAAAAACTCCGCAGCTTGCTCGCGAGAATAATTTCACTCGAAGGATTTGATGTGGATGAATCCGAGAATGCTAAATCCGCACTGAAAAAATTAGAGCAGAAAGATTTTGACGTCGCCATCTGCGATGTAAAACTTCCCGATGCAAACGGAATTGAACTCACTCAAAAGATTAAATCGTTTTATCCTTCAACAGAAGTGATTGTTCTCACAGCTTACGGAACCATCGCCGATGGAGTTCAGGCAATAAAGCACGGAGCGTTCGATTATATCACTAAAGCTGATGACAATGATCGTATCATTCCTCTCGTAAATCGTGCCGCTGAGAAATCGCAGTTGCAAAAACGCATTCATCAACTGGAGAAAAAAGTTGGAGGACGGTTCGGGTTTGAAAATATCCTCGGTTCATCAAAGCAAATACAGGAAGCAATTTCTCTCGCGAAAAAGGTTGCAGCAACTGACACAACTGTTTTGTTGCTCGGAGAAACCGGAACAGGTAAAGAAGTTTTTGCTCAGGCAATTCACTATGCAAGCGCAAGGAAGAATAAAAATTTCGTCGCCGTGAATTGCGCCGCGATCAGCAAAGAAATTCTGGAGAGCGAACTCTTCGGTCACAAAGCCGGGGCATTCACCGGAGCGATCAAAGACACACAAGGTTTGTTCGAGGAAGCAAATGAAGGAACGGTTTTTCTCGATGAAATCAGCGAGATGAACGTTGAGTTGCAGGCGAAACTTCTCCGCGTGCTTGAGACGAATGAGTTTCTGAAAGTGGGCGAATCAAAACCAACGCATGTTAATGTGCGCGTGATTGCTGCAACAAATCGCGACCTGCAAAAAGAAATTGAAGCAGGAAACTTTCGGAGCGATTTATTTTATCGTCTTGATGTTTTTCAAATTCAATTGCCGCCTTTACGCGATCGAGCGAAAGACATTGAGCCACTGGCAAAACATTTTCTTCAGCTCTTCGCAGCCAAAGTGAACAAGCCTGTGCCGAAAATGGGCAGCGAGTTCTTAGAGAAATTGAAATCATATTCATGGAAGGGAAATATCCGCGAGCTGAAGAACGTAATCGAGCGCGCTGTGATTCTCACTGATAAGAATGAACTCTCGGTTGATGATTTGCCTTTTGAATTGCAAAGTGCAGCAGCAGATTCTGCTCACACTTCTCCTTTCGATTTGTCTCTGATAGAAAAGCAACACATCCAAAAGGTTCTCGCTCACACCAAAGGAAATAAAACCGAAGCCGCACGGCTGATGAACATCGGGTTGACTACACTCTACAGAAAGATGGAAGAATACAACTTGTAAATAGACACTAATCTTTTCCAAAATGAAAAGAACCCTTTCAAAACGATAGGGTTTTTCTTTCTTAAGATTTCAGCGGGAAAGAAGGAAAATGTTCTAACTGCTTCTATTGCTAATTTTTCTAAGGATTTCTTCAATCCGAAAAAAATCTGGCAAATCAGTTGACTCATTTCCTTCGAACCAAATGTTGAAACATCTATGAGTTATTCACTCAAACGCAAGTTGCTTGCATTCTCACCCTGGAAAATTTTTGTAACCCTGAACGCAGTATTAATAATCGGAATCCTGTTGGTGAAATTGCTGAACGGTTCGCATTGAGTTAAGCTAAGTGATGTTTGTCATTTTAATGCATAACAGTTGTCATTTCTCTCAATGGCCTAAACAGAAAACTTTGTATGTCGCACAATGAGAAAATGATAGAGAATGAAAGATTCATTCGAATGGAGAAAAAGAAAGGATCGGATTTTAAACGACTCGCTATAGGCACCGTGATCGGCCTTGGTGGAATACTTGTGATTTACCTTTTTTATCAATTGCTCATCTTACTAGATAAATAGAAAACAAAAATGCTAACTATCATTCTTCTTGCTGCTGCGCTGTTGTGCTTTGGAATTTTTTACAAAGCGATTGACTTTTTCGAAAAAATTTGAAGTGGACTTCAAAATCAACTGTAATCATATGAATCCTTTTTTCATTCTGCTCGGTGTCTTAGGCTTTATGGCAGCCATCACCAGTTCTGCTTGGGTAGTTGACAAAATAAGACTGCAATCGAGAGCCCGAAGGTTACACAAGCAATTTCTCATGCGCCATCGATTAAATGCTTAAAAACTAAAACTGAAAAATCAATGATCGCGCTGCTGATTATCTCATTTCTCATGTTCTGCTACATGTGCTATGTATTGATCAAACCTGAAAAATTCTAATGCATCATGAACACTGAAATTCTAGGAGTCATTTTGATGTATGCGCTCACGGTTGCGCTGGCGTATCCGCTGGGCAAATACATCGCAAAAGTTTTTTCAGGTGAAAGAACTTTCCTCGACCCGGTTTTAAATCCGCTGGAGAAATTCTTTTTCCGAATCAGCAGAATTGATGCAACAAGAGAAATGGATTGGAAAGAAAGCTTAATAGTGCTTCTTGCCATTAACCTCATCTGGTTTTTATTCGGAATGCTCGTGATGATGAATCAGGGTTGGCTGCCACTGAATCCCGATGGAAATCCTTCTATGACTGCTGATCTTGCTTTCAATACGGTCGTGAGTTTTGTTTCGAACACAAACTTGCAGCATTATTCCGGTGAAACAGGCGTATCATATTTCGGTCAGCTTACTCTTCAGCTCTTTCAATTTATCAGTGCAGGAGCGGGCATTGCTGCGGCGGCTGTTGTCTTCAATGCAATGAAAGAACGAACGACAGACAAGCTTGGAAACTTTTACAACTACTTCATCAAATCGTGCACAAGAATTCTTCTTCCGCTTTCAATCATCGTTGCAATCATTTTAATGTTCAATGGTTCACCGATGACTTTCCTGGGAAAAGATCAGGTGATTTCCATGCAGGGCGACACAATGCACATCTCACGCGGACCCGCAGCAGCGATGGTTGCTATTAAACAACTCGGTACAAACGGCGGCGGATTTTACGGAGCAAACTCTGCTGTCCCCTTCGAGAATCCGGATTACCTTACCAACATCGTCGAGAGTGTAAGCATCATCCTCATTCCAATCGCTCTTGTTTTTGCTCTCGGATTTTATCTGCGAAGAAAAAAATTAGCGTGGATGATTTTTGGTGTGATGACCGTGGGTTATTTCTGTTTGCTCATTCCCACCATCTATCTCGAAACACATGGCAACCCTATGATCGCTCACATGGGCGTCACACAAAACCTGGGAAGTATGGAAGGAAAAGAAGTTCGTTTCGGTCCTGCGGCTTCTGCTTATTGGGCAGTAACGACAACCGTTACTTCAAATGGATCAGTGAATTCCATGCACGACAGCATGACTCCATTGAGTGGCATGTTCCCTATGCTCGGAATGGAAATCAATTCGCTCTATGGCGGCGTTGGCGTCGGCTTCCTGAATTTTTACATCTTCCTCATCATCGCAGTTTTCATTGCGGGATTGATGGTGGGAAGAACACCGGAGTTTCTCGGGAAGAAAGTGGAAGCGAAGGAGATGAAGATTGCAATGATTGTTTTTCTCCTGCATCCATTTCTAATTCTCACGGGAACTGCACTCGCATCGTACATCATTCATCTGCATCCTGATTGGCCGTGGCTCAACAATCCGGGCTATCACGGATTTTCAGAGATGCTGTATGAATACACATCATCTTCAGCAAATAACGGAAGCGGATTCGAAGGACTGGGTGACAACACTCAATGGTGGAACATCACCTGTGGATTAGTGATGCTGCTTTCACGATTCATTCCCATCATCGGACCGGTTGCGATTGCGGGAATTCTTGCGAAGAAAAAATTCATCCCGGAAAGCGCAGGAACATTGAGAACCGACACAGGCACTTTCGGCATCATGGTATTTGCAGTGATTGTAATTCTGGTTGCACTCTCATTTTTCACTGCGCTTGCGCTTGGACCGATTGCAGAATATTTAAGTATGAGTTAAAAACTTTTTTTACAATGGCTAAACGTCAAAGAAAGACACCTTTATTCCAACGAGATTTAGTCAACGAAGCGTTGAAACAATCTTTCGTTAAACTGAATCCCAAAATTCTGATTAAGAATCCCGTGATGTTCACTGTTGAAGTCGGAACCGTGGTGATGCTTGCAGTTTGCATTTGGATCTTGATGGGAGAGCATTCACAGGGAAGTCTGGCTTACAACTTTTCCATCTTCATCGTTCTTTTGATCACCGTGCTCTTTGCAAATTTTGCTGAAGCATTGGCTGAAGCAAGAGGAAAAGCGCAAGCGGATTCATTACGGAAAACGAGAGAGGAAACCCCTGCGAAGCTGGTGATGAACGGACAAACAAAAATTGTCAGCAGCTCGCAGCTCACGAAGGGAAATGTTTTCATCTGCGAAACCGGTGACATCATTCCTTCTGATGGAGAAATCATCGAAGGCATTGCCACGATTGATGAAAGCGCCATCACCGGCGAAAGCGCTCCGGTGATTCGCGAAGCGGGCGGAGATAAATCTTCGGTGACGGGCGGGACGAAAGTTCTTTCGGATAAAATCAAAGTGGTCGTCACAGCGAAACCCGGGGAAAGTTTTCTTGACAAGATGATTGCGCTCGTTGAAAATGCATCCCGGCAAAAAACTCCGAATGAAATTGCACTCACAATTTTGCTAGCAGGATTCACACTCATCTTCATCATCGTTTGCGTGACGCTGCAACCGTTTTCGCTCTATGCAAAAACTCCGATTCCGATTTCAGCATACATCTCGCTTTTCGTTTGTCTGATTCCTACAACCATTGGTGGATTACTTTCTGCAATTGGTATTGCGGGAATGGATCGCGCGCTCCGCGCGAATGTGATTGCCAAATCAGGCAAGTCGGTAGAAACCGCAGGTGATCTCGATACGATTCTGCTCGACAAAACAGGAACGATTACCATCGGCAATCGAAAGGCGACAAATTTTTATCCTGCGAATGGTGTGAATGAAAATCAGTTCGTTCAGAATTGCATGATTGCTTCGCTCGCCGATGAAACTCCCGAGGGAAAATCCATCGTCGAACTCGCGAATCAAAAAGGCACTTCAGTTCCTTCTGACTTCAACAAAGAAAAAGTTACACTGATAAAATTCACTGCGGAAACGCGCTCGAGCGGCATCAATCTTCCAGATGGAAAACGAATTCGCAAAGGCGCATTCGATGCGATCAAAAAAATCTCGACGGATGCAGGAAATTCTTTCCCGAAGGAAACAGAAGAGCAAGTGAAAGTAATTTCTTCGAACGGAGGAACGCCGCTCGTGGTTTCTGAAAATGAAAAAATCATCGGCGTGATTGAGTTGCAGGACATCATCAAGCCGGGGATCCAGGAGCGTTTTCAGCGCCTGAGAAAAATGGGAGTGAAAACGGTAATGGTCACCGGCGACAATCCGCTCACGGCAAAATACATTGCTGAAAAAGCGGGCGTGGATGATTTCATAGCCGAAGCGAAACCGGAAGACAAAATGATTTACATCCGCAAAGAACAGCAGGGCGGAAAACTCGTGGCGATGATGGGCGACGGAACCAACGATGCACCAGCTCTTGCGCAAGCAGATGTAGGTGTTGCAATGAACAGCGGAACTGCTGCAGCGAAAGAAGCCGGCAACATGGTTGACCTCGACAACGATCCGACCAAACTGATTGAAGTCGTTGAAATCGGAAAGCAGTTGCTGATGACTCGCGGAACACTCACAACATTTTCCATTGCGAATGACGTAGCAAAATATTTCGCGATTGTTCCTGCGCTGTTCATCACATCGATTCCTGCGCTGCAGAGTTTGAACATCATGAATCTCTCCAATCCGCAGACAGCAATTCTTTCAGCAGTCATCTTCAATGCGATCATCATTCCATTGTTGATTCCTCTCGCATTGAAGGGCGTTGCTTATCGTCCTATCGGTGCTTCAAAATTGCTGAGGAGAAATTTGTTGGTGTACGGATTGGGAGGAATTGTTGCACCGTTTCTCGGAAT
>Ga0335085_10005919_pt1 | contig 19478 bp, 11 predicted proteins | sample Lox_Sample_45_FD_206712 | JGI IMG/M metagenome (GOLD analysis project Ga0335085, IMG submission 206712) | Soil microbial communities from Loxahatchee National Wildlife Refuge, Florida, United States - Lox_Sample_4.5 | ecosystem: Environmental > Terrestrial > Soil > Wetlands | place: USA...
CCCGACGAACACCTCTACCAATACCGCGACCAAGACGGCTACGCTGACGGCTACCGATACGGCTACGCAATCGGCGACCGCCACGCCCACCAATACGGCGACCCAAACGTCCACCTCCACCGCCACGCGTACTGCCACCCATACACCAACGTTGACCCCGACCAGCACGTCTACGTTGACGGCCACGGATACGGCGACCTCCACCGCCACCAACACGGCCACCAACACCTATACAGCCACTTCTACTGCCACTTGGACGCCAACCAAGACCCCCACGAACACTTTCACCTTTACTTCCACACCAACCGATACGGCGACCACTACACCGACCCTTACTCCCACGGCCACGGATACGGCCACTTCCACCTTCACCGCGACCGATACCCGCACTTCCACTTTCACGGCGACGGCGACCCCCACTTCCAGCTTTACTTCCACCTGGACGCCTGTCTTTACCTGGACCCATACCCCCACCCCGACCCCGTCCGGAACCCCCCCGTTCACTTTCACCCCCACGCCCACTCTCCAGGTTTCTTTCACCAAACAGGCTTCCACGGGCGAAGTGGAGCCGGGGGTTCCGGTTGATTTCACCCTGACCCTCCATGTGAACGGCCCGACCTCCGGGATCGTCGTCACCGACACCCTGCCGGCCCAAATGACCTACCTTGGGCCCCTGACCAACAACCCTTCCTCCCTCCCCGCCGCAGTTTTCAATGGCGGCACCAACCAGCTGATTTGGACCCTGCCGGCCCTGGCGGCGGGAACTTACCAATTGAACTACCAGGCCCAGATCAACAACCTGGTGCCCGCCGGAACCTCACTGACCAATAACGCGGTCCTTTCCTATCCTGGGGCGCCGCCCCTAGCCGTCAGCGCCCAAGTGACCGCCTTGGGGGGATATACGGTCAAAATCGGGGTGTACAACTCCGCGGGCGAACTGGTGGCGACGATCTATACCCAGGCCAACCTCCAGCCCGTCAACAGCTTCACTTTAAGCTCGCAGGGCATCACCAGCCTGGGGGGAACGAGTGGGGCGGTCACGGTTTACCTGGCCGGCGTCCCACTCGCGGTTTGGAACGGCGACACGGCCGCGGGAAACCCCGCCACCAACGGCGCCTATTTCGTCACCGCCCAAAGCACCGATGGATCGGGCAACGTCATCACGGTTTCCCAGAAAGTTACCGTCAGCCGGCCCTATGCCCAGGTCAGCGCCAGCGTCTATAACGAGGCGGGGGAAGTGGTCCGCCATCTTTACGCCCAGGTGCTGGCGGTTCCGGGCTCCCAGATGACGGGGGTCCAACTGAGCTCCAACGCCATCCGGCCCGGGGCTGCGCCGTCCAATCCTGATGCCAGCACCCAGATCCTCATCCAAACCTCCCAAGGGACGGTGACCCTGGTTTGGGACGGAACCAATGACGCGGGAACCGTCGTCACGGACGGGACCTATGAGGTCGGGGTTCATTGGGACAATGGGAACGGGATGGACCAGAATTTGAGCCAGAGCATCGTGGTGACGGGTGCCCGGTCCTCGGGCAACGTCTTCGCCGCGCCCAATGTGCTCAACCTTTCCCAGGGCGTCAGCGTGACGACCTTCCGGGCCGACATCCCCGGCGCCCAGACCTTGGATGTCTCCGTCTATACACTGGCCGGGGAACGGGTGAAAACCAACGCGGGGTCTCCCGGCACGGGGGAAGTCAGTTGGGACGCCTCCGGCAGGGCCAGCGGCACTTACCTGGCCGTGGTGCGGGTCTTGGACTTAAGCGGCGGGATTCTCACGAAGCGGACGGTCAAGGTGCAGGTCATTCACTGATGCTTCCACGATCCATCCCCCAAAGCGCCACTTGAATGGAAGCCCCTTTTTATTCGGGATGACAGGGCTGCCGCTTTTGTGCCTGCGCTCCTCGTGGTTTCCTTTACCAAATCTATAACGGTTTACCCCTTTATTTTCCGGTACCCTTTGCAACGCCATTCCAGGGGCCTATGATAGGAATCCGCGCATCAGCTTGAACCGGATATTAATTCAGCAGGAGAAGGGGATATGGGGGTTCGGCGACTTCACCGCGTTTCTTTTTTCCTTTTATCGGTTTTAGCGGCATCCGCCGCGAAAGCCCAATGCCCCCAACCTACCCTGACTCCCGATAGTTGGGGTTCCAGTTCGGGGAACTTTTCCACAGGATCGGGTTTGGTCACCTTGAGCGGGACGGGCCAATACGCCACCACCCAGATGTTCGAGAACGCCGAGGCGGCTTACGTCACACTGGCGGGTGATGGCCAAATCCAGGCCCAATTGCAAAGCGTGAGCGGCTTGGTGGGAGCCAATACGGTAGCGGGAATCTTCATTCGCGGCGGGACCAGCGCCGGGAGCGATGGCGGCCTTCTGTGGGTCCGGGGAACGGCCCTGACCACGGCCCAGTTCGCCGACCGGACCAATGACGGCCCCCTGACTTTGTTGGAATCCAAAACGATTTCCGCGTCGCCAAGTTGGTTGCAACTGCAAAACAGGGGCAAAGTTCTTTATCCATCCGTCTCAACCGACGGAATCAATTGGACCCCCATGCCGACTCCCGCCTATGACCTCAGCGGTGACGTTAGTTTTTTTGAAGGCCCAAATTATGTTTACGGACTTATTGTTTGGAGTGGTTCCAACAGTTCTCCCACAACGGCCGTTTTTGGCAATGTTTGCGTCAGCCTCCTGTCCACCGGCACCCCTACCGTCACGCCCAGTTCCACCGTTTCCCCCACCCCTTCCTCCACCCCAACTTTCACTTGGACGAGAACACCCAGTTCTACTCCGACCCAAACTCCGACTTCCTCGCCCTCGGCTACCCCCAGCTCCACTTCCAGCCCTAGCCCGACCCGGACAACCACTTCCACACCGACCCTAAGCCCGACTTCCACTGTAACGGCCACACCCAGCCCAACCCGGACCCCCTTGCCGACCTTTACCCCCACCGCCACGACGCCCCCTTGCGGCTCCCCGGGATCGGGTTGCACCCCTAGCCCCACTCCGGGCCATTTCGTCTGGCCCAATCCCTTTACCCCTCAGCAGCCCCCAAATAACTTTGTCCATTTCAACCTGCCGCCGGGGCACGGGGCGGGTCAACTAGTGATCGCGGATTTGAGACGGCGGAAGGTTCGGTCCCTGGGTTTTGGAGCCGGGGCGGATGTCGAATGGGACGGACGGGATGACGGAGGGAACCTGGTTTCCTCCGGCCTTTACCTTTATCTCCTGCAATCGGACGGAACGGTGCGTCGAGGGACCGTGACCGTGATGAGATGACCCGAATTCTTCCCGCCGCCCTGGCGCTTTTTCTCGCCCTCCCCCGACTCGGCGGTGCGGCCTTCCTGGATTTCAGCGTTCCCGCCCGGGAGGCCGCCCTGGGGGGCAACGGCGTGGCCCTTCCCGAAGGTACTTCCAGCCTGGCCTTCAATCCGGCGGGGCTGGGGAATGAAATCCAGTTCAAGGTTTCAGCGCGCTACGAGAATCTTTTCTCCGGCATCGGGGGGGATGACCTTTCCACCGGAAACCTCTCCGCCGTCCTGCCCCTGGACCCGGGGGACGGCCTGGGCCTCTCGGTGGATCATTTCGGGGCTCCGACCCTGCAGCAGGACCGGCTTCAGGCCGCTTTCGGAAAGAGTTTCGACGAGGGCAGCTTGCTGCACCCCTTGCGGCTGGGCTTGAGCCTGTCCTTCCTGCGCCAGCAATTCACCCTGCAGGACCCCTTGGCCGGGGTCAGCCCTTCCAATGTTTCCTCCGGGGCTTTTTCGGTGGGGGCAGGAGCCCTTTTTGACCCCTTTCCCTGGGTCAGCCTGGGGATTTCGGGAGAGGATTTGAACCAGCCCAACCTCGGCGTCCTGGGCACGGACCTGGTGCCCCCGGGCCTGCGTTACGGAGCGGCTTTCCGGCCCCCGGTGGGGCAGGACCGGCTGGTCCTCAACCTTTCCCAGGACTGGAACGGAGGGGTTCTCTCCACCCAGGCCGGCGCCGAATGGAATTTCACCCAGTGGGGCGTGGCCCTGAGGGCCGGGGGGGACGCCGCGACGGGCTGCCTGGGCTTCGGCTGGAAGACTACGGGCTTGACCATCGACTACGCCTACCAGTTTTCCTGGAACGAGTCGCCTTCGCTGAACGGGGTTGGCCTTCCCGGAAGCCATCTTTTGGAAGTGGGGTTCACCTGGGAGACCGCATCCCGGGAATCGCGGGTGTTCGGCCAGTTGCTCCAGAAAGGAAGAGAAGCCAGCCAATCCCAAAAATGGAAAGACGCCTTTTGGTACTACCAACAGGCCTACCTTCTCAGGCCCAATGACTCCCAGGTACTCCAGGGCCGCGCTGAATCCTTGAAAAAGTACAATCTCCAGAGGGCGGAGGCCTATTTCCAGGAAGGCACCCAAGCCGAGAAACAGGGCTATTACCTGGACGCGCAAAAGGCTTATGAGTGGGCCCTTTCCCTCTCGCCGGGGGAGGCGCGCTACCAGGAGGCGGTGGAGCGAATCAAGAAGTCCCTGTCCCAGGGGGCCCTGGGCGACGCCCGGGTCCGGGACCTGCTTGAAAAATCGGCCGATTTCCTGCGCAAGGGGCAAAAGGACCGGGCCTTGGAGAAGATCAAGGCGGCCCGGGCCCTTTACCCGGACGATCCCTTTCTTCAGTATGTCTCCAAGATTTTTTCCCGGAAGGCCGGGTCGCCCGTGGAAAAAGAGGACAGGAAAATGCAGCAGCTGGCCGTGGAGGCCGAAATCTACCGCAGCAAGGGGCGCCTGGACCTGGCCCGGGAGACCTGGAAGGAAATCCTCAAGCTGGATCCCGGCAACGCCCTAGCCCAGGAAAACCTGGCGGAAAACCAGGGTGAAAGCGGCCCCGCGACCCAGCTGTCCGAATCCCAAAGGGCCCGGGTCCAGGGGCTTTTGCAGGCGGGGTTGAAGGCTTACGCGGGAGGGGATTCGGAGGCCGCCCTCAAGGACTGGCAGGAAGTGCTGCAAATCGACCCGCTCAACGTCAACGCCCTGAACAACATCACCCGCGTGAAGATGGAGGAAGGGACGGAAAAGAAATGAGGCTCGCGACCCGGTTTTTCATCAGCCACGGCGGCATCGTGGTGCTTTCGCTTGTCATCGTCTCTTTCCTCGTTTATGGCGGCGCGCGGCGGATTTACCAGCAGCAGTCCCGGCTCCACCAGAAGCAGCAGCTCTTGGATTTCGCCCTGGCCGCGAAAGAATCCATGATCCAGCATGAGGATGTGGCGGTTCTGGGCTTCATGCGGTCGGTCTTGAAGAACCCCGAGGCCGCCTACGCGGCTTATTACAATCCCGCCACCGGGGTCCACCTGATCCTTCCCGAAAACCTGCAAAAAGGATTCTTCCCGGCCGAGGAGGGTGACCCCGATACTTCCGTCTTGCGCCGCCTTCCCAACGGGGAACAAGCGGTCCAGTGGACCTCCCCCGTGGCATTCCCCAACGGCGGCACGGGACGGGTCTGGATGGGCTATTCCCAGAAGGTCCTGGACATGGAATTGGGGGAGCAGACGAAGGTTTGGGCGAGACTGGGACTGGAGGCGGGGGCGGCGGCGCTTTTGATCGGCCTGCTGCTCTCCCTCGGATTGGGCCGGCAGCTGGCCGCCCCCTTGCTGAAAATCCGCGACGGCACCCACCTGGTGAGGTCCGGTAAACTGGACTCGCTGGTCGAGGTCCGCCGCAAGGACGAGATCGGGGACCTGGCACGGGACTTCAACAGCATGGTGGCGCAGCTCAAGGAACTGGACGGAATGAAGCGGGATTTCATCTCGGGGGTCACCCACGACCTGGGAACGCCCCTGCACGCCATCCGCAGCGCCATCAATTTCCTCCAGGCGGGGGACGCCGGGCCCCTGACGGAAAAACAGGCCGAATACCTGCTGATGGTTTCCAACAGCACCGCCAACCTGACGGCCTTCATCAACAACCTTTTGACCACCGCCCGCATCGAGGCCGCCAAGGTGGATCCCTATCCCGAGCCGGTGGACGTCTACGCCCACGTGAAGGAACTGGTGGACCTCTACCGCCCCCAGGCGGCGGAAAAAGGGCTGAAACTCATCCTGACCCGCAAGAGCAGCTATCTCTCGCTGGTGGCGGACGTGACCATGTTCCGGCAGATCGTGTTGAACCTGCTTTCCAACGCGCTCAAGTTCACGGCCAAGGGGGAAGTGGAGGTCCTCCTCTCGGAGGAGGACGGCCATTTCATCTTGGAAGTCAGGGACACGGGCATCGGCATCGATCCTTCGCACCAGTTGCTGATCTTCGACAAGTTCTACCGGGTGCACCAGCCGTCCGGCTCCCCGGCCCGGCAGGGAAGCGGATTGGGACTGACCATCGTCAAGGGGTTGGCGGAGGCCCACGGCGGCCGGGTGACGGTGGAAAGCACCCTGGGGGCCGGCAGCACCTTCAAAGTGGTGCTGCCCAAGCAACCGGCGCGTTTTTAGCGCCAGCCGAAACGACAGGGGGAAGGCATGAATAAAAAATCCATTCTGGTGGTGGAGGACGACCCGGCGGTGGCCCTCATCACCCGGGATCTTTTTCTGAAGGAGGGCTATTCCGTCACCACGGTGGCCAAAGGGGGCGAGGCCCTGGCGGCCGTTGCCGCGGCGGGTTTCGACCTGTTGGTGTTGGACCTGGAACTGCCGGACATGGACGGCATCGACGTTTGCAGGGCCCTTCAGAAGGATTATCCGGACCGGAAACTCCCCATTTTCATCCTGACCGCAAGGGGCTCCTCGGAGGACATCGTCCTGGGGCTGGAGGCGGGGGCGGAGGATTACCTGCCAAAGCCCTTCAACGAAAGGGAATTCCTGGCCCGGGCCCGGGCCATCCTGCGGCGCAACCAGCCCCTGACGCCCAAGGACGACCGCATCACCTCGGGGAACATCGCCCTGTCCCCCTCCTCCCACGAGGCCTGGTGCTTGGAAAAACCCTTGCCCCTCACCCTGCGGGAGTTCGACATCCTCCGGGTTTTCCTGTCCCATCCGGGAAAGGCTTTTACCCGTGAGGAGATCGTCAAGATGGCCTGGGGTCCCGCTACCGCCATCGTGCCCAAAGTGGTGGATGTGCACATCGGGCACCTGAGGGTCAAGATGGGTCCCGAGGGAAAACGCATCGAGACCATTCCACAGGTCGGTTATAAACTGACCCCGCCCAAAAAATAACCGGCAGGCACCTCCGCCTTTACCGCTCCTTTACGGGTTTTATTCCGCCTCTTTACCCCCGGATTCTCACGGTCCGGGTATCCTGACTTTCCAAACCCGGCTTGCCGGGCCAGGAGAAGCGCAGGGAAGGGCGGATGGAAGAGAAGAAAAACGCGGTGCCCCAAGTTTGGACGGAGGAACAGTGGGAACATTGGATCTATTCCTTCGCCACCGAAGTTGAGATGGAGAACTTATCCGCGCCCTTTTCCTCTTCAACAAAACCCGAGGAAATCCATTCCGCGGCCCCGCAATCACTGGTCCCCCAATCCTTCGATGTTTAAGATCCCTTTTGGTTGAGAACTTCCAACAAAAATCAAAAACAAGGGCCATTTGAACCACTCCTTTGACACTGACCTTGGTGGGTCAATGAGTTTTTGTCAGGGCTTCTGAATCTGTTTTTTCGTCATTCGAATTCAGTTTTTACTCAATGTAGGATTAGCGAAGTGGTCCCATTTTCACTTTAAACTTTTTGCGGAAATCAGTTTGACCGATTTAACTGCGAGTGAAACCGCTTTCGCGCCAACCCAAAACGGTTTTATTGAAAATTTTCCGCTTCACGATCAACTCAGCTTTACTTCTTCTTTACCAAATTTCTAAAACTCACGCGGTAGACTTTCATTACTAAAAGAAAACAATTTCAGCTACCCGCGCATTGAAGGCGAAAACCGATTGAAGTCGGTTAAGGACGTGAGATGTTGGCCGTTAAAAAACCAAGGAACCCTTCCTCTGACAAGGAAGGGCCCGGACTTAATCTATTTTTCTCCAACTTTTTCCCTTTCCTGGATCCGGATCGGATGCCGCGGGAAAGGGTTATGTCGCCTATTCCTTCCACGGAATTTTTTGCCTTACCGGTTTTGATGGCTCTTTTCCTTCGAAATTTGAAAAATGTTTTTTGGATAAAGACGCTCGCATTTTCAGCCCTCTTTTTCCTGGCAACTTGCGGGCTCTTGTTCGCCCAGTGGTCACCCCTGGGGTCCACCTGCTTCAGCCCGGGAGCGGCGTACCAACAATCGCTCGCGGGCTGCAATGGCAAGATGTATTTGGCCTTTTACGACACGGCGAACAACGGCCTTAGCGTTCAGACGTACAACGGAAGCAATTGGGTTTACCTGGGGGCCCCGGGGTTCGGGAACATGACCACAAGTGTGCGCAATTCCGCTGTCGGGTATCCCGAACTGGTGGTGGATCCCTCCACGTGCCAGCCTTACGTGGTTTTTTTGGATAACAATACGAATGTCGTCACAGTCGAGACGTACACAGGGGGCGCTTGGGTTGCCCTTGGAACCGTCAACAACGCGATAGACTATGGCCCGTCGCTTGTCATCTACAATGGCACGCCCTATGTATCTTTTGGGAGCGGCGCGGACGAATACGTCGAGAAATGGAATGGAACCAGTTGGGTCATTGTTGGAAACCCCATTCCCGTCGCGGACGAAACCACCCAGACTTCACTCGTGGTCGATCCCACCACGGGAACGCTTTACTTCACCTATGGAACGGGCCCCAGTCCTGTCTGGAAATTTAACGGAACCAGTTGGGCTCAAGTCGGAAACAACGTTTCTATTTCCAACGGCATCCTGGGTAATAAAGCCCTGCAGGTTTGTGGTGGCGAACCTTACCTTGTCTATGAAGAGGCTGCTGGCGGGGGCAGATCTAACCGGCAGGTCTACGTTCAGACGTTTAACGGAACGAGCTGGGTCGTTTTGGGGGGCGGGTCCATTTCTCCCGATGATATCGAATGGCCAAGCATGTCCTTCTGTACCCAGTGCGGAACTTGTGTTCCCGTTGTGTCCGTTGATGAGGAGACCACCCTCACCGTAGGGGTCTACGAGTTCCTGAACGGCGCTTGGATCAATATTGGGGTCCTCCCCCAAGGATCGGGGGATGTGGAATATACATCCCTGTATCTTGACGCCAACTGCAAGGGCTTCGTCGCATTTATGGATGCCACTTGCAACAATCAGAACACCGTCTATTCATCGCCGTTCCCGCTGGTTTGCCCGAACACGCCCACTCCCACATCTTCTCCGACGATGACGGCGACTTCCACGGCCACCAAGACCTCCACGGCCACCAAAACCCCCACCTCCACGGCCACAAAGACCGCTACAGCCACCAGCACCCAAACTTCATCCGCCACGTCCACGGCAACTTTTACCGCCACCCAAACGGGCACCAGCACTCCCACGGCAACGAGTAGTTCCACCTCAACGGCTTCCGCCACCGCCACACGAACGGCCACCAGCACCAGCACGGCCTCCTTCACCCACACGGCGACGGTCACCGCCACGGCCACCAACAGCTTCACGGCCAGCCTGACGCCCACCAGCAGTTACACCGCCACCAGCACGGCCACCGCTTCCTTCACCCGTACCGCGACCAATACGGCAACCGCCAGCTTCACCCGGACGATGACGAACACCGCCACTTCCACCAATACTCCCACTGATACCCGCACGGCCACTTCCACCGCCACGGCCACGAACACGGCCACGGTGACCGACACCGCCACCTCCACCAATACCCCCACCGATACCCATACCAGCACATCCTCACCCACCCCTACCAACACCCGGACAATGACGGATACCCCCACGCCCTCGAACACGCCCACGGACAGTTTCACCCCTACGGATACCCGTACGAATACCTCCACCCCGACCCCCACCAACAGCTGGACGATGACGGATACCCCCACACCCTCAAATACGCCCACCAATAGTTTCACGCCGACCAACACCCGCACCAACACGCCCAGCTTCACGCCGACCAACACCCGGACTCAAACCTTGAGCCCGACGCCGACGAACACCCCGACCGACACCTCCACCCCGACTTATACCAAGACCTTTACCCCGACGCCCACCGTCACGGATACGCCCACCCTGACCGATACCCAAACACCGACGAAGACCCCAACCGATACGGCCACCGCCACCAATACCCGGACTTACACACCCACCCCGACCTGGACCAATACCTGGACAGCGACCAATACGCCCACCTCCACATTCACTTCCACCAATACCTTCACCCCGACGAATACCCGCACCAATACCCCCTCGCCTACCGCCACGAACAGCTTTACGCCGACCGGCACGCCCACTTCCACCAAAACCCCCACCGATACTCCCACGGCCACCAACACCCACACCTATACGCCCAGCTTCACGCCGACCCATACCGCTACCGCGACGGATACGGCCACGCCCACCCAAACCCCCACGAACAGCAATACACCCACTTGGACGCCCAGCTTCACTCCTACGGGCACGCCCACCGACACGGCCACCCCCACGCCGACCCTGCAAGTGAACATGGTCAAGCAGGCCTCCGCCAGTGCGGCCGCGCCCGGTACGGGCATCACCTACAATCTGACGATCTACGTGAATTCCACCACCTCGGGCATCGTGGTGACCGACACACTTCCGGCCCAAATGACCTACCTGGGGCCGGCGGCCAATAGCCCCTCCTCCCTTCCGACGCCCGCCGCCAACCCTTCCTTGAATCAACTGGTCTGGACCCTGCCCCCTTTGAACCCCGGCACCTACCGGCTTTCCTACCAAGCCCAGATTAATAACCTGGTACCGCCTGGAACCTCCCTCGTCAACAACGCCGTCCTTACCTATCCCGGTGCCCCGCCGCTGACCTCCAGCGCCCAAGTGGCAGCCCTGGGCGGGTACACGGTCAAGATCGGCGTTTATAATTCCGCCGGAGAACTGGTGGTCATCCTTTACACCCAGCAAAACATGCAGGCCATTAACGCCTTCACCCTGGGGTCCAACCAGATCACCACCCTAGGCGGGGCCAACGGCGCGGTCACGGTTTATTTTGCGGGCATCCCCATCGCGGTTTGGAACGGCAATACCTCCTCAGGCACTCCGGCCACCAACGGGGCCTATATCATCACGTCCCAAAGCACCGATCCTTCCGGTAACGTCATCGCGGTTTCGCAAAACGTGACGGTCACAAGGCCCTACGCCCAATTAAGCGCCAATATCTATAACGAGGCGGGGGAAGTGGTGAAGCACCTTTACGCGCAGGTGGCCAGTGTCCCGAACGCCGTTATGACGGACGTCCAGTTGAGCTCCAGCGTGATCCAGCCGGGCGTCGTCTCCCCCAACTCCACTTCCAGCGCCCAAATCGTCATCCAGACCTCCTCAGGAGGAGTGACACTCTCCTGGGACGGGACCAATGACGCGGGGGCGATCGTCACGGACGGCTCCTATGTCATCGGCGTCCATTGGAACAACGGGAACGGGCAAATCCAGGATTTGACCCGGGAGATCACCGTGACCGGTGGGGGACACCTGGATCAAGTGGTAGCCGCTCCCAATGTCCTGACCGGGACCAACACAACGGTCGCCTTCAGCACGCAATCGGCCTCGGCTTATACCCTTAGGGTGCGGGTTTACACCGTGGCGGGGGAGTTGGTGGCAACCGTCCTTGGCGGGTCGGGAACCAACCAAGTCGCTTGGGACGCCTCGGGCAAGGCCAGCGGGCTTTACCTCGCGGTGGCCGAAATGACCAACCCCCAGACCGGTACGGTGATCGGACGGCAAATCCTCAAGATTTCCGTCGTTCATTGAAGGCTTGGCGTGGGGCCCTGAGGGCCTTCGTTTTTTCCCCAACTTAACTTAAGGACCTAAATATCTCTTTCGCCCCTTGACCGACCCGCCTCGGCTGGAGCGGTTTATCACGCCCCACCTAGAGGCAATAAATGAGCAACAAGGTAACCGGCGATGCTGACCGGAGAAGTCATCCGGCAAATCCCGATTAAAGAGAAAGAAATGAAACGCAATCCTCTCATTCGAATCATTTTCATGGGCGTGGGCCTGCTTGGCCTCGCGGGCTGGGGGGGCGTCCCCCTTTCCCTCCGTGCGGTTTCCCATGGAACGTCCGCTCGGACCGCTATCTCCCAGCCCCCCCATCAGGTAGCCGATTATGGCAACCTGCCCCTGGCCTTTGAGCCCAACCAGGGCCAAACCGACCCCCAAGTCCAGTTTCTCTCACGTGGAAGGGGCTACGTTCTTTTTGTTACCCCCCAAGGGGCAGTCCTCTCGCTTAAAAAACCAGGAGTTCGACCGCGAAAGTTCACGGCCAAGGGGTCCCAACGCCGGGCCCAGTCCCTTCCCGCCCCGGACAATCCGGTTCCCACCGTCCTGCGCTTGGAAACGGAGGGCGTCCAAACCGGGGTGAAATTCGAAAGCCAGGAGATGCTTCCCGGCGTCTCCAATTATTTCATCGGCAAGGACCCCTCCAAGTGGATCAAGGGCGTCCCCCACTATTCCAAGGTGACCACCCAGGGACTTTATCCCGGCGTGGACATGGTTTATTACGGAAACCAGGGGAAGCTGGAATACGATTTCGTCGTCCAGCCGGGGGCGGACCCCGGGGTCATCCGCCTTGGGGTGGAAGGCGCCCAAGGCGTCCAGATAAACGGCCAGGGGGATTTGGAACTGGATACGAAACAAGGGAAGGTGGTTTTCCGTTCCCCCACGGTGTACCAGGAAACCAGGGGGGGAAAAAGCCCGGTGACGGGCCGTTACAAACTTAAGGAAGGGAACAAGGTCGGTTTTGAAGTGGAAGGTTATGACAAGACCAAGCCCCTGGTGATTGACCCAATCCTGGATTATTCCACTTACCTGGGCGGGAGCAACACGGACTGGGCCTTTGGCGTGGCGGCGGATTCGTCGGGGGACGCCTATGTCACCGGCCTTACCCAATCCGCCAATTTTCCAACGCAAGGTTCCCCCCAAGCCCTGGCGGGGACCGAGAACGCCTTCATCACCGAGTTTGACCCCTCCGGCACCGCCCTGGTTTTTTCCGACTACCTGGGTGGAAACAATGAAGATCAGAGCTGGGGCATCGCCTTGGATTCCTCCGGCGATATCTTCGTGACGGGCCAAACCAATTCCATTAATTTCCCCACAACTTCCAACGCGATCCAGGCCAATTTGAATGGAGGCACAAACGCCTTCGTGGCCAAGCTCCCGCCGGGGGGCGGCGCCTTGGACTACTCCACTTACCTGGGTGGTTCCCAATTCGACTACGGTTATGCGATCGCCGTGGACTCCTGCGGAAACATGTATATTACGGGATCGGCTACCTCCCCCGATTTCCCCCTGCTCAACCCCATCCAAAGCACCCTGGGCTCTTCTTCGGGCGGCAACGCCTTTGTCACCAAGATCAGCGCCGGGGGAGCCTTGGCCTACTCCACTTACCTCGGCGGCAGCGGAAGCAACGGGGACGCCGGCTTTGCTATCGCGCTGGACGGCAGTGGCGACGCCTGGGTGGCGGGCTATACGGCTTCGTCCAATTTCCCCACCCTCAACGCCTTCCAGTCCGCGTTCGGAGGCTTCCAAAACGGCTTTATCACCGAGGTCAACCCGGCCGGCACCGCCTGGGCTTATTCCACCTACTTCGGCGGCTTGTCGCAAACCAGCTATATAACGCCGCAAACCGGCGGCCACGTATTCGACGTATGCTACGGCATCGCCTTGGACGGAAGCCGGAACGTTTACGTGACGGGTTGGACCATTTCGCCGAACTTTCCCACCAAGAACCCCATCCAACCCACCAACACGAACCCCTTTGGCATGGGTTTCGTGTCCGAGCTGGCCGCCGGGGGGGCGTCGCTGGTTTATTCCACGTATTTGGGGGGAACTGGCGACAGCGCCGTTGACACCCAGGACGAAGGGAATGGCATCCGGGTGGATGAAAGCGGAAACGCCTATGTGGCGGGCGAAACCGGCTCCTTTAATTTCCCCATGGTCAACCCCCTTCAGCCGTCAAATGCGCAAAATATGGCGACGGGGAACAACACCGCTTTCGTGACCGAAGTGGCGGCGGGAGGGACGTCCTACCTTTTCTCCACCTACTGGGGCGGCTCGACGGAAGATGGGGCGGAGGCCCTGACCTTGGACCCGGCGGACAATATCTACGTCGCGGGCTACAGCTTTTCCAACAACTTTCCCGTGACGAACGCCTTCCAGGCGGGTTTGGCGGGGGCCATTGATGCCTTTGTTTTTAAGATCGCCCAGCCTCCCCCCGCCGCGCCGGTCACCCAGCCGGTAGTCCAGGTGGCTCCGGCATCTCCCCCACCCGCCAGCCAGACGCTGGGGGCGGGGACCGGCAATGTGCCGGTGCTGAAAGTGAGCGTTTCCAACCCAAGCGGGGAAACGGTGCAATTAACCGGTGCGACCTTGACCGAATCGGGGACAGGCGCTGATTCCACGGGAATCGCCTCCTTAACGGTTTATGCGATCATTGGGGGATCGCCCGTATCCTTGACCCAGGTTTCCTCGCCTTTTGCCTCGTCCAACAGTCCGATAGTGCCCCTTCCCAACGTCAATATTCCCCCCTCATCCTCGCAGACCCTCCTGGTGACTTTTAACTTCGGTCCCACGGCTTCCCTGGGCACATATACTTTAAGCCTGGCAAATTCCTGCGCGTTATCCGGCCATGGCCTGACCTCGGATAAGGGCATCCAATTAACGGGCGCGTTGGTAAACGGGGCGGTCTTGACGGTGGCCCTGCCCACGGCCACTTTCACCCCGACTTCCACTCCCACGACCACCACCCCTACGGTCACGCCCGTGGTCAACCAAGTCACGATTGGGAACCCTTACCCCAACCCTGTTGCCGGCCCGCTTTCCATACCCGTCATCGCCCCTGCGGGCTTCACCGCCCATTGGACCGTCTTTACGCTGGGTTTCCGGAAAGTTTACGAGAGGGCCCAAACCTTCCCTGGAACCGACGGCACCTTGTCTTGGAACCTGGTGGACAACCAGGATGTCCCCGTGGCGAACGGGCTTTATTACATCCGCGTGGACGTCACCGGCGGGGTTTCCGGGTCCAGGATCGTGAAGGCCCTGGTGACCCGGTAAAGCCATGAAGCCGCCCCTACTTCCAATCCTCCCATTGGGTGGCGTTTACAGTTTGCCGTCATTCCGAGCTTTGACCCGCGAAAAAGCTTTTAAGTGTCCTGAAACAGGGTTCGTTCGCTTTTCCCCTGAAAGAAAGCCTGTGTTGGATTATCCTTTCGTGTTTTTTCTCTGCCAGATGCGTTTTTCCGTGGAATTAGGGCCTATTTCCTTGACAAGTCCGGGGGGTATTTTTAAAATCCTTTCCCCTTCACCCTTTTTGAACCAGGTGAAGCCGTTGGGGGCCTAAAGCCCCGAACCATCTCAAACAACAAACGTCGAGCGTTCTTTAGGAGGACTTGTGTCCGTCAAGATTCGATTGAAGCGCATTGGAAGCAACAAAAAAGCCTGCTACCGCATCGTGGTTTTGGATTCCACCATGTCCGGCAAGGGCCGCCGGGTCCAGGACCTGGGCACCTACAACCCCCGGGCCAAGGAAGAAAACCAGGTCCTTAACTTGAATAAGGAAGCGGCCTTGGGCTGGGTGAAAAAAGGCGCTATCGCATCCGACACGGTCGCGGGACTCCTCAAGAAGGCCGGTGTTCAAATCGGCTGACCGCCCGCGGCAGGGGCGACCCCGCCGCCACTACCAGACCGATGTGAAGGAAGGGCATCATGAAAGAACTTATTGAATACGTCGCCAAGTCGCTGGTGGATAAGCCCGAGAGCGTGGCCATCCAGCAAAGGCTCGAGGGCAACCTGACCGTCCTGGAACTCCGGGTGTCCAAGGAAGACTACGGCAAGGTCATCGGCAAGCAGGGCCGCACCATCAAGGCGCTGCGCACGCTGGTTTCGGCCTCCTGCGCCAAGCACGGATTGAAGTACTCCCTCGAAGTCGTTGAGTAAACCCGAAGGCCCGGCCCCCCCCGCTCCGTCCAACGATTTTATCGTCCTGGCCACTATCGTCCGGCCCCACGGCCTCAAGGGCGAGGTGAAGGTATCGCTGTCTTGTTCGGGGTTGGACCGCTTGGTTTCCTGCAAGTCCTTAAGGCTGGTCCAGGACGGCCGGGAACTTAAAAGGGTGACCGTGGGCCGGTCTTTTATGCACCCCGACGGGGACGCCGTGGTGCGTTTGAGGGAAGTGGTAGGGGTCGACGAAGCGGAAACCCTCCGGGGCGCCTACCTGGCGGTCTTGGAAGGGGAACAACCCAAGCTCCCCGAAGACAACTATTACCTGGATGAGCTGGTGGGCCTGGAGGTGGTGACGGTCCAGGGGGAAAACCTGGGCCGGATCGAGGAAGTGATGGACGGACTGGCCAACGGGGTTTGCGTGGTCAGGAAGGGCGAAAAGGAAACCCTGGTTCCCATGCTCAAATCCGTGATCCGGGAAGTGGACCTGAAAGGCCGGCGGATGACCGTCGAGCTGGCGGAAGAGATCGATGCGGACACCGCGGATTGACATCCTAACCCTCTTCCCCGATTACTTTACGGGACCCTTCACCGTGAGCATGGTGAAGCGGGCGATCGCCAAGAAAAAAGTCGACATCCGCCTGCATGATTTAAGGAAATGGGCCACCGACAAGCACCACACCGCCGACGACGTCCCCTATGGCGGCGGGGCGGGCATGGTGATGAAGCCCGAACCCCTGACGAAGGCCTTGACGGCCCTCAAGAAGGGGCGCAAGAAGGTGCGGACGCTGTTGATGTCGCCCCAGGGCCGGCGATTTGACCATGCCATGGCCTTGGAGCTGTCCAAAGAAAAGTCCCTCCTCCTGGTTTGCGGCCATTACGAGGGCATCGACGAGCGGGTCATGGCGATGATCGACGGGGAAGTGAGCCTGGGCGATTACGTGCTGACCGGGGGGGAGCCGGCGGCGGCCGTGATTGTGGACGCCCTGGCGCGGTTCCTACCGGGAGTTGTGGGGGACCGGCAGTCGGTGGAAAAGGACAGCTTTTTTAATGGATTATTGGATTATCCGCACTATACTCGTCCCCGCTTCTTTAAGGGGATGGGGGTGCCGGAGGTCCTGTTGTCGGGCAACCACGCCCATATCGAGAAGTGGCGGAAGAAAGAGTCCCTGAAGAACACCTTGGCCAAGCGGCCCGACCTTTTGGACCGGGTCTCGCTTTCCGAGGAAGACCTCAAGCTCTTGAAGGAAGCGCAAAAAGAATTGGAAGCGGGCGGTTAACCCCCGCTTTTTAAGGAAGAAGGAGCAGTCAGTCATGAACGCGACGATTCGGAAAATCGAGGATGGCCAGGTCATCCGGAAAAACGTGCCCTTCAAGGTGGGCGACACGGTCAAGGTTTCCTTGAGGATCAAGGAAGGCGAAAAGGAACGTATCCAGGTCTACGAAGGTCTGGTGATCGGCATCCAGGGCGGGGGCGGCAAGCTCAAGTTCACCGTCCGCAAGATTTCCTACGGCGTCGGGGTGGAAAAGACCTTCTATTACAACTCCCCCATGATCAAGGACGTCAAGGTGAGCCGTACGGGCAAGGTGCGCCGGGGAAAGCTGTTCTACCTGCGCGGCAAGCTCAACAAGAAGGACGCGCGCATCCAGGAAGGCAAGAAGGTCCTGGTGCACAGCGAAGGCGCCGCCGAGACGGTTTCGGCCGCCAACGTGGAGGCCGCGCCGACCGAACCGGCCGAGGCCCCCAAGGCCGAAGCCCCCAAAGCCGAAGCGGCAGGGGAGAAGGCCAAGACCGAAAAGGCCTGATTCGTTTTCTTAAAAAAGCCGTCCCGGAAAACCGGGGCGGCTTTTTTGTTTTTAGGGGCCCAACTTGCGCGCCTTCGGCGTCATAAGGTAGAGTATACGAACCATGAAAAAAAGCTCCGGCCTTCCTTTCCTCCTGCTCTCCCTCGGGCTCGTCCTGGGCTGCAGCGGCAGCGGTGCGGTGAGCCCCCTGACTCCCACCAAGGCCACCCAGCAAGACGCCTCTTCCGCCGCCGAGGAGGATTCGTCGGTGATTTACTGGGCCTCCTTTCCCGTGACCTTCTCCATGACCGATCCCCTCAACGCCGTCTTCCTGGTCAACAAGAAAACGGGATGGGCCTGCGGCAATAACGGCCTGGTGCTCAAGTGGGATGGCGACACCTGGTCCAAGGTGGAAACGGGACTGGCCAAGAACGAGAACCTCATGGCCGTGGCCTTCGCCGACGAGAACGAGGGCTGGATGATGGGCACCCACGGCGTCATCCTGCATTACAACAACGGCGGCTGGAACCTGGACAACTCTCCCACCCAGGAAATCCTCTATTCGGCCGTGGTGACCCCGTCGCGCAACGTTTGGGCGGTGGGATCCAACGGAACGATCCTTACCTATAACGGCATCAGCTGGGGCAAGGTGACGCCGGTGGCCTCCGGTGGCGCCCCGGCTACCGTGTTGGACGACATCTACGGCGTGAGCCTGTACGGCCAGAACAACGGTTGGGCTTGCGGCAACCGGGGCCTGATCCTCAGCTTCGACGGCCAAAAATGGCAGACCTATACGGCCAGCCCCAGCACCGAAAGGCTCAATTCGGTCTCGGTCATCAACGAGGTGCAGGCCTGGATCGTGGGGGCCTACGGCACCATCCTGCGCTTTAACGGCACCTCCTGGAGCAAGATGGGCAGCGCCTTTTCCGGCTTCGACCTCTACAACATCCATATGAAGAGCGACGACGACGGCTGGGCGGTGGGCCAGGACGGGACCCTCACCTATTACGACGGCAGCCGATGGATTTCCCACCAAAAACCCGAGGGCAAGCCCTCCCTCAACGCGATCGCCTTTTACAAGGACCTGGGTTTCATCGTCGGCCAGAACGGCACCATCCTGAAATTCGAGCCCAACGGGGAAATGGCCAAGTTTTCCTTCTTGTTCAAGGGCGCTATCGTCCGGGCGCCTTCCCGGGACAAGCCCTACTGGGCCTTCACTTATACGATCCAAAACCAAAGCCCCAAGGCCTCACCCCTCGTCACCTTGGACATGCCGCTGCCCAAGGGCCTGGAGCCTTACCAGCCGAGCCCCACGGCCACCGTGACGCCGGGAGGCACGGCCACCCCTGGAACCGCCGCCTTCACCCCAACCCCCGCCTCAACGGCCGTTCCGCCCGCCGCCACCGCCTCGCCCCAGGCGGGAAAACCCGTACCTTCGCCCAGTCCCGCCCCCCTTTCCATGGGTGCCTGGAAGATGAAGGACGGTAATATGGAATGGGAGATCGGCAATATCGCCTCTTCCGAAACAAAGACCGTCACCGTTTTGCTCAAGGACAAGAAAGACGAGAAAAAAGACTACCCCGTCATCCTGAAGGGCGTATTAAAATCAACCGACAAGACAATCGCGGAAGCGGCCCCCGTGACCCTGCTTGCTTCCGAACCCAAACCGGGGCCCCGCGCGGCCTCTTCCCTCCCTACGCCCATCGCG
>Ga0335085_10005920_pt1 | contig 19477 bp, 19 predicted proteins | sample Lox_Sample_45_FD_206712 | JGI IMG/M metagenome (GOLD analysis project Ga0335085, IMG submission 206712) | Soil microbial communities from Loxahatchee National Wildlife Refuge, Florida, United States - Lox_Sample_4.5 | ecosystem: Environmental > Terrestrial > Soil > Wetlands | place: USA...
GCAAGCGTTGCTAACACAGTGACGATAGTTCCTTTCATGTTTCCTCCCAAGTTGAAAGTTTGTACTACCCGAGAAAAGTGGGACCCATCCTAAAACAGAGGGGTCCTTTATGCAAGGACAAACCCGCGGGACTGCTAAAAGTTGCGGGACACATGAAATTTCGGCTTCCCTGGCTTCCTGGACGAGATGCAGAACGTAATCATTGCTGCTACAATACCCGGTGCTCAACCACGCGCAGGAGGCATTCATGAAGGTCGCGGCCATCCAGATGGACGTGAAAATCCTCAAGAAAGAACAGAATCTCTCAGCCATCCTCGCACATCTGGAGACGGCAGGGCGGGCGGGGGCCAAGCTGGTCATCTTTCCGGAGTGCGCACTGACAGGCTACTGCTTTGTAAACCACGAGGAGGCCGCGCCTGTTGCTGAGGAAGTCCCCGGCCCCTCCACCGGAAGGATTCTGGCGGCTGCGCGGGCGCTCGATAGCACGGTCGTGGTGGGGTTGCTGGAGCGCGCCGGCGACGAAATTTTCAATGCCGCCGCGGTGGTCACGCCGCACGGTATTCTGGGGACTTATCGCAAGCTGCACCTTCCCTGCCTGGGCATTGACTGGCACGTGGCGCTGGGCGACACACCTTTCCCCGTCTTCGCGACGCCGCACGCGAAGGTCGGCATCAGCATTTGTTACGACTGCAGCTTTCCTGAATCCGGGCGCGTGCTCAAGTTGAAAGGAGCGCAAATCCTTGCCATCCCCACCAACTGGCCGCTCGGTTCCGACAGTTGGCAGCACACGCCGCCGGTGCGGGCAACAGAGAATCACATGTACGTCATGGCTTGCGACCGCGTGGGCGAGGAGCGCGGCTTCCGCTTTGCCGGCCATTCACAGATTGTGGATTGTAACGGGACAAAACTGGCAGAAGCAGGGGAGACAGAGGAAACGATTCTCTATGGCGAAATCGATCCCGCCATCGCCGATTGCAACCGCGTGGTCCGGCAGCCGGGCAAGTGGGAGTTCGATCGCATCGCCTCCCGCCGGCCCGAAATGTACTCTCCGCTTACCGACCCGCCGACCCGAACGTAGACGCATAGACAGCCCGCCCATCCCGTACAAACAGGTCCGGGGTATACTCTCGACATGCAAAATCGTTTTTTCCTCTGGCTGTACAGTTACACCAATCCGGTGCAGCTCGATTTTGAAAACCTTCCACCCGACCTTCCCGCCACCGATCTTCAGTACTTCGTGCGTATCCTCCAGCATCTCGATAAGTTGTTACCCGATGCAGGGATGACTTTTGTTTTGACCTGGCATCTGGACGCATTTCATGAAGTCATGAAGGATGCGGTGATCCTCCTGGTCGGCGATGAACAGTACCAGACGCCTTCCTATCAACGTCGCGTCCGGGCGATTTTTAAAACCGGAGGAGTCACACCCAATTTGCTGCGGGACACGCTCCGGCTGCCTTGGCCCATCGCGTGGCGTGCCATCCTCCGTGACGCCCGCAATCACGGCACACGAATCAAGCGGCGTTGGCGGCATGGCTCAGGGGGGAGAGTGAAAACCCTTATGGGCGAACTCCCGCTCGGTTACTTCCAACTGCGTGAGGCCGATCCGATACCGGTTGATCTGCGGCCCGTGGACGTTTTTTTCGCCGGAGTTAAGGCGGTATCGGGATGGACCTTGCGCGCCTCAGTGGCCGCTCGGAAGCAGATGGCAGCAGGGTTGACGGCTGCCCAAGCGGCGCTGCCGGATTACCGGATTGAATCCCTGCTGACAGCTCTTGCGTCCGGCCAGAGATTGGACCCTGAGGCTTACACGCGGGCTCTCGCCAACACTAAAATCGCACTGGCTCCCCGTGGCAATTTCGATGAGACGTTCCGGCTGTTTGAAGCCGCCAAGTTGGGCTGCGTTATCGTTAGCGACCCCTTGCCGCAGAGGTGGTATTACCAAGGCAGTCCGGTGGTTTCGATCCCGAAATGGTCAGTGCTGCCAGGGGTTTTGAAGGGCCTGCTGGCTGACCCTGCGAATCTGGCAGAATTGTCCCGGCGCACTCGTCAATGGTGGGACTCCACGCTTTCGGAAGCCGCCGTGGCGAACCATATCGCGAAACGATTGAAAAACGCCGACCGCCTCGACCCTCGAGAATGAAATCTGGCCCGGTTTCCGATCCATCGCCCCTCGGCCCTGCCTATGTGCTTCGGGCGAACAGGGCATCCGTCTGCAAGGCGCGCCCGGATTCCCGGTCACAGAGGGGGTAGGTCATTCCCACGCAGCGATACCCTAATTCCCGCATCATGTCGTACAATTCATCAAAGAGGCATTGACCTGCATAAAGCTCGACAAAGCTAACTTCCAACAGCAACACTTGGGCTTGCTTGATCGTTCCACGGCCACCGCGGATCACATGTCCCTCATATCCCTGAACGTCCATTTTGATTAGGATTGGCGGTTCCAGACTCTGCGATTCTGTCCACCTGTCGAGTGTACTGATAGTCACATCCTGGGGAGTCCAACGTTTAGTGTCAGGAAATAATCTCACGGTTTTCTCAGTCATGGGGAGAAGAGATGACATAAATATGCCGTCATTTTTGTGCATGACCCCAGCTCCATCAATATCTCCCAAGGCTAAATTCCAAGCCCTGGCTCGCGCATCCCTGCCCACACATTTCTGGAGCTGAGCAAATAGCTCCGGCAAAGGCTCGAAACAGTGGATGAATGCCTCGGGAAGCACTGGGCGCACTCGTCGTAGGAAGTCTCCGTTGCTGGCGCCTATATCCAATATAGTCTTGAAGCCGTACGATGGCAGGGAGCGCAGTTCCGGAGAAGACCGCACAATCTGCAGACCCAAGCGGCGGAGCGCGCCGTTTACAACGGTACCGGATATGGAGCCCAGAGGGCTATTAGTCATACGCCCGGCTATCTTGCGCAAAGGCATTGGTATCTACCTCTTTCATCCTCGCCATCAGGTTTTTCGTCCAACGCCTCGCTTCCCACCCGGGATCCCTCCTCCTGCGGCGAGGATAGTGACTCACGGGGAGATTACAGAAATCTGTTGCGCCTTGCCAACCGAGCCCACAGGACCTGTTCTTGGGATGCCTTCGTGGAGATTCTTCGTATATGCCGGTGCAACGCCATGACATAGGCAACAATCGGCGCGCTCAGCAGCCAAGCTGCGGAAAAATAGGCAAAAGTCGATTCCGCAACCGAAGAAATGGTGACGAATAGAAAAACCGCAGGAATCTCAGCGGGGATCAATGATTTGTCAGATGGCTGCTGAAGAAAAAAGTACTTGATGAGGTAGAACCACACGATCGCCAAACCAACAAGAATCGCCAACCCTCCCAGCAGGCCGGACTGAATCAACACGTGCAGGAAAGCATTGTGCATGTGCTCCCCCAGAAAGTACCGGTCAGCCTGGAAACCGAAACCCATCCATGGAGACTGCCAAAGCAGATGCAATCCCTCGTCCCAAGTCACGGTGCGCCCGCTCATCGTGGTGTCAACATGGCCCGTTCGGGTGATATAAAGAAAGAATCCGGAGTAGAACCCCCGCAAGCCCAGAAGAATAGCGGCCGCTACCGCCACCAATATGTTGACCGTACGCCTGGCTCTCTCGGCAATCAAGACCACCGCCAAACCGCCGACAAACGCCAACGTCTCGGTACGGCCATTGGCCATGATCAAGGCGTAGAGCGATGCGGTGAACACGATCCCCCATATGATTCGGAAGCGAAGTCTGCCCTTCCTCAAAAGCCCAGGGAGCGCCACCAGTGCGGAGATGGCGGCATACCGGGCGAACCCGGTATTGCGGGTTGCAGCCATTCCCATAATCTCTCCCCCGCTGCCGTACGCGCGGAAGCCAACCGGCGTGCCTTCCGTCTCAACGATTGCTCGGGAACCCAGGAAGGGGACGGCACCCAGCAGGCTGATAGTAACCGCTGTGCCCCAAATCCAAGTGAGGGTCAACACGTTACGAAGGTCCGGGAGAGGATCATCGACAAGAACAATGGCCAGCAGAATCAAAACGATCGCCAGATAGTTTGCTCCATAATACAATGCATAAATCGGGTCGGGCGATTCGATCACGGAAGAAGCCAATCCCATGACGGCGTACAACAACAGCAAGCCCAGGGGGCCCATCATCCAGGAAAACAGGCGGCTTGGCCGGCTGAAGATCGTGAGGGCAGCAAGCCAACCAGCCAGCATCGGGAAAAAAGCCCTTACCCCGTGGATCAAATCCGCGGCACTAGCGGGGAAATTTGGGTTCATCACGTACCCAGGGCCAGTGTTGTAGCCTAACCAAAGCAGGAGCCACAGCCCCATGCCCAACAGGGCGTTTGGACTCGCTCTCCGTTTAGGTACCGCATATTGGTCCAACGGAACCGGCCGGTCAGCCCACCGTCTAAACCGTAGAGGTCTTGCCACGCCAACACCCATCTAAACCTCTTGGGAGATTGCTCCCAACACTTCCCCGCAAATCTTCAAGAGCCGTTGACCTAAGTGATCCCAACTATTGCCTTGCCCCGCAAGCTCTCCTCAGGCCTGGCCGCTCATGGCGCCAGGCTCGCTGTCCTGACTAAATGTTTCCAGAGTATGAGGCTTTGGCTCAACGGCCCCATCGGCAATTGGGGAGGGAATCTTAATCCATCTCTTTAAACGGATTCGTTTTCCCAATCCGAGATCCTCCCTCTCTTGCCAACATGTACCGGCACTGTAAGAAATGTCCGCCTCTGGGTGCAATGGGTCTGGCAGGGCTTTCAGTGTTCGCTGCCCCCTGCCGCCGGCGCGGGGGACGGTTCGGTCCCTTTGCCAGGCTCGGCAGCCTGAAGACCGCTCTTAGCTAGCCGCCACCTGAGAAGCCTTTCTCGTGCGGCCTTGGCACGAGCTCTTCGCAAGTGCCGATGCAGTGCGACAACATAGGCAACAATCGGAGCGCTCAGCAGCCAAGCGGCGGAAAAATAGGCAAAGGTCGACTCCATAACAGAAGATATGGTAACGAACAGAAAAACCGCGGGGATCTCGGGGGGAATCAAGGACTTGTCGGCCGGCTGTTCAAGAAGAAAGTACTTAATGAGAAAATACCACACAATCGCCAAAGCCAGCAGGATGGCCCCTCCTCCCAGGAAACCTGACTGAAAGAATACGTGCAAGAAAGCATTGTGCATGTGCTGCTTCAGAAAGTACCGGTCGGACTGGAAGCCGAAACCCACCCAGGGAGACTTCCAAAGAACTTGCAGTCCCTCCTCCCATGTCAACGTGCGTCCGGTCATGGTGAGGTCAACGTGGCCCGTTCGAGTGATATACAGAAAAAATGCGGAGTAGAATCCCCGAAAACCCAGTAAGAGAGCGCCGGCGGTCGCTACCAGGATATTAACCGTGCGCTTGGTTCGTTCGGCGACCAGGATTACCACAACACTGCCGACAAACGCCACCGTTTCCGTTCGGCCATTGGCAATAATCAATGCGTACATCGAAATGGTGAACAACGTCCCCCAAATGAACCGAACGAAGAGGTTGCCTTTCCTCAAAACCCCAGGCAGCGCCACGAGTGCAGAGATGCCTGCATACCGGGCAAATCCCGTGTTTCGACTACCCGCCATTCCCATGATATCTACAACGCGGTCGTACACGCGCACGCCAACCGGGCTGATATCGGTCTCAGTTATTACCTGCGAACCCAGGAAGGGGATGGCGCCCAGCAGGCTGAGTGTAATAAGTGTCCCCCAAATCCAAGTGAGCCTCAACACTTTAAGAAGGTCGGCGAGAGGATCCTCGACAAGAACAATTGCCAGCAAAACCAAATCAATCGCCAAATAGTTGGCTCCGTAATACAACCCGGAGAGGGGGTCGGGTGATACGGTCGCGGAAGAAACCAATCCCGTGACTGAATACAACAAGATCAACCCCAGAGGACCGATGATCCAAAAATAAAGGCGCGTTGATCGTACCAAGATCATTGCGCAAGCAATCCATGCGGCCAGCATCGGAGTAAAGGCCCTTAGGCCGTGGATCAAAGCCGTGGCATTGGCAGGGAAATTGGGATCCATCAAATACCCAGGGCCGGTGTTATAGCCTAACCAGAGAAGGACCCACAATCCCATGCCCAACAGGGCATTGGTGCTAACCCTCCGTTTCGGCTTCGCAGATTTATCCAGCGGAACCGGCCGGCCGGCCTCCCGTTTCAACCGCAAAGGTTGTGCCACTTCCACGCCCATCTAAGCCTCTTGGGAGGTTGCGCCCAACACATCCTCGTATATCTTCAAGAGCCGTTCACCCAAGTGATCCCATCTATACACTTGTTCCGCACGTGCCCGTCCCGCTTGTCCCATCTTTACGCGAAGTTCACGATCCTTGTACAACCGCTCCAGCGCCTGGGCCATCAACTCAATTGCCTCGTCGGGAGATCGGGGTGGAATCTTGACCCCACAATCCTCGGTAACGTGCATGCCGGGGCCTGCCAAGTCCATGCAAATTACGGCCTTACTCGCTGCCATGGCTTCCACCACGACGGCGCCTCCACCGTCCCGGAGGCTGGGAAATAAGAACGTATCGCAATGCCGCATCAGGGCCAACAAATCCTGGCGGGGTATCCACCTTTTCAATTGGATTTGCTTTTCCATCCCTAACTCCCGGATCAAACTTTCCAAGCGAGCACCCTCAGGACCATCACCCACAATGGTGAAGTTCACGTCCGAGTGGCGCCGGGCAAACGGTGCAAACGCGCGGATGGCTAATGCATACCCTTTAAGACTGAGCAACTTCCCCGCTGAAAGTACGTGGAAAGCCGCATCAGAAAGCCCTTGCCGGTCTTGGCTGGGAGTGGCGGCTGAGCTTCCGTCCGCGTCCGTCCCGCTGAATATGCACAAATCCTCGGCGGAGATCCCATTGACCGGAAACAATTGTACCTTAGACTTGAGGCGTGGGGGAACCGCGTCCGCCGCTTCCCGGTTGCAGAGCAGGATTACCCGCGCGCGCCGCTGACCACGCAAATAGATGGGGTCGTGCCGTAATACCCACTGTCCAAAACTGCGGAATCCCTCCCAAAAACGCGCCGTAAACGAAAATTCCGTCAGGAAGGCCTTGGGAGTGCGGTGCGATCCTCCCCCCGGGCCGCGCAGATAGGGAACCGGCAGCAGCCCACCGATATAACTCGCCATCCAGTCATTAGCGTATGTGAGATGGTGGAAAGCGTCAAAATTCACCTGCGCATGAAGTTTCCTCGCCACCAGGTAAGCCTGAATCTGCCACAGGTAAGCATAAAATTGGATCCCGCCCAGAAAGGTCAGGAAAGGGCGGAGCCACCGCGGCAATTCGACATAGACGAAGGTTATTCTTGGCGCGGTATGGCGTTGCAATTCGGCCTCAATTCCAGGCCGATTGGAAGCGGACGTCAGCACCCACACCTGATGAAAGCGTCCGATTTGCTGAACAATGTTCCACCCCAGAACAGCCTCGCCGCCCATGACGGGAACCCCATCCTCGAAAAGACACGCGTATGCGCAAGTCAGTATCCGGAGTTTTCTCATCTTACTCATTTAGGCGGCGGACTTGCGGGCGACGATGTGAAACGTCTTATCCCAGCGCGGGAATTGCTGGATCTGCTTGAAACCGAGGGTGTCAACCAAACTCAAGACCGCGCCGGGCGTTACCCCGGCCGGCAACATGGAGGGATGTATTTCGCAGCAGATCATTTCGCATGCGGGTTCGGAGAGAGTGTGGCGAAGACCTTGGATCACCGCGTGCTCATACCCTTCAACATCAATTTTGACGGCACGGGGAGTGGGCAACTTCTCGGTCGCCACGAGCTCGTCACCCTGCGCAATTTCCACAACTTGCTCCGCGTGCCCTCCGCCCTGTTGGGAAACAAGACTCCCGCCGCCAATGACCGAGCCGGTAAACAGAAAGGCTTGGCCCGTCCGCTCCCCCAGAGCCTTGCGATACCATTTTACGTTCCCGGCCTCATTCAGCGTGAGGTTATCCTGCAAGTGCTCGCAGGTCCTGGGTTCAGGTTCAAAAGAGAAGACTCGCCCGGAGTTCCCCACCGTCTTTGAAAGGAGCACCGTGTAAAGACCGACATTCGCGCCAATGTCGAACACCACATCGCCGGGCCGTAAGAATTTCAACACCTGGGTCACAACTTGCCCTTCTCCTCCCGCACCTCCGGCCGATTCCAGAATGCGGAGTTCGTCCGGAGTCTGGACATAGAAGCTCGCCTTGACTCCGGCCAACTCCACGGGGAGGATTCCGCTCTTAGGACGAGCCCACCAAAAGTACAGTTTTCGCAGGATGAAACGCAGACCCAGCCATCGAGCCACAGTGATGACTTCGGTCCGATAAGTCCATCGCTTGATAAGATTCATGCGGCTCCGCTACCGTGGAGTGTGTGTAAGTACAACGGTGGTTCACTCATTCTATTATGCCACCGTGGGGGGTTGGTGCGAGCAACGAATTGTCTTTCGCACCTGCCACTCGACCCGCCACGGTATGAATCGCGATCCTACATAATTCTGCCACCTTGCCGGGCGATACGGCGAAATTGGCTTCTCGCAATTTCATTTAGGCTTAGAGGCCCAAGCGTGAAGGTCGCCTCCACGCGGATGGACGTCTATTTCGCTGAAGCCCACGGACCTTAAGAGCGTCAGCACGTCCTCCGGTCGAAATGCCTGGGGGAGAAACCTTGGGTGAATCTCACAACAAAGCAGATCGCAGGACGGTTGAGATAACGTTCGGATCAGCCCCTGTATTACGGAATACTCGTGGCCTTCCACATCAACCTTCACAGCCCGAGGTAGAGGCAGACCTTGACTTTCGATAAATCGATCGCCGTGGACAACCTTTACGCGCTCCACGCGATGAGCGGGGCCGCCGCTGCCACCGGCGTCGACAATGCGCCCTGCCCCGGATGCGCCAGCAGTCTGGAGCGTGGCATTACCCTCCCGGTCGCTTAGAGCCAGCCGAAACGTCTGCACGTTACCAAGGTTATTCAGCTTCAGATTCTCTCGCAATCGCCCATAAGAGTCGAGCTCAGGCTCAAAGGCAAGGACACATCCTTCATCCCCAACCACATTGGCCAGAAAGACCGCGTACAAGCCCGTTGCGGCGCCAATGTCGTAAAAGCAATCTCCCGGGCAAAGTTTCCCCATTAGAAATTCGAGCATCTCGCGTTCTCCGCCCATGGAGTCCAAAACCTGCACGGTGGTTTCTGAATAGACGTAAAACTGCGCTTGGCGGCCGCCAACGGAAATCTGATGCTTCCCCCCCCGAGGAGCAAAGCAAAACCGGTAAGCTCTTCGCAGGAGGCCGCGAATCCTCAATCCATCCGTCACCTTTACGACGAGGGGCCAGCGCGCAATTTTCTTCAAGAAATCAAGCAATTCTTCTTACCTTCCTTCGGGGCGTTCGGAGACTGGGAGGAAACAGAGGAAACCTCAAAACTCAATGAGCCTTTGGTTTCTGTCCGATAGGTCCCATCTTCATCGAGGTCTCACCCCCAGCAGGCCCAAAGCGGGTTCGGAGCCGGTGCACGACGGACTTAAGAGTGGGCAGCGGGCCAGAGTACCCCGCAATTTTCGCCTGGAAGAACAACCCCTCGTCATGCTCGTGGACGGGAAGGCGTCGCAGGTGGAAGGCGTTACTTTTGATCCAATCGGGCGGGTTTATCCCCGCATCGGTGGAAAGGGCGATGCGAAATCCCGTCCGTGACAGAAATTCCTCGACCCGTGCGTTGTAATGGTTCAGGTACGAGCTTCCGCCCGCATACGCATAAGCCTTAACCTCGCACCTGAGGGCGTCTTCAATCGCCCGCTTGCTCAAAAGAATTTCTTCCTCCATTTCTTCTTTCCCGAGCTGTCCAACCAGCCGGTGCCAATGGCCGTGGGGTTGGAGGTCCATTCCCAAAACTATCATCGTGCGGCAGTCTTCCCAAGTCAGGGGCCGATACCAAAGCGGGTTTGAACCGGGAAGTTTTTTGCACCATTGATCAAAAAGATTGCACTCGAAGGCAGGCTGGTCGATGTATCCAGTGGTCAAAAAGAAAACTCCCCGCATGCCGCGGGATCGAAGTTGATTTGCCGCCTCAAGAGTATTCTGATACCCATCATCAAACGTAATCAGCAGATAGGAACCTTCTGGAGTGTTCCCCGTCCGAATCCACTCTGCAACTTCCGTGACGGACACAACCTTGACTGTCGACAGCGACTGGAGGGCGTCGAGTTGGCGCGCAAATTGCCTCGGCGAAACATTGTAAGGATCATGGGGTGATCCGGCGGGAAGATTTTCCGCGATACGGTGATAGCACAAGATGGCAAGCCCGGGTTTTGGCCTCTTGGCCCGCAAAAGGAACATCACAACGCCCGCCAGAGCGCTGAGCCAAAAGACCGACTCCTTGATTCGGAGCGCAACCCAACGCATTACGACTTCTCCACACACAGATAATAATTGTTGCCCAACCCCGGCAATATGGCCTCCCCAATTTTGTCGGACAAGTCTGACAGGGTCCTCTCCATGGGCAACAGTTGATGATTAAAGGAAAGCGGGTAATAGCCGTCCGCAAAGCCGTCAACTCTCGTCAGCCCGACGCTCGCGGCCTCACGCCGGAACCTGCCAGGAAACATCACGGCATGGGGAATACCGGAGACGTAAACCGTCCTGCGGAGCGGGGGAATCAGCGCCCGTATCATCGGCGCCACCATGGGATGTAACCCCTCGCGCAACAATTGCACCGGATTTCGTAAATTGGGGAAAGTAAGGATGGCAATTCCTTTGGGCCGTAGAATGCGAAACACTTCCCGCAAAGCGCGGACACGGTCCGGCAGGTATTCCACCACTCCGATGCAGGTCACCGCATCAACGCTGGCGTCACCCAGGGGAATTTCTTCCGCCGAACCCGCGCAGAAGCGCACTTTGGGATTTGACTGCAGCTTTTCCGCCGTCAAGGAATACATCTGAGGATTGGGGTCAATGCCAACGTATTCGTGCCCCATAGAGGTGATCGGGGCAGCGAGCTGTGCAGGTCCGCAGCCGATGTCCGCCACCACCGACTCAGGCTTGATCAAGCGATCCAAGGTTTGCAAGACACGTGCGGTGCGACGGGCACGTCCAAAGGACGACAGCGTCTTCAGATCTCCGAAAGTCTCCTGATAATAGCCAGAACTGACGTTACGGAAGAACTCCTGCCCGTCCATGCCCTCTCCCTTTAGCCAAATTCTCCGTCACCGCTACAAAGTTCCCTGCAAAGGGACAATATCATTAGCCGGTGTTGCGCAGACCATACCGAGATAAGACGCGTCCAATCAGCCCTGGGCTTTCTTCGCCAGCGCGAGCAGTTTAGGCTCAAGGTCACCGACGATTTTCTTCCACGTGTATTTCTCTTCGATCTGGCGCCGCGCCGCGCCGGCCAGGTGGGCACGCTTTTCCGCATCGTCCAGCAGAGCAATCACCAGGTCGCTGAAATCCTTTTCGGAATCGGCGATCAAAACGTGCTCGCCGTGCACAACGTCAATTCCCTGACAGCCGATGGGCGTGGTAACCACGGGAACTCCGCTGGCCATGGCCTCCAGCACCTTGAGCTTGGTGCCTTCCCCATATCGGTAAGGGGCCACGGCAACAGCCGCGCGCGCATAATACGGCCGGACGTCCTCCACCGTCCCCGTCACATGAATGCCCGGCGTCTTTTCCAAGTCCCGAACTTCCTGGTTGGGATCGCTGCCCACAATCCAGAACTCCGCGTGGGGAACTTCCTTCCGCACGGCGGGAAACACATTGTGGGCAAACCATAACGCCGCCAGCCGGTTGCGAAGAACGCTCAATCCTCCACAAAGAATAATGGTGTTTGAGTCTTTTTTCGCCGTCAGCAAGGAGCGGTAGAAATCCGCGTCGATCCCGTTGGGAACGGTCCACAGGCCCACGTTTGAGGGAATGAAGCTGCGGGCAAACTCCTTCTCCCGGTCGGAAGCGCAAAGAATGGCAGCGATACGTGAGGCCAACCTCTTTTGAAACCAAGTCAGTTTGATCAGATTGAGAAGCGCAAAGGCGCGCATGGCGATGCTGCCCTGGCGCAAATATTGCCGCCACAAAAGCCCTTCCGACTCATGCTCGTCCAAAACCACGGGCGTTCCCCGAGCCCCTTTGCGTGGGACAGAATCCGCTAAAAAGGCAAAGTTGGCCAAAATCAGGTCAAAGTGTTGGTTGGCTAAAACTGTTTGGATGACCCGCCGGATCTGCTTGCTCCCAAATTTCGAGGCGTTATAGGGATAAGGCGAAAACAGCGCTCGCAAGCCCGACCGCAAAGGGTGTGAATGCTGTGAACTGCCCGGTGGTGGATAAAACTCCACCTCCCGGCAGAGAGAGTTCACCGGATTTTCCGCCGAGGGAACCGGGCCCAAATGGCCTGCCAGCAGAAAGATTTCGTGCCCGCGACTGGAAAGCTCCTTCAGGATTCCGAATATCCGGATTAAGTTGCCGCCGTAAAGCGGCCAGGGGAAAAAGGGTGAAAGAACAAGGATCCTCATGTTTTGCGCTTAGCCCGGATTTCTTAGTATCCCGAAGTATGCTGTTCCACAAACTGGGCCACGAGGCGGCGCATCGCTTCCACAAACGTCTCCATGGAAAACGGGGTGGAACCCCGGCGCAGATGGTCACGCATATTCTCCTGTTCCGCCTCGTGGGACAAGATAGCATCGATTTTTTCGACGGCGTCCGCCTCGTTCTCGTAGATCAGAGCGGGATGATTGATGATTTCCACCTGCCCTCCCCCGTTGGGAACGAAGACTACGCAACCCGCCAGCACCATTTCCGCCACGGCAATTCCGAAAGCCTCGTTGGGGCAGGTGTTTATGCCAAAGCGGTGGCCCGACAATAGCTCTATTTTCCGCTCCCCGAGCGCCACCCCTTCCAGGAATACCCATTCGCGAAATTGGTCCGCGAGACCCCGCACTTTGTTGGCATAATCCGAGCCGTCGAGTCCACCCAGAATGTGCAAATGAACATCGTGCCCCCGCTCGCGGACCTTTTGGAGGATTTCAATGGCTGAGTGCGTGCACTTCTCCGGCGAGACGCGGCCCAGGCAAATGAATCCGTTATCACGGTCCGCGTATGGGGTTGAGGGAAAGTCAATGGCCACGGGCGGATAGACAACCTGGGAGGGAATCCCATACTTCTTGAGGAGACGGTCGGCGGTCCAGGCAGAATTCGACAAAGTGACGTTCTGCTTCCAGGCATCCGGACGGACGGCGGCGATACGGTCACAAATACCCAAATAAGCACGACGCACCAGGGTATCACCGTAAAACCAGGCCCTGCGGGTTCGAAAGGTGGGATGAAGGTCCATCCGCCATTCCTCCACAAAGGAAAAATCGGGGATCATTTGCAGCCCCGGCTTGCCGAAGTCCATGGGTCCATAACCGCTGATCAGAACATCGAACTCGGGGGCAAGGCGCTGGACATAGCGCAGTAGGAAACGGCCCTTCAAAGCGTCAAACTTCGTGGTGTTTCGCAACCCCAGCGGCAGAGGCGCGCGCCGGAGTGCGAATTCCCCGGCCGCCAGCGCGGTTCCATAATACGCATTCAACCGGTCCAGATTGACCCCCGCCAGAGAAATGAAGGTTACGTCATAGTCCGGTTTCAGGGCCTCGATGGTCCACAGGGTGGCTGCTTCCGAGCCTCCCGAGCCCAGGCCGGGGTGTACGACGGCGACCTTCGCCCGCGGTGATGTTCGTCTTCCTCCCGCCATAGTCGTCATATCGACCGGTGAAAGCGCTCTGCCCAATCTCTGACGAAGCTTTTCACCGGCCGCGGCACAAACCGGCGCCACCCTCCGCTTTCAATTCCGGGCGCTTGGATCGTGGCCACAGGGATAGGAGTATACTCCACGGGGGGCAGACTCATAACCTGGCCGAATAGATTTACATAGTCCTGAACGTCGTGCTCGATCGTGTGGTGATCCAAGATCGTCTGCCGGGCAGCGGCCGAAAATGTCTCGAGGCGCTTCCTGTCCGCCGCCAATCGCGCAACTGACTCCGCATAAGCCGCGATGTCACCCATCGTGCAGACATACCCGTTGACTCCCTGGTCAACCACAGCATCTGTGCCCCCCGCTATCCGGGATATGACGGGCACACATCCACAGGCCATCGTTTCCAACAACGAGAAGGAATGGGCCTCATAGCGCGTGGGAAACAGGAAAATATGGGACCGTTGCAAAATACCAATGACTTCCGGCAGGGGCAAGAATCCGTGCATGGTTACATAACCCCATAGCTTGGCCTTATCAAAAGCCTTTCTTAAGCGCTCCCCATCAGGACCCTCTCCGATAACATCGAGATGGAACTCAACCCCTGCTTTCACCAACAAGCTGACGATCCGGGGGAGCCTCATAACCGCTTTTTGTTCCTCAGTAAGTCGGCCTAGGAAAACGAGCTGAAGCATCCCCTGGAAGTCGCGGATGTTGCCGGGAGTATAGGTTTCGACGTTGACACCGCCGGGTACGAGCACACACTTATCAGTGGGAACCCCCCAATATCGAGTCAGGTCGTTATATTGCCGCGGGGTTTCGGCGACAATTATGGACGTTCGGTTGAGATGGGCAGTCACCAGTTGGTAGCTGCGACGGGTAATACTATTTGAACGGTTGAGGATTTTCACGTGTCCCGGCAGGGCGGGCGCAGCGGCAATGCAAAACTTCTGCTCCCAGTTAAATATCACATCAACTTTTTGTTCTTCAACCCAGTGGACAAATTCCGCCGCGGTTTGACGCATATCAGTGCTTCCCGGCGACAGGACTTGATAGAATTCATCAACAACGCGCGGGTCGAAATCGTGCTTCGCATCGGCTCCTGCACCCACCCCCACAACATCCCACCCAAGCCGGCGGAGGCCTTCACCCGCCGTCCGATAGACCGTCGTAACGCCGCTGATGACGGGTGGCACACACCAGACAAGTTTGCCCTTCGAACCCGCGGTCTCTGCCATTCGGCTCCTCCCTGCCCGGCCTGAACGCTCGCCCGCATTGACGGTCTAAGCTGAAGCCCGCGCAAGGGATCTTCGTCAAAAAACTAATGGATAATCCTCTACTGAACGATCGTTCGGGCGATCCAGGGCGGGAATCGGATAAGTCACATCCTCGCGCGCCGGGCGCTCCTCTCGAATGAGGCTCTTCTTGAGAAAGGTTACCTCCAAGCACTTCGGCGTCCTTGAATTCGGAATCAGCCCTTCATAATTATTTCCGTGCATATGCGTGATTTCGAAATGCGCCCTAAGTTCATTCATGACCTCCGAAAAATTCGCCCATAGGATGTCGAGATCATGAAACTCGACAACCATCCCGTTGATGTACTGTTCGAACCTTAGGAGATCGGGAAGAACTCGAAATTCCGACTGCTCAATATCCATTTTGATAAAAACGGAGTTTTCGCGGAGCGCTTCTGGCGAAATCATCTGAAAAGCGTCAACGAGGGTGACGAAGCGCCGGCTTTTTTCACTCGAAACCCCCATGGAACAAAGACTGACGTTTGCTTGCGCAAGAAATGAAGAAAGCCCGTGATAGATTTTAGTGCAGTACTTGAGATCCGAGAGTCTTTGCCGAATTCCTCGAACATTGAACGACAAGACCAGGAACAGGAATCCCATGCTAAAAATCTCGTTCCAGGCATCCAGCATCTTGTTCAAAAATATCCTCTTTGATACGGAATGGTCAAAACAGAGAACTTTAAGACTCGGATTTCGACGCAAGAACTCCGCTTCAAACGACCAGTCATTGTTCACGCCCAAGCTCAGCAAGTATTGCGAAATATGAATGGACCTTTCATTGACGACATAGCCTCCATCGAAGGCTCTCCCCACTCGAACCAAATCGTTGAGAAACTTCGGCTTAAAACTCTCCAAGGAATTCTGCATATCCTCTTCCCTCACGAAGGTTGCCCAACCGTTTCTCCCCCGGGCCGCCCCTAATTCCGAGTGTGAAAGAGAAGGCCTCATATAGTTCTTGCCAAGCAACTTCCCGCAATGCACTGGGACCCGCTCCGGAATTCTGTACAATTGAGGGTACCACCAGTGCCCCCCCTCCCCTCAAGCAATGTCCACGCGTTGTTGAATCAGTCGGATGGTATGGCTTCTCTGTCGTGGTATTTCCACTTTCCGACACGGCCTCGGTATCCGTCAAGGATTCCGCGGAAGACAGCCCACGCTACTTTAGGCCGGCGTCGCAACAGATTTTTGGTAATCCGCCCCGTGGCGACGGTGAGATGGAGCGCGTAGAACAATATTCGATGATGGAAAGGCAGCATCAACCTGGCCAAGAGAACGCTGTTCCGTTGAGGGTAGTAATACATCAGGGTGCTGCCCTTTCCTCCGGCGCTCCGGCTCCCCAAGTGTTCGACAACTACATCTTTTGCCATCACAACTACATAGTTGCGCCGCTTGGCTGCAAAGCAGAACGCTTGCTCTTCACCGTAAAGAAACAAATCACTGGGGAGGTATTCACCACAAGAGGCTCTGATCACTGTCAGGAGATCTCTCCCGATCAGCATGGCAGTTCCGATTACAAAGTCGGAATTGAGATAGGGTTTGTCCAATGTTCCAGGCTCTTCCCGATCATGAACGAAGGGGGCGAAAAAGCTCGCCCGAAACGAAAACGGCCCTCCCGCCCCTGCCGGGAAGCCGTCCTTCTCGGTCACGATGGGGCCAACGATCCCAGCATGCGTGGATTGCTGGATGGATATCAGCCGAGTGAGGCAATCAGGGGGCACAACGGCATCGTTGTTGAGTAGAAAAAAATAAGCCGCCCTCTGTTTCTTTGTGAGCGCGTAATGGATCGCGACATTGTGACCACCCGAGAAGCCTTTGTTTTCCTCGTTGCGAATCAGGACCAACCTCTGGGCAGAGGGGGCCCGATCCAAGGCCGCTTCGGTTTCCTCTTCTCCGCCGCGAATCGCCGCTTCGCCGCTATATTCGGCAAGGACGCACCCAGGCGCCAGATTCTCGCGCGTCCAATCCTTGATCCTGTCCACTGAATCGTTTCGCGAGCCGTTGTCTACGACGACGATCAAGTAGTTGGGATAATCGAGCCGCCGGACGGACCCCAGACATACGAGAGTTTCCCGCCACCCATTCCAGTTTAGGATGCTGACCACTACGAGCGGGGGAGCAGGTTGGCCGATATTCATATCCTCCACCCAAAAAGCCAGAAAGCCACACTTCGCACTTTTCGCATGATATCAGTGCGAACGTCTATATAAGCGAGGGCAAAGTTCTGAAACGATTTGTCATCCAGAAAAAACGACGCACCTACGATCGGCGTTTGATAGGCAGCCCACAAAACCCTCTTGGCGGCACTCAAGGGCTGATCGCGCCTCCTCTCCCCACGTCGAATACGAGCCACTTCCCTTTCCAAAGCGGGGAGGTCAAATTCCGTCAGCTCACCGCCCTTTTTGATGCCGAAAAAATATAGATCAGCAGAACCCCAAATGTAATAAAACCTGTAAATCGCGAAATGCTTGGCAAGGTCCACACGCTTTTCAAAGTCGGGTTGTCGAAGATTCCTATAATACTGCCAACCGACCGACTGAGTGCCCAAGGACATTCGCGCTCCACTGCGGGCGGTCCCATGCTCGAGCCGCCCGCGGGAGGCACAAGTGAAGACAATAAGTCCGCCTGGCCTCGTCATTCTGACCATGTTCAGGAATGTCTCAAGCCAGTAGGGGTTATGCTCGAAGCACTCGCATGACAAAGCGAGGTCAAGAGAATTCGATTCCAGGTCGATCTCATGGCCGGATTTCACCATGTCAACGCCGGGGCCCGCAATGAGATCCGCGCCAATATAGGATGTCGCGTCGGGAAAAAGGTCGCGGACTGTCCCGAGGACGTTATACGACCCGACCTCCAGTATTCTCCGAGGGCGCGCCTGCTTTAAGATGTGTTCGTTCACCAGTTCAATGAACCGACGTTGGGCGGGGTGAGCCATCACTCTCCGTTAAATAAGGGGATACAAATCATGCTTTGCTACCCACACGGGGTTTGGCCGGCGGACGCTTTAAGCTCAAATCAGCGAAAGCGCCGAGTGCCCTTCCGACACCACGCCGCACCACCCGGGGCAGATACGGGTAGAGCAGCAAGGGATAAAGGGGGATGATCCCCCCCATTAGCGCGATGCGTTGCCCAGAAGAGATGGGAGCACGCTTAAGCACGCGCCACATCAGGGACATGTTCATTCGCCAAATCCGAACGTCGGGAGCCATTCCCCCGGGAAACATGCGCTCTCGGAACAACGCGACTCCCTGAGCGCGGCTGATGGGTCGTGAATTTTCTCCGCGGTTATCACGCATGAAATAGAGCGGCTCAGGAACGACAGCAAAAGGCCCGCGAAGGGAAAGCTCAAAGCCGAGAAGAAGATCGGATCCCAGGGCTTCATGCGACAGCAGCCCGACCTGGCGAAGGGCGCGAGACCGGAACACGGCATAGATGAGAAAGATGGAAGCTTGGAATCGCACCAAGTTTGCACGAACGAACAAGCTGTACGGGCGGGTGTCAATCTGGCGGATAAGACCAAGGTCCTTTCCATCATAGCTCATATAGTGCGCCACGGAATTGCAATGAACGATGCTCGCATCGCCTTCCAGCACCTCGACACACCGGGAAAGATAGGTCGGCGCCCAGACATCGTGGCCGCCCGCCCACATGAAGTATTCCCCGCCGGAAGAAAACCTGAATACCTGATTGAAATTATCGGAAGCGCCGATGTTGGTGGCGTTGCGGTGATAGCGAATGCGACGGTCGCGCGCGGCGTATTCCCGGCCGATCGCCTCCGTCGCATCGGTAGAAGCATTGTCGGAAATAATCAACTCATAATCGGCATAATCCTGGGCGAGAAGCGAATCCAGCGCCGGACGCAGGAACTTATCGTCGTTGTAAACAGGCATCCCAATGCTAACCCGTGGCGGCCGACTAGCCATTGCTATCTAACTCCTCATTCTCCGGAAACCCCGATGCTTCAGAAATGCCTCTTCAGGTTGATAAAGTGGCTCTCCAGGGCCCACCAAGAGAGGCGGGCTACAACATAAGTCAACAGAGACGACACGATAACATAACCCACCACAACCAGGATGCGCGCGACGCCGGGAATAGCGTTTATTGCTGCCTTCAAGAAGTAATGCTTATTCTGGTGCTCCACAATCATCATCAGGGGGAGATGGAAAACATACATCGCATAGCTGTACTTGCCGCAAGAGCGTAGCCAGGGAACGCGAAGATAGGTTTCAAGTTTTGATCCACGGCGAACAATGGCGCTGATTAGAATCCCTGCAAACATAACTGCGAGCAGCAGGGGGGAAAAGAGGATTACCAGAGGTCCTTTGGTTTGAGAGAATCCTCCGGACACTATTCCCAGAACAACCAGGACCACCAACGGTAAGGGGATGAGGTATTTCAGGCAGGAAGCCACGCGAGCTAACCACCACTCATCCCGGACAGCCAGGGCCGTCAGCGCCCCCA